>CENU01026914.1_pt1 | contig 12637 bp, 13 predicted proteins | sample 361331 | NCBI WGS metagenome assembly CENU01 (sample SAMEA2619766, study PRJEB7988) | marine metagenome | isolation source: saline water (ENVO:00002010), including
CCAGCTGTGGCCTGCCAGATGCGGCCTGCCAGATGTGGCCTGTCGCCTGTCTAGCTGCCTTGCCCGGCGCTGCGCGGCATCGAGACCGCGACTGTCATCCAGCAATTATCATATTCGCCGCCCGTCACAAGCTCGACAGCCCAGTTGAAATACAGGACCTGGCCGCGATCCGTTTCCATGAAGACGTCGAACGTCACCCGGTTGCCATCGCCAGGCACCGGCACGATCTTGTGGCTGGCATGGTTCAGCATCTTGCCATAGGCAGGACCTTTCAGCATGCCGGCAAACCGCGGCAACGGCCCGGTCATCGCCCGGTTACGGGGATGGGCGAAATTCCAGGTCTGTTCGATGCCGAAATCCGGGGTCGGATTGTCATTGAACTGCAGCGCTTTCATCTGGATGGCGACGACCTCTTCGGGCGCAATCGACGGGTCGGGAACGACCAGTTCGGCAGCATACGCGGTGACCGACAAATTGACCGACACAAGGAACAGGCTGGCCATCGCGGCGATTACAGACAACAGACACTTCACTCTCGACATGACAAACTCCCTTATCGGCTACCTTGTGGAGATGGTGCCACGGCCCCACATCTGCAATGAGAGCCGGCGATCGCGGCTTGTGACATGGCGTCACGGCGGCGATGGCGGCAGATCAGGGAGATGTGACAGGTGAATATTCTGATCCAGGGTGGCGGGCGCGGAATCGGGTTGGCGCTGGCAAGACGGGCACTGGCAAGGCGGGCACTCGCTGCAGGTACAGACCGGCTGATCATCACCACGCGCCAGCCGGCAAGCGCCCCCGGCCATGACGAGCTTGCCGCTGACAGCCGCGTCAGCATCCTGCCGCTTGATGTCACGAGTGATGCCAGCATCCGGACCGCGGCTGCCGACATCAGGGCGATGGTGCCGCGCCTCGACCGGGTGATCTTCACATCCGGCATGCTGCAGCAGGATGGCATACGTCCGGAAAAGCGGATTGCCGATATCGATGCCGATGCGCTGGTGCATCTCTATCGGGTGAACGCGCTTGGGCCCGTGCTTCTGGCGCGTGAATTATGGCCGCTTCTCAAGGGCGACCATCATCTGACCTATGCGGCGATTTCGGCGCGGGTGGGATCGATTTCCGATAACAGGCTTGGTGGCTGGTACGCCTATCGCGCCAGCAAGGCGGCGCTGAACCAGCTGATGCGCACCTTGTCGATCGAGCTGGCCCGCGCCAACCCGAATGCCTGTGTGGCCACACTCCATCCCGGCACGGTCGATACCGATCTGTCGAAACCCTTCCAGGGCAATGTGCCAAAGGACAAGCTGTTCACCGCCGATGACTCCGCCGGCAGACTATGGCAGGTGCTGGACAGGTTGACGCCGGCCGATACCGGCACCCTGTTCGCCTATGATGGCAGCATCATTCCTTACTGACCGGATCGTTGCCAGCGTGTGACAGCCTGCCACGAAGGGTCAGCGGCAGCTGCGCCATCATGAAAAGGAAGCTTGCCGGGGCCGCAATGAAGGTTTTGTAGAACACCCAGTCAGCCTCGCTGAACCCCCTCCAGACACCCTCATTGGCACCCGCCAGAAGCAGGAAGAAACACCCCCAGCGGAAGCTCAGCCGCCGCCATGTATCATCTGTCAGAGAGAACTGGCGTTCGAAGAACACGCGCATCATCGCGCGTCCGGCCAGCCAGCCGCCAAGAAGCACCGCAGCAAACAATCCGTTGAAAATGGTCGGCTGGATCTTGATGAAGAAGCCGTCACCGCCCCACCATGCCGCCAGCGTGAAAGCCGCCGACATCAGAAGCGAGAACAGCGGGAAGGTTGCCATCCGGCGCTCGCGCAGCCAGGCCACGCCAAGGACCAGCGCCCCGCACCCCACCGACAGGCCTGCCGCGGCGATCAGACCGAAATACTGATAGCCGGCGAAAAACGCCAGCAACGGCAGGATCTCGAAAAAGAAGGCCCCAAGCTTCATCTGGCCAACGCCCTCATTGCTCAAGGCCCATCAATGCGCGCTGGAACGTCTTGTCGCGCACTTTCGGGCCAAGCCAGACATCCATCAGCGCCGTGATGAACTCGCGGTCGGTGATTTCACTGATCACCTCGCCCTCCGCCGCCAGCACCAGCCGCCCATCCGCTGTATGGATGAAATCGGCATTGGTTCCCTTGTCCATGCTGATGAAATGACGCTCCATCAGCGGAATCCAGCTTTCGACCTGCGTGTTGCTTGCCGATGTCTGGCGCTTCATTTCCTTCACCGTCTGCGAGACGATGCGGTCCTTCTTCGCATTGATCAGATAGGTCAGCCGCAGCGCATAGGGGCCGGCACGGTCAAACCTGCCATCAGGGGCAAACAGCTCGGCATCGTAGATCTTGAAGAAGATCACCTTGAAGCGTGCCTTGCCGACACGCCTGGCCGCCGGAACAAGCGCCTCCAACGCGCCTGCCCTGGCTTCGGCGACCGCCAGTCGTGGCGCCAGCATCAGCGCGAGAACAACTGCCAGAAAAGTACGACGGCTTGATATTGTCAGGATAGTGCCCCTCATCCGCAGTGGCCGGTCGCCCGGTTACTCTGGCCAAGTCTCAAGATCAAGCGGTCCCACCGCAGCCGCGGTATCACCCCGCAGGAAGACGATGGTCACCGACCCGATCTCGATGCCGAACTTGCTGATGAAGGCGCGGTTGATGGCGACATCCTCGTCCTGGCGGTAGATCCAGTCGTCGAAATGCACCTTCACCTCGCTTCCCGACATGTTCAGCACAACATCATATTCCCAGTTCAGGGCATTGCCGGCAACGCGGCCCCTGGCGGTGCCAGTGACATCGGCGGCGGTACCCTCATAGCTGACGATGCCGCGATCATCCGTCCCGGTCCTGCGGATCACCCAGGTGCGATCGGCGCGCTCGCCATCATCATAGAGAAAATCCTCGACAAGCGTCAGCGTATCGCCCTCGACGGTGCCAGTCATATTCACCCGGAACTGGCGGCGAAGATTGCCAAACCTGTCCTCGAAAATGCCATAGGCAACGCTGTCACCAGCGAAAAACTCGGCAAGGTCCAGCCCCGGCTGGCGGTCGGACAGTACCGCCACATCCCGGCGCGCGCATGCCGATATGCCACCAAGAATACCGAGTGTCAGCGCGGCGGTAACGATGAAGCCGGCGACCCTCCGGAACCACCCCCGTGAGGTCTTCAGTGATCGATAATTCATTTCATCTCTCCCTTATGCTGCACCTTTGGTGGCGGCGGTTGCGGACGGCGTATCGGCAGCTGGTTCATCGCCCGGCGGCACGGTTGCGGCCAGAAAGCGTTCGGAGTCAGCCCTGATCATCGCCACCTTCTCGGGTGCCATGCGATCGAGGGAGCGGTACATCATCCCCATCCTTGCGTTGCCACCAAGCTTGTCGCGGTTGCGGATCAGGAAATCCCAGTAAAGATAATTGAACGGGCAGGCGTCCTCACCATTCTTCTTTGCCACCTTGTACCGGCATCCGGCGCAGTAGTTTGACATGCGGTTGATATAGGCGCCACCAGCCGCGTAGGGCTTGCTGGCGAGATAGCCGCCATCGGCAAACAGCACCATGCCGGAAACATTCGGAAGTTCCACCCATTCATAGGCATCGGCATAGACCACGAGATACCACTCATTGACATGGCGCGGGTCGATGCCGGCAAGAAGTGCGAAATTCCCCAGCACCATCAGACGCTGGATATGGTGGGCATAGGCATAGCGGCGGGTCGCGTCGATCGACTGCTTCATGCAGTTCATCTCGGTCTCGCCACTCCAGAAGAAATCCGGAAGCTGGCGGTCCGCACCAAGGAAATTCAGCGCGGCATAATCCGGCATCTTCAGCCAGTAGATACCACGAACGAATTCACGCCATCCCAGAATCTGGCGGATGAACCCCTCCACCGCGTTCAGCGGCGCATGACCTGTGTGCCAGGCCGCCTCGGCGGCGCGAACGGCTTCGCCGGGACCCAACAGACCGGCATTCAGATAAAAGCCGATATGGCTGTGATACATCCAGGGCTCCCCCTCGATCATCGCATCCTGATAGGTGCCGAACAGCGGCAGTCTTTCGGCAATGAAAGACTCCAGAACCTCGAGCGCCTGCGCGCGGGTCACAGCAAAGCCGAAATCATCCAGATCGCCGAAATGGTCGGCGCAGCGCTCAGCAACAAGCGCCAGCACTTCGCCGGTGATGGCATCGGGCAGAAAGCCTGTCGGCTTTGGCACCGGAAGCGACAGATCAGGGGACTCGCGGTTCTCGGCATCATAATTCCATTTGCCGCCGACCGGCTCGCCGCCCTCCATCAGCACATCGTGATGACGGCGCATCTCGCGATAGAAGAATTCCATGCGAAGCTGCTTGCGCCCCTCGGCCCAGGTCTCGAACATCCCCGGCGGGCACAGGAACCTGTCATCGCTGCGGATGTCGACAGGGATGCCAAGCTCGGCCTGCCAGTCCTGCATCGCGGCCAGCACACGATATTCGCCAGGTTCTGTGACGATAATGCGGTCGGCCTTGTGGCGGGTGGCCGCGCGGGCAACCTCGCCCGAGAAACTGCCGCTGTTGCCCTGATCATCAAGGCGGATGTAGTCGACGGTGATGCCTTCGGCACGAAGATCCTCGGCGAAATGGCGCATGGCCGAAAACAGGAAGGCCACCTTGCGCTTGTGATGGCGAACATAGGTAACCTCCTCGATCACCTCGGCCATCAGCACAATGTCGTTCGCCGGATCGAGATCCGCCAGGCTTGCCAGACCGCGGGTCAGCTGGTCACCAAGGACAAGCCGGATCGCCGCCGCCATCAGGACGCCCCTTCACGAAGTTTCGCGAAGGCGGCAAGCGCATCCTCGCGTGACTGTTTCAGGTCAACCACCGGCTTTGGATAGGTCTCGCCAAGCCGGACACCGGCACCCTCCAGCACAGGGCTCGGCGCTGTCCAGGGCGCAAACAGATATTTGTCAGGCAGATTCGCCAGCTCGGGAAGATACCTGCGGGTGTAGGCGCCTGCCTTGTCGAATTTCTCGCCCTGGGTGACCGGGTTGAACACCCGGAAATAGGGCGCGGCATCGGCCCCGCATCCGGCAATCCACTGCCAGGAGGCGCTGTTGCTGGCATGGTCGGCATCGACAAGACAGTTCCAGAACCAGGCCTCGCCATGATGCCAGTGGAGCCGCAGATTCTTCACCAGGAATGACCCGGTGACCATGCGCATGCGGTTGTGCATATAGCCTGTCTGCCACAGCTCGCGCATCGCCGCGTCAACGAACGGCACACCGGTCATCCCGCGCTGCCAGGCGCGAAGCATCGTCGCGTCTTCGCGCCAGTCGAAGCCGTCGAACTTCGTTTGCAGATTGCGACGCTTCAGTTCCGGATTGAAGTAGAGGAGCGAGTGGGAAAACTCGCGCCAGCCAAGTTCCGAGCAGAAATTGTCAACATCATCCGGTGGCAGGTCGGGGCGGGCGCGCGCCGCCTGCCAGACCCGGTTCACCGAAATCTCGCCCCAGTGAAGATGCGGCGACAGGCGCGAGACATGCGGTGCCGCGGGCAGATTGCGCCCCTCCTTGTAACCGGCCAGCCCGTGATCAAGAAATCCGGCAAGCCGTGCCTCGGCCCCAGCCTCGCCAATCTGCCAGTGGGGGGCCAGCATCTCGTCCCAGCCCTCATCCGAAAGCAGGCCAAGGTCGGCAATGTCCCGTGGCTCGGGATCTGCGGCAAGGGCGAGATCCGGAATGGCGAGTGGTTCGCGGGGCGGCGGGGCGGCAAGACAACCACGCCGGTAGAAGGGGGTGAACACCTTGTAGGGCGTGCCGTCACCCTTCTTCACCTCCCATGGTTCCCACAACAGCGCCCCATTATGGCTGACAGCCTCGATGCCGGCCTCGGCAAGCGACGCCTTCAGCCTGCTGTCGCGATCGATCCGCCACGGCTCATAGGCACGATTCCAGTGCACCGCGGTTGCGCCGGTCATGGCGGCGATGCGGGGAATGACCGCACGTGCCTCGCCAGCCGCGACATGGAGCACACCGCCAAGAGATGCTTTCAGCGCCATCAGCGAATGATGAAGCCACCAGCGGCTTGCCGCGCCCATGCGATCAGCGCCGGCAGCCGGGTCATCGAGGATGAAAATCGGGAGAACATCACCATGAGCCGCAGCGGCGGCAAGGGCCGGATTGTCTGCAAGACGCAGATCCTGACGGAACCAGCAGATCGAGAGAGGGCGCGTCATCAAGGTCCTTCCCGCCACCGGCGTCCCGGCAGCGCAATTACGCAAACGGCCTCCCCTCCCTTTGCAGATATTCTGTTATCGCCCGGGACACCGGACACCCTTTACATCGCGTTGCGGACGGCGGCTTTCAAGCCCCCGCCAGACAACAGGCCGGCGATGTCCAGACGACCTCAGAAAAAGGCGAAGCAGCGCGTCTCGATGCTCTGGCGCGGCGGCGCGCCAGGCGGCGATGTCGGATCGGAGAACGCTGTGTGGATGGTGAAGCGGTTGCGCCCGTCGGTGGCCGAGTCATAGGTCTTGATCAGCGCCACCTCGCTCTCCTCCATGCCGGGGAAATAGTACCATTCATGATCCGGGTTGAAGCGTGCCATCTGGATCTGGCCAACCCTGTCCTTTGCCTGGCGTGTCACCTCGACAAGGTCACCGCTTGCCAGCGTTGTGCTGTCGCAGAATGCCAGCGGGTTTGTCTGCACCCGGCCAGCAATGGACCGCCAGATATTGATGATGGCAAAGCGCCGCGTCACAAGCTCGTCGGCCTCATCCGGCAGGATTTCATGAAGCCGCTTCTCTGCCGACCATTGTGTGTAGTCATTATGGATCACCGATGAGGGTTCGCGCATCGATTGCGCCGTGCGAAGAGTCTGGCTGGCGGCGCGGCGGGTATGGTCGAAGACCTGCACCCGTACCGCGCCAGTGATCTGCTGGATCAGGGCCGATGCCTCGGCATCATAGCTGGCGGCAAGTTCGGCATCGTCGGTGAAATCGGAAATCAGGCTGTCATGCGTCGTCAGCATGAACCCGGCGCCATCCAGATCGAACGAGCGGTCGCGCCCGTCACGGATGACCACCTCGCGATGGTCATAGCGACCATCATGCTCGGCCGCCATGCCGCCGGCCTGAGAGGCGTGATACACCGCCTCACCGCCATCATCCACGGCCAGATACTGAAGTGCGGCGCGAAGTGGCGCCTTTTTGGGATCTGTCATCTGTCCTTCCTTTCCACAGCCGTTCCTAGCGCTGGTCGGACGCTCCCATGCGCCGTTCAAGCCAGCGTACCGCTGCCGACACAAGGAGGATCAGGACAAGATATTCGATCACCAGCACAGTATAGATCTCCAGCGGCCTGTATTCGGTCACCACCAGCTCGTTGGCACGGCGGGTCAGCTCTTCCATGCCGATCACCGACACCAGCGACGACATCTTGAGCATATAAACAAGCTGGTTGCCAAGCGCCGGCAGAATTCGCTTGATCGCCTGCGGCAGGATCACAAAGCGCATCTTGTCGACATACCCAAGCGAGATGGAGTGCGCCGCCTCATGCTGGCCGCGGTCAACCGACTGGATTCCGGCGCGAAAAATCTCCGCCTGAAAGGCGCTGTCGGAGATGGCAAGCGCCAGCACACCGGCCCAGAAGACCGATATCGAGATGTCCGCCACCTGCGGCAAGCCGTAATAGACCCACAGGATCAGCACCAGAATCGGCACGGCGCGAACCACTTCCACATAGACCCGGTTGATGATCCGGGGCGGCCGTTGCGTGGCCAGTCCGGGAAGCGCCACCAGCAGGCCAAGGATGACCGAAATCAGGATCGCCGTTACCGACAGGGCGAGGGTGTAGTAGAGCCCGTCGAGAAGAAACATCAGGTTGCGCTGGCCAGAAGGCGTCGTCGGGTTGACGACATACCAGCCCCAGCTTCCCGAGGAACATCCTGAAAGACCGAACAGCGCCAGCAACGGCAACAGATATGCGAACCGCATCACCGCTCTCCTAATGCCGCAGAATCTGTTGCAGGAAGGTCCGGCACCGCTCGCTCTCGGGCGTCGAGAAGAAGGTGTCCGGAGGTGCCATCTCAACAATCTTGCCATGATCCATGAACACCATCTGGTCGGCGACATGACCGGCAAAGCCCATCTCATGCGTCACCACGATCATTGTCATGCCGCTCCCGGCGAGTTCCTCGATAACCTCGAGAACCTCGGCGATCATCTCGGGATCGAGCGCGGATGTCGGCTCGTCGAACAGCATGATCCGCGGCTCCATGCACAGCGCCCTGGCGATCGCCACACGCTGCTGCTGGCCCCCGGAAAGCTGATGCGGATATTTGTCGATCTGCTCGGGAATCTTCACCCGTGCCAGATAATATTCGGCCAGCTCGCGCGCCGCCGCCAGCTCCAGTCCACGCGCCCGGACCGGACCAAGGGTCAGATTATCGAGGATCGACAGGTGCGGGAACAGATTGAACTGCTGGAACACCATGCCGACATTGTTGCGCAGCACAGCGCGTGCCGCCGCGCCACCATCGAGCTTCACCCCATCGATGGCGATCTCGCCACGATCGTGGGTCTCAAGCCTGTTGATGCAGCGGATCAGGGTCGATTTGCCGGACCCGGACGGCCCGCATACAACGATCTTCTGGCCAAGCCCGATGTCGAGACTGACATCATCGAGCGCCTGGAAATCACCGAAAAACTTGTCGACACTCCGGAGTGAAATAAAGGCCGAGCCGTCAACAGCGCTCTTGCCGCCTGTGGCGGTGGGTGATCTGACGGGAAGCGAATCGCGCATGGGGGGTTCCTGGCGGGTTCCTCAAGGTGAAAACAGCCGGCTGGCAGGTCATGGCCGGCTGGCGGGTCATGGATGGTAAAGCGCCGGCCCGCAGTTATGTCGTCATTCAGGCCGTTTTTGCAAGGAGAATGGTCTCCTCCAGCACCGGCACAATGCCTGTGATGCGGTGGCCATTGCCGGCATTGCGACGCCGGGTCACTCTAAACCCGATGTGAGGCCCTGCCTGACATGAAGCTGCGCCCGCGGAGATTCATGGCGGCTTGGATCAAGATGATTGGCGATTCTGAAGCCGGCGGCAGCTGACAGCAAAATTCTGCGCGATAATGGGCGCTGAATCTTGCACCCCCTCGCTGCAGTCACCATCTCTTGTTTATGTGCGGCATGACAGATTGTCGCACCCCACCCTTTGCAAGGATTCTCTCCATGAAATTTATCAAGCTTGCGATCACCGCGGTCGCACTCGCTTGCGCTGCCGTTCCGGCCTATGCGCAGACCACCCTCCAGGACATTCTTTCAAACGGCGTTCTCAAGGTCGGCACGACCGGCGACTGGAACCCGATGACAATGAAAGACCCGGCAACCAACAGCTATACCGGCTATGACATCGACGTGATGACCGAGCTGGCAAAAGATCTCGACGTGAAGCTTGAATTTGTCGCAACCGACTGGAAGACGCTGGTCAGCGGTGTTGTCTCCGGCAAGTACCATATGACCGGGTCTGCCTCGATCTCGCCGGCGCGCGCCAAGGCTGCCGGCTATTCCAACAGCTATTTCTCGCTCGCCACCGTGCCGCTGACGCTGAAGAAGAACGAGGGCAAGTTCAATGACTGGGCCGATCTGGACAAGCCGGACGTCACCGTTGCGGCGACACTCGGCACCACCCAGGAAAAGCAGGTGAAGCAGTTCTTCCCGAACGCCGCCCACAAGATTGTCGAGGCCCCGGCCCGCGATTTCCAGGAAGTGCTTGCCGGCCGTGCCGACGCGCATATCACCTCGAATGTCGAAGCCTACAAGCTTGTCGCGAAATACCCGCAGATGATGGTTGTGCCGGTGTCCTCACCAAAGGCGCCGACACCGATCGCCATGCTTCTGCCACAGGCTGACCAGGTATGGATCAACTACGTCAATACCTGGATCAGGCTGAAGACCGAGCGTGGTTTCTTCGATGCGCTTGGCAAGAAATGGCAGCTGTCCAACTGACGGCGACATTGCTTCGGAAAGGCGGGACCCGGTCCCGCCTTTTTTCATCTTTCCCCTTTTCGGTGCGAGCCCTGAAGGCAGCGAGGCGCCATGATCACCCTCTATAACGTTCCGGTCAGCAGCTATGGCGCGAAGGTGCGGATCATCCTGCGCCACAAGGGTCTGGACTGGACCGAGCTTGCCCCGCCAGACGGCTATGGCAGTCCGGCCTACCGTGCCATCATCGCATCAGGCACCGTGCCGGCGATCATCGACGGTGATCTGAACCTCGCGGATTCCGAGGCCATTGCCGAATATCTGGATGAGGCGCATCCGGACCCGGCGATGATGCCCTCCGGCATTGGCGCGCGCGCCCGGGCCCGTGAAATCTCGCGGTTCCATGACACCAGGCTGGAGCCGGTACTGCGCTCCTATTTCGCTCAGGTCGCACCGGCCACCCGCGATGCCGACATCATCGCCAGCAACGCACACCTTCTTCAGGACCGGATCGATCAGCTGGCGGTGATCGCCAGCCCGGCACCGCTGATGACCGGCGAGGACCTTGCCATCGCCGATTGCGGCTTTGTCGCCAGCTTTGCCATCCTTGCGCTGTTGCAGGACATCCTCGACCTTCCGGTCACGCTGCCTGCCGACCTTGCCGCCTATGGCGCGGCACTGGCGGCGCATCCGTCGGTATCAGAGGAGGATGACCGCTACCGCGCCGTCCTCGCCGACTGGGCCAGCGCCAAGATCGACGGCTGACAGCCCAACCTGTTTGCCTTCGCACCCCTGTTTGCCTTTTGACCGGCGCTATGCGGTAATGATGACAGGCGCGCGCCGCGCAGCCAACAACCACGGACATTCCAGTGTGATCAGCCGTTTCAAATCGATGCCCGTGACTCTTCAGGCGTCACTGATGATGCTGCTGGCCCTGTTTTTCTTCATCACCATGGGAATTTGCATCCGTCTGTCATCGGCCTTTGTCTCGGTGATTGAGGTGGTGTTCTTTCGCAACATTCTGGCGGTGCTGATCCTGGCTCCGGTGCTGATCCGTCAGGGGGCGTCAAGCATTGCCATGAAGCGGCCAAAGCTGTTCTTCGGGCGCGCGATGGTCAATTTCATCGGCATGCTCTGCGGGTTTACGGCGGTAACGCTGATCCCGCTTGCCGAAATGACGGCGCTCAGCTTCACCGGGCCCATCTTCGTGACCATCGGGGCCGTGCTGTTTCTTGGCGAGGTGATCCGGGTGCGGCGGGTCATGGCCATCGCGGTGGGTTTCATCGGGGCGCTCATCATCCTGCGCCCCGGCCTTGTCGAGGTGTCTCTTGGCGCCATGCTGGCGCTTGTCAGCGCCCTGACCATCGCCGCCGCCAGCCTTGTGGTGAAGAAGATGACGGAAACCGAGACCAACTCGGCGATAGTCTTCTGGATGGTGATGATGCAGGCCCCGCTGGCATTGGTGCCGGCCCTGTTTGTCTGGGAGTGGCCGACACTTGAAGCCTGGGTCTATCTGTGGGGAATGGCACTGTCGGGCACCGCGGCGCATGTGCTGTTCACCCGCGCTGTCGGGCTTGTCGAGATCACCAGCCTGCAGCCGCTTGAATTTGCCAAGCTTCCCTTTGCGGTGATTCTGGCCTGGGCGGTCTTTGGCGAATGGCCGGATATCTGGATCTGGGTTGGCGGTTCGGTGATCTTCGCCTCGACCGTCTATATCACCCGGCGCGAGGCGCTTGCCAGCAAGCCGATCATCCCGGAAGCCAAGGCCGGGGTTGGCACGCCGCTTTAGCCGACCACCGTCCAGTGGATCGGCACCATCGGGTCGAACACGGTCAGCGCCCCTTCCGGCGTCGCACGGGCCTCTGGCACCGGCTGCGCGTCGGTCTCGCGCCGCAGCGTGACTGTCCCCCCATTCACCGGCACACCGTAGAACGCCGCGCCATGCACCGCGACAAACCCGTTCAGCCGGTCAAGCGCGCCTTCCGCCTCGAAAATCTGCGCCAGACAGGCCAGCGTGTTCGGTGCCGTATAGATGCCGGCACAACCACAGGGGGCAAGCTTTGCCTGATCCAGATGCGGCGCGCTGTCCGTGCCGAGGAAGAAAGAGGCATCACCAGACGTGGCCGCGGTGAGAAGCGCACGGCGATGTGATTCCCGCTTCGCCACAGGAAGGCAGTAATAGTGCGGCCTGATGCCCCCGGCGAGAATATGATTGCGATTGATGAACAGGTGATGCGTTGTCAGGGTTGCCGCGATGCTGTCGCCGCCGCCTTTCACATACTCCACACCGTCCGAGGTGGTGACATGTTCCATCACCACGCGAAGCTGCGGAAGGCGGGTGCGGAGCGGGTCAAGAACACGGTCGATGAACACGGCTTCGCGGTCAAAGATGTCGATCTCAGGATCGGTCACTTCACCATGAACGCACAGCGGCACGTCGGCCTCGGCCATGGCTTCCAGCACCGGCATCACCTTGTCGATGTCACGCACCCCCGAGGCGGAGTTGGTTGTCGCCCCGGCAGGATAGAGTTTCACCGCGGTGATCAGCCCGCTCTTTGCCGCGGCCACCAGATCACCGGGATCTGTTCCCTCGGTCAGATAGAGGGTCATCATCGGGGTAAAATCCGCACCGGCGGGGATCGCCGCCATGATCCGGTCGCG
>CENU01159223.1_pt1 | contig 12632 bp, 13 predicted proteins | sample 361331 | NCBI WGS metagenome assembly CENU01 (sample SAMEA2619766, study PRJEB7988) | marine metagenome | isolation source: saline water (ENVO:00002010), including
GGTAGGAAAATTAAGGAACCACTGATGTTAGGCCATGAAACTGTTGGGGAAATCATAGAAGTTGGTAAAGATGTAAATAAATTTAAAATTAATGACCGCATCGCCGTAAACCCTGCATTATATTGTTATGATTGCAAGTACTGTAATACTGGAAACTTTAACTTGTGTGAGAATGTATTATTTTTAGGAAGTGCTGCTAAAACTCCACATACACAAGGAGCATTTAGAGAGCAATTAATTATAGATCAAAGTCAATGTCACTTAATAAAAGAAGATGTTACATATGAAGAAGCAGCTTTTGCAGAACCTTTTGCAGTAGCACTTCATGCTTCATCATTTACTTACTATAATAATCAAAACATAGTCATAGCAGGATGTGGTCCAATTGGGTTATTGTTATTAAAAATACTAGTAAAAAAAGTTGAACATAAAAATATCTTTGTCTTAGATGTTAATAATAACGTTTTAGATACAGCAAAAAAAATTGGAAATATAAATGCAATTAATATTTTAGATAATTCACATTTTATAAATGACTACAGAAATTTTTTTGATATAGGCTTTGAAGCATCAGGTAATGTTCATTCAATAAACAATTTAATTGAAGTCTGCAAAAGAGGTTCGAATATTATCCAAATAGGCAACATGCCGGGTGGTCTAATTAAAATTAATTATAACAAAGTTATGATCAAAGAATTAAAGTTACAAGGTTCGTATAGATTTGTAAATGAGTTTGATGATGCAGTGGAAAAAATTAATAATAAAGAATATATATTTAGTGATATGTTAACGCACAAATTTAAACTGCAAGACTGTGAAGAAGCTATGAAGATTGCATGTGATAAAAATAGATCAATTAAAGTACAAGTATTTAACTAGTTTGTATTTTTAAGAAATTATTTTGAGATTTCATTAAGGCATCAATAAGTCTCATGGTATCTATAGTATCTTCAACTGATGTTTCTAAAATATCATCATCTTTAAAAATATATCTTTGTAAATTTGACATTGTGCCTTCAAAAGCTTCAGGAAACCAATTTCCCCCAAGCTCAATTTCCTGCCAATCACTATCTTTAGTTTTAATCTCAAATTTATCTTTTTCAAAATGAGGGTAGTTAACTGTCGAGCCAAGTGTAATAAAAGCTACACCATCAGTACCCTCAACTTTTAAATTAGCATTTTGATTTTTATCACCAAATTGGTAACAATGATTAAGTGACAATGCACAACGCAGATCTTTTCTGTATTTAAGTATTGCTGTTGTTTTGGTATCAGAAAGATTAGGATATTTTGGGTGTGTGTTAGAGTACGCAAATACCCCTTCAGGCATTCCAAATAAAGATCTTATTAAGTCAAATAAATGTATAGAATTGTATGGTATTTCAACCCTATCTATTTCTTCTAAAAAAGGCCAAAGATGCCATGGTAAATAATAAGAATAGTGGAAATCAATATCAACAATTTTTCCTAAAAGATTCTTATCAATTGCATCTTTGAGACAAAGCATCATTGGACTAAAACGAAGTTGAAAATTTAAAGCTGCTGTTATTTTTCGTTCTCTGCAGGTTTTTAGTATTTCTTCTGCTTCTTGCACATTTGATCCCATAGGTTTTTGTAAAAGAGCATATGAATTCAATGGTAGTTTTTGAACAATTGGTAATAACTGATCAGCAGGTACTGCAATATCAAATACCACATCTTTATTATTAAGAGCATCTTCTAAATTATTATAAACATCTGGTACATTAAAATCTTTGGCAAGAGTTTTGGCAGTTTCAGGATTTAAATCATAAACACCAGCAATATTTAAATTTAACTTTTTGTAAGCAGGTATGTGTGCATTCCGTATAATTCCTCCTGCCCCTATAAAAATTATTGGCAGACTTTGTGAGGGTATATCCCATTTATTTTTTAGTTTAAAATCACTCATATAATTTATTTATTTTCACATAAAATTAATAATTTCTCAACAATCATTGATTAGTTTTTTGTATATAAATTTCAATTTTATCTACAAATATATTGAAAGGTATAAGGAAGAGTGTAAGATATTTCATATGTATACTGGACCTATAACAGATCCTCATCAACATCTTTGGGATTATAAATATAAGTACTCTCATGGTTGGTTACAAATAAACAGTCATCCATGGACTGGTGATTGGACAATGCTAGCAAATAACTATTTAATTGATGATTACTTTGAAGATATTAAAAATCAAAATATTACAAAAAGTGTTCATGTTGAAGCAGAATGGAATGATGAACCTGGTGCATGGGGAGAAACACTATGGCTTCATGAAATAAACAAAGAACATAATTTTCCTAACTCAATTGTCGGGCATGTAAATTTATCAAACGATAATGTGGAACATGTAATCAATAAACATTTAGAGGCTTCAAATTTATTTGTAGGAATAAGACATAATCAATTTAATCATGATAAAGATAAAGACTTTATTTTTTCTGATGTAAATCACATGCAGTCTGATGTGTGGTTAGAAAATTTTAAATTACTAGAAAAATATAACTTATCATTTGATCTTGGGTGTTTTTATAATCAACTTTTAGATGGAGCAAATGTTGCTAAATCAAATCCCAATGTTTCAATGATCTTAAATCATGTTGGTCAACCAATTAAGAGAGAGAAAGAGGAATATGAAAGATGGAAAAATGGAATTAAAATTATTGCTGAAAATCAAAATGTAAATTGTAAACTTTCTGGAGTAACTATGACTGATCATAATTGGACCAATGAAAGTATAAAAGAAATTTTTGATTACGTAATCGATTGTTTCGGTATAGATAGATGTATCGTTGCTAGTAATTTTCCAGTAGATAAACTTTTTGGAAGCTATGACAAAATATATAATGCGTATAAAGAAGTGCTTAGCCAATACTCAGAGGATGAGAATAAAAAACTATTTCAGTTAAACGCTAACAAATTATATAAAATAAGTTAGTTTAATGACTAAAAAAGAGGTAGCATTAATCACTGGTGGTGGCACTGGAATAGGTTTTGCAATAGCTAAAAAATTACATTCCATGAATAAAACTGTAGTCTTAACAGGCCGTAGAAAAGAAAAATTATTAAAAGCAAAAAAAATATTAAAAAAAAGATGCCATATAATTGAACATGATATTTCTCAATTGGATTCAATTCCGAAATTAGTAATTGATATTGAAAAAAAAATAGGCCCTATAAATTATTTAATCAACAATGCTGGAACGCATCTAAGAAAAATTGCATTAGAAACTACTGATGAAGAATGGAAAAATGTAATTGATACAAACCTAAATTCTGTATTTAGTCTTTCAAGAGAGTGTGCAAAAAAAATGATACGAAGAAAAAAAGGAAATATTATTTTAGTTGGATCAGTTACTACTATAATGGGACTTCCTGATGTGACAGCCTATGCTACTTCAAAGACTGCTTTATCTGGTTTAGCTAGGACACTTGCTATTGAACTTGGAAAATATTCAATAAATGTGAATTGTATTTGTCCTGGATTTATCCAAACTGACATTTTCAAAAGAGTAAGAAAAAAAGATCCCAATCGTTTTAAAAAAATTTTATCAAGAACTCCTTTGGATCGTTTTGGAAAAGTTGAAGATATTTCAAATGTTGTTGGATTTCTCTGTTCAGCTGATGCTAAATTTATTACAGGAACAACACTACCTGTTGATGGAGGATTTCATAGCAGTTTTTAGATTTAATGATTAAAAGATACAAAACTGCCCTTATAACTGGAGCAGCAAACGGAATTGGTTCCAGTATCTTAAAAAAACTTTCAGATTATAAATTCAAAATTTATGCTCTAGATAAAGATAAAAGAAAGCTTAAAACAATTTGTAATGAAACCGGAGCCTTTCCTTTATATATTGATGTTACAAATATCGACCTATTATATTCAAAATTATCAAAGTTAGATGTAGATATTCTTATCAATAATGTTGGTATAGGCAACGGAATAGAGGGCTTGTTAAAGTCCTCGAAAGGAGACATTATTAAATCGACTAGAGTAAATTATGAGTCGATTTTACATATTCTAAAAATTTTAGTACCCAAAATGGTTAAAAAAAGAAATGGACATATTTTTTTAATTGGATCAATTGCTGGTCTATATCCAACAGACTCAGCAATATATAGCAGTCAGAAGACTGCTATTCATAAAATTGCACAGAGCTTACGTATAGAATTAAGTGGATCAAGAGTTAAGTTAACAGAGATAACTCCTGGAAGAACGAAAACATCATTTGCAAATAAGATATTTTCTTCAAATAAAAAGAAAAAAGAATTTATTAATAGTTTTCAAGTATTAGACCCAGAAGATATATCAAATGCATTATTATTTGCTCTAAACACAAAATGGAAAACAAATATTAGTTTGATAGAAATCTTACCTACGGAGCAATCACCAGGTGGTATACCAATTATACCAGTTAAAGATCCGATATTAGAATAATTACAAACTATTAATTAATCCTTTTATATAACCTACAGCATAAGCCATGCCAGCATGCCAGGGAGCTGAACAATTTAAAGCTGGTGTATGGTCTGGAATAATAACTCCATTGTAATTATTTTTTTTCAATATTTTAATTATGTTAACCATATTTATATCTCCATCATCTACAAAAGCCTCAATATAATTAGGTACCTTCCCAATTACATTTCTAAAATGAATATAGCCAATACGGTTATCTCTAGAGTATTTATCTAAATAATCTTCAAGACCATCCTCTTCCATTTCTTGAATTGATCCAAGACACATTTCAATTTTATTCTTATCACTTTTATTAATATTTATAAGTCTATCGTACTCACTAGGATTTTTTAAAATTCTTCCTGTTCTTCTCATTACAGGAAGTGGTGGATCATTTGGATGTGCAGCAAGTGATACATTATTTTCTTCGGCAATTGGGAGTAATTGATTAAGAAAAAATTCTAGTCTTTCCCATACTTCGTTTTCTTTTGTTTCTGGAACAAATTTGTTGGCGTCTCCTTCTCTGTATCGCATATTCCAAATCATTCCATCAGGTATTGGCTCTTGAAAATCTCTACTACCTTCGACTAAAGCCACGGAGTCAGCTTTTCCTCTTGCATACTGTCCTCTTTCCCATCCCCAAACACCGGCTAAACTAAAACAGTATCCCATAATAGGAATTCCTACTTTGCCCATATTTTGTAATAAACGTTTTAAACCTTCAATTTGTTCATTTTTTTTAGGACCATCAAGTAAGATATCATGCCAGTGTAAAGGATTAAAATTTTCTATAGCTTCAAACACCAAATTGTGATCTTGCATTTCCTTCTTTAAACCGCTGAGAAATTCTATGTCCCAAATTGGTTCATTATCACAAACTCCCCATCCATTATTTCCACCTGATGAAATCTCAGGATTTGAGCCAGAAAAATAGTTGGTTAGATGTGCTACTACATGAGTAGCACCTATTTGATTAACAAATTTATAATTATCAGTATTTAATGAATTTCTATATAGACCAAAACCCAATTTCATAAACAAACAAATACACCATCTGCTTGAATAATCAAATTATTCATATATGAAAATCAATATTTATGGACAAAACAAATTATAATGCACCTGCGCTTGACAAAGGATTGGACATTCTTGAACTTTTAGCTGTTTCATCTATTGGTTTAACTCAAGCCGAAATTGCAGAACACTTAAATAAATCAGTTAATGAAATTTATAGAATGTTGAATACATTAAAGGTTCGTAACTATTTAGAATTTGATAGCTCAACAGATAGTTATAAACTTTCCTATAAACTGTTAAATTTATCTGCTTCTTTTAACCCAACAAAAACATTACTACAAAAAGCTAATCCAATAATGAGAGAAATAACCACACTTATAGGACAATCAATACATTTATCTATTTATACTGCTGGAAAATTACTAGTTATTGCACAAAATGATAGTGGTTCAAAATTTAATTATCATGTTACTGTTGGATCGACATTTGATTTACTCGAAACTTCATCAGGTAGAGTAATTTTAACTTTTCAATCTGAAAAGGAAAGAGAGAGAAGGTTACTTAGAAGAAAAACTTTTTTATCCTTTGATAAAAAATCTAATTTACCTAAAGCTAAGATAAAAGAACTCGAAAAAAAATATTCAAAACAAACCATTCATCGAATTAAAAAAGATGGATGTGAAATTGTAAAAAGTTTACAAATTTCTGGAATTACAAATATCTCTTTTCCAATTTTTGATTATTCTGGTTATGCTATTGCAGCACTAACTGCTCCTTTTTTAAATAGACTGCATGGAAATAAAGTTAATATTAATAAAGCAAGTTCAATAATGGCTAAATATTCAATTAAATTATCTAGTGAATTAGGGTATGAGAGTAAGAAAAATTAATCATGTCAAATTTTACAGAAAGATTATCAAAATGTTATACAGGAGTAGTTCACGATATAATGCGTGATATGGAGTATGAAAATTTTACCTTACCACCTGAGATTAAACCATGTAAAAAAAATCATGTTCTTGCAGGGCAAATTTTTACGATAGAAGGTGCAGTTGATAAAAACCAATCACATCATGAATCATTATTAGCATGGACTGGTTTTTTATCTAAAGCACCAAAGGATAAAGTGATTATATGTCAACCTAATACAAATGAAGTAGCTTTAATGGGAGAATTATCGGCTGAAACACTACAACTAAAAGGAATACGAGGCTATATTGTTGATGGTGGATCTAGGGATATGGATTTTATTCTTAAAATTGATTTTCCAGTATGGAGTAAATTTTATACACCAAGAGATGTAGTTAAGTATTGGAAACCAACAGGTTTTGAGAAACAAATTATTATTGGTGATGTAAAAATCAACAACAACGATTATGTTTTAGCTGATATCGATGGAGTTGTGATTATTCCTCAAAATAATATTGATAATATACTAACTAAATCTGAGGAAAAAATTAATTCAGAAAATTTAGTTAGAAAAGCAATAAAGGAGGGCGTTGATCCTCAAGAGGCTTATAAAAAATACAGTGCCTTTTAATATTTAAACTTTTTTTCTTTCAACTAGAAGTACATGCTCAGAGTAACATACACATTTGCCTTCTTGATTTTGAATTTCGCAGGCTTCAACTACAATGCCAAATTCTGGTCTTTTAGGATCATCTTTTTTTTCTTTAATAGTAACAATTGTAGTTATTGTATCTCCTATAAAAACTGGATTAGGAAATCTTAATCTATCAAATCCATATGTAAATGCTTTATGATTTATCTGCCCAGCTGTTAATCCTATGCCAATAGAATGAGTGAGGCTAAATTGAGCAACCCTTTTTCCAAATGGACCTTTTTTTGCAAATTCTGCATCTACATGATGAGGAAAAAAATCACCAGAGTGCATTGCATGCATAACAATATCTGTTTCCGTAATTGTTCTACCTGGAGTAGTGCGTTTATCTCCAACATTATAATCTTCAAAATATTGATTTAATTCTTGCATATAAATATTTTAATTAGTCCGAATGTTATTGTCTATCTTTCTAAATTAAAATTGATATATTAATTGTGAATACAATTTTTATGAATAAAAAATACAAAAGAGTTTTTTCAATAAATCTTCAACCGGGATATAGAAATTACACTGTTAAAGATTTACAAGATATTAAAGGTAAAAAAAAACTAACCCAGATTCTAGTTTCTGATGCACTAGAGGCTAGTGCAGCAGAGGAAGCTGGTATTGATCTAATATTGGCAAAACCAGATGAGAATGTACCTCTAATAAGAAAAGCTGCTCCTAAAACTTTTATGACAGTTTCAATTCCTTTTATTAAATATTCATCAAAAGAAGATATTGTCAAAAAAGCTCTTGAGTTAGTTGAACACGGTGCTGACTCCATACATTGTGGATCATGGAATTTAAATTTTATGAAATATTTAAATGAATTTAAAATTCCTTTTCAAGGACACGCCGGACTTGTGCCTAGAAGATCAACTTGGATTGGCGGTGTTAGAGCTTATGGTAAGAATATAAACGAGGCTCAAAAGCTCTTAAATGATATTAAAGATATTGAAGAAACTGGGGCTTGGGGTGTTGAAGTTGAGTGTGTTCCAGAAGATATACTTGGAGAGATTACAAAACAAACTAAATTATTAACCTTATCAATAGGTTCTGGGAAGAAAAGTGATGTACAATTTTTGTTTGCAGAAGACATATTGGGTTGTAGTTCAATTGACACACCAAGGCATGCAAAGATGTATGCAGATTTCAATAAATTAAATAATCAAATCCAAAAAGAGAGAATTAAAGCATTTAAAAAATTTAATTCAGAAGTTAAAAAAGGCATATTTCCAGGAAAAAAACATTCAATTGGAGTAGATAAAAACGAATTAATGAATTTTAAAAAATTATTACAAGACAAAAAAGATAATTGAATTTAGCAAAAAAAATTGCTATTTCTATTCTATGGATAAAGAAGAACTTGTTGATGCTAGAGGTGGCTGGACACCAGGTAAGCTAGAATATAAACCTCTTTTTGCATTTCCACCCAAGCCTATAGAACTTTTGAAGTGGCTCTTTAATTATCCTGATGGATTTATTTTTCCATGGGCTGCAATCCATTTTTCAATTGCATTTTTATGTTATTACTTTCTAATCCCTTCTTTTGAGATATTATCAACATTTAGTCTAAGCTGGATTTCCATAATCTTTATAAAAAACTTTGTAGTCCTTTTTATCTATACAGGTTTGTGGCATTTACACCTTCATACAAATAATTCTCAAGGTGATAAATTTAGATACAATTTAAGACCACTTGGTAAAGGTAAACAATGGTTCTTTGGTACACAAACAAGAGAAAATATGTTTTTCAGTCTCTTTAGCGCTGTGCCAATTTGGAGTGCTTATGAGTCCTTAATGTTATGGTGCTTTGCTAATGATTATATGTTATTTCCAATCAAAGACTGGTTAGCAAGCCCTTATATAGCAATCTATTGCGTTCTTTTATTTATTTTTATTCCAATTATTCAACATGTGCATTTCTACTTAATTCATAGATTAATTCATTGGAAGCCACTTTACGACCATATACATTCTTTTCATCATAAAAATGTTAATGTTGGTCCTTGGTCAGGTCTTTCAATGCATCCAGTTGAACACCTTTTATATCTAAGTACTATACTTGTTCATTTTTTTATTCCATCAACACCTTTACATTTTGTTTATCAAGGTTTGCACACATGCTTAGGAGCTCAAAAAGGTCATACTGGCTATGAGAGATTAGTTGTTGATCCTAAAACTGGAAAATCTATTCCTTCAGCAGGATATTTTCACTATTTGCATCATAAATATTTTGAATGTAATTACGGTGAATTAACAAGTCCGCTTGATAAATGGTTTGGTTCTTTTCACGATGGTACAAAAAAAACTCACGAAAAGTTATTTAAATCCAATAGAACAGCATAAATAAATTAAATTTACATTGCCATAAGTCAATGTAGGTATTAAGCTTCTTTAATTTATATATGAAGAAAGAATTTAAATATGAACCAACCGTAGGAATAGAAACTACAAATCCTAAAGACATGCCTGCAGATCATTCAGAAATTCCAGTATGGAATTCTGAAAACTGGTTTTATGAAGATGTTATTATTGATCATAAAATTAGATCATTAAGAAGAACAATTTCAGAAGGTGAGGCTATGCAATTTAATATGATGGTTTTAGATATGCATCCTTATGTTGCTGATGAACATTTTGCAAGTACCGAGGGAATTTTTAACAAAAGATTAGTTGCTGGAGCAATGGTTTTCTCATACGGCTTAGGTTTAGTTGCCACAAATTGTGTCAATTCATTTAGCTATGGTTATGATAAATTAAGATTTATAAAACCTGTTTTCATTGGGGATACCATTTATTCTATTCGTACTAATATGGAAAAAAGACCAAAATATCTTAAAATGGGTCTTGTAAGAACTAGCTATGAAGTCTTTAAGGGTGAAGGAGAGCTAGCTTTATACTGTGAACATTTACATTCTGTTAAATATAAAGATCCAGAAAAGTTTGCAGATAAAGCTGAGGTAAAAAAATAATATGATACAACTTAAAGGGATTGCCTGGGATCACCCTAGGGGTTTTGACCCAATGGTAGAGACTGCAAACTTGTTTCAAAAAAAAAACCCAGAAATTGAAATAAAATGGGATAAAAGACCATTGCAAGCTTTTGCTGATAGACCAATAGAAGAAATGGCTTTTGACTATGATTTAATGGTTATTGATCATCCTCATGTTGGAGAGGCATCAAGAAAAAATCTTATTTATGAATTAAATCTTAATAAAAAATATGAAAACGAACTTTTATTATTAGAAAAAAATAGTGTGGGATTATCTCATCAAAGTTATAATTTTAATGGTAATCAATATGCTTTAGCTATTGATGCTGCAGCACCCGTGAGTGCTTTTAGAGATGACTTAATTGACAATCCTCCTTCAACATTTGACGAAACTATAAAGCTTGCTGAAAAGTCTAAAGTTATTTGGCCAATTAAACCCGTTGACTCAATTTCATGTTTTAATTCAATAGCTGCAAATTTAGATAATCCAATCAATTCTGTTCCTGAAAAATTTATTGATCATAGTTTAGCAATTGAAATTTTAAAAATGATGAAAAAATTATCAAAATTAGTCCCAAAAGATTGTTTATCTATGAACCCAATAAATGTCTTAGACATAATGTCAGATACCGATGATTATTATTTTTGCCCGCAACTTTATGGCTATTCAAATTATTCTAGAGCAGGTTTTAGGAAATCAATTATTAATTTTGGAAACATGATTTCATTTAATGATGATAAGAACAATTCTATGGGTTCTCAATTAGGAGGTACAGGACTTGCGATTTCTAAAAGTACCAAAAATTTAGATACCGCACTTGAGTATTCATTTTGGGTAGCTTCAGAAACTTGTCAAATTGATACGTTTTATAAATCTGGAGGACAGCCAGGTCATTTAAATGCTTGGGAGAATGAAGTTGTAAATAGTGATTGCAAAAATTTTTTTATTAATACACTTGATACGTTACAAAAAAGCTGGCTTCGACCTCGTTATGATGGATATATGTATTTTCAAGATAAAGCTGGTACATTAATTAATAATTTTTTAAAAGATGAAATAGCTTTAGAACAAACACTTGATGGTCTTTTAACGGAATTTGAAAGGAGTTTTAGTGTCAACAAATAAACCACTTAAAGGTATTACCGTTTTAGAATTTAGTCAGTTTTTATCAGGACCTGCTGCTGGTCTTAGATTATCTGATCTTGGGGCAAAAGTAATAAAAATAGAGAGACCAGGAAGTGGAGATTTATGCAGAACCCTCTATTTGAGTGATACAGACCTAGGTGGAGATAGCACACTATTTCATGCAATAAATAGAAACAAAAAAAGTTTTTCAGCAAATTTAAAAGATCCAAATGATTTAGAAAAAATAAAAAAGCTGATAGCAAAATCAGATGTTATTACGCAAAATTTTAGACCAGGCGTTATTGAAAGAATTGGTCTGGATTATGAGAGTGTAAAAAAAATCAATCCAAAAATTGTATACGGAAGTATTAGTGGTTATGGAAATGAGGGGCCTTGGAGAGATTTGCCCGGACAGGATTTACTAGCTCAATCTAGATCAGGATTAGTTTGGTTAAATGGTAATGGTGGAGAAGCACCTACACCAATGGGGCTAGCTGCTGCTGATATGTTAGCTGGACATTACATGGTTGAAGGAATTTTATCTGCATTGATTAAATCTCTCAAGACAGGCGAAGGTAGTTTAGTTGAAACAAGTTTAATGGAAGCGCTTTTAGACTTTCAATTTGAAGTTTTAACGACGTATTTAAATGATGGAAATAGAAAACCTGTAAGAAGTTCTTATAATAATGCTCATGCTTATTTATCTGCACCTTATGGAATTTACAAAACAAAAGATAGCTTCATTGCTATTGCGATGACACCAGTTCCAGCATTAGGTGAACTTTTAGGATTAAAAACTATTACAAAATTCACCGATCAAAAAGAATGGTTTACAAAAAGAGATGATATTAAAAGATTAATCGGTGAGTGGTTAATTAATGAAACAACAGACTATTGGTTACAAATTCTTCAACCCGCAGATATATGGTGTGCAGAAGTATTAGAATGGGATAAGATGATAGAAAATGAAGGTTTTAAAGTTTTAGATATGTTTCAAAGAATCAAAAGATCTGATGGTTTAGATATTGAGACTTTAAGATGCCCTATTAGAATAAATAATGAAATTTTTAAATCTGAAATTGCTGCACCTTTGGTTGGACAACATAATGAAGAAATAACTGAGGAGTATCAACTGTGAAAATAAAAGATATTGAAATTCGTATGTGTCGACACAAAGAACCTGTCATGAAAGATACAGAAATGAGAGATGGGAAAAAATCAGATTTAGAATTTTTAGTTATTACATTTCACACTGATGAAGATCTATCTAGCTCAACTTTTGGGTTTGCAGGTCGAGGTGCAGAAATGGCAGGAGAAATTGCTAATTCAATCTTTAAACCCTTTTTCATTGGTAGAGATCCACTATATCGTGAGCAACACTGGCATGAATATAGAACTGC
>CENU01050862.1_pt1 | contig 12616 bp, 15 predicted proteins | sample 361331 | NCBI WGS metagenome assembly CENU01 (sample SAMEA2619766, study PRJEB7988) | marine metagenome | isolation source: saline water (ENVO:00002010), including
CGGCGACGCTCCAGGGGATCGCGCCGATCGATCAGTTGCTGCGCCCTGGCTGGATCGCTGGATCCATCCGCCAGCTTGGCCAGCAGAGCCGAGCGCTCGCCCATGCCATCACCAATGCGGCGACTGAGGCGGATGCGGCGGTCGTTGGTGGCTGCAGCCCCCTGGCGATCATCCAAAGCCAGCTGATAGCGCCGCTGATCCTCAAGCAAGGCACTACTCAAAGCCCAGGCCGATGCAGCCGCTGCCAGATCAATGCCACTGGCCACCAATTGCTCTGCCGCCGCAACATCACCTTGTGCGGCCAGCAGCTGTGCCGCCTGCTGCCGCCGCCGCGCGGTCGCCACACCCGTTGGTGCAGGCTCTTGCAGGAGTGCTGCTGCCCCGGTGAGATCACCCATCGCCTCTTGCTGGGCCGCCTGCAGATCCAGCGCGGACCGCAGCGTGGGCTGGGCAGCAGGACCCGAGGGCTCGGCCACGGGCAGCTCGATGGCGTTGAGCGCCGCAGCGGAGTCACCGCTGAGGCGCTTCAGGGCCAGGGCGGCGCGGCGCAGATCCAAACCCGCTGACGCCGCTTGCCATTGCAGCGTTAACCAACGCGCGCGCTCAGCCTCACGATCAGGGCTGATGCGCTCCAGCACCTGCAGGGCCGCATCGGGGGCCTTGCAGCGCAGCAGCGCCTCGGTGTCGGCAAAGACCACCGCAAGGCTGCCGGTGTCTTCATGGAGCTCGAGCAGGCGGCGGCGCAACTGACGCAGGCGATCATTCAGCCCTTCGGCCTGGGACTCGCGGCAACCCGCCACCAGCTCGGCGCGATTCGTGCTCTCCAGCAGCACAGCAAACGCTTCATCAGAGCGGGCGGGCGCTGGGCCCTGATCCACAGCGGGGACAGCCGCCAGCAGGGAGCCACTGAGCAAGGCGGGAACCATCGCCGCGTTAAAGGTGAAGAGCAAGGCGGCGCAAAAGCTCGGGGCAAGTATGGCTGTGGAGCGGATACTGGTCATTGGTGGAGGTGGCCGGGAAAATGCACTGGCCTGGGCCCTGGCCCGCAGCAGCGCTCCGCCGCAGGTCTGGATCGCTCCAGGCAACGGCGGCAGCACGGCCATTCCTGGCTGCCAGCGACTCGACATCGCCGCTTCTGATCAGCAAGGGCTGATCGACACCTGTCAGCAGAAAGCCATCGACCTGGTGGTCATCGGCCCGGAGGCTCCTTTGGCTGCAGGCCTGGCGGATGTGCTGCGTCAGGCCGGAACCCCTGTCTTTGGCCCCGGCGCCGATGGCGCCCAATTGGAAGCCAGCAAGGAATGGGCCAAGGAGTTGATGCAGCAGGCCGGCGTGCCAACGGCCGGTTTCTGGGTGGCCAACAGCGCTGAAGCAGCAGCAGCGATCGCCCAGGCCCAGGCCCAGCCGCTGGTGGTCAAAGCCGATGGCCTTGCAGCAGGGAAAGGGGTGACGGTGGCGCAAAGCCACGAGGAGACCCTGGCGGCAATTCGCGCCTGCTTCTCCGGGCGTTTTGGGGAGGCCGGCAGCCGGGTGGTGCTGGAGGAGCGTCTTGAGGGGCCAGAGGTCTCCGTGTTTGCCCTCTGCGACGGTCGTGAGCTGCTGTTGCTGCCGCCTGCGCAGGATCACAAACGCATTGGAGAAGGCGACACCGGGCCCAACACCGGTGGCATGGGGGCCTACGCGCCAGCACCCCTGCTCGATCAGGCGGGACTGGAGGAGGTGCGCAGCCTGATCCTGGAGCCTGTGGTGAATGCCCTGCGGCAGCGGGGCATCGACTACCGAGGCGTGATCTATGCCGGTCTGATGCTCACCAGCAGCGGCCCGCAGGTGATCGAATTCAACTGCCGCTTCGGCGACCCGGAATGCCAGACCTTGATGCCCCTACTGGAGGGCGACCTGGCGGGGGTGCTGCTGGCCTGCGCTGAAGGACGCCTGCGGCAGGCCCCTGCCTTGACGATCAGCAGCAGCTGTAGCGCCTGTGTGGTGGCGGCGGCCAAGGGCTACCCCGACAGCCCAACCCTGGGGGATCCCATCCTCGACGAGGGCCCAGGACTGGACTCAGAAGAGAGCTGCAGCCAGCTGTTTCACGCTGGAGTCCACGACACAGAGGGGGGGTTAACAACCGGTGGAGGCCGCGTCCTTGCCGCTGTTGCCCAGGGCAAGGACTTTGATTCTGCCTTTGCTGCTGCCTATGGGCGATTGGCTCAGGTGAACTTTGCTGGGATGCAATTCAGGCGTGACATCGGCCACCAGGTGCGGCGTCCTTAATCTGAACAGAGAATCCTTGCGGTCCTGAGCAGCTCTGCCCCCCACCCCGACACCTCACAGCCGGGTCTGCTGACGCGTTTCAGTGCCTGGTGGGCTGAGTTCAGCCTGCAGACCAAGTTGCTGGCGGTGGCCACCTTGGTGGTGAGCATCGTCATGACCGGCCTCACGTTTTTCGCCCTTAACGGCATCCAGATGGAGGCGCGCATGGGCGACACCCGCTATGCGCGCGATCTGGGGCTGTTGCTGGCCAGCAACGTGACACCGCTGGCCGTCGATGGCCGCGACCGCGAGCTGGCTCGGGTCACCGAGGAGTTCTGGCGCAGCAGCCGCAGCCTCCGCTACATCTTTTACGCCGATCCCGAGGGGATCATCTACCTCGGCATCCCCATCAGCAAGGTGGACAGCAGCAATGACCTGCTGCTGAGCCGCCGCCTCGAGCTGCCGGAGGATCTGCGGCAGCGGCCCCAGAACCCGCTGATCCGTCAGCACCTGACTCCCGATGGTCTGGTCACTGATGTCTTTGTGCCCATGGTCAGCGGGGACCGCTACCTCGGCGTGATGGCGCTGGGGGTGAATCCCAATGAAGCGGTGCTGGCCAGCGCTGCCCTGACCCGCAACGTCACGGTCGCTGTGTTCGTCTCCATCTGGGTGCTGGTGATCCTCGGCGCCGTCTTCAATGCGCTGACGATCACGCGTCCCGTCAAGGAATTGCTGCGGGGTGTGCGATCGGTTGCCGATGGCAACTTCGGCGCTCGCATCGCCCTCCCCGTCGGTGGAGAACTGGGTGAGCTGCTCAACGGCTTCAACACGATGGCCGCCAAGCTCGAGGCCTATGACGAAGCCAACATCGAGGAGCTCACAGCAGCTCAGGTCAAGCAGCAATCTTTGATCGCCACCATGGCTGATGGGGCGCTGCTGCTCGACCCCCAGGGCAGGGTGGTGCTGGCAAACCCCACCGCACGCCGCCTGTTCCGCCTGGAAGGTCGCCGTCTCGATGGCATGGATCTGTTGCCCCTGCTGCCGGACCTGTTGCGGATGGAGCTGCAGGATCCACTGGAGACCATGCTCGGCAACAGTCGGGACAGTGCCGAGGTGCGCTGCACCACCAAGGAGCCCAGCCGCACCTTGAGGCTGGTGCTTCAAGCCGTGCGTGATGGCAGTGGTGAAACGCTGAAAGGCATTGCTGTCACCGTGCAGGACCTGACCCGTGAAGTGGAGCTCAATGCAGCTCAGAGCCGCTTCATCAGCAATGTCTCCCACGAGTTGCGAACACCACTGTTCAACATCAAGAGCTATGTCGAGACCCTCCACGACATGGGGGATCAGCTCGATGAGGAGATGACCAAGGAGTTTCTGGCCACCGCCAATGCCGAAACCGATCGACTGACCCGGCTGGTGAATGATGTCCTGGACCTCTCCCGCCTGGAATCCGATCGCGTCTGGAGTTTTGAGCCAACAGACCTCGGTGCTGCCATGGAGCAGACCCTGCGCACCTACAAGCTCAACGCCGATGACAAAGGGGTCAGTCTTGACATCGAGGTCCCTGCATCTCTGCCCAAAGTCCGGGGCAACTACGACCTGCTGCTGCAGGTGTTCGACAACCTGGTCGGCAATGCCGTGAAGTTCAGCTCCAGTGGCGAAATGGTTCAGCTGCGCGCCTATCCATGGCCCGACAGCTGTCCGATGACACCGGGAGATGCTTCCTCACCGCTCCCCCGACTGCGCGTGGAGGTGGCTGACAGTGGAAGCGGCATCAGCGAAGAGGACTGCCGCCGGGTGTTCGAACGTTTCTACCGCGTCGAAAATGCCGTGCACACAGAGGCTGGAACGGGGCTGGGACTCTCCATCGTGCAGGGCATTTTGCACAAGCACGGCAGTGATGTGCACATGGTCAGTGAACTGGGCGTGGGCACCACCTTCTGGTTTGATCTCCCTCTGGAGGGAGCCGACAACGATGAGCTGATCATCAGCGCCGAACGCAAAGCTGCAGCTTTGGTTTGACGGCGTTCGCGATCAGATTGGATCGCTATCCACACCTCGGGCAATGCGCGCTAATTCGTTGCGCTCATCGGTGGTGATGCGATGGGGCACCCCGCTGATGATGCGCTCGAAGTTGGCAAAGGAATCCTTGATTTCAGGGCCGTTGCTGGTGATCACAAACTCGCGGATGGCCTTGTCATGCCATGAGCCACGCATCTTGAAGACGTTGAGGGCTCGGGACATCTCGCCGCGGATCTCCACGTACTGCAGCAAGAGGATGGTGTCGGTGATCGTGGAGATGTGGGAGTCGGTGATGGAGTGACTGCCCATGAACTCCTCAGAGGTGTTGGTGAAGAAGCCGGCAATCTCCTCTTGCTTGGCATAACCGGTCACACCAATCACGAACTGACGGAAAGCATTGTGGGAAACACCACGGGCCAGGGCTGAGAGGGAGTCAATCGCCATGCGTGATGGCTTGAACTGGCTGATCTCGGTTTTGATGATCTGAAGGTGATCTTCCAGACCCGTAGACTCGGGGTAGGCGCAGATGATCTTGAGCAGACCATCGGATTCCATCTGTTCGAAATCAATCCCCCAACTGGTGGCATTACGCAGCAGCTGAGAGCGGGACTCCTCGTAGGCAAACAGAATGGCGCGCTCTTTGTTGGCGCAGGCATCTTCGAGGAACTTACTCACGAGCAGGGTCTTGCCGGTTCCTGTGGCACCGGTCGCCAAGATGATGGAATCTTTGAAGAAACCACCTCCACACATTTCATCAAGGCGCGGCACACCTGAACTCAGACGCACATTGGAAGAACGCTGCGTCAGGCGCATGGCCCCGAGCGGGAAGATGCTGATGCCATGGGCACCCATGGTGAAGGGAAATTCACCCTTCATATGGGTCGTGCCCCGCAGCTTGAGAATCTCGCAGGTGCGGCGGCGGCGTTCACCCTCCAGCACGTTGCGCAGGATGACGACATTGTCCGAGACGAACTCCTCAACGCCATAGCGGGCGATCGGTCCGTACTCATCAATCCTCTCGGTGGTCATCACCGTGGTGACACCGATTTCCTTGAGGCGGGCGATCAGACGAAAAATTTCACGACGCACAACTGAAACGGCGTCGTACTGCTGGAAAACAGCTGTAATCGAGTCGATCGCAACGCGCTTGGCTTTGTATTTGCGAATGGCGTAATTGATCCGCTCAATCAGGCCAGAGAGATCAAAGTTACCAGCCACATCCTGCCCTTCTGGATCTGGCGAAGCATCAAGGATGAACAACTTATCGTTATCCACCATCGACTGCAGATCCCAGCCGAAGCTGGCGGCATTGCGCAAAATATCGAGCGGTGACTCCTCAAAGGTGACGAAGATACCAGGCTCGTCAAAGTGCTGGATGCCGTTGTAGAGGAAGTGCAGAGAGAAGACCGTCTTACCGGTGCCTGAGGTGCCGCTGATCAAGGTGGAGCGGCCGATGGGCAGCCCCCCCTGAGTCACATCATCAAAGCCCTCAATCCCTGTGGGCAATTTCTGCACCTGACTCAGGCGCATCTCCGGAGCTTGCTCTGGCATCGACGAACTGGTCATAAAGACAGACTATTCAGAAAAATCGCTGAGGGCCTGAGCATTGGAATCATCACTGAGTTCCTCGTAGAGGAGATCAAGGCCAATCAGCACACGCTCACGGTCGGAGAGATCGCCAATGATCCGTCGCACGGGCGGGGGCAGAATCTTGGCCAGCGTCGGAGTCGCGAGGATTTTGTCCTCCTCGGCCAGCTGGGGCTGCTTCAGGACATCAATCACCTTGAGGGCATACACACCAAGAAACTCTGTCTCGAGGATGTTCCTGAGAGTCTTAAGCGCACGCATGGAGTTCGGCGTGTTGCCGGCCACGTAGAGCTTGAGGATGTAGGTCTTACGCGGACTCATGACGGTGTCTCCTCCTGTGGCTGCAGGGTCTCAGGGCTGGAGCGGGAGACCAGTCCAGTGGTGGTCTCCGGAGGCACTGAACGTCGGTACATCTCACAAAGATGAGCCATCACATCCAGCAATGCAAGGCGGTAATCCTGCAGAAACTCACTTTGGTGGCCTTCAAGAGCTAGCTGCTTGGACCAGCCATCAATCAGATTCATGTGGATTTCCACAGCCTTCGTGATGGGTAGGTCACAGAAAAAGGCGGTGTTGACGAAACTTTCGATGGCCTGGTTGGCCGCCGGAGGATCCCGGAAGTAGCTCAAGAGCACATCCCGATAGCTGCGTTCAAGCGATCCCAGCAGCTCTTGCCGCTCATCGCCGGGAAGACTGCGTAGGAAGAGTCGAGGATCACGCTTGTAAAAAACGCCGAGGTAGCCGACGCGCTCCTCAAGTCGCCTGCTCAGTCGCCAATGCTCAGCGTTGGCGGCAAGCGGTGCCTCACCTGCACGGTCGCGCAGCACCCGCCGCTCGAGAAACCTGGAGACGGCCGCATCCAGGTTGTATGGCAACTGCTCGAGTTGGTCGGCCTGGAGGTGCACCTCAGCCTCGTGGTAAGTCATTTCGCCGGTGACATCACCTAGCACCACAGCCGGCAGCAGCATTCCCTGCTCACGCAATTGCTCGAGGCCGTAGCGATCGAGCGCTCCCTGCTCGATCAGCACTCCGTCAAGCCCCTCCCAACGACTCTGGAGCTGAGCGAAGAGTTGATCACTCTCTAGAGGAATCACATCAAGGCGGAATCGTCCCCCCTCTTCCAGCCACTGGCGACTGGCCTTGAGCAACAGTTCGTTGCGCATCAACGCACCGATGACCAGCTCAGAGGGCGCCATAGCGGCCAGCGAACACCAACCTTTGAGCTCTCAGTGTTGACGGAAGGAAAAGCAATCAGGCAAGATCATTGTTTGTCTTTCGATTGGGTCGTGCGCCAGGCCCCCCAAAAGAGCAGCGGAATGCCGCGTTCTGCCTGGCCATGCCCGAAGCCGCGTCATGAGCGAAGAAACCACCACCACGAGCAGCGAGCAGGACACGAGCGCTGCTGGCAGCAAGGCCGCCAAAAAAGCTGAGCCCAAAGCGGCTTCAGAAGCCAAGCCCAAGGCTGCTACGGCCAAAAAGGCTGACGCCAAGCCAGCAGAGAAAAAGGCCGCTGCGGCCAAGCCAGAGGCAGCGATCGCTGCTGCGGCCACAACAACCGAGAGCAAGCCTGCTGCAGACGCATCCACTGGCGATCAGTACGCCATCGTCGAAGCCTCAGGCACCCAGTTGTGGTTGCAGCCGAATCGTTATTACGACGTGGACCGTCTCAGCGCCGAGGTGGGCAGTGAGGTCACCTTCGGTGATGTGCTGCTCGTCAGCGGCTCCTCAGGCACCACCCTGGGCAAGCCTTACGTCAAAGAAGCCTCCGTCAGCCTCAAGGTGCTGGCCCATCGCCGCGGACCTAAGGTGATTGTGTACAAGATGCGCAAGAAGAAAAAGACGCGGCGCAAGAACGGGCACCGGCAGGAGCTCACCCGCGTGATGGTCGAATCGATCACTGTCGGCGGCAAGCCCCTGAGCTGAATCTCGCGACCCCATCCTCCGTTCTCTCTGATCTACTTGACCCATGGCACACAAGAAAGGCACAGGCTCAACCCGTAACGGCCGCGACTCCAACGCCAAGCGACTGGGCGTGAAGCGCTACGGCGGTGAGACCGTCAGCGCCGGATCCATTCTGATCCGCCAACGCGGCACCTCCGTGCTCCCAGGGGTCAATGTGGGTCAAGGCAAAGATGACACCCTCTTTGCCTTGGTCGATGGCATCGTCAGCTTCGAGACCATCCGCCGTAACACTCACGAGCGCAAGCGCATTCGCGTCACCCCTGTCTGATCTGTCGGCGGCGCACCTGCAGACCAATCACAACTGAGCCCACCACCGTGACCGCCACCAAGATGGCGTGAACGGGGGTGGGCTCTTTGATGAGCTCGCCGAGTTCCAGCGGCAGGCTGGAGAGCAGCACCATCAGCAACAGCCACTCTCCCCAGGCCCGATCCTGCAAGGTGCCAAGAGCAGCCACGGCGATCACCAAGCCATAAAGGCCACTCACAAGTGCAGTCACCTCAAGGCGTCTGACCCCTTCATCCAGGCCTCGACTCACCAGTGCCGCCAGAAGGGTGCGATCGGACTCAGTGAGCTCCTGGAGCAGATCAGGCAGCTGGTCATAACGGCGGCTGCCCACCAGTGACAGCAGCGCCACCGCAAACAGCAGCAGCGCCACCAGCAGTTTCTTAAGGACGATCAGCCGCAGCAGCATCAGCGCAAGGTGTAGGTGCGCGCCGTGATCAGATGGGGGTGAAAGCGCTCCAGGTAGAGATCCTGCAGCGTGGAAAAGAACGTCTTCACCATCACTGGATCATCGAAATGAAACGGGTATTCGTTGTGATGCCCCTTGAAGAAATACCAGTTCAGTAATGCCACTCCATCGTTGTGAGCCAGGCGCTGTGCGAACGCTTTCAATTGCGCCGATGGATCTGCCAGGTGCTCAAGGACATCGAGGCAAGTGAGGCTGTCAAAGACGTCGGGCAGCGCAGCGGCGTCCAGATCCCGCAGGCAGGTCAGCTTGTGGCTGAGGCCCAAAGCCTCGGCGCGATGGTCAACAAAGTGGCGGTTCCTGCCATTGAGCTCCACCATCCAGACATGGTCCACCGCATCCAGTTGAGCTGCAGCCAGGGCATGGGTGCCGATTCCGCCGCCAAAGTCCAGGTGCTGGCCATGGGCGATCTCGGCCTGAAGACGCAAGGTATCGGCGATGTAATCGGCACTTCCCAGATGCCAAGCCGCTAGTTCATAGAGATGGCCATCCCCCACCTCCGATTCGTAGAAAGCCTCGGCTTGCGAGGGATCGAGGGCACCAGGATGGGCAGCCGCCAAGGCCTCCGTGCTGTTGGGCAGCCGCTGCTCGAGCTCAGCAGCTGAAAGCTGCAGAAAAGCAGCCAGCTGCTCGCGCAACTGGAAGCCATGGTCCAGAAACGCCCCGATGGGCTCTTGCACCGCCGTTGCCACCCGCTAACCCCTCAACCGCCGCCGCTCAACTTAGGCCGGTGCGACATTGGGCCCCATGAGCCAGGCCGAGACTCCCTGCGTGCCCCCCTGCGGTTTTTTGATTCTTGATAAGCCAGCAGGTCTGACCTCCCATGACTGTGTCGCCAGGGCCCGCCGACTGCTCGGCACCCGGCGCATCGGCCATGGCGGCACCCTCGACCCGGCTGTGACCGGGGTGCTGCCGTTGGCCGTTGGCCCAGCCACAAGGCTGCTGCCCTATCTCGATGGCACCAAGGCCTACGAGGGTGCGGTTCAACTGGGCATACGCACCAGCAGCGATGACCTCCATGGCGAGGTGCTGCAGCAATCCCCTTGGCCGCAGCTCGGCCTCCAGGAGCTCGAGCAGCACCTGGACACCTTTCGGGGCACGCTGCAGCAACGACCACCGGCTGTCAGCGCAGTTCACATCGATGGAGAGAGGGCTTACAAGCGAGCCCGTCGCGGCGAGGCGCTGGAGCTGCCGGAGCGGACCGTGACAATTGAGCAACTCGAGCTACTGCAGTGGGACCAAGGCACCGGAGTGTTGCAGCTGAGACTGCGCTGCTCCGCCGGCACCTACGTCAGATCACTGGCGCGGGATCTTGGGGAGCGACTGGGTTGCGGCGGCAGCTTGCAGCTGCTGCGCCGCACCATGGCGCTGGGATTCGGGCTGGAGCAGTCCTGCAGCCTGGATTCGGTGAATGGCAACACAGCCCTGGTGGAGCCCCTCAAGGCCCTGGCACACCTGCCGCAGCAGCGGTTGGCCCCTGAGCAGTGGCTGGGATGGACCCGCGGCCAGCGCCTCACGCTTGATCCCCCGCTTGCTGCTGACCAGCCACTGGTGATCACCCGCCCCGACGGCAGTTTCGCTGGGATGGCACTCAGCCGCGAGGACAGCCTGCTGCAGCCCAAGCTGGTGCTGGATGCCGCTGGCTGAAGCGCTCCGAGGTGCACCCATGGCCGGCAGGCCATGGGAGAGCGGTAGCTTTTGCGTGGATGCCACAGCCGCAGCAGTCCATGGCCGGCCACAGCAAATGGGCTCAGATCAAGCGCACCAAGGCGGTGGTGGATGCCAAACGCGGCGCAGTTTTTACACGACTGGGGCGGGAGATCAGCGTGGCCGCCCGTGGGGGAGCAGATCCGGCTGGCAATTTTCAGCTGCGCACGGCCATCAGCAAAGCCAAGGCCGCCGGCGTGCCAGCCGCCAACATTGAACGGGCCATCGCCAAGGGCTCAGGAGCTGGGGCTGGGGCCCAACAGCTCGAGGATATTCGCTACGAAGGCTATGCACCCGGTGGTGTTGCCGTGCTGGTGGAGGCCCTGACTGACAACCGCAACCGCACGGCGGCGGAATTGAGGCTGGCCTTCAGCAAGAACGGCGGCAATCTCGGAGAAAGCGGTTGCGTCGGCTATCTCTTTGAACATCGCAGCGAGGTCACCCTGGTGGCCCGTGATGCACCGATCGATGAGGAGTCACTGCTCGAGAGCCTGCTGGAGCTTGAGGCTGACGGCTATGAACTGCTCGATGAGGGGGCTGTTGTGCATGGGCCCTTCGCGGCGCTGGAATCCCTGCAGGATGGTCTGCGGCAGCAGGGCTGGCCCGTCCAGCAATGGGGCCATCACTGGCACCCCCTCACCAGTGTTGACATCGCAGAAGCCGATACAGGGGCCCAGTGCCTGCGGCTGCTGGAAGCCCTTGAAGGCCTTGATGATGTGCGCAGCGTCAGTTGCAATCTGGGCGAATGCCCAGCAGTCGATTAAACCCGTCACTTCGGACGCTTGGTGATGTCGCCGAAGTCATCGTCATTGGGCTGGAGGAACTGCCACACCGTGGCTGCTGTGAGCACAACGGTGATCCCAAGCGTGACCAGGATGGGAACGGCGTAGTCGCCCATGGCGTTGCCCTCTGAAGTGCGGAAACATTACGGTCCCCGCTTTGGCTCACAGCAGTTTTCCATGGGGAGCCCATGACCTGCTGTTGCTAGTGCGATGGCGCACGAGCATCACAATCTGTGCTGGGCGTGCCAGTTCCGGCGACCTGGTGATGCTTGAGCTCGGCGTGAGTGCCGCTGTGGCCCAGGCAAAGGTGCCTCCAGCCAGCAGGGCAAAGGCGGTGATGGCGTCAGGCATGGCGTGAGGGGATCTGCGACCACGCTCGCTTGGATCGATGCCTGCTTTTGGCCATCGTTCACGGAGACTTGAGTGAGTGATTCGTGAGTCGCCATCGCACGTCCACCCCTCCCATCCAACAGATGGTGAGATCGCCCTGGGGCCAGTCGCTGCGATGACGGGCGCGCCAAGGCAGCAACCAGGGTGCTGCCTGCTCAGGAATCCACCCGCATCCAACCTTTATCGAGCCATTTCTGATTGACGAAGCTGATGGCCCAGAAGGCGTAGAAGAACCAGACCAGCCACCCCAGACCGAAAGCCCAGAGGGGAATACCAATGATCAGCGTGAGGATCAGGCTGAAGATGAAGTGACCCACCATGCCGATACAAAGAAAGAAGATCGGCCCCAGCAGCATCACCCCGATGAACACGCCGACATTGTTGACCTCCTTGGTCACCGAGCTGTTGGGTTTGGCGTAGATGGGCATCTCACCAGGGCAGTCACCGCATCAATAGCAATGCCAGCGCGCACCAACAGCGTCAGCCGATCTCCCATAAGGTGCCGAAATGCAGGATGACAACACCAAGCTGGAGGAGCTCTCCATGCGCCTGAGGGGTGAGCTCAGCGCGGTCGGCACCGAGGTCAGCCGCTGTCAGCAATGGAGTCTTTCCACCCCTGTGGCGATCATTGATGCCCGTGGCGAGCCTGCCTGCGTCTCAAGCTGCGCTGTGGGGGGCATCACCACGGCCTTACCAGCCAGTCAAGCCATCGACGATCCCATGATTCGCATGATGCTGCTGCGGTGTCAGAGCGAAGAACCGGAGGCGGTGCTGCAGCAACTGCTGAATGGGCCGGAGGCTGAACTCTTCGCTGAGGCCTATGAGGCCTACATCGGGGAAAAAGAAGCGATGCCCAGAGCTGTCTGGGGCCTTGATGACAGCACGGCCTTTGTGGCCAAAGCCAGGGAAGCCTTCACGGACGGAGAGCTGGCGATCGTGGCGTTGATGCCAGGCCATGAAGTTCTCACCTACTGCCTGCCGCTGAGTTGGCTGAGGTCCTGAAGCACCAAGGGTTGCCCTTCTTTGGCCGTTGAATCGCCACGCCCTGAGCGAACGACTGGCCAGCGGCGGCAAAGCCCGCATCAGCACCAGAGATCCGAGCTTGAAGAATTTGGCCAGACAAGCGCCACAGCGCGCTGCCTCCCTGCGCGGAGCTCGCAATGATGAGGT
>CENU01204893.1_pt1 | contig 12616 bp, 11 predicted proteins | sample 361331 | NCBI WGS metagenome assembly CENU01 (sample SAMEA2619766, study PRJEB7988) | marine metagenome | isolation source: saline water (ENVO:00002010), including
TTTTACGAGAGTCACTACCCTCTCGGCATGCACCGCAAGTTTTGATACCCGCGTCGAAACCATGTCGCCCCCAAAGTGTTTAAGGCTCGAAGATTCTTCTCGCGCCGATGTCGTTCGCTACAATAGCTTTCGACTGCGGAACGCGTTTGAAACCTTCTTACCTAAATCTAGCATCGTCTGAAGCGTTGTTCGCGAGCTTGCTCGCCAGTCTTTTTGCGCCAGACGCTTATCTTTGGTTTTTTTGGTCGAGTACTTCTTTCCAGGCCTTACCTGCAAAGTCGTGGTTCGATTCGGTCGCTTGCTGTCAGTCGACCTCCTTTCAATCGGTTATTTACAATACGCGAAAGTATGGTGGCACCGCTGCAGAACTACAACTGCCGTTAATCGTGGTCTGATTGGGACTCGGTTAACTCGCTGCTAGACTTCGCGGGTCTTTGTGATGATCTCAATGGGCGTTAAAGGCATTCGTTAACGGCATTAAAGGTATCGACTTATTCCTAGTGCTAACTCGTAGCACTTAATATTGTTGGGTGGTGCGTTGCGTACACGTCATTTGTCCGAGGGTTGGTGTGTGAGTTTGAAATCAAAGAACAGGCTGCCGCTAAGACGCTCTGCAGGCTTTCGGTCGCTGCTGATGGCGCTGCTGACAGCTGCCTCACTTGCCGCCTGGGCGTTAGATCCTATCGATGATCTGAAACGTGCTAATGAACTGGTGGAGCAGCGTCAGTTTGCATTGGCACGTGCTTATTTGGCGCCGGCTTTGGTTGCGCCGCAACTATCGGATTCTCAACGCGCTTATGCGTTCGCATTGCGCGCCTTTTCTTTTGATCAACAAGCGATGCCGGTTTCCGCTCTGCGTGATCTAAATCGTGCGCTGGAATTTGATCCTAATAATAGTGATGCCTTGGCAGCGCTTGGACAAATGCACTTCACTGGCCGGGGTGCGGCACAAAACGCGGCGGTAGGCGTCGCTTTTTTTGAAGAGGCGGCGATCCAGTATCAGGTCACCGCAATGGCCTACTTGGGTTACGCCCTGTTGCTTGGTGAGGGTATTCCGCCAGACCTAGAGAGCGCTCGTATATGGCTGAGCCGTGCGGTGGAGGCAGGTAGCGGATTTGCGGCTCTGCATTTGGCCGCGAGTTATCGCGTGAAGCATGCGGGTGATGCAGCTAATACGGACCTTGCCGAGCACTTTTACCGGCGCGGCATTGAGCTGGGTCAACCGGACGCTTTGGTGGCTTTGAGCTACATGCACGCTCAGGGCGAGTTTGGGGCCGTCGACCACGCTCGGGCGGTTGAACTGCTCATGCAGGCTGTGGATGCAGAAGTTGCGGTGGCGAATGTTGCGCTTGCGTATGCCTATCTCACAGGGCGCGGTGTAGATGTCGACTATGCGCTCGCTAAAAAACACTACGAAGTCGCCGCAACAGAGGGTTTGTCCGATGCCTTCGCTGGTCTCGGTTATCTCTACGAGTCGGGTTTGGGCGTGTCGCAAGATCTTTCCCAAGCGCAACATTTTTATCTGCAAGCTGCCGAGTTGGGCGACACTCATGCTCAGTTGCAGGTGGCAGCAATACTGCAAAGTGAGGCTAAGGATATAGCCGGCGCAGTGTATTGGTTACGTCAGGCAGCCGCAGCCGATAGCACCGAAGGGCTAAATAATCTGGCTTGGATTTTGTCGACTAGTGTCGACGCTGATCTGCGCGACAGCGTTGCTGCCGTCAAATTTGCCACGCAAGCGGTTGTCCAGGCGGAGACACCAATCAGTCTCGATACGCTCGCTGCGGCTTATGCCGAAGCGGGTCAATTTGAAGAAGCTATCGCGACGCAACAGCGGGCCTTGGCAATGTTAACGCCCGAGAGCGCTAACATTCGACCTGAGTTACAAGAGCGGTTGGAACGCTACGAAATGGGTAAACCCTGGCGAGAATAGTCCGCTTCTGGTACAACATCGAGCTGATCGCGGGCGAGGGTTGGGAGAAAGATCGTTGAGTACAGAGAAACGGCGCATTGAGGCAGTTTTGCAAACCGTAAGAAAGCTTGCTGAGGAAAGGCAGTCCTCAGTGAGGGTAGGCGATGTGGCGGAGGCCTTGCGGCTTCGCAACAGTCCAACACCTGCCTGGCAATTGCGAGCAGATTTGAGCGGCTTAGAAGCAGTCGGGGCTCTGCATTACGACGCAGATACGGGCGGTTATCTTCTCTCGCCGCAAGACAGCGCTATGCGCGAGTCTGCCTAGCATGCAATCCGTAATCGATGTCTCGGCATTGCCTAAGGTGGAAAACCCAGGGCGCATTTGTATCCTAAAAGCCAAGTGGTATCCCGACTTGGTTGAGAATATGGCCACTGCGTGTGAGGAGATTTTGGTTGCGGCGGGATATCAAGATATCGAGCAGCATGTGTTGCCGGGTTCTTTAGAGATACCGCTTGCTGCGCGTGATCTACTTGCTCGAGATACCGCCAAACAAATCGACGCGATCGTTTGCTTGGGCATTATTTTAAAGGGCGACACCATTCATTTCGAGATGATCAGTTATGAATGTATGCACGGTCTGGCCGCTGTCATGCACGAGTTTCAGCGTCCGGTCATTGTCGAAATATTGCCGGTGTTTGAGATGCAACACGCGATTGACCGTGCCTCCAAGGACGATAAAAACAAAGGCATTGAAGCAGCTGCCGCGGCGATTGAGATGGTCACCTGGCGGCGTTCGCTGGGTTATTAGTAGGCGAGGTTAGTGGCTGGCCCCTGTTCAGCGGTGGCTGGTTTTCATAAGCCGTAATTTGTCGCGCTGCCAATCTTTTTCTTTCGTTGTAGCGCGTTTGTCGTGCATTTTTTTGCCCTTGCCCAGGGCTACTTCACACTTAATCTTGTTGCCTTTCCAATACATTGCGAGCGGTACGCAGGTATAACCTTTCTGTTGGCTAGCGACGAACAATATGGCGAGTTCTTTCGCATGCAGCAGAAGCTTGCGCACCCGCTGCGGTTCGGCCACTACGTGGGTCGACGCGCTCAGCAACGGCGTGATGTTACAACCCGCCAGATAGGCCTCTCCTTTATGCAGCTGCACATAGCTTTCCGCTAACTGCACCTTTCCATCGCGAATGCTTTTTACTTCCCAGCCTTGCAGCATCATGCCTGCTTCAAAGCGTTGTTCGATAAAATAGTCGTGTCGCGCGCGGCGGTTTTGCGCGATGCTTCCCGGCGGCATTTTTTTGCTTTTGGCCATATTCGGTGGCTGTCAGTAATTCGGATTTGCGCAGTATATCAGTTTGATGAGTGGGCTATCCTTGTCGCTTTCGAAGGTCGCGCTGTCGCATTCGTCGGCATGCTCTGCCGAGAGGCTCTCATTCGCATCTTTCGGTAGTACAATCGGTAGTACAATTCGCCGCTACTTAGGTCGTGAGAAAGGCATGTCTGCACCAAAAACCGATTCGAACTCGCAAACCAGCCGCCGCTGGTCTAGTCGCTGGCTATTTATTTTAGCCGCTGCTGGCTCCGCAGTTGGGTTGGGCAATATTTGGAAGTTTCCTTATATCGCCGGTGAAAATGGGGGCGGTGCTTTTGTTGTGATCTACCTCGTTTGTGTAGCAGTAGTCGGTATCCCGATCATGATGTCTGAAGTAATGATTGGACGCGCGAGTCGCTCAAGCCCGATACACGCTATGCGCAAGTTAACGGCTGAAGCGAAGAGTTCTCCAGCGTGGGTATTGATGGCCTGGATGGGCGTGCTCGCTGGTTTTCTGATTCTCTCTTACTACGCGGTGGTAGCGGGCTGGGCGCTGCATTACATCTGGCTTATGGCGCAAGGAACGTTTATCGGTGCTGACGCGACTTTGGTTGGCGGTACTTTCGATGCGCTTCTGGCCAATCCCGCGCTGCTGGTGTTTTGGCAAACCGTGTTCATGGTGGCGACCATCTGGATCGTTAGTCGCGGCATAGCACAAGGGTTAGAAGCCGCCATTCGTTGGTTCATGCCGCTGCTGTTCTTGTTGCTTATTGCACTGCTGGTCTACGCCGTCAACTCTGGCGGTTTTGCTCAGGGCTGGGCTTTCATGTTTAGTTTTGACTGGTCCAAGATCTCGACGGAAACCTGGCTTGTTGCACTAGGACAAGCGTTTTTCACCCTAAGTTTGGGCATGGGCACCATGATGGCGTATGGCGCCTATGTGCCGGAAGATGCTCATATTGGCCGCACAGTCCTGTCTATCGCTTGTCTCGATACTTTCGTTGCTGTCGCCGCCGGCGTCGCCATCTTCCCTATTGTATTTGCGAATGGATTAGAGGTGGGTCAAGGACCGGGGTTGATGTTTGTGACTTTGCCACTCGCCTTTGGCCAACTTCCGTTTGGCGCACTCTTTGGCACAATGTTTTTTGTGCTGGTTAGCTTTGCGGCGATCACTTCCGCTATCTCTATCTCTGAGCCGGCCCTGTCTTATCTGGTGCAGGAGTACAACGCTAAGCGCTCACGGGTAGCGGTTTCGCTTGGGGTTATCTGCTGGCTTTTGGGTCTTGGAACGGTGTTCTCTTTCAACATCTGGGCAGATATGCATATTGTTGGCGAACTGACCTTCTTCGATTTTGTGGATTATGTTTCGCAAAACATCATGCTTCCGTTAGGCGGTTTGCTCATTGCTCTATTCGCGGTTTGGGTTGTACCAAAAACCGTGCTCGCGAAACAGCTGCAAATTAATACGCGACGCAGTGAACTGATTTGGCGTGCGGTTGGTGGTGTGATTGCGCCGTTGGGCGTGCTTGCTGTGTTCTCATACACAGTGCTGTCGCCGTTATTCGACTGAGGTTCGCGCTTGCTTATTCATCGTTCGGTTTTGGTCACAGTTGCCGCGCCTGATGCCTTTGCGGTGGTGGCGGATGTAGAGCGCTATGCCGAGTTTCTGCCCAGTTGCGAAGCGGTAGAGGTGCTGAGTAAAACGCCTGCTGATGCTGCGATGGCGGCTGAGCAAACGGTCGAAGCGCGTGTTACGGCTCGCACACCTGGCGGGAGGGTAGAGTTTGTGACCCGTAATCGTCAGCAGGCGCCGCAAACCATTGCGCTGACGCTGGTAAGCGGACCGATTCAAGAGCTCAACGGCGAATGGCATTTCCAGCCGCTGGGGGATGCGGGTTGTCGTATTGATTTGCGGCTGCAAATCGATGGCGGTGGCTGGCTTATGCGGCTGCTAAAGAAAGCAGCAGAAAAAGCAGCGGACCAAATGGTCGATGCTTTCGTTCGGGAAATAGAAGCGCGAGCAGAGGCTTCCTGAGCATGTCTTACGCGCCACCAGGCCTAGTCATCGAAGTGGTGTATCACGACGGCCAACGAATGCATTCAGCGGCGCTAAGACTTAATCGTGGTGACACGGTGGCTGACGCTATTGCTGCAATTAGCCAGCTCGCTTCGCTTCAGACTCTTGGCCTTGCGCAGAAACCTTTTGGGATTTTTGGTGAGATATGCTCGCCGCAACGTGTGCTCTCGCCAAATGATCGCTTGGAATTTTATCGACCGTTGTTGAAGGACGCCAAGGCGGCGCGACGAGCTCGGGCTGAGCAGCAGAAGACTGCCGGAAGATAATTTAACTGGTAATTTGAGGCGAAACTTTAGGCGTAGTTTAGGGCGTAGTTTAGGGCGTAGTTTTAGGCGTAACGTCAGCGAAGGCTGCGGAAGGCTTAGTATTTCTCTTTATCCGGCTTCTTTATCCGGCTTCTTTATCCGCCCTCTCTATCCGCCCTCTCTATCCGACCTCTTTATCTGCCCTCTTTATCCTGTCTCCATTATCTAGCTGAGTTATGCCTCTGCTTTGTTATTTGCGGCGATCTCACCTGTCGTGCCATCTATGGTTCCACCAACTGTTTCATCGACGGCTTCGGAGTTTGATTCCGTTTCTTCCGTCAGGGCTTCTTTTTGATCGGTGGGGAGCATGTCTCCGCTAAATCGCACCAGCATGTCTTCGTCGAAAAACAGCACCATTTTGGATTTTTGATTAAAGTAGCCAGGTACTTCAATGCTGTAGATATAGGTCCACTTATCCGCGTTGAAGGGATCCTGTAGCACCGGTTCGCCCATTACATAAACGACCTGGCTTTTGGTCATGCCGGGTTTGATCCGATCGACCATTTCTTGAGTAATGACGTTACCTTGCTGGATTGGCACCTTGTGCACCTTTGGCAGTTCCAGCTTGGATATGCTGCAGCCGCTGAGCGCGATACCTAAACAAAGGGTAGGGAGTAAATATTTCATGGTGCGCATAGTACCCAGCGTCATAGATCAAAGCTAGCGCACTAAAAGCTCGCGGTTGAGAGGTTTTACTGGATGGTTGTTCGCGCGGATTGTCACCGCGCTAAGCAGTCAGTGCTGCGGGTGACACTGCTTAAGTCTTGGCGCCGGCCAACAGCGTATTAGCGTAATCGCGGGTCTTCTCGGTTACATCCGCACCGGCAAGCATCCGTGCTAGTTCGTCTATTCGAGCTTTGCTATCCAGCGGTTCAATCTGGGTTTCATCGTTGGCTTTGCTCACCCGCAGGTGGTTATCGCCCAAGGCCGCTACCTGTGGTGCGTGAGTAACGCATAAGACTTGGGTGTGTTTGGCGAGGTTGCGCAAGATGCGACCAATCGTGTCCGCAGTGGTGCCACCCACGCCGACGTCGGCTTCATCCAAGATCAGACACGGCATAGCGCTGCGCTCTGCGGCTACGATCTGAATAGCTAGGCCGATGCGAGTTTGTTCCCCACCTGAAGCCACTCGGGCCAAAGGTGCCGGGGCAAACTTCTTACTGGTGGTCACCATAAACTCGGCTTGTTCAAGGCCCAGTTCGTTTTCAGTTTCTGTCAATTCAACGCTAAGCGCGCCTTCGTTTATGCCAAGCGCATGAATATATTGATTGACTGCCTCGGCAAACTTAGGCGCCACAGCGCGACGTTTCTTGGCCAGCGTTGTCGCGTGCTTAAGAAACTCTGCGTGGTGCGCCTCGCGGTCGATGAAGAGCGTCTCCAGTTCGCTGCTGTCCGCATCAATCTGATCGAGTTCAGCCTGCAAGGTGGCTTGATGGGCGAGCAGCGCCTCGGGTTTGGTTTTGTGCTTGCGCGCCAGATCGATAATGAGTTCTAAGCGCTGCTCCACCTCGCTTAATCTGCCTGGATCGACGACGACTTGATCCTGAAAATGGCGCAGATCCCGGGTCGCATCATCAAGTAAAGACAGAGCCGAGCTTAGCGTGGCTTGAGCGGACTCTAGATTGGCATTGTTGTTATCCAGCGCATTAAGGTTGCGAATGGTGTGTCGCAACGAATCAATGTTGTCCAGGTCATGCAGTCCTTGCTCCAGCAAGCCGAGTACGTTCTGCGCTTGAGAGAGATTCTTTTGTTCGCGCTCCAGAGATTCAAGTTCGTCTGGGATGAGTTCCGCAGCTGTGAATTCCTCAAGCTGGTAGCTCAGCAGGTGTTTGCGGTCCTCTAGCGCGGACAACCGGCCTTGCTGAACCTCAATCGCTTTTAGCACTTGCTGCCATAAGCGGTAGTGTTTGGTGACGGCCTCGCGATGCTGCAGAAGTTCGCCGTATTCGTCTAACATTAACAGCTGAACGGATTTGTCGACCACTCGCTGGTGTTCGTTTTGGCCTTGCACGTCGACCAACCGCTCGGTGATTTCGCGCAAATATTGGAGGGTGACAGGGGTAGCGTTAATAAACGCTCTGGAGCGTCCATCCTTGTTAACAACTCGACGCAGCAGGCAGTCTGTCGCGTCATCATCAAGCAAATCGGCTGCGCGTAATTGGTTAGCGAGAGCTGGGTTATGAGCTAGTTCGAACTCGGCGCTCAGGTCGGTTTTTGCGGCGTCGGGACCGACGACGTCGGCTCTGGCCCTGTCTCCTAAAAGTAAACCCAGGGCACCTAGCAAAATAGACTTACCAGCGCCCGATTCGCCAGTGATAGTGGTCAGTCCGCTCGCAAAAGAAATATCGAGATGACTGACGAGTACGAAATTTTGAATGGTGAGTTGTTTCAGCATAGTCGTTCGTAAAGGACGCATCCGTTGGCCGAAGATTAACATCAATTGATGCGGAAACGGTTTTTCGCTGGTATAAGAATGGCTACGCAAAAACCCGACCGCATAAACCTTGTTACAGCTGCAAAGGCTCAGCTAGAACGGCATCTTGAAAGCAACCCAATGATGATTCTGAGGTGATTTGCGGAATATCCAAGCATCGTTAAACCGCTAGACAAACGCACTTTTGAGTAGGCGAAAACTGATGACTGAAGCTCATGTCACAAAAAGATAGTTCTGGTAGTTCGATAACAAACGATGGCGATGTTGATTTTCGTGCTCAACAGCTATTCAAGCTTCTGGTTGAACAATACATAGCCGACGGAAATCCCGTCGCTTCAAAAGCGCTTGCAACGCTTCCCGGCGTAGGGGTGTCGTCCGCCACTGTGCGAAACGTGATGGGCGACTTGGAGGCACTCGGCCTTGTAAGTTCGCCGCATACCTCTGCCGGCAAGATTCCCACTCAGCTAGGGCTGCGGTTCTTCGTCGATAGCCTATTGAGTGTCGAACCATGGGGCTCCGACAAAGTTCGCGAAATCGAGGCAGAGCTGAACCCCGACCTCGCTCCGAGCGAACTCATAAACGCGGCGTCACAGATGTTGTCCCGATTCACACAAATGACCTGCCTGGTGACAACGCCGATGCGAAATCAGGTCAGCCTTCGTCACATCGAATTTTTACGTTTGGACGAGTCACGCGTCTTGGTGATTATGGTGATGAACGACCGCGAAGTGCAAAACCGGGTTATACACCTTGAAGAGGAGATAGCCGAGACCGAGTTGAATCAAGTCGCAAATTTGGTTAACCGCGAGTTCGCAGGTCGTCCGCTTATGCAGGTGCGCGAAGACATCTTGACCAGCATGCAGGTGGACAAAGACGAAATGGGGCAGCGTATGCAGCAGGCGCTGGATCTTGCTTCCAAGGCGTTTGAGACCCCTGCCGAAGCCGAGCAAGAATTGGTTGTTAGCGGGGAGCAACGCTTACTGGATTTTGCCGCTGACACCGACACGGTGCGGCTATTGTTCGACGCGATATCAAAAAAGGGGCAGGTCTTAAATATCCTGGACCGCTGTCTCCGTGGCCAGGGCGTGCAACTTTTCATCGGCCAGGAATCTGGCTACCAACCACTAGGCGAAATGTCGCTAGTGACCGCTTCATATCAGCTGAACGGCGAGCTTGCGGGTGTCCTCGGGGTTATTGGGCCGACGCGCATGGATTATAAGGATGTCATTCCGGTCGTAGACGTGACAGCTCGAGTGCTAAGCGCCGCTATGCGCTACGGAAATTAGCCGCTTCGCCAGAAAATTGATCGACTCCTCGATTCGCCCCTTGTAATCAAAAGGTTGGGCCGCATATACGCGCGGAACGAGCGATTAGAGAATAGCAGTGGCAAACGACGAAGCGGATCACAACTCTGAACAAAATGCTGAACCCGACGTAGAACAGAACGTCGCACCAGACGCGACACCTGAGTCCGCAGAGGCTGGTGCTGACGGGTCATCAGATCCTTCCAACACGGCGCAAGCAACGGATGCAGACGAATTAGCAAACGCAAAAGATCAACTGTTGCGCACCATCGCGGAAATGGAAAACGTCCGTAGGCGTTCTAGCCGCGAGGTCGAAAATGCACGCAAGTTTGCTGTAGAGGGTTTGCTTAGCGATCTTTTGCCAGTGCTAGACAGCCTCGAAAAAGCTGTCGAGACGGCGCAGAACACCGCCGGCGCTGAAGCCATAGCCGAAGGGGTCGAGCTATCGCTAAAACTTTTTAGCGACAGTTTAGGCAGGTTCGGCGTGGAGCAAATCGATCCGCTTGGCGCGCCGTTTGATCCGCAGCAACACGAAGCTATGGCGATGGTGCCAAACGCCGACGCGGAGCCCAACTCGGTAATGGAAGTCATGCAGCGTGGCTACACGCTTAACGGCAGATTGGTTCGCGCCGCTAAGGTGATTGTCACCAAGGCACCCTAGTCCGGACTTGAAGTAAGTGCTGCCTGACCAGATATAGCCAGGTATAGCAGGAAAAAATCAACATATGCGGTTGCCAGTAACGCAGCAGCAAACCCATACGGCCCAATCTTTCGGGAATGAGCCTGTGGATACATCGCCTTCTGGCATTGAGCGGAGTAAGAAATGGGAAAGATAATCGGCATTGACTTAGGTACAACGAATTCATGCGTCGCGGTACTCGACGGTGGCGACTCTAAAGTCATTGAAAATTCAGAAGGCGATCGCACGACGCCGTCGATCATCGCATACACCGAGGACGGTGAGATTTTGGTCGGCCAAAACGCGAAGCGCCAGGCGGTAACCAATCCGAGCAATACATTGTTTGCCGTAAAGCGATTGATCGGCCGTAAGTTCAAAGACGACGTCGTTCAAAAAGACATCAAGATGGTGCCTTACGCGATCAGTGAAGCGACCAATGGCGATGCTTGGATTGAGGTGAAAGACGAAAAGCTAGCACCCCCACAGGTTTCGGCCGAAGTCCTCAAAAAGATGAAAAAGACCGCAGAGGAATATCTCGGCGAGGAAATTACCGAGGCGGTCATTACCGTACCGGCTTACTTTAACGACTCGCAACGCCAGGCCACGAAAGACGCCGGGCGCATCGCCGGGCTTGAAGTAAAACGAATCATCAACGAGCCCACTGCCGCGGCACTGGCCTATGGTTTAGATAAGAAGCGCGGCGACGCCAAAGTCGCGGTGTATGATTTGGGTGGTGGTACGTTTGACGTCTCGATCATAGAGATTGCCGAGGTAGATGGTGAGCATCAGTTCGAAGTGCTCTCGACCAATGGCGACACGTTCCTAGGTGGTGAAGACTTCGACCTGAAGATCATTGACTTCCTTGCCGGCGAGTTCAAAAAAGACAACGGGTTTGATCTACACGATGACCCATTAGCGCTGCAACGGCTCAAAGAAGCGGCTGAAAAAGCGAAGATCGAGCTGTCTAACACTCAGCAGACAGAAATCAATCTGCCATACATCACGGCTGATCAGACTGGTCCGAAGCACTTGGTCCAAAAGTTGACCCGAGCCAAACTAGAATCGTTAGTCGATGAATTGGTAGCAGCGACGATCAAGCCTTGTCAGGTGGCGCTGGACGACGCCAGTCTAACCACGTCAGACATTGACGATGTGATTTTGGTCGGTGGTCAGACACGAATGCCGCTGGTCCAGGAGAAAGTGAAAGCGTTTTTCAAGCAAGAGCCGCGACGTGACGTAAACCCGGATGAAGCTGTTGCCATGGGCGCAGCGATTCAGGCCGCAGTATTGGCTGGAGACGTCAAGGATGTCTTGTTGCTGGACGTTACGCCGTTGTCGCTGGGGATCGAGACTTTAGGCCAGGTTATGAGTGTTCTCATCGAGAAGAACACGACCATTCCGACCAAGAAAACCCAAGTGTTCTCGACTGCGGACGATAATCAAACTGCGGTAACCATTCATGTTTTGCAGGGCGAACGTAAACAGGCAGGTCAAAACAAGTCGCTGGGCCGTTTTGACCTCTCCGACATTCCACCGTCTCCGCGAGGTATGCCGCAGATCGAGGTCGCGTTTGATATTGACGCTAACGGTATTTTGAACGTGTCAGCGAAAGACAAAGCAACCGGCAAAGAACAGTCGATTATCATTCAGGCGTCGAGTGGTCTATCCGAAGAAGAAATCGAAAAAATGGTCCGCGATGCAGAAGCCCATTCTGAGGAAGACAAGAAATTTGAAGAGATGGTGGTGTTGCGCAATCAGGCGGATGGGCTAATTCACGGCGCGCGTAAAGCGGTCGAAGACGCCGGTGACAAGGCGACGGACGATGAGAAGACTGCGATAGAAGCTGCGGCGACGGATTTGGAAGAAGCGCTGCAGGGCGAGGACAAAGACGCCATCGAAGCCAAAATCAAAACCTTGTCGGAAGCGTCTGCAACTCTGGCGCAAAAGATGTATGCCGAAGAAGCGCAGGCCGCTGAGGGCGCACCGCAAGAAGAAGCCAGTGGCCCAGACGATGCTGTGGACGCAGAATTTGAAGAAGTAAAAGGCGACGATAGCAAGTAACGCGTAAGCCGGTCGGGCTAGCCCGACAAGGTTTGCGCGAGGCGACGGCGCTGCTCTGTAAAGTTAGCGCCGTTTTTTTAGGTCGCATTTTTCAAGCTGCAGGAATCGGCGCGAATCGGGATGCAGGTCGAGGTAAAAAACATGGCCAAACGAGACTATTACGAAGTTTTGGGCGTCGACAGAGGCGCTGCGGAAGGCGATCTGAAAAAAGCCTATCGCCGGTTGGCTATGAAGTTTCACCCAGACCGCAATCCGGATGATAAAAACGCCGAGGAGAAATTCAAGGAAGCAAGCGAAGCTTACGAAGTGCTCACCGATCCGGATAAGCGTGCGGCCTATGATCGTTTTGGACATGATGGGCTTGACCCCAATCAAGCCGGCGGATTCGGTGGGCAGGGCAATTTTGGCGACATCTTCGGCGATGTATTCGGGGATATCTTTGGCGGCTCACGTGGTGCCGGCGGCGGTCGCTCCGGACCCGCACGTGGCTCGGACTTGCGCTTCAATATGTCTTTATCGCTTGAGCAGGCG
>CENU01062691.1_pt1 | contig 12605 bp, 13 predicted proteins | sample 361331 | NCBI WGS metagenome assembly CENU01 (sample SAMEA2619766, study PRJEB7988) | marine metagenome | isolation source: saline water (ENVO:00002010), including
ATCACACCGATCAGACGGGTGGAATGCACCGATCTGGGCGGTGAGAGACCGATCATGAATGCCTTGCGTGAGCAACTGACCGCCATCACCGAGGGGCGAGACCCTAACTTTGAGGGGTGGGTGACTCGGGTGCGGCTGGACGGATGAGCAGGTTCCTTGAACGGCTGCACGCATCGGAGCGGCCGGTGCTGGTGTTTGACGGTGCCACGGGCACGTCGCTTCAGCAGATGGACTTGGGTCCAGACGATTTCGGTGGCGCCGCTCTGGAAGGCTGCAACGAGAATCTTGTCGTCACAAGGCCTGATGCGGTGCAGGAGGTGCATCGCCAGTTTCTTGAGGCCGGTTGCGATGTGATCGAGACCGACACCTTTGGTGCGTCGTCGCTGGTGTTGGCCGAATACGACCTGCAGAACGAAGCATTCGACCTCAACGTCAGAGCGGCTCGCCTGGCCAGGGAGATGGCTGACCGCTACAGCACGCCCGAAAAGCCGCGGTTTGTCGCTGGGTCCATGGGGCCCACAACAAAGCTGCCGACGCTTGGGCATGTCGGCTTTGATGAAATGCGCGATTCCTTCACCGAACAAGCCAAAGGCTTGCTCGCAGGTGATGTGGACCTGTTCATCATCGAGACCTGTCAGGACGTGCTGCAGATCAAGGCGGCGCTATTAGGCATTGAAGCGGCTTTTGAACAATGTGGCGAACGGCGCCCCTTGATGGTGAGCGTCACGATGGAAACCACCGGCACGATGCTGGTGGGCTCAGATATCGCTGCGGTCGTCTCGATTCTTGAGCCGTTTCCCATTGACGTGCTGGGCCTCAACTGCGCCACCGGTCCTGAGCAGATGAAGGAGCACATCCGCTATCTCAGTGACCATGCCCCGTTTGTGGTCAGCTGCATTCCCAATGCAGGTCTGCCGGAGAACGTCGGCGGGGTGGCCCACTACCGGCTCACGCCCGTGGAGATGAAAATGGCCATGCACCATTTCATTGAAGATCTCGGCGTGCAGGTCATCGGTGGATGCTGCGGTACTACCCCGGCTCACATCGCCGCTCTCGTGGAGCTCTCCGCTGAGATGACCCCGGCTGAACGCCCGGTCCGGACACCGGAGCTCAAGCAGAGCCGGCCCCTGCTTGGAGCCGAGGCAGGTGTGTCATCGATCTATGGCACGACGCCTTACCTGCAGGACAACTCATTCCTGATCATTGGCGAGCGTCTCAACGCAAGTGGCTCCCGCAAAGTGCGTGATCTGCTCAATGAGGAGGACTGGGACGGACTCGTGGCGGTGGCCCGCGGCCAGGTCAAGGAAAACGCCCATGTGCTCGACGTCAACGTCGACTACGTAGGACGCGATGGTGAGCGGGACATGCACCAGCTGGTGAGCCGTCTGGTCACCAATGTCAACCTGCCGTTGATGCTTGATTCGACGGAGTGGCAAAAAATGGAAGCCGGCCTCAAGGTGGCTGGGGGCAAGTGTTTGCTGAACTCCACCAACTATGAGGACGGAGACGAGCGGTTTTTCAAGGTGCTGGAGCTCGCACGCGCCTACGGCGCTGGAGTGGTCGTTGGCACGATTGATGAGGACGGCATGGCGCGCACTGCTGAGCGCAAGTTTGCGATCGCCCAACGTGCTTACCGTGACGCGCTGGAATTCGGCATTCCGGCCCATGAGATCTTTTACGACCCCCTGGCCCTGCCGATCTCAACAGGCATCGAAGAGGACCGGCGCAATGGTTGCGAGACCATCGAATCGATCCGGCGCATCACCGCCGATCTACCTGGCGTTCATGTGCTGCTTGGAGTCAGCAACATCAGTTTTGGCTTGTCCCCAGCGGCAAGGATCACGCTGAACTCCGTCTTCCTGCATGACTGCTGTGAAGCCGGCATGGATGCAGCCATCGTCAGTCCGGCCAAGATTCTGCCGCTGATGAAGATCAGTGATGAGCACCAGCAGATCTGCCGTGATCTCATCAACGACAAGCGTCGCTTTGACGGTGATGTTTGCATTTATGACCCACTCACAGAGCTGACCAAGCTGTTTGAGGGCGTCTCCACGAAGGATGCGCGCGCCTCAGGGCCTTCGCTTGCCGACCTCCCGGTGGAGGAGAGACTCAAGCAGCACATCATTGACGGGGAACGCATCGGCCTGGAGCCTGCGCTGGAGGAAGGCTTGAGCCAGTACAAGCCGCTGGAGATCGTCAATACCTTCTTGCTTGATGGCATGAAAGTGGTTGGTGAGCTGTTCGGCTCCGGTCAGATGCAACTGCCTTTTGTGCTGCAAAGCGCTGAAACGATGAAGAGTGCGGTGGCTTATCTCGAACCCCACATGGAGAAAACAGAGGGTGAGTCGTCAGCCAAGGCGAAGTTTCTGATCGCCACCGTCAAAGGAGATGTTCATGACATCGGTAAAAATCTGGTCGACATCATTCTGACCAACAACGGTTACGAGGTGGTCAACCTGGGGATCAAGCAATCCGTTGACGCCATCATCGAAGCTCAGCAAACACACCAGGCTGATTGCATTGCCATGAGTGGATTGCTGGTGAAATCGACGGCATTCATGAAGGACAACCTGCAGTCCTTCAACGATGCCGGGATCTCCGTTCCGGTGATTCTTGGAGGAGCAGCACTCACACCAAGGTTTGTGAACAAGGACTGCCGTGAGGTTTACAACGGTCAAGTGATCTATGGACGCGATGCCTTTGCTGATCTGCGCTTCATGGATGCACTGGTTGAAGCGAAGCGCGAGGGGGAATGGGACAACACCAAGGGTTTCCTCGGCACCATTCCCGATGGTCTCGGTCTCAATGGCGACAGTGGTGTCGATGAACCGAAACCGGCTGAGGTGGAGAGCACCGCTGATCCAGAGCAGCCTGCTGCTCCTGTCAGCCGTGAACGCTCGGGGGCCGTTGCCGAAGAACCGGCACTGGAGCCTCCTTTCTGGGGCACGCGGGTGTTGGACGAAACAGCCATCGATCTGGAGGAGGTCTTTGCATACCTCGATCGCAATGCCCTCTTTGCCGGCCAGTGGCAGATGCGCAAGAGCAAGGATCAGAGCCGCGAGGCGTATGAGCAGGACCTGATTGACAAGGCTGAACCCGTTCTGCAGCAGTGGATGACGCGTGTGCGTCAAGAGGGCTTGCTCACACCACGGGTTGCCTACGGCTACTTCCCCTGTGGGCGGGATGGCAATGCCGTGGTGGTCTTTGATCCTGAGGAGCGCAGCAAGGAGCTTGGTCGCTTTGAATTGCCGCGGCAGCGCTCAGGCAATCGCTATTGCATCGCTGATTTCTACCGGGATCTCACAGCAGAGGGAGGCCCGAGCGATGTGATCCCCATGCAAGCGGTGACCATGGGTGAGATCGCCACCACCACAGCCAAGGAGCTTTTTGCGGCCGATCGCTACAGCGATTACCTCTACTTCCACGGTCTTGGGGTGCAGATGGCCGAAGCCTTGGCGGAATGGACCCATGCCCGCATTCGCAGCGAGTTGGGCTTTGCCGCTGATGAGCCGCAGGCCCTCAGAGATGTGCTGGCCCAGCGTTACCGCGGCAGTCGCTACTCCTTTGGCTACCCGGCCTGCCCGAATGTGGCTGACTCGAGGCCTCAGCTGGACTGGCTCGAAGCGGAACGCATCGGGCTGCGGATGGATGAGAGTGATCAGCTCGATCCAGAGCAGAGCACCACGGCACTGGTCGCGCTTCACACCAAAGCCCGTTACTTCAGCGCCTAGTCAGAGGCGGCCGTGGCAGCCTATGGCCGCTTTGACAGAACAACCATGGCGATCGCCGGTCCCGGTGGCGTTGATGAAGCCATCGCATCAGGTGTGGATCTCGACGGCACACCCATCCCTGAAGCGATGCTCAGCCTCTACAACGAGGTGATGGAGCTTGAGAGCAAGCGAGCTCGCAGCGGGGTGAAGAAGTCGATGCGCAACCGGATCGTCAAAACGGGCGCCAAGCATTTCGATCAGCAGACGTTGAACCAGCGCCTGATCGATGCGGGCTGGGACGGGCTCAAAGAGAAGGAGATTGCCTTCTTCTTCAGCTGAGGCTCACTCGCTAACGCGGCCTTCGAGGGTGTCGATGATCTCCTGCTGAAACGCGTCGAGGGCGCCGGAGTCGGAGAGATCAACACCCTCGCCGGCGGCGTTCTGCGTCAGGTCTTGAAAGTGGAAGGCGCCTTCGCCATTGGCAAGGAACTCCATGGCGGAGGTTTCGCCACTCTCGGTGAAGGCATCCACCAGAGCATGGAATGCCGCATCTTCGGTGAAATCCCAGCTCATCAGGTCAGCGCGCGTCGTTTCAGGAGGAACATGCCGCCCAAGTGGGCGATCACTCCAAGACCCATAGCGCCTACCCCCCCGATTTCGTCAAGCCATCTGGCGCAGATGGGCTACGGATGGAGACACTGGTAACAAATCAGTGCAGCCATGGAATCCACCGTCAGCCCGGATCTCAACGTGCTCGGCACCCCCCTGCAGCGCTGCGGTTGTGAACCGATGACCGGTTGGTATCGCGACGGTTTCTGCCGCACCGATGACGCCGATCGAGGCAGCCATACGGTCTGCTGCGTCGTTTCAGAATCATTTCTGAGCTACAGCAAGGCCCAGGGCAATGACCTGAGCACACCGATGCCCCAGTTCCAGTTCCCCGGACTCAAGCCCGGCGATCACTGGTGTGTGTGTGCGGCCCGTTGGCTCGAGGCCCATGCCGATGGCATGGCTCCTCCCGTCATTCTGGAGCGCTGTGAGCAGCGGGCACTCAAGGTGGTGCCGCTTGAACTGCTCAAATCGATGGCCTCACCAGGGGATAGTGCTGCCATCCCAGGCCAGGAAGCGACCTGAATCGTCAGATCCCTGCGTCGCCAGCACATCCAGCAGATGGCCAGCCGCCCGCTCTGCGCTGAACAGTTTTTCAGGGGGCACACCTCGCCTGAAGGGTTCCGATAAGGCCGTGGCGGTGGTGCCGGGGTGGAGCAAGGTCACACACACCGAGGGCAGGCGCCGTTGCCACTCGACAGCCAGGGTGCGGAGCAGCTGATTTTGTGCCGCCTTGGCGGCCCGGTAGCCGTACCAGCCACCCAGGCGGTTGTCTCCAATGCTGCCGACGCGGGCCGAAAGGCTCGCGAACCAGGCGCTCTGGCCATGGCCAAGAGCTGATTCCACCGCGCGGGCCAGAAGGATCGCCCCGTAGGCGTTGATGCTGAAGGCTTGCTCCAACCCGGCACGTTCAACGCGCGAGAGGCGTTTTTCAGGGCCGCGCTGCCCATCGTGCAGCCAGCCAGCGGTGTTGAGCACCAGCCGCAGGGGTGGCTTGCCGCGAAGCACCTCGCCGAGCTGATCGAGGTCGGTGTCGCAGGTCAGATCAAGGCGAGGGGTGCTGCGGCGGCCAAGCCAGAGCAGCTCCAGCTGTGGCTGTCGCTGCCGCAGTGCCTCCACCAAGGCGGTGCCGATGCCGCCTTGACCGACCACCAGCGCGGTTCCCTGCAGGCTTTCCCAGCTCGGTGCCGTGCTCATGGGCGAATGGAACGCTTTGTCGCATGATGGCGGGCGTCTCGCCGCTTCCGGTTGGTTCGCGACATTGCCGTCCTTGGTGGGGGAGCGTGGGGTTCAACACTGACGGCCCTGCTTGGGGCCCAGGGCCACCGGCTGAGGACCTGGAGACGCCGTGATGGTGACGCTGCACTGGAGCGGCTCCAGGACGCTGATCTGCTGGTTTCAGCGGTGGCCCTGGTGGGGGTGGCGCCTCTGGCGAGCCGGATCAGCCCATGGTCAGCACGGCCTGTGTTGAGCTGCTCGAAAGGGCTTGATCCGAGAACGGGAGCCACCGCCAGCGGTCTCTGGCATCGGGCCTGCCCAAGCTGGCCGGTGCTGGTGCTCAGCGGCCCGAATCTGGCGGCAGAACTGCAGCAGGGACTGCCGGCGGCGAGTGTGCTGGCTGGCGAGGATGAGGCCCTTTCAAGGCAGTTGCAGCAGGACCTCAGCAGTGAACAACTGCGGCTTTATCGCAACAGCGATCCCCGCGGCACGGAACTGGCGGGCGGCCTCAAGAATGTGATGGCGATTGCCGCCGGCATTTGCGATGGCCTCGCCCTGGGAGCCAACGCGCGGGCGTCGCTGCTCACCAGGGCCCTGGCGGAGATGGCGCTGGTGATCGAGCAGCTCGGCGGCCGCGCCGAAACGCTCTATGGCCTTGCTGGTGTTGGCGATCTCATGGCGACGGCCACAAGCCCCCTGAGCCGGAATTACCGCTATGGGCAACACCTTGCCGCCGGCCAAAGCAGCGATGCAGCGCTTTTGAGCGTGGGTGCCACCGTGGAGGGTCTGCCCACCTGCGAAGCGCTCTGCGCTCTGGCCGCTGAGCACAACTGGCAGTTGCCGATTGCCACCAACGTGCTCAGCCTGATCCGCGGCGAGCTGGAACCAGCTGCGGCCCTGCAGCAGCTGATGCGGCGCGATCTGCGGCGCGAATGAGGAGCTCTGACGACAGCGGAATCAGACTGGCAGCGGTGGATGCCTTCACCACCACTCCCCTGACCGGCAATGGGGCCGGCGTGGTCCTGCTGGAGCAACCGGCCGATGAGCACTGGATGCAACATCTGGCAGCGGAGTTGAACCAATCTGAAACGGCATTTCTCTGGGTCGATGGCCCCACCTGGCGGTTGCGCTGGTTCACGCCGTCCTGTGAAGTGCAGCTCTGCGGCCACGCCACCCTCGCAGCAGCCGTCGCGCTGCAGCACTGGGGCAAGCTCGCTGCAGGCCACACCAGCAGCTTCCGCACACGCAGCGGCAGCCTGCCGGTGACCCTGCTCGGGCCCGGGGAGGCGAGTGTGGAGCTCCCCGGTGGGGAGCTCGTGATCCGCCAACAGGAGGATTGGATGAGCCGCGCCGCCGGTGTGGATCCGCTGCGGTGCTGGACCTCTGAGCTGGGGTATGGGGTTCTGCTGCTGCCACCAGCAGCCTCTCTCGAGTCTCTGGACCCTGACCACAGCGGCTGGGCGGCTGGCGCGGAAGTGGGCTGGGTGGTGATGCAGGCCGGATCTGGCGCCATTGATTACCGCCTGCGCTTCTTTGCCCCTGGACTTGGGCTGAGGGAAGACCCTGTGACCGGCTCGGCCCATGCCCTGGTGGCGCCATGGTGGTGCCGCGAGCTGGGTCAAGCGTCGGTTCACGGCTGGCAGCCCTCGCACCGTCCAGGGGGGCTGTGGGCGACACCGCAAACCTCGGGCATGATCCGTCTGCAGGGTTCCGCTGTGGTCCTCTGGGACGGGCGGTTGCTGCAGCAACCGGTCTGCACCACACCCGAATCATGGCGCCGCTGCAGCAACGACTAGGACCACTGCTCCGCCGCTGCTGCGCCCAGCTGCCTGAACTGCTGCTGATCGCCTCGCCCCTGGCCCTCAGCGCCGTGATGTTGAGCCTGATGGCACCGGCTCTGAGACCGGCCAGGCAAGTCCAACCGGATGCCCCGGTGGTGGACGAGCTCCTGGCTGAAACAGCGGCTGCCCCAGCGCCATCAACGGCGCCACCTGATCTGGCGATACCGCTGAGGCGAAGCCCTGAGCCGGCCATTGAAATCCGCGTGCTACTGCAGCAGGACGGTTTAACGCTGGTCTCCAGCAGCGGCGGTGGCGTGCCGCTGCAGTTCAATGACGGCAGACCATGGAAGATTCCTGGGCCAAAGGAGCCGCTCAGCTGCCGCGATGGTGCCCTCAATCTTGCTGAGGTGTCCGGACCGGGCGAGCTCTGGCTGCAGCCTCGGCCCGGCCTGGCTGTGGTCGTCGGCGCCAACCGTTATCGCGGTCGCCTGCGGCTGATCTGCAGGAACCAACAGCTGCACGTGATCAACCACATCCCCCTGGAGGACTACATCGCCTCTGTGGTGGGAGCCGAAATGCCCTCCCATTGGCCTGAGCAAGCCCTGCAGGCCCAGGCCATCGCTGCCCGCTCGTATGCCATGGCCCACCTGGCCCGACCGGCAGATCGCCACTGGAACCTGGGCGACACCACCCGCTGGCAGGCTTATCACGGTCTTGGCAGCGAAAGCACCCGGGGGCGTCAGGCGGCACAAGCCACACGGGGCTTGATCCTCAGTGTCGATGGCGGAATCGTTGAAAGCCTCTATGCCGCGACACGCCAGCTCACCGTTGAAGCCCACGGGCGGCTTGGGGCGAGCATGAGCCAGCACGGTGCCCGTGAACTGGCCGAGAAGGGGTATCGCTACAGCCAGATCTTGGCGACCTATTACCCGGGTGCGAGTCTGTCCCGGCTGGAGCGCCGCTGACGCAATGGAATGCCTGCCCCAGAGGTCCCTGAGCGTGCAGCAAACAGCTCTGGCGAGTGGTGCTCTGGTGCCGCTGCAGACCGATGTTCTGCAGCTGCCTGCTGCAGAACCCTTTGTGATTCGGCGACTGCTCAGCGCTACACCCAAACACCTGCGGCGGGCCGGCCCCAAACCCAACCCTTTTCGTCCCTGGGATCCTCGTCTGGAGGTTTGCAGGTTTGATGAGCATGTGGTTCTGCTCAACAAATATCCGGTTCAACCTGGACACCTGTTGCTGATTACGCAGACATGGCAACCGCAGAATGGCTGGCTGACCCTGGCTGATTTTGAAGCCCTCGCGCGCCTCTGGCGGGAGCAGAGGGGCTTGTGGTTTTTCAACAGCAGCCCTGAAGCCGGAGCCAGCCAGCCCCATCGCCACCTGCAGTTGCTGCCCAGGTCTGCTGAGGAACTTACCTGCCCGATGGAAGAGGTGTACCGCAGGCACTTGTCAGGGGAAGCAGGTGAGGCGCTCTGGCAGCAGAAGCTTTGCAGCCGGCAGCTTGAAGATGGCGAGGGCTGCAGCGGCGCCATGTTGCTCCGCACATACCAGGAGATGGCCGATGCGGTGGGTCTGGGGGACACTGCCGCGCAAACGAAACCAACTCGCCCCTACAACCTTCTGATCGCCAGGGACTGGATGGTGATGGTGCCCAGAAAGCAGGAGGCGCACGCGGGATTCAGCGTCAATGCCCTGGGCTTTGCCGGTTATTTGCTCGCCACCAGTGAGGCACAACTGCCATGGCTGCAGTCCCACGGCCCCAGCCATTTGCTGGATCAGGTCTGCGGCTGATGCCCTCAGGACGAGGCGTTGCCGTCGCGCTGCATCTGGCTTTCAAGGGTGCCGATGGCTGCATTGACCGCGGAGAGCTGGCGCTCGACCGCATCACGCCAGCCTTTGAGCATCTGCAATTTGCGGCGCTGGTGGCGTGCGCGGGATTCATCCGAAAAGGGATCGGACATGCAGCAACCAGACAGGGGAAACATGGGAAAATGGTGCGCGACGCGCTCGTTCTAGCTCGCGGCACGTCGCATCTGTTGTCTCGCGCCCTGGCCCTGTGACTCGCGCAGCTCGCAAGGCCCCCTCTGGGTTTCATTTCTCTCTAGGGAGAAGAAAATCTGCAGAGACACCACCGGAGTCTCAAGCGCGACGCATGGTGAGAGCAGTCAGCCTCGTGAGTCCCATGCGCCCCCTCTGCCTGGCCGCAGCCGCCGTTGTTCTTGGAGCTGCACCGGCCGCCTGGGCTGATGTGGCCTTGATGGCCGGTCAACGCGCGATCCCCCTCAAGGGTCAGTTCAATGCCGTTCCGGTGCTGCACTCCAACCAGCCGGAGGAGGTCGTGGGGCCTGGGATCCTGGTCAGCACAGCGCCAGGTTCAGCCAAGGCGGAGACCGGTGAGGTGCTGCGCAACGCCGAGTACACCTTCAACGGCGATTTCGGCATTCATGCCCATCACAAGTACTACCCCAAGGACAGGGCACGACTGGGCTCTGCCCGTCAACGGGGAACCCTGACCATTGCCGCCATCGCCATCAATCCAGGCAATGAGGATGTGGAGTTGAGCTTGGATCGTGGTTCGGTTCAAAACAGCTTTCAGGCGCCTTACAAAGCCAACGGCCTGATGGGGGTCAAGGCGCAGGGCCATCGCCCCTGGAATGCAGGCCCCGGGGATGCCACCTCGGTGCAGATGTTGCGGGGCAACCTGGATCGCGATCTGCCCGAGCGCGTGGTCATTCCGGCCAAAAGCCGCATTGTGCTGTTCTCCACGACCCTGCCAGCACGGGGCATCGCCAACGCCCTGATCAAAGGCCGCAGCAGCGGACCCTTTCAAATGGCGGTGGTTGCCGCGGAGGACCCACGCACGGACAGTGATCTGATGGCGGTCCTGGATTCAAACAAGCTTGCCGATGGTCGCGTCTACCTCGACAAGGTCGAGAAGATCGTCAGACGCGAGGTCTTCTCCCGCGTAGCCGGTGTGGCCATTGGCGATCGCTTCCAGGCCAATGTCGTTCACGACCTGCGCCACTTCCCCCTGCACGTTCCGCTCACCACCACCAGCCGCCATCACTTCGGCACCGGTGAGAACCAGGTCAACAGGCTTGCCAGCCGCATGCGTGATTCCTCCCTCGACAACGTGGGGACCTACGGGGTGCGATACGACATTGATCTCGATCTCAAGGGAGAGGGCATGCATCGCCTGATGCTCAGCCACCCCACCTTTGCGGGCAAGCAGTTCACCGCCTTCCGCGGAACCATCGGCATCAGCGAAGGCGATGCCTATGAAGAAGTTCATGTCGGCATGCGCTCCGGTCAGAGCCTGGAGCTCAAGACCCTGCACCTCGACGCTGAGCGTCCCCGCAAGGTGCGCGTGAGCCTGGTTTACCCGGCTGATGCAACACCTGGGCATCTCCTCAGTGTTGTTCCCGACAGCCAAGTGGCGTCGCTGCGCCAGAAGGAGAGCTTGATGGAAACGGCCCGGCAGACAGCTGCTGCAGCACCAATGGCCGTCACGGCTCCGCCAGCGCCCGGCGAGGCGCAACTCAAGACCAATCCGGTGGGAGCGCTGCAGAAGACAGCACCTCAAGTTGACAAGGAACAACCGGTCACAGCGCTCGCTGGCGAACCCCCAGCACCACCGGCGCTTGAGCCCAGCGCACCGCCCGTGCTGCCTCAGGGAGCCTGGCCACCAGGTGCACCTGCGATGGTGGACCCCACCCGCACGATCAAGTTGATGCGCAACTGGCTGACTCGATAGGCTCCGGCGCAGAGGTCGATTCTCTCTTGTCAGCAGAAAGCGAAACAAAGAGGGTCAGCCTGGAACTGCGCAAGGACACCATTCAGCGGCTTGATGAGCTGCGCAAGCAATGGTCACTGCGTAGCCGGGGACAGGCCATCCAACGGATGCTCGATACCGTTCTCAGTGACCTCGATGAGGAGCCTGACCTTGCTGCAGAGGATCAGGAGACGCAGCAGGAAGAGCATCTGCAAGGGGCCATCGTTCTGATCGGTGGCGATGACGCTCAAAGCGACGAACAAGAGGACCAAAGTGATCAACAGGCCCGTGGACTGGGCATCAACCTGCCGGGCTTTGTCTCCAGGCGCACCACCCAGCTGCGTCACAGCCTCAAAGAACCCAAGCTGAGTGAGGCTCAAGCCGGAGGCGAGCGCTTTGCGGTGATGGAGGAGGCCCAGCTCCATGATGCGGTCCGCGCCGTGCAGCAGCACTGGATGGCGCTGTATGGCAGTGAACCCAACAACGCTGTTCTGGAGGCGGCAGTGCACTGGCTCAGTCATGACATCTGGCCCAGTGCCGATGCCGCAGAGGGAAAACCCTTCACCTGGAATGCCCTGCAGCAAGTGATGTTGGGCTACGTCCCTGGCTGGGAGATCAGAGAAGCAAGTGTTGATCGGGTCATCGTGGCGGCGGGTGTGCTCGAAGATCCCTTCAGTGCCGCAGAACTGCCCGCAAGGGTGCCGTCACTTGTGGGTCGGATGGTGCAACGGCTGAGGCGACGGCGACGAGGTTCACCTTTCCTGGATTTGCAAAGCACGATGAGCACCCAGGGTTCGTTGAAACTGCTCGGGTTGCCGACGGCTGCGGGGCACAAGTTGACCTTGGTCGAAATCCGAGAGGCCTATCGCCAAAAAGCACTGGCCAGCCATCCGGATGCCGGGGGCAACGCTGATGACATGCGGCGCCTCAATGAGGCTTACCAGCTGCTCAAACAGCGTTACATTCGTCCCAGATGAGACCCAGGCCGCGTCCCGCGATTCATCTCATCAGGGACAGAAGAGATCAGCGCCTGGGCTGGGCCGGAATCATGGACATCACGCAGCCAGGACATCAGGCAGTCTTCACTGGCGCACAACGACACACCGAATTGCATCTCACCCGTCACAGAAGAGACGCTCCAGGAGTCGCGATGCAAGCCCTATCCAATACAAGCAAGACAGGATTGCGCGAGCCCATGCGCTCAGGCTCGTGCTGAATTTGAGCCAGCTGAGCCCCAGGGCATTCGACACTTCGGGAATCTGGTTCATCCCAGGTGGGACGCAGGACGGGTCTCAGAAAGCGTCCAAGATATGACAAGCAATCAATTTCTAATGAAAAGATAAAAAAAGCGAAAACACGTCATTTCTGATTGATTCGCTCATGACCAGCTGACCAAGCATGCCAAAACAAATGGTAGAGATTTAGAAATCAGTCAACCCCTCGTCAGCCGGTCCAGGAGCTGTGTCCAGCCTTGATGGACATAACGACAACGCCATCACAGATGCACTGCCA
>CENU01074643.1_pt1 | contig 12605 bp, 14 predicted proteins | sample 361331 | NCBI WGS metagenome assembly CENU01 (sample SAMEA2619766, study PRJEB7988) | marine metagenome | isolation source: saline water (ENVO:00002010), including
ACAGCGGCAGCCAATGCCGCGCCGGTCCAGTCAAAAGCAAAAACAATGCCCAAACCAGCAAGTAGGCCACCCAACATTCCTTGCGTGCCAAAAACATGCAACAGAAAATAACCGGTGACCACCGGCGGCATAATCAGTGGCAAATGCACCAAGGCATTAAGAAGCCCGCGCCCCCAAAAACGCTTCCGGGTGAGAATATGGGCCACGAAGATGGCAAGCGGCATGGCCAACAGGGTTGCCCAGAAGGCCACCTGTAGTGACAACATCACCGCCTGGCGCGTTTCATCACCCCACCATTCCATCAGGGCTGCCCCATCGGCACAAAACCATGCCGGGCCAGAATTTCCTGTCCCGTTTGGGATTTGAGCAGGTCCAGAAACAACCGAGCCCCGGGCCGCGCACCTGCCACCAATGCGGCAGGATAAATGATGGGGTCATGGCTGTTGCTGGAAAATCGCTTCAGCACCCTCACGTCCGGGCTTGCCAGCAAATCGCTTTCATAAACCACGCCCATTTTGGCTTCTCCACGCCCCACAAGAGCAAGCACATTACGCACATTATCAACCTGCGCCAATCGGGGCCTTAGCAGGGCAAGCCAGCCAAGATGTTCCAATGCCTGTTTTGCATAAATACCTGCCGGCACCGCATTCAAAAGGCCCACGGCCATGCGGCCATCCCCCAAGATACCCAACAAGTCATCCAGATCTTCCACCACGCCATCCAAGCTTGGGGCAGCAACCAGCACCAAGTTATTGGCCACCAGGTCATGCCTTGTGTTGGCAAGAAGCAAGCCTGCTTGATCAACTTCATCCATCCATTGGGGGTTGGCTGAAACATATATATCCGCCGGGGCGCCTGCCAGGATCTGACGGGCAAGCAGGGAAGACCCTCCATAGGATATGGCCACCTCACCACCTTCTTTATGCTCGTATAGACTGGCCAATTCGTCCAAGGCGTTTTTGAGGCTTGCGGCGGCAAAAATAAGCAAGTCACTTGCCCGCACCGGCTGGACCATGAGGCAAAGGCAACATAGCGCACATAACATTGTTCGATATTTGGAAATGGTATTTCTCATGCTCTGCGGTTGCTGCTTTGCGGTTAGAAGATAAATTTGTTGTGAGGACAACAAGGATGGTTTGGATGATCAAAAAACTTCACCATAATGCTTACCGCTGTCGGGATTCAGAAGAAACCCGTCAATTCTATGAAGATTTCTTAGGGCTACCGCTCGTGCATGCTTTCCCCATTGGCGAGACCAAGACCGGCCGAAGCACCGAGGCCCTGCATAGTTTTTATCAGCTAGAAGATGGTTCCTGCCTGGCCTTTTTTGAGGTCCCTCAAATGGATTTTTCCTTCAAAAAACAGCATGATTACGACTTGCATATTGCTTTGGAAGTCGATCATGACACGCTTCATGATATGTTTGAAAAAGGAAAAAAGGCCGGCATTGAAACCAGGGGGATTTCCGACCATGGCTTCATCGATTCCATCTATTTCCGTGACCCTAATGGCTATGTGATCGAATTGGCTGCCCCAAGGCCCGGCCATGACAAGGCCCTGGACCCAAGCCAAAATCATGCCCGCGATGCCCTCGCCCAATGGCAAGAACAAAAATAACGATAAGCCATTTGAAGGGCTTTTTGGCCTATAATGGCAAGATTGCCATGAGCACAGAAATGCTGACCACCGACAGGCATGTGCTGATCAGGATGGCCTGGCCCGTCATCCTTGCATCCCGTTCATAAGTCACAGCCAGCATGAATGGGCCCGTGCCCGTCGGCAGGGCCGAAAGGATAACAACCACAAAGCTTGCCATGGGATCCATGCCCAGAATGGGGACGGCAATAACCCATGTCACCGCCGGTTGGACCGCAAGCTTGTAAAAGACCAACATCGATAAGGTCACCGGCTTTTCGATGCCATTTTTAATATCAGTACCTGCCAAAAACAAACCCAAAGCCACCAGCGCACAGGGTGCAGCAGCATTGCCCAACAGCTCAAGGAACCGGTCAATAGGTCCGGGCATGTTCAGGCCCGTGGCCATGAATAATGCCCCCAGCACCGGCGCAATCAAAAGAGGGTTCTTGGCTAAAGAATTTCCTGTTTTCTTCATGATAATCAGCAGATCGGCTTCCTGCTGCAAAGAGACCTCAATCACAATAATGGCAACCGCAAACAACACACAGACCGTCATGATGGCAGCCACAAGGGTAAGGGGAAGACCTGCTGCCCCAAGAACAGCAAATATCAATGGGAAGCCCACATAGCCAGAATTGGCATAGGACGCATTGAGCCCATCAATGGAGGCGTCCGCCAGGTGCAACCCCTGGAGACGACGCACATAGACAATGGCGAGGTAAATAATGATGCAGCCACCACCATAGGCAAGCACAAAATCAGGCCGCCAGATTTCGTCCCATTCAGCATTGGCCATGATGTCAAAAAGCAAAGCGGGCAAGGCAAGATAAACCACCAGCCTGTTAACCTCGCGGATACCTGCAGGACCAATGGCGCCATATTTACCAGCTACCCAGCCCACAAGCACAAGCGCAAAAATAGGCAAGACGATAGAAAGATTGATAAGCATGGGCCCGCCAACGGAAGATCAATCGGGGTTATGGCTCAGCCCATGGGGCAAGTCAAAACTTGAATTGATTGAAAATAATATTCTTTTCTTTTGTGTTGTCCCAGCTGCGATCCTGTCACCAACCCAATAGGCTTTGGTTGATGCGGTGGCTTGCTGGGTCTTATCTCACTGCCAAATGGTCCGTTATTTTGAACAAATCTTCAACGTTCAGAGCAACAACAGACAGAATGACGTTTGATCTTGGACGCGGGTCATGGTCAAAACGCCATGGTCGCTTTCACGGCCCTTTGCCAAGCGGCATATTTGCGTTCACGCTCCTCATGCCCAATATTTGGCTCAAAAACACGATCCAGCGCCCATGTTGCGGCAAACCCTTCCATATCAGGATAAATGCCAGCACGGCTCCCCGCGAGCCAGGCAGCCCCAAGGGCGGTGGTTTCCAAGACTTTTGGTCGATCAACCCGGGCGCCAATGATGTCGGCAATGAATTGCATGGAGTAATCTGACGCGCTCATTCCTCCATCCACCCGCAGCACAGCTTCACCCCCACCACCGAAATCTGCCTGCATGGCAGATAGAAGATCACGGGTCTGGTAACCAACGCTTTCAAGTGCCGCCTGAGCCAATTCCGCAGGACCAGAATTACGGGTCAGACCAAAAACGGCACCCCGGCAATTGGCGTCCCAATAGGGTGCGCCAAGCCCCGTAAAAGCTGGCACCGCGATCAAAACCGAACACATTACATCCTGCGTGCGTCGCCCGGTGCTGCCGAAGATGTCGATGCTGTCGTGCTGCGACATGCCATACGCATCGCCAACTACCTATATCCGCGTGCGTTCGCTGTCATTAATCTGTGCAGCGGGGCATTCAGTTAGATCAACGCCTCGTCGGCATAGACGCAGCAACGGCTCTCTGGAAATTTGAGCCACGCCTTGTTACCAGGCACAGATACCTCGCGATTTACTTTTACCTTGATCGCATTATGGCCAGTATGCGCCAACACAAGTTGGAAATTACCAAAATCATCAACTCGCTGGATATCAACTTGAATAGCATTATTTGTCTTTTCGGCGGCTAACTCGATGAATTCCGAGCGGATGCCGAGCTTGATATTACCGGTGCGGGTCATGCTGAGATCGGTCTCTGTTGCAAATTCTACATCCCCGACAGCTACGACATTCTTGCCGGTTACTCGAGCTTCGAACATGTTCATTGCCGGCGCGCCGATGAAATAACCGACAAATGTTGTGCTTGGCCTCTCAAAAAGCTCCTTTGGCTTGCCAATTTGCACCACCCGCCCACGGTCCATCACCACGATATCCTCAGCAAAGGTCATCGCCTCATTTTGGTCGTGCGTGACATAGATCAGAGTCGATTTATAGAACTCATTGATCTCCTTCAGCTTTCGACGTAGCCGGAACTTTAAGTCAGGATCTATCACTGTCAGCGGTTCATCCATTAGGATGGCTGCGACATCGTCACGAACAAGACCGCGCCCGAGAGAGATCAGCTGTTTCTGGTCAGCCGTCAAGCTTTTTGCGCGACGGTCAAGTAGCCCTTCAAGCCCAAGCGTTTCGGCAACCTCATTGACTTTTTTGACGATAGCCTTCTTCGGCGCGTCGCGACAGACTAATGGGAAACCCAAGTTCTGGCCTGCCGTCATGGTGTTGTAGATAACTGGGAACTGGAATACTTGAGCGATGTTGCGCTCTGCGGTCTTGATTTCGGTAACATCCATGTCGTTAAAGGTTAGGCGACCTTCCGAAGGTGTGATAATGCCCGACATGATGTTGAGCATAGTGGTTTTGCCACATCCAGACGGACCAAGGACCGCATAGCGGCCACCGTCACGCCAGGTAAGGTCGCATTTTTCAAGCGCATAGATCGGGTCTGTGGCTTTCGGGTCGTAGCTGTGGGCAATACCACGAAGGTCGATACGCGCCATCAGAAGCCACCTGCAAAAGGTGAAGAAATGAGTGCGCCATCCTGGCCGAAGGCGTAGAATCTTGCGGCATCCAGCTTTAAATTGACCGCGTCACCAGCATCAAAATTCTGCACCATGTCGAGCAGGCCGACAATAGTGTGTCCCCCACTCTGCACATGGAGAAATGTTTCTGAGCCACTGATTTCTGCAAGTTCCACTTTGAATGGGAGGCCCTTTTCGTGGAGCGAAACATCACTTGCCCGAATACCAAAGGTATAGGCGCCAGGGGTCAGAGATTTAAAATGCGCTGGAACCGCCAATTTGACGTCGTCACCAATAACAATTTTGCTGTCATCAATTGCCCCAGACAGAAGGTTCATCGCTGGATCGTTGGATATTTCGGCGACACGGGTGTTTACCGGGTTCTCAAAGATTTCACGCGCCGGCCCATGTTGCAGCACCCTGCCCTCATCAAGAACAATGATATCACCGCCAAGCTGCATGGCTTCCAGAGGATCGGTACTAGAATAAATCAGGATCGACTTTGACGACACCTGGTCAGAAAAGATGTTGCGGAATTCCTCACGAAGCTGCTCACGAAGCTTATAGTCGAGATTGACCAGAGGTTCGTCCAACAACAAGATGCCGGCCTGTTTCGCCAGCGAGCGGGCAAGAGCGACACGTTGCTGCTGACCACCAGACAGAGCCTGTATCTTTCTGTCTTCGAAGCCTGTGAGACCGACATTCTCAAGAGAGTCCATCACCCGTGCCCTGATCGCGCCTTTATCCAACTTCCGTTGGCGCAGCGGAAAAGCAATATTGTCAAAAACAGTCAAATGTGGGTAGTTAATAAATTGCTGATAAACCATCGCAACGTTGCGTTCCCAGACCGGTACTCGGCCTAGATCCTGGTCATTGAACATCATGCTTCCGAAATCCGGCGTAATTAGCCCGGCAATCGTCTTAAGCAAGGTGGTTTTACCGGACAAAGTTCTACCGAGAACAGTGTAGAGTACACCTTTCTGCATGCCGAATGACACATCATTCAGGTGAAATTCGTCTTCAGGCTTGTAGGTCAGCCCTTCCGCGATCAAATCCATCTTACTTCAAGGCTCCAGACAGGTTCCCTTTCGACAGGAAACGTTCAACGATGAAGGCCACCATGATCAGTGGCGCCACCGAGATCAGCGCCGAGGCCGAAAGGCTCCACCACGGCGTGATCGAGGAATTCAGGGCCACGATCCGCACCGGCAACAGCTGCACCTCGGTAAAGGTGAGGATGAATGCGAAGAAAAAGTCGGTCCATCCGAAGATCAGGCAGAACATGCCGGCGACAATCATGCCGGGGATGGAGTTTGGCAGCACCACCTTGAAAAATGCCTGATAGGGGTTGCAACCGTCTATTAGCGCCGTCTCATCGATTTCACGTGGCACCTTGTTGAAGAAATCCACCATGATCCAGACGGCAATCGGCATTAGCAACACGATGTAGACCATGATCAACCCGAAGAGGGAGTCGAGAAGTCCGAGATAACCCAGCATAATGAAAAACGGAATAGAGAGTACAACCGGTGGCATAATGCGCTGTGAGATAAAGAAGAAGGTTATGTCGTTATTTTTGATGAAGCCAGCCTTGAATGTAAAACGCGATAAGGCATAAGCGGCAAGCGTACCAAGCAGGATGCTGATCAAGCTAGCTGAACAAGTTACAAGGATGCTGTTGAAATAAGGCTCTACAATATCGACGCCTCCACTCGCTGGGGTACGCCACAGCACTCGCCAGCCTTCTAGCGTCGGCTCAAACTGTAACCACGGGATATAGGTGGCTCCGCTGGTCACCGACTGAAAATCCTTGAATGATGTTGATAGTGCCCAGAGGAAAGGCGCCACCACAAACATGGACCAGATGCTGATGAAGCCATATTTTAGGAATGTGTATAGATTTCGCATGGTCAGTCCTGTTTGATCATGATCCGCACCAGAACCTTGGCAATGATAGTCAGACTGATGATCATAATAACAAGATAGGTGAAGGATAGTGCTGCCGAATAACCCATTTGAAATTCGCGCAGACCCTTTATGAAAATATAGAAACTAGATGTTTCCGTCGCCGTTCCTGGCCCGCCAGATGTCAGAACATAGATGGTGTCCATGATCTTCGAGGCTTCGATTAATCGTATGATGATCGCCCCTATTGATATGGGTGCCATTAGCGGAAAGGTGACATAGATAAATTTGCGAACCGGCCCTGCTCCGTCGATAGATGCTGCAAGGAATGCTTCCTCGGGCAATGAGAGTAACCCGGCAAGAAGTAACAAAAACATGAAGGGTGTCCACTGCCAAGTCTCAACAATGATCACGGTGACCTTTGCCAGCGTCTCGTCACTTAACCACAGCGGGGTCATTTCGAACAAGCTGAGGAAATCATTCACCGGACCTAGAGATTCATGAAAGACCGTCTTCCAGATTACCGTCATGATGACCGGCGTTGTCATCATGGGGATCAGGAAAAGAACCCGGAAGAACCGCTTGAAGGCCAGATCGCGCCACACCATCAGAGCCAACGAAAAGCCAAGCACATACTGCAGAAACACGGTGGTCAGTGACAGAAAGCTTAGCCGGAAAAAGGATTCCCAGAAGCGTTGGTCTTCGGTGAACAAACGGATGTAATTTTCAAGACCGATGAAATCCAGACCGGGATAGAAACTGTCCCAGCTCGACAGGCTGAGCCTGATGGTAAACAGGATCGGGAAGATCAAGATCCCAATCAGCACCAGAAGGCCTGGCAACAGGAAGACGTGTTTATGCCTGAAGTTCATAGTGAACGCTCATATTAGGGTGTTTGAAATAAGAAACATTAATATGGGTGACCGGCTGGAGGGTCCGGTCACCCTGTCAAGTTGCGGTTAGTTAAGGTTGTCTTCAAGTGCAACGCCAACCGCGTAAGCTTCACGGACATTGTCCTTACCAACACGCTTCAAGATCTTCTCCCACTCGGCGGCGACTTCATCGAGAGCTTCCTGCGGGCTTAGCTGGCCAGCAAGTGCCTTTGAAGTGCCGGTCGCCACCGCGCTGGTGAACTGGAAGACACCGGGGACACGAAGCGGGAACACCCTGTTGGTACTCTTCTCTTCCATGTCCAGCAAAGTCTGGGTATATTCCATAGCGATCTGCTCGTCCCAGCCCTGACGCTCCACATAGATGCTGGGAACGAAGTCGGACTTCTTGAACGGGTTCACACCAAAGCGGCCAATGGCAATGTCAGCCTGGTGGTTTGCGTCATTCGCGAAGAAGCAAAGATAGTCGAACGCCATGTCGTGGTTCTTTGACTTCTTGGCGACACCCGCGGCCCAGCCCCAGACGATGTAAGGCGCCTGGTTGAACTGATTGTCCCAGTCACCCTTGATCCGGTTCCACACACGATCCGAACCTGGAAGCGGCGCAGCGCCGACCTTGTTCTTGATCGGGCTATCATCTTCCATGGCAGCAACGAACGCATCGTCCCAGGAGAAACTGAACAGTGTCTGTCCACCACCAAAGGAGTTGATTTCGTCACCGAGGCCGAAATTGATACCGCCCGGCGGCACATATTTCGTGGCCTCGACCCAGTCGGTGAGCGCCTCTACAAAACCCGGACTGTTGATCAGCGGTGTCATGGTCTCGAGATCGAAGAAGAAGCCGCCCGGTGTGCGCGGGTTCTTTGAATAGGCAACCGAACGGCTGAAGAACGCCGCATACATCAGGTCGTCCTTCTTCATGACCTCGGCCGAGCCATACTCAAGCTCACCGTCACCATCCCAGTCCCAGCCATTAAAAAAGGCCGCGATCTCGCCATACTCTTTCCAGGTACGCGGAACTCTTAGCTCCTTGCCTGTCTCGGCCTGGTACTTGGCCTGATACTCGGGATTGTCGATCACGTCTTTGCGATACTTTAGATAGTGACGGTCACCATCGATCGGGAACTGAATCATCTGGCCGTCCCAGGATGCTACGTCGATATGCGACTTGGTGACGTCCTGCATCTGTCGCATGTTGACATAGTAATCTGGCACCGGCTCCAGATACATCATCCAGTCGCGGATGAAGTTCGAAAAGCCGAAGACGATGTCATAAGGTGCCTGACCAGCCTGGAAGGGGACCATCGCCTTGGAGTAGAGGTCACCCGCAGGTGTATGGATCACGTTCACGTCCGCACCAGTAAGCTTGGCAAACTGCTCGGCATGGAGCGCGGTCGGCTCGCCCATAACAGGCACGGCATGCGTGTTGATGGTCAGCTTGCGGCCGCTATAGTCCTTCTTCGACATTGACTCGTAAGAGCACTCGCCGGGAATATCCCCGGTTTTTTCAATATGCGGGAACTGGTCGCTCCACTTGTCGGCTTGTGCGGCGGTGGCAATCATCGATGCCCCGACCACAATGCCTGTTGATAACATCCTTAATTTCATAGTTTCCTCCATAATTTTGTGTCGATGAAAGGGTCTGGATCAAGGTACAAGAACAGCACGACCCCTTACGTCACCGCTATTCAGGTCGTGCAAAGCCTTATTGGCCTCGTCGAGCCGGTATTCCTGCATTGACAATGTCACGAGCCCCTTATTGGCAAGCTCCATGAGTTCATAGAGTTCGGCCCAGGTGCCAACTAGATTGCCAACGATGGTCTTCTCGGAAATGATCATGTCCACAGCGAGAACCTGAATTTCTTCGCCATATCCAACGATGTAGTAGAAGCCACTGTTGGCGGTCATGTTTAGGCCCATGGTGGTTGAGCCATGCTCACCGACGAAGTCTATGACAGCTTCGGCGCCCTTACCGTGGGTCAGTTCCATGATTGAGTCATGCTCGTTGCCGTCGATCAGCACACCCTTGTCAGCACCGAGTTCGAGGGCGTGCTTCAGGGCGTGGGCCGATTTCTCAACAACGATAATGTCAGCGGCGCACATCGCCTTCAGGCACTGAATCGCAATATGACCAAGGCCACCGGCGCCAATGATAACGCAAGCCTGGCCCGGCAGCAGATGGCGCGTTGCTTTCTTCACCACCCTATAGGCGGTAAGGCCGGCATCAGAGAACGGCGCGACATCCTTTGGGGTCAGAACCGATGGCAGTTTGATCAGGTTGCGGACACTTGTCTTCAGCAACTCGGCATAGCCACCTTCCTTAGTGTTGAGGCCTGGAAAGGCGCCGTCTTCAGCATGCATGTCATGACCACGACGGCAGGACAGACATGTACCGTCCGTTCCAGAAATCAGCGGATGCAATATGACAGCGTCACCCGTTTTAAAACCTGTGACGTCCTTACCAACCTCTTCAATCCAGCCCGCATTTTCATGCCCCATAACACAAGGCAAGAGCTTGTTGTCTGGGTCCTGGATATGACGCCAAACTCCTTCAATAATGTGAAGGTCGGTCCGACATACCCCCGCTGCACCAATCTTAACGATTACATCAGATGATTTTTCGATTTCTGGGTCAGGCATATCAGCGCCCTTTACCCAGACGTCCTTTTTCATCTCTGTATCATACTCATAAAGAACTTGAGCTTTCATTTTCCTCACCCCTGAATACTTTAATAATGATCAAGTAATTGTAATCAGGTTTTAACCGCAAAAAAAACCCCAAAGAACTTAAATCTTTGAGGTTCGTTTACGTTACTAATTTTTATTTAATAATATATTTGCGGGGGGCTCTATTTTGCGACCCTGCTCCAATAACAGGAACGATGACGCATCGTTATGCATAGTCATGCGTTCGACGTCACCATCCGCGACCAAAACGATGTTATAGACCATAGCCGACCCGCCTGTAAGCGCTTTCGTCATGTGGGTATGTCTAGCTGTCGTTATCCACTTTGGCCAAATCAATTGCATACCAATATTCTTGAACTTGGAGCTAGACAGGTAAGATGGGTTAGTAATCATAACCCAATAGACCCAGAGCCAGGTATGGTGCGTCAACTCAACAACCAAATCCTGGTGGGCTGTAAGCTACTGATATATTAGTCTTTGGTTGCGGGAGCAGGATTTGAATCTACAACCTTCAGGTTATGAGCCTGATGAGCTTTTTTTCTCAAGCTATAAAATTCAATGCCGTAGAGGAAAGGTAATGCAGAGCCAGTCGGCCTGTCGCCAATGTATTGCCATGCTTTTATGGAGGGGGAAAATGAGTTTTTTGTCAGTTTATTGTCAGATAATTGTGCTACATTTAAATATATTAATCTCAAACTAATCTTTAAGGGTAGTATCAATGCTTAGCAAAAAATTCTTGGGCCTAACTTTTTTATTGCTCCTTCTTTCTATTAGTCAGGCGGTTTTGGCTGATCATGGCCCACAAAGAATGTTTAAGAGGCAAATACAATCATATTTTTCAGCGCACGAGACTAAGCAAATGGGTCCCTTTAAGATTGACATACATTCTTACGGCCAAGAGGTCACACATAGTCTCCCTAATGTAGATACCCAAAAGTATAAACGTATATTTCATGATAGATTCAATCTCGCGGCGCTGCTTAGAGAGAATGATGAAATCGTATTTAAAAGATTCCATAACGGATACGGAATCGATGAGAATACACTGATTCATGGAATGTCGATGTCCAAGACTGCTCTAGCAGCTGCAGTTGGAAGCCTTCAGTGCAATGGGAGCATCAAATCGCTAGATGATGAAATGGGTGCATATTCAAAGTTTCTCAAAACAACCCCATATTCAAAAGTTTCAATAAAAAATGTCTTACAAATGAATAGCGGGGTTACTCCTCTAAATCGCAAAAATAATAAAAAAGCGAACAAAATCGCTATGGGTCTAGGAGATTACTCAGGAAAAGCTAATATCCTTCTCGCTTTAAAGTTGTTCGACAAAAACCACCGGAAGCAGGGAACAAAACACAATTACCATTCCGCAGACCCCTTTGCTTTATCAGTATTAATAACCGATATAACAGGGAAGCCAGCAAGTGAAATATTTTACCAGAATGTTTACAAGAAATTTTCCGAAAATGGTCAGATCCATTGGGTCTCTGACAGAAAAGGTTATACCGTCTCACAAGCACGCCTCGTAATGAAGGGGCTCGATTGGTCAAAATTTGGCCAATTTATTTTAGACGAAATCAGAACAAATACCTGTCTGGGCAAATTTTTTGAAAATGGCAAAAATAGTGCCATACCCACAAGTCGCAAAAATGTTGGCTACGGTTATCAATTTTGGGTCTATGAGATCAACGGTGAAGAAATGATAACGATGACTGGTCACGGTGGATTCTTCAATATCCTTAGCCAAGGCAAAAACAAAGTATTATCCATTTTTTCCGTTGATGAAGCTTACAAAGCAGGAAACCTATTTGGTGACTTGGAAAGTGTTGTTGGTGAAGTTTTTAAATAAGCGTATTATTCAGAGTTTAAGCACATTTGCGCGTAATTGCTTATACCAATTACGAAAGCCTGACGATGTATCGCCACCGACTACAGAGCCAAATACAGAAAGCTCCCGCAAGCTAAAAAGCTTGGAGGGCTGTAAAATATTAATTTATTTGAGTTATTGGTTGCGGGGGCAGGATTTGAACCTACGACCTTCAGGTTATGAGCCTGACGAGCTACCGGGCTGCTCCACCCCGCGGTAAAGACAATTATGACAAGGATTTGATCACAGACGGGGCTTCGAAGACCTGGCAGTTACCGACTCTCCCACGACTTAAGCCGCAGTACCATAGGCGTTCCGAGTCTTCACATTCGAGTTCGGGATGGGATCGCGTGTTTCCCTCGGGCTATTGCCACCAGGTCATCGAAACCCCGTCTAATGGTGATGTGATGATGATGATTGCAAAGTCCAGCGTTGTATTCGCTGGATATGGGTTGGCTTAATGATCAAGCCGATCGAGTGATTAGTATCGCTAAGCTCCACTTGTTACCAAGCTTCCACACGCGACCTATCAACGTGGTGGTCTTCCACGACTCTCAAGGGATATCTGGTTTTGAGGGGGGCTTCCCGCTTAGATGCCTTCAGCGGTTATCCCGTCCGTACATAGCTACCCGGCTGTGCCGCTGGCGCGACAACCGGTCCACCAGTGGTACGTCCACCCCGGTCCTCTCGTACTAGGGGCAG
>CENU01083439.1_pt1 | contig 12578 bp, 11 predicted proteins | sample 361331 | NCBI WGS metagenome assembly CENU01 (sample SAMEA2619766, study PRJEB7988) | marine metagenome | isolation source: saline water (ENVO:00002010), including
TTTTTAAAAAAAAAACAATAGTTTGGATGAGTCATGAGGATGCAGTTGTTAAATTACCAAAATCTTTTAAAACTATAGCTTCAACAAAGAGTTCAAAACTAACAATAATAGAAAATACACAAAAAAAAATTTATGGTGTTCAATTCCATCCAGAAGTAACACATACAGAAAATGGAAAACAAATATTTAAAAATTTTATTTTTTTAATTTGTAAAATTAAAAAAAATTGGAACGTAAGTTCACAAAAATTTAGACTTATCAATGAGATAAGAAAAAAAGTTAAGAAAGATAAAGTTATTTGCGCATTATCTGGCGGTGTAGATAGTAGTGTCGCTGCTTTATTAATTCACAAGGCTATAAAAAAAAATCTAATTTGTATAATGGTTGATACAGGGTTAATGAGAAAGAATGAATTTAAAAACTCTTTTAATATTTTCAAAAAAAAATATAAATTAAATGTAAAACTAATTGATGCTTCTAAACTTTTTATTAAAAAATTAAAAGGAGTCTCAAATCCAGAAAAAAAAAGAAAAATCATTGGAAATTTATTTATTAAGGTTTTTGAAAAAGAAGCAAAAAAATATAAAAATATAAAGTACTTAGCTCAAGGAACGCTTTATCCGGATATTATTGAAAGTAGATCTTCTACTGGTAGCAAAACATCCAAAATTAAATCCCATCATAATGTAGGCGGTCTACCAAGATTAATGAAGTTAAGACTTATCGAACCATTAAAAGAGTTTTTTAAAGATGAAGTGAGAATTTTAGGCAAATCTTTAAATTTAGTAAATGAAATAAATTATAAGCACCCTTTTCCAGGACCAGGACTAGGGATAAGAATTATTGGAGAAATTTCTATAGAAAAAATAAAAATTCTTCAAGAAGCTGATCATATTTATATTAATGAATTAATTAAAAATAATCTCTATAATAAAATTTGGCAAGCTTATTCAGCTTTGCTTCCAATTAAAACTGTAGGAGTGATGGGCGACTCACGAACTTATGAAAATATTTGCTTGTTAAGAGCTGTTACATCTAATGATGGCATGACAGCTGATTACTACAATTTCCCAAAAAATTTTTTAGATAGTATATCTAATAAAATTGTGAATAATGTAAAAGGTATAAATAGAGTTGTTTATGACATTACATCTAAACCACCTAGTACAATAGAACTAGAATGAACCCAAAGATTAAAAAAATTATTTCAAAAAAAAATAAATCAAAAATAGTATGTTTAACCTCATACTCAAAAAGTATTGCTAAAATTTTAGATAAATATTGCGATTTAATACTAGTAGGAGACTCTATGGCTAATGTTCTTTATGGTCATGAAAATACACATAAAATGAATTTAGACATTATAATTCAGCATACTATTAGCGTAAAAAAAGGTATTAAGAATTCTCTTCTGGTCGTTGATATGCCTAAGGACAGTTATAATAGTCCAAATCAAGCTTTTAAAAATGCTAAACTAATTATGCAAAAAACAAAATGTGATGCTGTAAAAATTGAAGATTTTAGAAACAATTTCAAAATAATTGAATTATTAGTTAAAAAAAAAATTCCTGTAATGGGACATATTGGATACACACCACAATTTAAAAAAAAATTTAAGATCGAAGGTCAAAGCTTAAAAGAAACTAAATTTTTACTTGAAAAAGCAAAACTAATAGAGAGAGCGGGTGCTTTCTCAATAGTAATGGAGTGTATAGCCTCAAATGCGGCTAAGCAAATCACTGATAAAATTGGGATACCGACTATTGGGATTGGCTCATCTTTAAATTGTGATGGCCAGATACTAGTAACAGATGATATGCTTGGATTAAGCGGCTTTTATCCTAAATTTGTTAAAAAATATACAAACCTAAATAAAATAATAGAAAAAGCTGTAAAAAAATATACTAGAGATGTAAAATTGAAAAATTATCCCACTACAAAAAATTCTTTTAGATGAATCAAGATATAGAAAATAAATTAGATTTCAAAGATAAATTACTACTATTTTATAAAAAAAATAAATTAAAAATTATCCTTTTGATAGTCCTAATTTTGATAATTATTTTTGGTTTAATTCTAATTAGTGAAGATCAAAAGAAAAAAAATATTTTACAAGCTGAAAATTATATAAGAGCTGGTATATATTTTTCTAATGGTAAAGAAAAACAAGCTATAGAAGTTTTTGAAGAAATTATCAAAAGTAAAAATAAATTCTATTCAATTCTTGCGTTAAATTTTATTTTAGAAAAAAACTTAGTTAAAGATAAAAAAAAAATATTAGATTTTTTTGAAACTATAGAAACAATTGATTATTCTGAAGATATTTTAGACATAATTAATCTTAAAAAAGGATTGTTTTATCTTAAAAACTCAAATTTGAAACAAGGTAATGAATTATTACAAAAATTAATTGACAAGAATTCTGATCAAAAAAATATAGCGCAAGAAATAATTGACAAATAATTAAATGAAATTTTTTTATTTAATAATTTTATTTTTTATTTTTGGATGTTCATTCGATAACAAAACAGGTATCTGGAAAAATGAAAACATTATATCCAAAAAAAAAAACGATCCTTTTGAAGACTTTGTAGAAATTAATGTATCAAATAATAATTTCAAAAAAATTATTGCCAAAAAAAAAGGTTTCAAATTAAAATTGGAGAAACCTATAAATAACTTTTCTTGGCATGATGTTTATTATAGTGAAAACAATAATTTGAAAAATTTTACGTATGATTATAATTTAAACCATATCTATAGAAGTAAAAAAATCTCAAGAAACAATTTAGATAATAATTTTTTATATAGTAATGAAAATTTAATTTTTACTGATACCAAAGGTGATATAATTATATTTTCTATAGGTGAAAAAAGAGTAATTTATAAATTTAATTTTTATAAAAAAAAATATAAAAATGTTGAAAAAAAATTAAATATTATTTTAAATGAAGATCTATTATATGTTTTTGACAATATTGGGTATATATATGCTCTTGATATCAACAACAATAAAATAGTTTGGGCTAATAAAAATGATGTTCCTTTTAGATCAAATATAAAAGTTTATAAAAACAAGTTAATTAGCAGTGATCAAAATAATAAAATTTATTTTATTAATAAAAAAGACGGGAAAATATTAACAATTATTCCTACAGAGGAGACATTAGTAAAAAATAAATTTGAAAACAACTTATCAGTAAGCGGTGAATTGACCTTTTTTATTAACACTTTTGGATCATTGTACGCAATAAATAATAAAAACATGAGAATAATTTGGTTTATAAATTTAAATCAATCAATAGATTTAAACCCATCTAATATTTTTTATGGAAATCAAATAATAAGTAATGGAAAAAATTTAGTTTTATCTTCTAATGATTATACTTATATTATTGATCAATTTACAGGTACTACTATCTATAAAAAAAACTTTTCTAGTAATTTAAAACCTATTATCATAGGTGATTTTCTATTTATAATCACTAAAGAGAAATTACTAATTTGTACAAACATTGTAAACGGTGAAATAGTTTACTCCTATGATATTAATAATAAAATTGCAGAATTTTTAAATACAAAAAAATATGATGTGAAATTTAAACATATGATGATTTTGAATAATAAATTAATTGTCTTTTTAAAAAATTCTTATTTTTTAATTTTTAATACAGATGGGGAATTAGAACAAGTGAACAAACTGCCTAAAAAAATAAATTCTTTTCCAATAGTTATAAATAATTCATTAATTTATTTAGATACAAGAAATAAGATATCTATAATTGACTAATTATTAGACTTACCGCTTAATAGAGATAATTGTTTCACCTTTAGACCTTTAAGATTATCATCTGGTTTAATTGGATAATCGCCAGTGAAATAATGATCACTAAATTGAGGGTAGATAGTATTTCTACTCTCCCCTAATAAAGCTTTATATAAACCTGACAAACTTAAAAATTTTAATGTTTTAGCATTAATGTGGTCGCACATTTCTTTATTATTTTTTTGGCAAGCAAGTAACTCATCTTTTGTTGGCATATCTACACCATAGTAATCAGGAAACTTAATTTCTGGGCAAGCAATCCTAACGTGAACTTCTTTTGCTCCACTCTCATAGAGCATTTTTACTATTTTACTACAAGTTGTACCTCTCACTAAAGAATCATCTATTAATATTATCGATTTATTTTTTACTATTGTTTTTGTAGAGCTTAATTTTAACTTTACACCCAAGCTTCTAATATTTTGTGTTGGCTCTATAAAAGTTCTGCCAACATAATGGTTTCTTATTAGGCCTAATTCAAATTTTTTATTAGATTGTTCAGCAAAACCTAAGGCTGCTGGAACTCCAGAGTCAGGTACCGGTACTACAAAATCCGCATTAATGTCAGCTTCTTTTGCCAGTTCGATTCCTAGCCTTTTTCTATATTCATAAGCACATTTATCCTTAATGATACTGTCAGGCCTAGCAAAATAGATATATTCAAAAACACATGGTCTTGATCTCTGTTTTGGGAAAGGTTTTATCGATTTTAATTCTTGATTTTCAATGAAAACAATTTCTCCATTATCTACTTCTCTTATAAAACTTGCACCAACTATATCAAGCGCACAAGTTTCAGAAGCTAATATAAATGAATTTTTTAATTTACCTATTACTAAAGGTCTAATCCCATAAGGATCTCTTACACCAACTAATTTTTTATTAGTCATTAAAATAAGAGAATAGCCCCCTTGAATTTGGAAAAGAGTATCAATTAATTTATCAATAAATTTTTTTCTTACCGACCTAGCTATCAATTGAACAATGGTTTCAGTGTCACTAGTGGTTCTAAAAATTGCTCCGTTTTTTACTAAATTTTCTCTTAATGACAATGCATTAGTCAGGTTTCCATTATGCGCTATACTAAGACCTCCCATATGTAAATCTGCGAAAAAAGGTTGTATATTTCTTAAAGATGTTTCGCCGGTTGTTGAGTATCTGTTGTGGCCAATCGCAAAACTACCTGGTAACTTCTCTAATATTTTTTGATCTGTAAAATGATCTCCTACTAAACCTTGTCTTTTCTCTGAGTGATAATTTTTTCCATCGTAGGATACTATTCCACAACCTTCTTGACCTCTATGTTGTAATGCATGAAGTCCCAATGCAACCATTGCAGGAGCATCCTCATGGTTAGTTATTCCAAAAATACCACATTCTTCTCTTAATTTATCAAAGTTAAATTTTTTCAATTTTTTCTTTCGTATTGATTAAATCCTCACTTGAAGGAAATTCGTCAATAATTATTTTACTACCTTTATTTATCAAATTAAACGAAATCGCCTCATCAGTTGATATACCCCAATTTTGATAAGGATAAAACCAATTAAAAATTGAAAACAAACAAACTGAAACAATATAACCTTTAAAAAAACCAAATAAAAAACCAAATCCTTTATCAATTGATCCTACACCTGTCCAGGTTACTGCTTTACTTAAGGTTTTGCCAATTAATATTATTACAAATAAAGTTATGATAAAAATTCCTAATCCTAGACCTACACTATTTATAAATCCAGATTGAATATATTCACTTACTATAGGCTGTAATTTTGGCACTGATATGATTGTTATAAGAAGTGACAATACCCACTTCATAAAAGAAATTAGACTTAAAGAAAAACCTTTGAGAAAACACTGAATTACGTTGTAAATTAGAATAATAAAAAAAAAAATATCAAATAAATTTATATAATCTGTTAGATCTTTTATAAAATTATACATTCTTAGAGATTATTATTTTCTAATCCAAAAGGTTTATAGGTGAGTATTAATTTTGGCAATAAGGTCAAAACTGATATCATTGCTAATAACATTGCAATCCCAGTAAAAAAACCAAAATAAATGGTAGGTATGAAATTAGATAATACTAAAATGGAAAAGCCAAATACAATAGTTATCGAGGTATTTAAAATAGCAACACCAACGGTACTATGGCACCTATCTAAAGTTAAGTTATAATTTTTAATTTTTCCGTATTCCTCTTTAAATCTATAAATATAATGTATACTATTATCAACTGCTATCCCAATTGTTATAGCTGCAATTGTGATAGTCATCATATCTAACGGAATTCCAAGTAGGCCAATGATACCAAGAATAAAAAAAGCAGCTATAAAATTAGGAACAACACCAATCAAAGAAAGTTTAACATTCCTAAAAAGAATAAAAAACATTGCAAAAATTCCAAAAATTACTATCCCCAATGTCAGTATTTGTGATTTAAATAAACTTTGTAATAAATTATTAAATAAAATAAGCACCCCTGCCAACTTGTATTCATTTTTTGATAATCCTAATTTTGTATTTAATTCAGTATCAATTTTTTTTATTAAATCATTTCTTCTTAAATCTTTTAAAGAGTCTTTAATTCTAATACTAATTCTTGCTTCATCTTTTTCTACCGATATATAAGGTGACACTATTTCATTTTTGATCGAATCTGGAATTTTGCTATACAAAACCGCAATTTCTAAGCTTTGAAGTTGTTTATTGTTCAAATCTTCAGCAACTCTTAAAATTGAACCAAATGAAAGAACTTTACCAATTTCTGGCAACGAGTCTAAATAATCATGTACTTTTATAATTTTATCCATTTTATCTCTCGTAAACCAATATTTCGATTTATCTTCATCATTTTCTATTTCTTCATCCCATTCATCAAATTCGTCATCCTCATTTCTATTTTCTTCTTCATTTGATGGAAATTTTAAAATTATATTAAGAGGGGTAGTACCCCCTAAGTCATCATCAATTTTTTTCATTCCTTTATAAATTTCTGTTTCCTTATCAAAATAATTTATAAAACTATTTTCTACTTCAAGCTTAAGTATTCCAACAATACTCAATACAACTATTAAAAAAGTAGATCCAAAAATTATATTTTTGTTTTTTTTTGTAAAAGAGCCCAGTGCAGAAGTAATATAAGATTTTTCAGTAATATTGAGATCCATCTCATTTTTTGAAGAGAGCAAACAGATCAAGGATGGTAATAATAAAAATGTAACAAAAAATGAGACCATTAATCCAATAGTCATCATCCATCCAAAATCTATAATAGGTTTAATTCCGCTAAAAACTAAAGATAAAAATGCACATATAGTTGTTAAAACGGTATAAAGAATTGGCAACATCATTTTTTTACTAGCTCTAAATATGACTTCATTTTTTGAAAGTTCAGGAAATTCTTTTTTTAATTGTAAAAATCTAACAGTTAAATGAATGTTCATAGCCATATTTAAAATAAGCATCAATGCAATAAAGTTTGAAGAAATTACTGTTACTTTCCACCCAATAAGTCCAAGCAAACCAATCATTATTATTACTGAAGTGGAACAACCTAATAAAGGCATTATTACCCACTTAATATTTCTAAAAATGAACCATAGAGTTATTACAATAAAAATAAATACACCAATTCCAAATACAATTATATCGCTCTTGATAAAACTCATCATATCATCAGCTATCATGGGAATGCCTCCTAAATGAATTTTAGCGCTTTCTCCGTATTTTTCTATTACATCTCTAATTTCTTGGATGTTTTGATGGTTTCTAATGTTATATAAATTTTTATAGTCTTCATATTCTTTTACAAATTTTTTATAATTATTTTTTTCATTTTTTGTTAAGCCTCCCTCTATTGATTGAAGGAAATATTTATCTTTAATTTTAATGTATTCTGCTAGTCTCTCATCTTTCTTGAGATAAACAACGATCCCTGAAGTTTTGCCATCTTCACTGATGACATAATTTTTATAAATTGGACTATTTATAATTTCATCAAATCCTCTTTTTTTATCAATTTCAGGATAAGCTAAAGTTTTATAATTTTTAAGTCTTTCCATTAATCCTTCATCAGTACTTTTTAAGAGTGGAACATCTATTATTGTAACTACACTATCCACCCAGGTTAACTTTTCAATTTTAGATTTCAGTAGCTGAAGATTTAAAATAGTTTCCTTTTCTGTGAAGCTAGACACAGGAGTATAAGTTAATACCAAGAAATCTTTTGAGCCATAAGTTTGATTTATTTCCCTTAAATATTTAAGATCAGGGTCACCTTCAAGTAACAGTGCATCTGATGAAGCGTCTAAATTAAAATTTTTAGACTGATATAATGAAAAAAAAATTAAAGAAATTAATATTAAAAGAGTTATTTTTGAAAAATCTGTTACTATTTTTTTGTAAAAAATCCCAAACATTAGAAAATTCAGATATATCTTAATTTTTTAATAACAAAAGGGAAATTTAACTTAATTACGACTTAAATCTTTAAATTTTGTATAAATTCCCTCAAACTCAACTTTAATTGTTCCGGTCGGCCCATGCCTTTGTTTGCCCAATATTATGTCAGCTAAACCATTTACATCATTCATTTTTGATTGCCATTCTGCATGCTCAATTGAGCCTAGCTTTGGTTGTTTTCGCTCCAGATAGTATTCCTCCCTAAATACAAACATTACTACGTCTGCGTCTTGCTCTATTGACCCTGACTCCCTTAAATCTGCTAGTTGCGGTTGTTTATCATCTCTTTGTTCAACGGCTCTGGATAATTGAGATAACGCTAATACTGGAACAGATAGTTCTTTTGCTAGAGCTTTTAAACCTTGAGTTATTTCAGAAATTTCCTGAACTCTTCCTTCATTTTTATTAGAACTAGATCTCATTAATTGGATATAATCCACTACAATTAAGCTTAAACCAAATAGCCTTTTAATTCTTCTAGCCCTATTACTCAAAGTTGCTATAGTAATTGCAGGAGTTTCATCAATAAATAAAGGTAAATTATAAATGTTTCTAGATGTTTCAATATATCTATTTATTTCTTCTTCTGTTACTTTTCCTCGTCTTATGTCATCGGATTTTATTCTGGCTTGTTCAGATAGTATTCTAGTTGATAGTTGCTCAGATGACATTTCTAAAGAAAAAAAAGCTACTGAAGATTTTTCTTTTTTATCTAAAATACTTTGAGATGCGTTATAAGCTATATTTGTAGCAAGTGCAGTTTTTCCCATTGAAGGTCTACCGGCTAAAATAATTAAATCTGATTTATGTAAACCTCCTAATTTTTCATCTAATTCTGTTAATCCGGTCGGCACACCAACTAAGCCCTGATCATTTTTCATAGCTTGAGTTGCCATCTCAATAGTTTGATCTAAAGCTTTATTAAATTTTAAGAATGATTGTGAGAAACTTCCTCTTTCTGCTAAATCAAAAAGAGATTTTTCAGTACTTTCAATTATTTCATTCGCATTATTTGACTCCATGCTAGCACTTAAAGTATCGCCAGATAATTTATTAGAAATTTGGATTAATTCTCTTCTCAAATACATTTCATGTATTATTCTTGCATAATCAATCGCTTGTTTTACAGATCCTGAAAATCTTGTTAATTTAATTAAATATTCAGTGCCACCAACTTCTTGAAGCATGTTATCTTTTTCAAAAAAATTTTTTAAAGTAATAGGATTTGCTATCATTCCTTTATTATTTAAATTTTCAATCACTTCATAAATTTTAATATGCGCTGGATCATAAAAATGATTTGCAGAAATCATTGAAGATATTTCGTCAATTATGTCATTATTGATTAAAATTGATCCCATTAAAGCCTGTTCCGCTTCAATGTTTGATGGCTGATTATTTTTCAAGGAGTTTTTTATACTTCTAATTTCTTCCATAATTTTATATTAAGTGTACTAAATGACACTTAAAGAGAAAAGTTACACACTTTTTTTTCTGACTGTGGAAAAGTTATCTGGACTCTACTCTATCTATTTTAATTGAAACAATAGCTTTGACTTCAGAGTGAAAATTTACTTCAATTTTAAATAAACCAATTTTGTTTATTTCATTTTTTAATATTATCTGAGAAGGGTTAATTTCTGCTTTTGTTTTTTCATTTATTAGATTTGTTATTTCTTTAGGCTTAATTGAACCGTAAAGTTCTCCATTTTCTTTACTTTCTTTTACAAAGTTAAAAATCTTGTTATTGATAAGTTTTGCTTTTTCCTGATATTTTTCTTTAATTTCTTTGTTTTTTTTATTAAGTTCGTCTTTTTTTTGGTTAATCAATTCTTTGTTTTCTTTATTAAATCTTAAAGCTTTTCCTTTTTTTAGTAAATAATTTCTTCCATATCCATCTTTTACCCGAACTTTATCGCCAATATTTCCAAGATTGATAATATTTTCTAAGAGTATTATTTCCATCAAATTAATCCTAATAATTTTGCTTTTTTTATTTCTCTAGTAAGCTTTCTTTGTTTACCAAATGAAACTGAAGTGATTTTAGAAGATATAATCTTTCCATTATCAGAAACATATTTTTTTAACAAACCTACATTTTTGTAATCAAGTATTGGTGCATTCTTTACAGACAAAGGACATTTTTTTGAAAACTTACTGTCATTTCTTTTAAATAGGCTTAATTTATTTAAAGAACTAGATCCTTTTTTTTGAAATTTTTTATTTTTTCTTTTCATTATCAATTATCTTATTTTTTTTAAAAAATTCATTTTCAGTATCTAGTTTTTTATATTTGACCATAAGATGTCTTATTATTGATCCATCAATTTTAATTTTTTTTTTTATTTCATCTAAAGTATTATTGTTTCCTTCAAATTTATAATGAATATAAAAACCTTTTTTATTTTTTTTGATTTTGTTAGCTAAATTTAAAAGCCCCCATTCTTCAATTTTAATAACTTTACCCGAAGAATTGTTAATGATTTCGATATATTTATTCTTAATAGAAGTAATGTCTTTTTCAGACAAATCTTGTCTTGCAATTATCGTGTTTTCGTAAAAAGCCATTATATCTTATATTTGTTAATTCGTTATAATTAAAATGTGGTTTATACTATAATAAATAATTATAGCAATATAAATAATAGTAAGAATATTTAAGAAAATGAACGCTTTATTATTTCCAGGACAAGGCTCTCAATTAGTAGGAATGGGTAGTGAACTTTTTACAAAATTTGAGCTAGTTAAAAAAATATTTAAAAAGGCTGATGAAAAATTAAACTTTCCTATATCTAAACTTATTTTAGAAGGTCCTGAAAAAGATTTACAATTAACAAAAAATACTCAGCCTGCAATTTTGACAGTTAGTTATTCAATATTTAAAGTTATCAAGGAAGAATTTGATTTTGATTTTAAAAATTTTAAATTCTTTGCTGGTCACTCCTTAGGAGAATATAGCGCATTAGTTTGTGCTGAAGCTTTAAAATTTGAAGATGCATTATATTTGCTACGTGAAAGAGGAAAAGCTATGCAAGAATCTGTTCCTGTGGGAAAAGGTAAAATGATAGCAACTCTTGGTTCATCAATAGATGAAATTATAAAATTAATAAATTTAAGCATTAAAGAAGGAAAAATTTGTGAAATTGCCAACGATAATTCAGATGGACAATTAATAATTAGCGGGGATACAGAAAGTGTAGACTCTTTTATAAAATTCTTAAAAGAAAAAAAAATAAAATTTATACCACTTAAAGTAAGCGCTCCCTTTCATTGTTCATTAATGGAACCAGCTGCTGAAATTATGAAAGATAAAATTTACAATACAAATTTTACCAATCCAATTTTTAAAATAGTAAACAATGTAACAGCTAACCCAGAAATTGATGTAGAAAAAATTAAAGATTTATTAATTAAACAAATTTATACCACAGTAAGGTGGAGGGAAAGTATAATTACGATGCACGAATTAGGAGTTAAAAATTTTGTGGAAATTGGTCCAGGTAAAGTATTAAGTGGCATGGTAAAGAGAACAATTAAAGATGCAAGAAGCTTTCCAATAAACACAATTGCTGATATTAAAAATTTAGAAAATGAATTTAAAAAATAAAAAAGTTTTAATAACAGGCGCTACTGGCGGTATAGGAAATTCTTTAGTAAAAAAGTTTAATGACTTAGGAGCAATCATAGTTGCAACTGGTACAAATGATGAAAAGCTCGCAAATTTAAAAAATGAATTTTCAAATATTACTGTAGAAAAATTTAAATTAGATCAACATGAAAAAATAGAAAATTTTATGGAAGACGTTTATCAAAAATCAGATGGACTGGATATTTTAGTAAACAATGCAGGAATTACTTTAGATAATTTATCTATTAGATTAACAGAGGAAAATTGGAAAAAGGTTTTAGATATTAATTTAACATCAACTTTTTTAATGTGTAAATTTGCTATAAAAAAAATGTTAAAAAAAAAATACGGCAAAATTATTAATATATCCTCTATAGTAGGCCATACAGGAAACTTAGGGCAAGCCAATTATTCAGCATCTAAAGCGGGAATTGTTGCATTCTCAAAAAGTTTAGCAATTGAATATGCAAAAAAAAATATAAATATTAATTGTGTTTCTCCTGGGTTTATTAAAACCGACATGACGGATAAAATAAACGATGAATTTAAAAAGAATTTAATTAGTAAAATTCCTTCAGGAGATCTTGGAACTGGAGAAGATGTTTCAAATTGCGTAGCTTTTTTAGCATCTGATATGGCTAGGTATATTAATGGGGA
>CENU01021296.1_pt1 | contig 12563 bp, 9 predicted proteins | sample 361331 | NCBI WGS metagenome assembly CENU01 (sample SAMEA2619766, study PRJEB7988) | marine metagenome | isolation source: saline water (ENVO:00002010), including
ACAAAATCGACCCGGTTCACTCTTCGGTAAACTTCAGTATCCGCCACTTTGTCGCCAAGGCTACGGGATCCTTCAATCAGTTTGAAGGATCCATACAAGTAGATACCGATGACCTAAGCAAAAGTAGCGTCGAAGCCACGATTACTGTAGGCTCAGTCGATACAGCTAATGAAATGCGCGATGACCACCTCAATGCAGATGACTATTTCAACACTGCTACATTCCCCGTCATTACATTTACATCCACCAAGTGGGAGTCCACCGATGAGGAAACCATGTTTTTAGTTACCGGCCCACTCACCATGCTGGGCATAACAAAAGAGGTGACTTTGGAAGTGAGGCTACTAGGTTTTGGACCCGGACGTAATGGCGCTCATTTATCAGGGTGGGAAGCGAGCACGACGATCGATCGCACTGATTGGGGGCTTACTGCCGGCGCCCCGGCGGTGGGAAATGAAGTGGAAGTTACGATTAACATCGAAGCGGTGCGTCAGTAAAAACGAAACCACATTTCGTACAGCCCTGATTATTATCGGGGCTTTTTCGTGTTTATAAGGCAGCCACTGAGACATATTCGCCTAGGTACTTTATAATTATTTAACAATTGATAGCTTGTCTCTACGAGAAATCTTTATAGTGTAATAAGCTTATTTGCTATTGAATGAAAATTCTAAGTGCTGCCTCTACGATTGGTTTCTGTATACTGTTTTTTAGTCATCCGCTACATGCCTACAAAGAAGCCATTCGCTACAATGAGTTGAGCGCAGAGCTCTCTCTGCGGGGCATCGCTCTACCAGACGGATCGGGCGTATCGGTGACTCAGGTGGAAGCCGAAGAAACGAGCGGTGCAGGAAACTTTCTACCCAACAGTCAGAACGGCCAATTCTCCGGTAAGACGATTACCGACCAGAGCGGCGGCGGTTCGAGTTCTGGTCATGCCACCAACGTAGGTCGAGAACTGTATGGAAATTCCCAATCGATCAGTCCAGGCATCCAAACCGTGGACGCTTATTCCGCAAACAGCTTCATCAACAGTGCCTGGCGTACAGGTGTACCGCCCACTGAAACAAACCCCCTACAAAATCACAGTTGGGTAAATTGGCTTTCGGGTGGATCTACATTCAGCGAACCAAACGCAGAGATGACCGTGCGGATGGACTATGCTGCCGAAAGAGACTCGTTTCTGCCGATTGCCGGCTTGGATAATTCAGATTATCCAAATCCAATTCCTGTAAGACCCACCGAAATCCCACCCATCTATGCCTCCATCTATAATGGTATTTCCGTGGGAGTGAGCGACAGTTCACACCGTACTGGCACCACACAATACGATGGCATCGGGCGCACAAAACCGGAAATCGTAGCACCATCCAACTTCACCAGCTTCGCCACACCGATGGTAACCTCGGCAGCGGCTTTTCTGATCGACGCCGCAGACGGTAATTCCAGTGCGGATGATCCAATTGTCCTAAAAGCCACTCTGCTGGCGGGGGCTGACAAAGCGATTTCTACAGACTGGGATCAGACGACCACCCGCCCGATTGATGAGGTCTACGGCGCGGGCGAGCTGGACATCTACGAAAGCTACTTCATTCAGCGGGCCGGGCAACAGGCTAGCGGCAGCACCCTGCAAGCACGCGGCTGGAACCTCGCCAACCTGAACAACAACAACAGCCACAACTACACGATCACCGTGCCCGATGGATTTGAACTGCACGACCTCTCCGCACTCATCACCTGGAACCGTGAGGTTAGCTACGGATCAAACAATTGGTGGGAACCTGCAACCTTTTCTGCTTCCCTGGCTGACCTTTCGCTACAGCTTTCCGGTGCGAATATGACCACGCATATTAGCAACAGCCCGGTAGACAATATCGAGCATATCTGGCGAGGCAGCGGACAGGCACTCAGCGCCGGCAGTTATACCCTAACGGTTGCGACGAATCGTTCCGTAAAATATGCTCTAGCTTGGCGCAGTCGCCTCTACCAAGACTACGCACTTTGGCAGGCATCCTCTTTTAGTTCCGCAACAACACTCGATCTCCAGGATCCGGGAGATGATCCCGATGGCGACGGTTTTGCCAACCTACTTGAACAGGCCTTCGGTGGAGACCCCGAAACTCCGGAAGCCAACATCGCCCCGCAATATACGATCGTCGAGGACGGCGGAAACAGCTATCTGCAGATTAACTTTGCCCGGCCGATGCATGACAATGCGATTGAATATGCGGTGGAAACAACAACCGATCTGGAAGACTCCTGGAGTGATTCTACCGATGATGTCATTCTCTTTTCCATCGCCACAGAATACGATGGTATGGAGCGCTACACCTACCGACGCACCGCCCCCATCTCCGGAAACAATCAGGCCTTTCTCCGCGTGGCAGTCAGCCAGAGGCAATAATACTTGACGCATCGAACGGGTCGGCATCTATTGCACGGCAGAGTCGGGCCGTAGCGCAGTCTGGTAGCGCACTTCGCTGGGGGTGAAGGGGTCGCAGGTTCAAATCCTGTCGGCCCGACCATTTTAATTTTCCGTTGCTGTAGTTCTGAAGCAGATTGTATTGCTGGAAAAGTATCTCAAAATCAAAGCGGTGGCGCTAAAGTTCACATAGAATTCGGCAGGTGCTGGATTTGCTGCCGGGATGTGCACTTACTTTAAGGATCCGTCGGGCGACTAATACCGCCATGTAGTCCTACAGATATCAACGACTTAACAGAGGTTTGGGCCGGGAAGTGCTTAGTCGTTCGGTCGCTTGGATTAGTCAGCAGTTAATTCGATTCGAATTGAATGTGTGCCTTTCCCCCAGTATTGATAATCGACTCGGTCTGGTGAGTTTGTAGAAGTACTGTCGGCAGGTCCCGACGAAAGCCTCTTGCCTTCGAGCCATGGAGACAGATTCAACACACGTTGGTAGTTGCTTCGTACCACAAGATCCTTTGTGACGACACCGTCTGCCTCACTGCGATCCACCCGCACATGAGTCCATTTTGTTTGGCCATCCACTGTGACTGGCACATAGGACTCCATATAGCTCCACTCAGTGGGTATGGTTTCTTTCAAGGTAAAGACTCCCCCGCTGCCCGTCACCGAATACGAAAGCCCCAGCATGCCTTCCAGTATGAGCAAAATCTTGCCCGCATTAAAGTTTGAATACTGGTCACCATGAAACTCGTAGTTTTCGTTGACTGCTTCCGGAGCGCAGGGAACGCCCCACTGCATATTGTAATCTTTCAAATGGTTCAGCGTTAGGAAATTAGCACGATCATAAATCCCGGATTTATACATACCATAGAGACCGAAGTAATTTGTGTCTGGTGTTATGAAAAAGTTTTTATTGGGAATCTGATCCCAGTCTTTCGCAGCCACTGTACTCATTTGCCCTTGAGCGTTGAAGCCATCGACTGAATCCATTGCCCAAGTCTCCACCATATCCCGTGCCCACTGTTGAGGGAAGTCGTCCATTGCAAGATAGGCGAAGGTAGTCCAATGGAGGGGCTCACCCGCGGTTCCGCCGAAGTAGTGCTCAATGCCGTCTTTCTCCCACATATTATTGAGCCAATTCTCATAGCCGTCGCGGTTTACCATCTCGTCCCAATGGTCGATTTCCTCTTGTCCGTAGCCAAGTTCGGTCGCCATCAGGCTCAGGCAAGTGGCAGCTCCATATTTGTAGCCCCAGAATCCAGGAGTGCTGTTCCACATTAGTGCGCGGAAGAAACCATACGCCTCGGAGAGAAAATTCAGGTCACCGGAATGCTCATAAATTTTCCATGAGCTCAGAACGTGACGGGTCAAGCCCCCCGACAGATCGGAACCTGAACGCCATGTCGGGCCCAGATTATCACCGGGGATGGTTCCGTTCTCCAGATTGGCATGTTCAAGCAGTGGCTTCCAAGTCAGCACATTTCCATATGCGTAATAATCTTTGTCGGCAATCCATGCGCCCACATCGGACTGAAAGGTCGAGTCGTAACGGTGAAGCCCGAGGAAATTATTTACCGCACTCTGAGTGTGTGCGAAATACTCACCCAGATCATCGCTCAGGTCAATATAGTACATCAGGTAGAGCGCCCACAGGTAGTAGTAGACAGCTACAATATCCTGATCCGAGCAGCGAAAATAGGGGATCTGATTGTTAAGCAGGTCATTCATGTATTCGGTCTTCGCCTGAAGTTCAGCCTTTGGAGCTGCCAGAACCACCTGTGCTTCGCCGATGGCAGTCGCCGAATCATCATTCATTGCCCAAACCAGAGAGAGGCCTGCGGAGTCGCAGGAAACGGTGAAAGAGTACAGCTGCTGCCCGGTGCTTTCGGTAGTATTCTTAAAGTCTTCAAGCGGTTTGGAAGCACTAATAATCGTACTCATGCCATCGTACATAATGGGACCTGGACGAACGTCATCTCTGACAGGCTCCACCAAATTGACGCCGCCCTCCACAACATGCACTGCGTTATTGGCGATATCCAGCGTACAGGTGGCCGTGGTGGACTGGGTAACGTTCTCTTTATAGAAGCTCTGGCCCGAAAACTCGATCGTGACCGGCTCGTCGGAGGTGATGATAGAGCACGCGGTATCATTGCGTGCGATGAACTTCTCTTCGCGTATAGCGACACCGCCGACAGAGTATTCGCAAACCATGTAATCAGGGCGCCAGTACATCGCGGTCGGAACCGGGTTTTCATAGTGATCGCCGTTGATGATGACGGTGCCGTAAGCGACCTTGGTTTCCTTGTAGAACTCCCATCCGGTAAGGTCGTGCCCATAACCGGTGTCGGAGTCTTGGACCATACCATAGCCGCGGCTGCGCAGGTCGTTATGGAACGGGTGGGTGAAACCGATGGTTTCGTCTTCGCTTTGGCTCCAGGACGGCATGAAGCCACCTATATAGTTCGTCTTGTTGCCTGCGAGGAAGCCATGCTTCTTGCCTTGGATTTCCTGGCTGAGCATCGCACAATAATCAGTAACTGGCGGCACAACCTCCTCGATGACCGGAGCGGCCTGCGTCGTGAAGCTCCAAAGCTGGCCAGTAACCTGCTCAGCATTGCGAAGCGAATCAACGCGCCAATAGTAGGTTGTGTTATAGTCCAGAGGATCCGGAATGAAGCTAGGATGTGTCGCAGGAATGCTTGCCGCGAAAGAGGGGGCACTGCTGTCTGTGCCAAAATAAAGGTTGTATCCAGTAGCCGCTGGAACAACGTCCCAATTAAGTTTCAGTAGGCCGTAGACCTCGGTTGCACTGTTTTCAGGGCTTGGAGACTGCGCCTGGCCTAGCGGGCCACTATAGGAGACAAGAGTGGTCTTTCCTGAATTTGTTGCGTTATAGTCGAGAACAAGTACCCGACCCTCATCAGACGTAATATATCCTGCGTCGATGTAGCCTTGGATTTGGTCGATACAATCACCTTCAACAATGAGCGTGCCTCCCGTGACCCGAAGCGTGCCGATACCTCCACCTTGACCAACTTGCCGATTACCTATAAGAAATGAACTGCACTCAATGCTCCCGCCGAGTAAGTCGACATGACCGGTACCCATGTTATCAGGGTCCACCAATGAATCTAACTGGTTTGGAATGCTGAGTATGTTCTGAACGGTGACTGTGCCGCCACTTACAGTGAACGTACCCATACCGCCGTTTGCATTGATGCGGCCGATGTCGAGCCAAGTGCAGTCCAATGTGCCGCCGTGAAATTCGCCGGTGTTCGCGGCACCGTACATACCGAGCATGAACCCTTGGCACAGTGCACTGGTGGCAGCATCGAGGATTACATGAGTTTGATCCACGTTGAATGCCGCGCCAGTGGAATTGTTGTCTGGAACTGTATTGCTTTCCCAGTTTTCCGGAGTCGTCCACAGGGAGTCACCGGCGCCCCCAATGAAAGAAAGATCGGCTTGATTTTCGGGTGTGGCAGTTTTTGTAGCACGGGGACAAAGGTGATAAGATTTTTTCATATTATGACGAATGGATGGGATAGCACCTAAGGGCCTTTATGGTGCTAGTCTTTGATAGAAAATATTAAATAGGGTTAAAATTTCTATATATTCATTTACATACTAACATATAATAGTTATTTATTTAAATGTAAATAAGCGACAAGTACTAGTTATACTACGCCAAAATTAGCCTGATTACCCTAATTCTAACTAACACACCGCCAACTTAATAGTCGCGCAATGTGTCAACAATGGCCGTAAACCTTCGGAATTACTCTATACGAAGCGTAGAACCCACACAAAACATTCAATATCGCTAAATGAATCTAGGATAACCTAGTTGCGCTTAGTGAGTGCCCCATTCCCAAGCATGAAAATTTTAATGACCCGAGTATTCGGAAAATCAAAATTAGAAGAATAGAATCAGGGCATTCAGCCAGCGGGTGTCATCCTTGTTGTTTCCAGTACCGGTATTATTATCGTACGATTTATTGTGGGAAAACTCGAAGCCAAGAAGATCGGTGACACGCACCCGTAGAGCGGTCTTTATGACGAAGTTGTATTCTTCATCGTCATCCGGGTTCCAGAAATAATTAAATCGGTGCACTAAAGAGGTCCGCTTAAGCGGCTTCCATGTAAATTCTTCAAAGACACTCAAAATGGTTTCGTTGCCATTACGGCTACTGGCCTTATTCGAGTTGTAATCAGCCATACCACCCGCACCGCCGACATTAAATTCCACATTCTTCAGGGGCCGGAAACTGTAGCCGATGCCGACAAGATTTGAGAGGTCGCGATCAATGCCCTTCTTCTGATCGACGCGTAATTGAGACGTATTTTGAATAAACCAGTTATTTTTGAAGTTATGACGAAAGAGCAAACTCAGGTCATACTTGTCTTGTGAACGATACTTATCGCCATTTGATCTTTCATTTTCCTGGTATGTGTAAGACCCTGAGAAACGATACAGGCGAGACTTCCCCTTCGGCCGAACCTCCAGCTTTCCTCGCAAATAAGTCTGCGTCCATTGCGAATCCCCGGTGCTTACATTAATGCCCACACGAGCGTCTCCAGACCAGCTATCCGGAGCACGTAGACCAAGCAGATAATCGAAGAGACCCAGTTCGGGCGGTGACTCATCCAATAACGGAGGCTTCTTATCTTTTTCGGAGAGTTTGGAAGATGCGCTTTGGGGGGCTTTGGGCTTTTCCGAAACTTCACTTTTTTGTGGGGACTTTGCTGTGGGCACGTTCGGAATCTTTTTGACGGCTTCCGTATTTTTGTCTGCTCCCGGAAGTGCCGATGGTAGCCGCGCTTCCAAACGAACCACACGAGAGCGCGGCAGAGAAATTTCGCCCAACAATCCTGAGCGAATATAGAGTATCGAATCGGTGGATTTGGGCAGCACTTCCCCTATCAGAAGTTCTCCTGAATCAGTTTCGACTATATGGCGGGAACCTGTCACCGAATCACCGCAGGCAAGATGAGACAGGAGAAAAAACAGTACAACAAGCCAACCCCGACCGCCCTGAGTTGTCGCTAGATTTTGCGTCTGTTTGGTAGCAATAGAACCTTTTCCCATTAAAAATGACAGATAGTCGACCATCGGCTAGGAGTAAACGAAGAAAGCAGTCTAAAAGCAATTGCCAGGGCATCTCACAAAAAATTACTATACGGCTGTTTTTACACTATGTCGTTACTACGAGAGTTTTTTCTTCTGGGTATATTAGTTCTCGCTGGCGCTATAGTTTCTCTCTTTCTGGGCTGGGCAAGTCACCCTTGGCATGGACTGCCGATAAAGCCCGGCGAAATTAGAGCCGAAGATGTGCGAGGGCTGGACGTTCTTTGGTTGGATGCCCGACCAGAAAGTGCGTATGCCAAAGCACATATAAAAAGTGCTCTCTGGTTCAACCCAGAGGATCCGGAGGCGGCCCTTCTACTGGCAGCGGATGCTTGGCTCACGGATCCAAAGCCAATCGTAATTTACTGCGCCAGCGAAAGCTGTGCAACCAGCGGGGAACTGGCCGAATGGTTGCGTATCCAATTGCCCGATGCAGAAATCTACAACTTGCAGGGAGGCTGGGCGGCATGGCAAAAATCGGAGTAAGCCCCACCCGCTCTGAACGGTTAGGCCTGCTGGCCGCTCGGCTCGTCTTGACGGCTGTTTTTGCCACTGCAGCGATTCCCAAAATACTGAATCCCACAGATTTTGCCGTGGTAATTCTTAACTATCAGGTGTGCGGAACGTATACTTCTGTATGGATTGCCCTTTTTCTCCCTTGGCTCGAACTCGTCTGTGCCATTGGGCTCTTTGCTCCTGCCCTTCGAAGAGCCTCCGGACTTGTTTTAGCCGGGTTACTCATCGTTTTTATCCTCCTGCATGGGCAGGCCTGGGCGCGAGGTCTGGAGATTGCCTGCGGCTGCTTTGGAGACTTTACCACCCTCGATCGCCCAAAAACAAACTATGCCTGGCTACTCCTAAGAAATGCGCTTCTACTGGCAACCTGCTGGCTGGTAATAATGAAAGATTTGAGGAACCAACAACAGGTGCGCGTTGCCTAACCCTACATAAGCAGTCTAGATTATGTCTTTTATATGCCCATGCGCTTCCATCTATTTATAAAATTTCTTTTTCTAGTGCTTCTGCCAGCGCTGTTAAGCAACGCTTCGGTGCTCGAATGGGATCGCACGGAAGCACATGTCGAGATGCTGCCGGGCCAGACCGAAGTGCAGGCTGATTACAACGTGACCAATCAGAGCGAAGAAACTTTACGCATAGCAGAAGTCGAGTCGTCCTGTGGTTGCACGCACTCTGTCATCGGAAAGCGCATACTGGCTCCCGGGGAATCCTCGCGCATTCGGGCAATTTTTAATAAAGGCAAACGCAGAAAAAAAACACACTCACGATTAAATATCTATCTAGAAGGCAATACGGACTCTGTAGCCACCCTCCATTTGGTCATCAATATCCCAGAGCTCGTGAAAACACAGCCAAGCGTGATTTACTGGAATAAGCCTACCGAACGCTCCCCCCGATCGGTACATGTCAGCCTCGATACTCGCTACGTTGATTCCATCCGCTCCATTCTCTACAATGAAAGTACGGTTCGTCTGAAAAGAGTAGAAACAACGAATACGCCAACGGAATTTGATCTGGTCATTGAACCGATCGATTATTCCCGCTCTCTAAGAGAAACTGTCGAGATTGAGGCCATCGGACCAGACGGAATCACCGGTAAGGCTAAAATTCACATCCTCTTTCAACCTTAAAGCCAGTCCGCTAAACAGCGGATTCTTCCAATCCGTATTGTTCTATTCGCTTTCGAAGCGTCGCTCGGGAAATACCCAGAAGCGTAGAGACCTTCGCCTGCTTACCATCCAGTTCTTTCATGGCACGAGCAATCATTGCACGCTCGGAGTGCTCCAGCAAATTTGTCGAGTACTGCTGACGCAAGCTCGAGTAGGCCTCGTCCAAAGGATCCGAAACTGCTTTCCCCACCTGCTCAGTAGACAGATCCTCATCAACCGCTATATTCGCAGTTGCCACATCGGGAATATGCCCAACCGACTCAAGTAACTCTTCCGGCAGATCCTTGACCAAAATAGTATCACCTTGTGCCATAACCGCACTTCGATAGACGAGGTTTTCCAATTCGCGGACATTGCCCGGCCAATTGAAGCTATTTAGTATAGCCATGGCATCCGGCGCGATCGCGTTCACCCGCACCTTGCCTTTGGCGAAAAGGCGTTTGAGCATGAAATCGACTAAGGCGGGCACATCCTCACGGCGATCGCGAAGGGCCGGCAATTGAACACGTACCACATTTAGACGATAGTATAGATCTTCCCGAAAGGTCTTTTCTCGCACCATTTCTTCAAGGGGCTTGTTCGTTGCAGCCAGCATTCGCACGTTTACGCGAATCGTCTCACTGCTACCGACCCGCTGGATTTCTCCTTCCTGCAGGGCGCGAAGGATTTTTGTCTGTGTAGGTAGAGCCATATCACCGATCTCATCTAAAAAGATCGTCCCGCCATCGCAGAGTTCAAACTTACCAATGCGTTGATTGGTTGCACCGGTGAAGGAGCCTTTCTCATGCCCAAAAAGCTCGCTCTCAATCAAGTTTTCCGGAATGGCCGCACAATTTACGGCGATGTAGGGTTTACGCGCACGGAGGCTATTTTTGAAGATTGCCTGCGCAATTAGCTCTTTTCCGGTTCCGCTTTCACCAGTTATCATGACCGTGACGTCACTCGCTGCGACCTGTCCAATTGTTTTAAAAACCGCCTGCATGGCCGGCGAATTACCAATAATACCGCCCTCCACATCTTCGGCACTGACCCCCGGGGAAGCCACTGCCGCCGTCTCACTTGTGGCTTTATCCAAGTCCATCGAAGCAGCCAAAGCAGATTCTGTCAGCGAAAGAATCTTCTTTAGGTCGAACGGCTTCATAATGTAATCGAATGCGCCAAACTTCATCGCTTCGATCGTTGTTTGAGTCGTCCCATAAGCAGTCATCAGGATGATCATGGATTTTGGGCTCGCCCCCCGAATATGCTGAAGCGCTTCGATTCCGCTCATTCCGGGCATGCGGTTATCCAGTAGAATAACTCTGGGTTGCCCCTTACCGGCGATCTCCAGGCCCTCTTCTGCACTGCATGCCTCAATCACGTCGTAACCGTGACTGGCAAACACTCGTTTCAAAGAGTAGCGCAGGTCATTATCGTCATCTATAACCAGGATGGAAGGCTTTGTCGCGTTGGAGTCCATGTAGTGGTGAGCTTTCTAGGTCGGTGTGGAAGAGCAAGCAAGCAGTTTGCCGCCACTGGAAAATACAGCAGTCGGGAAAAAAATCACCCAGCAGTCAATTCAACGATTACAATAAATTTGCCAAAGATGAAGAAAGGACCATGCGAAATCACGAGGTTGTTCGCCTATCCAATCAGACAAAGCATTCAGGCCGATCCATTTGCCCTCAGAGATTTCATCCGGATCCAAGGCAAATGGGCCTTCATTCTGGCAAGTGTACAGCCAAACAAACTCGTTGCCGGTCTGCTTACAGGGACTCACCCGAAACAACGGTTCGAGAGGCACTCCATAGAGACCGATTTCTTCACCGAGCTCGCGTATAGCAGCTGCCTCGTAGGACTCGCCCGCATCGACATGGCCAGAGCAAGAGCTGACCCACTTCCCCGGAGCGGAATCCTTGCTCAGTGAGCGTCTCTGCAAAAAAAGATGGCCCTGCCGGTTAAAGACAAAGACATGAACCGCACGATGCCGTAATCCACCACGGTGGATATTCGTACGGCTTTCTTGATGCAGCACTTTATCGTGGGCATCCACTACATCAAAGACTTCGTCGCCAACAATTGTGGGCAAGTGAGCCTGAACCAAGGGGGTAGTTAGATTTTCAGAACACATGGTAGTGGAGTGCAACTAGCACATATCAAAGTGAATTGCTCGGAAATGTTATTCACAATGCCCGGCAAAACGGTGAACAACTTCATTAAGGCTAGCGTATCAGCGACTTAAAATCTTCAAACTGACCACTAAATCCGCCGGGCATGCCTTTGTTGATCACTGCAACTGCATCATGCGAATGCAGAGACTCCAAATGGGCGCAAGCTATTTGGAAATCAACTATCCGTGAATCCGCATTAAATTGCTCATACAATAGGCGAGCCGCATCTTCGACAAACTTGGTAAAGGCACCATTTAGTTCGGCAAATGCCTGTTCGTCTTCACGCTTCACCATGACCTGCGTTTCTGTCTTTAGCGCCTCCAAACACATCTGCTGAATCGACTCGATGTTCAGATGTTCGTTCTCCGCGATTTCAACACTCACCCTTGCAGTACTACGCTGCGAATGGGGGATGCCGTAAACATTGCGCTTATCCCGGGCGTGTTCAGATAATTCTGACGAACAGGGGCATGCAGAAGAGTAGGTGTAGTCGAAGTGGATATACTTACGAAAACGATCCAATTCATCTATTCTGCCTTCAATGGCGCATGGGTAGTACTGCCAACCTTCCAAACCACTACGCAGGCTAGATTGGGCAATCGGGTAGGTAAAATCAAGTTTGATCTGTGCACGGTGAGCACGCAGTGTTTTTTTGTATTCCTGTAAAATTTCACAGAGGAGATCCGGGGTAAAAATGCGCTCCTCGTAATCGTAGAAAACACGCATAATCCGGGACATATTGATCCCTTTTTGACCGGCCTCCAAAGAGACCGTACCGGTAACCGATGTTTCCAGCGTATGGGTATCCGAATCCGGCGTAATATAACGCAAGGGCAAACGAAAATTGGATATGCCGACCTTCAGTATGGGCACATTGGCACCAAAGATTTCGCGGGAACCTTCATTCTGCATATCCGGCATACTCGCGCGGTATTCATCGGTTAAAACGAAATCTTTGTCATAGCGCACACTCGGCTTAGAAGTCGCTGGGCTCAGCGTATCCCGAGATGTACCAATACTGTCCTCACTCATAATCTATGTGTACTGTTAGCTTTTGAACAAATCACCATGCCAATAAAGGGGTAGGAGGCAAGTTAGGAATGGATTACGTCGATCCTCCACCGGATTATTCGACAAATCAGGACGATTCCCTCCAAAAATGCTTTGCT
>CENU01034224.1_pt1 | contig 12555 bp, 11 predicted proteins | sample 361331 | NCBI WGS metagenome assembly CENU01 (sample SAMEA2619766, study PRJEB7988) | marine metagenome | isolation source: saline water (ENVO:00002010), including
CCGTTGTAGATAATGAAGCTCCGCTTCCCTGACTTGGCTGCGTCGACGTCGCTTCGGTAACCCACCCTGCAGTTCGGGGGATTGCGATTTCAGGTTTTGTAAAAAGCAGACGGTATGACCCGGGATACCGACTGGTATGTAAGGTGCCGCTTCCAAACCGTCGATTACCACGGAATCGAAATCACCTGATCGCCTCTGCACCGCTGACAACAGGCGAGCGCTGATTGTTGGCTTACTGTTGGTTGCACCGACAAGGGGTTTCAGCCGTTCATCCACCGGTGGGTCGTCAGGGCTCCAGTCAAAACCTCCCGTCACTATCGTGATCCCAAGGTCAGATCGGATTGCATTGAGCTCGCTTCTGCCAACAGCACCCACAATCGCCAATGAAATTTCAAAATCGCGACTGAGAATACCCAGAACTAAAGAGGTTGCCTCAGTTAGTGCAGGCAAATCGCGTCGAGACTGCGCTGACGTGAGGTACAGAAGCTTCGACCGAGCCATGTCAATCAGATTCCAGCGTCCAAACCAACATTATTGAATTCAAGTACACGCTCTGCGCGGTAGCTTGATCTGACAAATACCCCCGAGACCACTTCTTTGAACCCCTTACTCAAACCAAGGTCTCGGTATCTCTCAAAGTCATCGGGTGTTACGAAACGCTCGACAGGCAGATGGTTTTTGGTGGGCTGAAGGTACTGACCCAGCGTTAACACATCGACCCCAGCAGCTCTCAAGTCATCCATACACTCGAGTAACTCGTCGTCGCTCTCACCTAAACCGAGCATCAGTGACGTCTTGGTGATGACATCAGTGTCAGCTTGAGCAGCATACTGAAGTACATCGAGGGTCTGTTGATAACCGGCCCTCGGATCTCGGACAGGATGCGTCAGGCGCCGGACTGTCTCGATGTTTTGCGCAAAGACATCGATACCTGATTGCAACAAGGTCTCGACTGATGATTGGTAACCCAGGAAATCCGGGGTCAGAGCCTCTACACCGGTGTCGGGGTTTAATGTTTTCACTGCGCGAACCGTATCGGCGTAGTGTTGCGCACCACCGTCAGGCAAATCATCGCGATTCACCGAGGTTAGTACGACGTAACTCAGCCCCATCAATTGCACTGCTCGTGCCGTATTGGTGGGCTCCTCTGGGTCTAACCAGCCTTTGGGATTTCCTGTATTCACTGAGCAAAACCGGCAAGCTCGGGTACAAACATCGCCCATCAACATAATGGTAGCGGTACCTGCACTCCAACACTCGCTCATGTTGGGGCACTTGGCCTCCTCGCAGACCGTGGCAAGCCGATGCTCTTTAACAATTGACTTAACCGCCCCGTACTTCGGCGAGTGCTGAACACGCATGCGCAGAAAGTCCGGCTTTTTCGCCCGAGGGCTAGGATTGGCCTGCGTCTTAACGCCGTCCTTGATGGCGTGAATACCCTCAGTAGTGACAAATTTGCTGCCACTCGCCACATCCACTGTTGGTATCAGATCAGCGCTGCTCGTTCCATCTTTTGCCACAACAAAAGCTCGTCTATAAGGTGCGCTAATGATACCCCTTTCAAACCGCGTAGGCGTGCCCTTCGTCTCAAAATAGCAAGGATTCGCCACCCCAATTATTACCGTTTCATCGGCACCCACTTCTGTTAATTTCGATATATCAACGTCTCGAGTAGCCATCACCGAGCACGGTATATCGGTGTCTCTGGGGCGGGTAGAGCGTTGATATCAAGTAATAACGATAAGGAAATAACTATGAATACCAATCAAATCATTGTCATTTTGGGGCTAATTGTTGCCATCGCTGCAGCTTTAGCACCGAACGCTTTTGGTCAGTATGCACTTGTGCTCGTCGCGCTTGGTCTCGTCAACGGCTTCATGAATCCAATGGCGGATATGACGGCACGCATGGCTTACACAGTTGCCGCCGTCGCGATGCCTGCGCTTGCGAATAACCTAGACGTTATTCCAATGGTAGGCGCTCCGATCAACGCGATCATCGACAATGTCATGGTAATGGTTGCCGGCATGGTTGTGGCCAACTTCTTGATGGCTCTGAAAGATCAGGTGATGCCATCAGGTAACTAACTCTCTCCAATGCCGGAGCTCCAGCTCCGGCATTTCCAATCTGCCAAACTACACCCCTTAACCCACCGCTCACGCCATTTTTCAGATCCTGATAGCTATCGACAGACCGATTCTTGCAAGGCATAAGACCCCGAGAGTGGCTGCAGGAGTTCGACGCTAGGAACAAGCGCTTAATCTTCGCCAAAAAATCCGCCCGATACACCTGTTACTAAAGCGAGAGCCATAAATTACACTGTCCTGTCTGGATCTATGATCGACGACGAAACCGAGGCCTTATGCGCTCTATAAAATTATGTGGGTTGGCGATGTTCGCGCTCATGAGTTCGTCGGTATCGGCCGACGATACATCATCGGTCACTGCAATCATCGATGCTTATTACGACGTCATCTCAGGCCCCGCAGGTTTTGTCTACGATTCAGCACGGGACGAAAACATTCATGCAAAAGACGCCCTCATTACAAAGTTTTTTTTGGATGGGACCGTGCAACAGCATGACTTCAAAACCGAACAGGCTTCGATTGTTAGCCCGTATGAGACCGCGTTTTTCGAAATTGAGGTAGATAGACGTGTTGAGCAGTTTGGCAATATTGCTCACGTATGGAGCGAGTTTGAGATTAAAAGCCAATCCGAGGGCGCCCCATATGGTGCTGGATTCAACAGCATATCCCTACTGTTTATGGATGATCGCTGGTGGATATCATCATGGTCAACGCAATATAAAGAACCAGACACGGCTGCTAAAAAATCCAAAACGGAGCAACTAGTGAACCTAAACACGGAAGAGTTTGCTGAGGTCGTGAAGTCAATCGTTCAAGATACATTGCAGGCCTGTGAGGTTCAGGGAGGCATGCAAGGTCGAGCCAAAATGAACCTGGCTGTTGTTGGTGAAGTAAAGGCGAAGCTTGTTTGCGAAACTGAATAGCAGTCGATTTTATTGGCGCCTAAAAACGCTGGTGCTGCCGGGAGAAGACCGCAATTTCTTGCGCCTGACCGGTTGTGGGCACGGGAAATCAGAGCCGTGCACAGGCAGCATCAACTCCGCTGATACGTCGGATCCAGCAACGCCGCTACAAGGTCAGATCCAGCATTGTAACTGACGCGTCGGATAGGGCAACCGCGAGACCTATAACGAAGACCCAGTCATCGAAGCGACGGTCGCACTCGCCTAGGCTCTTTAGTACTGGCCTGTGGTGTTAGGCGATGCTTGAGCCAAAAACGCATGGCAGTAAGCGCGATCCGTCGGTCACTGTGGTGCGAAGAAGAAACCCTGAGACACTGCCACCGGAAGCTTCATCGCCCGGGCAGCTCATCGAACTGATCTAATGCCTGTACCTCAAGGTCGATTCACCCAGATACCCAGGCGATTCTTGCGCGCTTGGGTTTGACACTTCTTATACTGTTGTTCTTGGGCTGCCGATGCTTCGACCCAGCGAGCCTGGCCTTTACAGATCATCATAAAACCGAGATCTCGCCCATCATCGGTGTAAACAATCCCGACCTGCCCCCCTTCGGCATTGGGCAAACGATAATCGACAAAAACAGACTTCACATTGGCAAGCATCTCGGCGAGCGCCGCCTGAGATTCGCGACCCTGAGGACTATCCAATGAGGGTGCGTTAGCTCCGAACAGCTCCACGCGTCGTCCACTCCGAAACAACAAGGTATCTCCCGAGACTATGGTGCTCACCTGCTCGGGGACGACACTGTAGGGCAACCCAATTTCTCGCGATGTACAACCAGCCACTACAGCGAGAGTACCAATAAGTACTGCATGCACAGTCTGTCTAACAACTCGGTCTAACCGCGGTTTTGTTGGCGTTTGAGCTTGCATGACTTCCTCGATAGTTCGCCTACGACCACAGAGCCCACTTACTCGATTTCCTGCCATCAGTCTAAGTGATTTTCGATGTGATGGCGCTGGCGTAGGGTTTAGCGCCAAGCGCGTAGGCAATTGCACCGACCAGAGAAAGGCTGACGACAACTGCCAATCCGTAACGCACTGACTCATTACCGGTAGCGATAAACATATCACTGAAGACGCCGACGAGTAGTGGACCCAACCCCATCCCTAATAAGTTGATAGCCAAGAGCATCATGGCCGACGCCTGGGTGCGCCAGTATTGAGGCACTAAATTCTGTACCGCAGCGTAGCTTGGTGCGATCCAAAAGCTCGCAAAGATGGCCGATAGCCCCATAAAAATCAGCGCAAATGGTAGGTCAGCACCGCCTACGATCAGTCGGTGTTCTACTGGCCAGAGTAAAAATGCAAGCTGCGTTGGTAGTGATAAAAAAATCCCAATCATCGGCACCCACATTTGCCAGCGTTTGTCCCGCTTTGCCAAAGCATCGACCATGAGGCCGCTACTGATGGTACCAAGACCGCCACCAAACACTCCGATTAAGCCCAGGTAGAGGCCCGCATCGACTAAAGACATATCGTGAACTCGGACCAAAAAACTTGGTGACCAAACCCCAAGGCCGTAGCCAGAAATCCCGGTAAAACCAACCCCCAACGTAATCATCTTAAATGAGGGCAACGCTAGGATCCCTTTGAGCGCGACCCATAAATTAAGGTCTTGCTCGGGTCTGGCTACCTTGTCGGGCTCGCGCACTGTCAGATAAATCAAGAGTGCTAACACCACCCCCGGTATGCCAAAAACAAGAAAAACGGTTCGCCAGCCAAATGCCTCAGCGATAAGGGCTCCGCCAAACAATCCGACCAAAATGCCGATATTGGGTGCAGTGGCGAGAATACCCTGTGCGAACGCGCGCCTTTCAGGTGCGAAGTAGTCAGCCAGTAAAGACTGGGAGGGCGGTGTGCCCCCCGCCTCGCCAATACCGACACCAACCCTCAAAAGAGCAAGGTGCCAGAACCCAGTGGCGGTAGCGCAAAGTGCGGTGACCGCACTCCAGGTGGTCATCGAAATCGAGAGTACTTTGGTTCGCGACCACCGATCGGCCAGACGCGCCACAGGTAATCCCAGGGTGGCGTAGAACAGGGCAAACGCGAGACCCGACAGTACCCCCATTTGTGTGTCGGTCGCGCCAAACTCCGCCTTGATTGGCTCTATAAGAATCGTCATTACCTGTCGGTCAACAAAGTTAAATACATAACCCAGTGTCAACAGGGCTAGCACGTAGTAGCGATACCGGTTGGAGAACTGCTCGTGTGGTGCAGCGGATATGGAGTCCTTGGTTGTCATTTAATTCGGTTACTCACTTATTATTGTTGCCCGTAAATTTGCTCGTCGGCGCTAAGCAAATATCCACTGATGAATATCCACTGGCTAATCTCCATTGACTTACGCGACCTTACCCTAAGGCCTCGAGTGGGAGAAACCTCTCTTGGCACGGAATGATCAATGAATTAAAGATGCCGAGTTGCCTTAGCTGTGGTAAACCAACACTGCGTGAAATAAACACTGTCTTTTAGGTGCCACTGATGAGTCCACAGCCAATATTTGCCAACCACAAGGTGGTGCGAAATTTCGTTCTGATCACCCTCTGCTCTCAATTCGCCTACTCGGTATTGGCCATGAAGGGCGTGCTGTTGCCTCAGATGCTCGAGCTCTGGAATGTGTCGAAGACCGAGTTTGGTCTTCTGATGTCGCTCTATGGTTTCGTTCACATCATTTTCTACGTTGCCCTGTCTTGGGCACAGGATCGTTTCTCGCCACGCATGCTGATTCCGCTTGCCATGATCGCGGGTGGTGCCACCACCTTTTTTCTGGGCAAAACCTCCGACTTTTACACGCTATGTGTTCTCTTTTTGCTATTGGCGGTTCTGTGCGATGGCGCGTTCTGGCCAGCCGTTCTGTCATCGGTAAGACGATCAACCACCGATGAGAATCAAGGCAAGGCGTTTGGGCTCCTAGAGGGCGGCAGAGGCATCATCGAACTTCTGCAGAATTCGATGACGCTCGGGTTATACGCATGGCTGGGATACAGCGTGTTCGGCTTGGAAGTAGCCTTTATGATCAACGGCGTGATTATGATTATCTTGGGCGTTGTTTGCTGGCTAGTGCTGCCACGGGACAACCTGCTCAAATCCGCGGCCGACTCCGACCAAAAACTTCGCGAAGTCGCAGAGGGGATGAAGCTCACACTGCGCATGCCCGAGATTTGGATGGCGGGCCTCTCGGGCTTCTTCATTTACTTTGCCTATACGAGCTTGCCGTTTTACATCACCTACCTGACCGAACTTTATACGTTGCCCGTATTGGCGATATCGATTTTTGGCATAGCATCGACCTCGGTCGGTAGGATTGGATCGGCTTTTCCTGCAGGCTTTATCGCCAATCGCTTCTTTGGTGGCTCGACGGGTGCTATGCGCGCTGGGTTGTTGCTCGTTTCTGTCTTTGGTCTCGCGATGGCGCTTCTGCCACCGGTGCAATCGTTGGTCTGGGTAGCCATGATCGGTATCTTCCCACTGATTTTCGTTATTTTCTTCATGCGCGCGCTCTATTTCGCGCCTTTCGGAGAAATGGGCCTCCCACCTAGATTTTCAGGTGCTGTCATCGCCTGTGCTGCCTTCGTCGTCTACCTACCCTCGGCTTTTGCCTATCTAGTCTGGGGCTTCTTGCTCGATAGCTTTCCCGGTGAACAGGGCTATCGCTTGATGTTCTTTGGGCTTGCGCTCTTGGGCCTTGCCGGTGCCATCAGCGCAACGATTTTGCATCGCCGCACCGATGAGGGACTCCGCGAGCGCATTGCTACTAGGGTCGCCGAGCTCGATAAAAAGCTAGGCCTTGAGGGCGAAGAGAAATCCTTCGCTGAGGGTTAATGCGAGGGACAGCCCTGCCTTAGCAGGTTACCAATGGAGTGGCGACGCTCGCAGAGTGATCAGCAGCGCTGTGAGATCGCAAGAACCTTAAACGCTGTATCGATTGGTTATGGGCAAGTGAGTATCCACCGAGCTAGTTTGACGCAAGCGAGCTAACGAGAGCACTATTCAGTAGTTGCTTGTTCGGTCTTGGCTCGCTCTACCATCGCTCTGACATCAGCCAACAACGCTTTCGCATCATAAACCACACCATCTTTGACGGTGTAGTTCACGCCGCCAACGCGCTCGATCACACCGCTCTCTCGATTGAGCTTTCGATGACCCGTGCCGTAAAGCAATTTGAAGTTTGATACTGGGTTGCCCTCGACGAGAACGATATCGGCCTTTCTGCCCACAGAGATCGCGCCAATCTCATCTTCCATGCCCAGCACCTCAGCGCCATTACGGGTAGCCGCTTGGATTACCTCCAATGGATGGAATCCGGCTTCCTGAAGCATTTCTAGCTCACGAATGTAGTCAAACCCAAATACCTTGTAGATAAACCCGGCATCAGACCCAGCGGCAACGCGCCCTCCGGCATTTTTGTAATCGTTGACGAACTCCATCCAGCGCTGAAAATTCTTTCGCCAAGCCACCTCATCACCCGTTGTCCAGTCGAAGTGATACGAACCATGCAATCGGGGGTCTGGTTCAAAGAAATTCATGAGCGCAGGTAAGGTGTAGGCGTCGTGCCACTCGGCAAGGCGCGAGCGCATGACATCGCGGTTCGCCTCGTAAATCGTCAGCGTTGGAACCAGGGTGAAGTCGAGCTCGACAAGTTCGGTAATGGTATTTCGCCAGACCTCAGAGTCCGGTAGGGCAGTTTGCAGCCACAGCCGCCCCGCCTCGCTAAAACGCCATTGCTCGTCGGCATAGTTGTAATCAGCTGGGTAGTCCTGAATGGTTCTGTCAGTGAACATCGCCTCGGGTAAACCGTACCAATGTTCCATGCTATCCAATCCGAGTCGCGCGCTATCGAGAACATTCATGTGATAGACACCATTCTGGTCGTGGTGACTCATAGTGCCCAAATCCAGTTTTTGCGCTTCATCATAGATAGCGGCCAAGGCCTCGCGCGTGCCGCCGCGTAATTTAATGCCTTTTGCACCGCGCCTCTTTACAGCGCGAACCCAATCACGGGCACCCTCTGCCGAGGTAATGTCCAATGCCCCAAGACCCTGCCCCGGAAACATCGCGTAGGGAACGATGCTGGGCGCAGCAATCCTATGCGCTTCACTGCGTTTCGCGTGCTCAACCGTCCAACCCAAACCCATGACGGAACCCGCTTCACGCACAGTTGTAATCCCGTGAGCAAGCCATAGCTTGAACACATATTCGGGAGGCGTAATTGGCCCAACCACGCCCTCGTAAGGGTTCCCAATGTGAGTGTGAGCATCGATGAACCCGGGCAATGCTGTCATGTCATTACCATCGATTCGATACTCCCCTTCCCGAGGTTGTGGTGCACTCCCCTCGATCGAGGTGATTGTATCGTCCAAGATAACAATCGATACCGGTCCTCGAGGCGGTGAACCCAAGCCGTCCACCAGCATCACATTGTCGATTACCAACCGATCGAAGGGACCCGCCCCTTCATCGACGCGGTCGGGGGCTAACGGTGGAATTTCAACACCATAGGCCGCAAAACGAGTCGGCCCCTCCTCGCCCGGTACCGACGACAAAACGAACGGTGAGAACGACACTGTTAAGACTAGAAATACAGCTGATAAAAGCTTGGAAAACCCGGTTTTCTGCTTGGTCATCACGTCATCACCATCGTTATTGCGCGTTACTTGGGGCTAAAGTGGATTTGGCTCAAAGCTCACTACTCTAGAAAGTCGATCACTCGTTGTGTGATTACTCGGTTAAATTCAAACTGTATTTACGAAACACATGATCCTGCTGATAACCCAAACTCTCATAGAGACCCTGACCAATCACATTGGTGTGTGCCGTCTCCAAATCAATGCGGCAAGCACCTTGGGTCCGCGCCCAATCGGCGGCTGTAGTCATCAATGCTCTGCCAATCCCTGCGCGACGACTACTGGGATCAACAAATAAGTCGTAAAGCATGTAAAAGGGCTGCATATCCACCGAGCAAAGTGCTGGGTACAGTTGGGTAAAGCCAACGAGAGCATCTGTTTGTTCTGCGACAAAGACTGTGGACCGTTGCTCGTTCAAGTTGACGGTCATCCAAGCCGCCGCACCCGCCAGATCGGGCTCACACTCATAGAACTGACGATAGCCATCGAACAAGCGCGCCAAGTCAACGAGGTCTTTAGCTTGCGCTTCACGAACGCTGATAGTCGGCATGCGAGTCACGCTCTAGGCCACAGCTCGAGGAAAGCCGATAAAAGTACCAACCAGCAACTGAGCAAAACCGGTTGGATCGGGTCGCTCACCCTCGAGCACTCCGAGACGACGGCACTCCGCCTCGAGCGTGTCGAGGATCTGGTCGACCGTAAGATCATCCGTTCCAGAGGCCCAAAGCGCTCGCTCCTGCTCGCTTTGAAAGCAGTAAGCCTTCCAGGAAATTGAATAGCGCAGTGATTGCCAGTTGTAATCAGCCAATTCATCACCCGCGGCATTTTTGAGTCGCCATTGCCCATCACCCAAGTAAGTCAGCGACGCGCCCTTATCGATGTAAGGCAGCTCGTCACCTACTGGTGTTACACGCTCAACGCCATGAAACACTCGATCAGTATCGATCAGGATAGCTGAATTGTGACTGGCATCGATGCGCTCTCGAGGCCCCTGCGCCCCCTCCGGGAAGAACGCAAAAGCACCGCCGGGGTTTGCACCAAACCAAGATACGCAGGTGGCGATTGGCACCCGCCAGGCGTCAAACAAACCCGAATGCAGCATCACAACTAACAACCATTGTGGGAGACGTTTTCGATCTGCGCCTCGAAACTCGGGTACATCGGTGTGGATAGCCAGTTCTTGACCCGGCGTCAGGATATTCGCATACACAATCGCAGGTTCTACCACCGCGCAGTCGGTCACCCGCTTCGCGGCTTCGATTAATTCGTGATGCTGAAAAAAGGGCTCAATCCCTGGCGACTGAATATCGGTCCCGTAGGCATAGGTCTCACGGAAATAGTTGGTGCGCTGTGCGGCTACCGAGAGCTCGTCATTGTTGCCCTGCCCATCGATACCGTGATTGATATAGTTAAAGGCGGCGTCAAAACGTTGCGGTAGTTGTTCGCCGAGTCCTTCGTTCAAAGCCTCATCGGCGTAAGTTCCAAAAACACCACGCGCCTCAGCGATACGAAGCATCGTAGCTGCTTCATCGATACTCAAAAACGGCGTCATATGTTGATAGCTGGCTCTCATGAGTCTTCCTTTTTTATTATTGGTTTACGCCATCACAGCCTTACCCCAAACTCTCAATCAAGACTCTCAATTTTGCAACTCAAACGAGGATGCTGGAGACCGGGAAAATTTAGGGCAAGAGCAGGGAGCTGCCCGTAGTTTTCCGAGCCTCAAGTGCCTCATGCGCGGCTGTCGCTTCAGACAATGCAAAACGCTGATTGATCTCGACGGATAACACACCTTTATTCATCAGCTCAAAAATCCGCGCGGCGGACTGTTGCATCCAACCCGGGCGCATCATGTGAGTCGCCAGTGTCGGCCGGGTGAAGTAAAGTGAGCCACCTAGGGCGAGCTCTCCTGGTACCACTGCATCGATCGCACCTGAGGCATTGCCAAAACTGACGAAAGTGCCCAGGGGGGCTAAGGCGCCAAGACTCAACCGGTAGCTATCCTTGCCAACGCTGTCGTAGACCACCGGGAAGCCCTGTGGAGCGATATCACGAAGTTGCTCGGCTAAATCTTCATCGCCGCTCAACAGACAATCTATCGCGCCGTGCTGCCGAGCCAGTTCGCACTTGGCGGCGGTGCTGGCAGTACCGATCAAGTCAACTCCCAAATGCTTTGCCCACTGGCAAGCAATAAGGCCTACCCCTCCCGCCGCAGCATAAAATAGCACCTGCTCACCACCCGACAGTGGGAAGGTATCGTTGAACAAATAATCAACCGTCATCGCCTTGAGTAGAATCGCCGCCGCTGCGTCGAGCTCGACACCGTCGGGAACTCTCACCAGCGCACTTTCAGGCAAGTTGATCGCCTCGGCGTAGGCGCCGGAGGCCATGGCAAAAGCGACCCGATCACCGACTTTTAAAGCGCTTACCTCGGGCCCCACGGCCTCGACGATACCCGCACCCTCGCAACCTAGTCGTGCGGGCATCGACAGAGGGTAGAGGCCCGATCGATGATAGGTATCGATTAGGTTGATGCCACAGGCAGCGAGCCTCACCGTGACTTGATCATCGGCGGGCGCGGCTAACGCGACCTGCACAAGCTCCATGGCATCGGGCCCACCGGGTGCTTCAATTTGGATGGCATTAATCATTCGAGTCATAGCGTTCAGCTCCTTAGTCGTTAATGCCCCTCACTGAGGCAACGTGCGCCATCACCCCGTCTTTAGGTGCACGATGATCGGCAAATTGGTAGGGTATTAGCGTACCAGCAAAAAGAAGCGGTCCAAACGCTCGGACCCGTGTGGGGATAGGCCATGACGGACGACATTAATCTACGAGGCGCGATTGTATTGCGACCTGCGCGTGCCTTCAGCGTGCTAAAGGGCGTAGGCGCTCTATTCCTATCAATAGCGGCTGCGAGCTTCCTGCCCATCGCTGACTCCATGAGCGCAATGCTCGCCCCAATAGCAACTAACAGCACTCACCTGAGCGTCACCGGGGTGCTGTTGATAGTGCTGGCAAGCGTTGGATCAATACTGAATGAAATCAACGCTGCCAATCATACCATCGTAGACTAAATCAGTTCTTTAGAGCGTCGATTATGCTTTGAAGCAGGAGCAATCGAGACCTCGGTGCTGGCGTATCGGACCCATCGGTGGATGAGGTGCCCGCCTCAGCCTCCTCTAAATCGCTATAGCCGTCGTTATCATCATCGGTGTCTAGCTCAAGCGTTGATTCGTCAATATCGGTTTCGCTCGCTCCCGCATTCCAGTCATCAGGCATGCCATCCCCATCAGTGTCGACCGATGCGGCCGGATCATTCGGGAAGGCATCATTGGCATCACTCACACCGTCGGCATCGCTGTCGTTGTCGGTGGCACCTGAACCCGGGGTCACTGATCCCAGCACAACGGTCTCGCTCGCATCGCTGCCCGCGTAAGCAATTATTTCGCACTCATAACTTTCGCCGTTGGTCATGCCACTCAGAGTGAGAGGTGATTGGGTCCCTGATATGGTGACCTCGTCGCCAAGGGTAGTTGTCACCAGCGTGATACCCCAGGAATTTAAAACACCGGTGTCATCTTCAAAATAATCACTCACGTCGAGGGTCCACGTACCCTTCGAGTCTTCACCCACAAATCCGTCAAGCGACTCCTCAGGCGCGAGGGTTGTGGGATAGGTTCCCACAAGATCGATACTGTTATCGCCCCCATCCTGTAACAGGAGCTGCACTCGAGTCTCGGCTGGCGACACCAGCGCCAGTACAATGTCCCCCCTGTAAGAGTGTGTAATATCGATAGAAACTCGGAGACCGCCGGGCTCAATTGCTATCGAATCGTCAATCTCCAACTGAGAAGTAATAGGGGTGAACTCATCAAAGTA
>CENU01034320.1_pt1 | contig 12543 bp, 8 predicted proteins | sample 361331 | NCBI WGS metagenome assembly CENU01 (sample SAMEA2619766, study PRJEB7988) | marine metagenome | isolation source: saline water (ENVO:00002010), including
CTGCAGTGGGTCAATCGCTTCCCTCTATTTCACTGTAGACTGTGCCTTTCGATAGATTGGCATGACTTCGGGCAATTGAACCTTTATCTTGTTGATACGACGGGAATCCGCTGGATGCGTTGAGAGCAGCTCGGATGGGGCAGCCCCCGACTTATTCGCACTCATACGCTCCCAAAAATGGACGGACGCTAATGGATTATACCCGGCCCTGGCCGCATAGAGTAAACCGATTTGATCCGCCTCCAATTCATGTGTACGGCTAAACGGTAAGAGCACTCCAACAGAAGACCCTGCCCCATAAGCCGCTAGAAGAAGCGAGCGCTCGGTTCGACTCAAGTCCGACATGCGTGTGCCAATCTGCAGAGCGGCAGCACCCCCGGCAGCCAAAAGCTGCTGAGATGCCCGTTCATTACTGTGCCCCGCCACGACATGTGCTACTTCATGGCCGATAACCGCAGCTAATTCATCATCGGTTTCGATAATATTTAACAAACCCGTGTAGACCGCCACCTTACCGCCTGCCATAGCGAAAGCATTCAATTGTTCATCGTCCTCAAAGACAACAAACTCCCAATCCACAAAGCCCGGCATATCCGGCTCAGCCACTTTGGCAATCCGACGGCCCACCCGCTGCACTTGGGCATTGAGTAAGGGGTCCTGCGATACCACATGCTCACGCTTGAGGGTAGAAAAGCTGATGGATGCAGACTGTGCCAACTCCTCATTAGAAAGCAAGTGCAAGGCCGTCCTCCCGGTGTGCGGAACCGTTGTACAACCAAACAAAAAAAATAAGGTACTGAGGATGACTACAAAACGAACCAACATTTGCGCTAGGCTAGCAATAAATGTTAATGATGAGAAGAAGAATCACGCTCTATGGAAAATCATGTATTGAATCCATCCACACAGACCCTATGAAAGAATGATCAGAATCCTGCATTATACGTAACTCTCTCAATAAAACCAAAAAACTAAGATGCCAGTAGCCACGCCAAAACAATACGAAGCGATGATTGATGCTGCCCAAAAGGGCAACTATGCCTATCCGGCGGTCAACATCACCTCGATTACTACCATTAACGCCGCCCTCAAGGCATTCGCTGATGCCAAATCAGACGGGATTATTCAAGTTTCCACCGGAGGGGGTCAATTTGCTTCCGGACTGAATGTGGCAGACGCCGCCTTCGGAGCCATCGTATTAGCCGAAGCCACTCACCTGCTGGCAGAGAAATATGATATTCTTGTGGCATTGCACACCGATCACTGCCACCCGGCAAAAGTCGATTCTTTCCTAAAGCCGCTCCTTGAAGCATCCCGCAAGCGTATCGCAGGCGGCAAGGGTCCGCTCTTTCAATCGCATATGTTTGACGGTTCTGTTGTGTCACTTGCAGAAAACCTCGAGCAATCAAAGGCCCTCCTCAAAGAGTGCTCCGAACTGAATATTATTCTCGAAGTCGAAGCCGGTTGTGTCGGTGGCGAAGAGGACGGGCACGATACCTCCGGCCTGCCCGCTGAGAAACTCTACACCACACCAGAAGATATGCTGGAAGTCTACGAAGCACTTCAGCCCATCGGTCGCTTCATCTTTGCCGCAACCTTTGGCAACGTGCACGGCGCCTACAAGCCAGGAGCCGTTCAACTCAAGCCCACCATCCTGCGAGACGGACAAAAGGCAGTGACCGACAAACATGGCGCCGAAGCTTTGATGGATCTGGTATTCCACGGAGGTTCCGGTTCTGATTTGAGCGACATCCGCGAGACTCTCGAATACGGGGTAATCAAAATGAACATTGATACTGACACCCAATACGCTTTCACCCGCCCGATTGTCACACACATTGGGGAAAATATTGAAGGCGTGCTCAAAATAGATGGTGAAGTCGGCAATAAAAAGACATACGATCCACGCAGCTATCTGAAGAAAGCAGAAAAGAACATGGCTGCACGCCTAATTCAAGCGGCTGAAGATCTTTGCTCCAACAGCAAGACCATCTTTGGCACCGTTTAAAGAAGATCGTCAATTTGCTTCCGGCAACGGGGATCACAACCGTTGCCGGATTTAATTGCCCAATTCATTTGGGCGAGAAACCTGCTACAGACAGTAATCTAGCACCGACCGCGAAAGAAAATCCTACAGTAAAAACAATCTAGGCACTCTTGGCCTGCACATTTATCATGATCGACTTCAAGACACAACTCGGCCTAGACCCACAAACAGCAGATTCATCACACGATAAAGAGACACTGCTCGACTATGTAAACCTGAAGCTGACTGCCATCGGGCAACCGGTCTATGGAGACATCGAAGATCACGCATTCTACAGCTTAGGCAAATCTCTGCTCGCCAGTTATCAGGAAAAATCCCGCTTGCTTGCCGACTACCTGCCCCCCTGCGACCAACGCATTCAGGACTTCCTTGGGCGCTACTTTTCCGACCTCTCCGCTGAGGAAACGCCTCAACTACACAATCTCACTCTGGTCCTGGACAGGCACGGCCTAGCGCGAACACTTTCGTTGCCGGCGGAGGGCGATCACTTCTCCTCCGATATTATTGATTCTTACCGCATCGAACAAGGTGTGCTGCATAACCCGAAAAGCGACCGCCGCACGACAAAGGGTGTCTTTCATGTCGCTGAGGGAGGGTTGCCCATACCAAACGACAAAAAATCGGTACCAAAGATAGCCGCTGCACGCCTTCTGCGCAAAGCGCTCGAAACCGCCCCGGAAGCCCTGCGTACATTGCCTTTCCTCGCCCACACGGATAAACCTGCGCAGACCTGGACCTCCCTCCTGCTCCGCCCCGTAGTCCTCCCCGAGGTCAACGGCCACAGCGAAGAAAAGACCATGGAGGTACGCTTCTTCGCGCCCGGTAACATGGTCAGTAACCTCGATTTTGTGGAGTCCATCTTCGGCAACGGCGGTGACCCTTTCCTTCCCGATAACGATGCCGGTCTCCAACCCAAAAACTGGACGGGAACAAGCGGTTGCGTCATCCTCGCACCACACCTCATCGGTACCACCAAAAAAGAGCTTGGCCTTCCCCATATCGCCGAGGCTACTGAACGCCAAAAGCGCGATGGCATGTGCTGGGAAAAAGAAGACGAACTCTATAACGATGGTTCCGCGTTTAAGATTACTTGCCGAGACATCTCCGGCTGTGTGGTAACCGCGATTGCTGACAACTACTTTGGCTACTGCAAAAAAGAAGTGAAAACACAGATCGGCTTCTCCGCCAATTTAATGGGCAACGCCGAAGAAGAACACGCTGGCGGTACCATTGCCTTCACCGGATACGACCTTGGGGAAGACTTTAAACTGAGCCGCTTCTTTCCCGTCGTCGACCAAACCTTTGCCGGGCTGATCGATTCCTACGGTGACCGGATCAACGTCCATCCGGAAGGTTATGCCACCGATAAGAACTTTCCCGATATCATCTATCTTCCGGAAGATGCTCGCATCGAGCTTAACCCACAAAAGATTAGTTGGGAAAAGGAGGGCGCCGAACAGACCATCAAGCTACTCCCCAAACACACCTATATTCTGCCATCCGGATATAAGGTGGAGATGATCAAGCCTGCCGACGGGCGTCGCTGGCGCCTAGTCGGGCACACTGCCGAGAGCCGCGTTTGCCACAAGCCGTGTACCGTCTCGGGTGGTGGTAAATCGGAAATCTCTAAACCCATCACCGATGCCATCATCGCCGGCCCTGTCTTTATTAACGACTTTGAAAAAGACATCGACCTCGCTGAAACCATCATCAATCGGGACTACAGCGACCGTTTCCGCAACCCCGACGGGCGCGATCCAAATTCCCGCCCCCTTCTTGCCAAAGACCGTTCCCTCGGATCAGTCATCAAGTTACTCACACCCTCCAAAATTGACTATACAGATGCCTACAATGAATGGCTTCAGTCGATCCCCCTGCAAGTCAAAGAACTGGTATTAATCATCAAACGCTACCACAAAGAGGACTGGGGCGACGACTGGAGAAGTCGCTTCAGCGTAGACCTAATCAACGGAGAGTGCGGCAACGAGCTTCGCTACCGTAACCATCCTATTATTACCCAGTATCTCCGAGTCGGCTATACGGATACCGGAGCATGGCGAACCTTCGGCTTACGCAAAGACTTCGTGCCGGCTACCAAGATCTCTCTGGAGGATGATATTACAGCTTCCACCGTTGCTCCTGCATCCTCGATCAACCATCTACCTGTCGGTTGGACTGCGCCATCAGCTAAATTCGTATACAACTGCGAATACCGCTTTTTTCAGCGTCCTGACGATGCCGTCATCCGCGGCTACGATAAGCAAGCAGAGAGCGACCTCGCCTCCGGTGGCAGCTTCCTTAGCAATTACGAACCACTTGACGCGGAACACGGGAAAAACGAAATCGAAGACGCCATCCGCTTCGAGCAGTATACTGCACCCTTGCGTGACCTTGTTCAGCGCTTTAACGACACGCCCTCCGGCAGCTATTATTCTACACCCGCCTATCCTCGGATGGTTGATGGCAAGCCAACCAAAAATCCACGTTACCTGCAGGTGCGGCCCGACCTTAAAGACCCGCGCGCCCTCTACCTCGCAGAAATGAGCACTCGGCTCTACCGACGTCAGGATCTGCACTCTCCAATCCTTCGCCCTGTCACTTCCATATTGCCGGGCCGTCGTAATAACCCAGCCGAACCAGAAGCCGGTGTTAAACCGCTGAGTACTTTTAATCCCATCCACCATATGGAACTGCCGGAGCTCTTCATGGAGTTTATTACCAGTATTACTGGCAAGTCTCCCTCCACCACCGGTGCTGGTTCCGAAGGCGCATTGACCAAAGGCCCCTTTAACGCACTGCCCCCGATCTATGATCTTAATGCTGCGCTCGTCGCCTACTTGGCTACGATGCAACCGGCCTTCATCACTGCAGCCGGATACGTCGGCCCTAAATTCCGAGTTGATCACGACATCAGCTTACTCGTACCCGAGATCTGGTGCCGCATGCGCCCAGAAGAGGCCAACCCGCAATGGCTACTGGAAAATGGCTTCCTCGAAAAAATGGAAGATTTCGAGTACGATGGGAAGACGGTTAAAGCCAGTATTCTCGGATCCCGTATAACAGCGAAATTTGTCCGCATCTTCTTCGGGCGCGTCTTTAACAGTCCGGAAACCGTCTTTGAAGATGCCATGCTCAAGCCTGAGTTACAGGACATGGAAACTTTTGTCGATGGAATGGAGACCGTCATCCTCGCTCACAAAGTCGCCGCACAAAACTATTTTGAAGACGGCTCCATTGAACAAGCCTGTCTTCCCCTCAAGGCACTCCTTCACATTATGGTGGAAGGTCACTATGAAGGCAAAGATCTGCAGGATCCTGAAATTCGTGCACTGTTTACCCGCGAATCCATGCTCCAGAGTGATTGGTACAAGGCCCGCCTGCAAAGCCAGCAAGAAGCAGACATCGCATCCTGGCAGCGGCACGTGGAATACCTTGAGCAATTCCTTGCCCGTCCGACGCACGCCAATGTAGCACAAAGACTTGGTATCGATTCACGCCTCGCAGCCGCTCGAGAATCACTCTCTACAGCCAGTGCGCCGGAGTATGTCGAATCACTAATCGGCACACTTGGCCGACAGCCTTTCTAAACAAACTCGAAAGACTGTCCACAGGCGTGCACTCTAATTAACAGGAACTAAATTACGCTGCATCACCGGTTCCAGAGAGAAAACAGTCGGTCTAACTTTAGGAGTGCAGTGCCCTGTAGAGCGCTTCCATTTGGACGGCATCCTTGATACCGGGAGCCGTCTCAACACCGCTGTTGACATCAACAAAAGAAGTTCCACTGGCAGCCAGAGCAGCCTGAATATTGTCTGGCCCAATTCCCCCGGCAAGAATCCAGCGTATCGCTTGATAGGATTCACGAAGGGTACGAAAACCGGCCCAATCGCCGGTTTTTCCCGTGCCACCTACCTGCCCGGCGGAATAACTGTCCATCACAACCGTATCGGTAAACTCTAAGATAACCTCTGGAAACAGCTGATCCGGCTTTAGACGTGGGGCAAACCATAACCGCTCCCGGCCAGCCAAACCACTCCATACGGCAAGTGATGCCAGCGAAGCTTCCCCCCGTGCATGGATTTGGTAGGCGCCAAACCCAGCTGCACTGAAGGACTCCATTTCCTCGGATGATGGCTCTACTGAGACCAATACGCATCGCTCTTTCGGGACTGCAGAGGCTAATTCGACCGCTCGCTCAAGAGTAATTGCGCGTGGTGAACCGGGATAGACAATGAAACCAAAATAGTCGGCTCCGGAGGTCAGAGCTAAGTCCACATCCTCTTCGCGGGTTAGACCGCATATCTTTGTTGTGATTGGTTGATACATTAGGGGCAGGTTACTTAATTAATAAGAAACCAATATATTCGAATATATTTTTAGTACAAGGGCGATGCAGGGTATTGGGAGAATTTGCCTCCTTTTCAGTTTTTGATTATCTATTTGTTCAGCAGAAATTCTGCTGCATTGTACTTGTTAAGAGTTATCAACCTTCATCAAACCAACTAGATCAATCGGGGTTGCGCTATCTGGCCCTATAAACCGAAGGAAGTGTATTATGCCACGTAGTAAAGAAAACAAAGGTATCAGCCGGATTGACTCAAAAACCACACATGGATGGTTTGTCCGCGGGTATCGAAACGGAAAAACCTACTCGCGACTATTCAGTGATCGCAAGTACGGCAGCAAAAGCAAAGCGCTCAGCGCTGCCAAGGCTTACCGGGACGAGCTAAAGCAAGAATTAGCAGCTATCCCAAAGAAACCCCGTCATCGACGAATCGTAGTATCGGATAAACGGAATTCAACGGGTGAACTCGGAGTATCGCGAACGACCAAAACCAGCCCCAACGGAAACCACCACGAGTGCTACTCTGTCAGTTGGCGGCCAGAGTCAGGGGTGCAAAAGTGCACCTCATTCTCCATCCGAAAATACGGCGAAAAAAAGGCCTTCAAGCTGGCCGTTGAACTTCGCCGTAAAATGATGCGGGAAATTCATGGAGCCCACTTTTACCGAAAGTTAAGTGAGCAAAAGAAATCGAAATAAAACGACTCCTGAACGGATCGATCGAAGTCATAAAAGATCCCGATAGATCACTCGACTGGGCGTACTGTTAGTTGCTGGACTTTTTCCAAGTCTAGCTGCTTCGACGCAAAATCTGCCAGGGTGGATGCATTCACCGCATCCACTCTGGCTCCATATTCTGTAACGGTTTCTTCCGGTAAACCATAAGCGAGCTGCATCCCTGCGTGCATTGCCCGAGCCCCCAAGGTCTGGCGATTCATTACACGGGCTGCCTTTAATCGTGTGCGGCAGCGCTCTAATTCATCTTCGGTTATTCTTCCCTCAACGATCCGCCTTACTTCCTCACGCATTTCCCCGGCAACGACTTCAATCGCTGCATCATGTGTGCCCGCGTAAAGGGTAAACATGCCCTCATTTAGACCCAGTGTTCGGGTGGAACCAACGTAATAGGCAAGCCCCTGCTCTTCCCGCACTCGCTCAAATAGACGGCTCGACATACCACTGCAAATTTCGTTGAGCAGTTCCCCGCAAATACTTAACCGGCTGTACAGTCCTACGTCCGGAAAAGCCATCAACAAAAGCGCTTGTTCACGCTCCATTGATTCCGTCGCTACCAAGGCGGAGGTCGGCTGGTGCGGATTGCCGGCGATGCGCTTGAATTGACCTGTGGGCAGGCGACCCTCCAGATGCTTTGCCAATAGTGCAGACAACGCATCTTCGTCAAAATGCCCGCAAGCCGAAAGGACAAGATTGGCCGGTTGGACAATTTGATCGTAGTAACTCTTAAGGGCATCACGGTCGATCACTTTGAGGTCCTTCAGCCGACCGTTTGGTCCCGTGTGGAAAGGATGATTCGTGAAAAATTGTTGGCGCAGCAAGCGGAACCCATAACCGAAGATTTCATCGTCCTCCTCCTGTAGCATGGCGATCTGACTGACTAACTCAGTATCAAAAGTAGCCGCTTCAAACGTTGGGCAACAAACTGCATCAGCAAGTAGCTGAACTGCAACCGGCAAGTCATCGGGGAAGACTTCAATGGCCAGTTGAATGGAATTATTACCCGCGGTAGCAGATAATTTGCCCCCCAGGGTCTCGAGCAAGCGCACTACCTCGGATGCGCTTCTCCCCTCTGTATCTTTAATCAACATCTCGGCGAGCAAGGTAGATATGCCTCTCTGATTATTTGGTTCGTAGTGAGCACCGCCCAAGAGCACGGCCCGCAAATGCACCTTTGGTAAACTGGGATCTGGCTGCAGAACGATTTGAATGCCGTCCTTTAAGGTAGCATGCTTTGCTTGAAGAGCCGGCTTACTCGATCCATTTTTTGCATCCTTAGATCCCGTGTCTTTAGCCGTTCGTGGTTCTGCACAAACCGCAGTCATTCCGTCTTCGATAAGATAGTGGGCGGCGACACGCGATAAATCCTCCCGTGTTACTGACCGCAACTGTTGAAAATATTGTTTCGTAAAGTGCACATCGCCCACCACCACTTCAGCAAGGCCCAGTCGAGAGGCACGACCACTCACCGTCTTACGGCTGTTAATCTCGCTGTTGACCGCCTGTCGATAGGCTTTATCTAAGACAGATTCTTCGACTCCTTCAGAGATGACCTGCTGAATCTGATTCCGTACTTCCGTCTCTACGGCACCCTGCTTGTCCGGATCGCAAATATAGGAAATCCAAAAAAGCCCGCTATCTCCGGGGTTCCAGTTCCGACAATCGATATAGTGTACCAAGTTGTCCTTATTGCGCAGGTTTTCCCAGAATACGGAGCTTTCGCCCCCGCCAAGTGCCTGCGCCAGAGCATCCAGTGGCGCTGAATCCGGATGACTCAAATGTGGAACTTTGAAGGCAATGCCACCCCTTGTGATATTGTAATCGCCCTGTAGCGTCTCGCGACGGACAGATAATTGGGTGGGTTCGGCGGCAAAACTTGCATCGCAGAGTCGCCCTCTGGCCAAAGTGCCGAAATACTGATCTACAGTGTCAGAACAATCAGTCAGAGAAACAGCACCCGCCGTGCAGACAGTTATATTATTGGGTAAATAACGAGCCTTGTAATAAGCAGAGAGCTCTGCGTGCTGGACCTGTTGAAAAAGTTCGCGGTGACCAATCACCGGCTCGCAATACGGGTGTCTGCGATAAGCATTGCGAAAGAGAGCCCGACTGAGGCACTGATCGGCATCGTCCAAACCCATATCGATCTCGCGAAGAATCACATCACGCTCCCTTTCAGTTTCCTCGGTAGGCAGTGTGGAATGTAGTACAATATCGCTCAGAATATCCACTGCGGTATCGAAGGAGGTAGCCGGGCAGTCGATGTAATAAACGGTCCGATCAAAGGTCGTGTAGGCATTTATCAGCCCGCCTATGCCGTGCACTTCACGAGCAATTGATTGAGCACCCCTTCGATCAGTCCCCTTGAAGAGCATATGTTCGAGGTAGTGAGACAATCCCGAGCCTCTCAAATCACCTTCGTGAATACTACCCGTGCGGACCCAAACCTGTACGGAAACAACGGGTACAGAAAAGTCCGGTTGGTGTAAGTGTACGAGCCCGTTTGCCAACTCCCGCCGTTCTATTTGCAGAGCGAACAATTGCTCCTCAAGAGAAGGCATACTTGGAGAGGCGGACGAATGTTCAGAAAAAAGCATTACAGTCTAATAGAGTTAACGAAGCATCTGCTGGAAGAGAGCACAAAACCCGACCAATAGGCATTCGCTTGGCAAAGCTTCCTTGGTTCAATTCAGGCGTGGTCTTCGCAAAGGAGGTTTCACAGAAGGCAGGAAACCGGAATCAAAGGCCTCTCGAAAAGAGTAGCCTCCGGAAAAATCCTCCGGTCTATCCTCCTCCGTTTTACCGAGGACCCGACACTCCACCAGATTGAATACAATGTTACCAAAATCACGGCATTCGCGGACTCCCCAATACTCCATCACGGTACGCGCCATGGGGCCATACTGGTCTAGCGCATACAGACGGATCCCTTCGAGAAGTTGCTGACCGGTGAGGTGGTTTGAACGATCCAACTCCCCACGTTTGTGGAGCTCCTTCAAACTGTAATCCAATGCCTGCCGAAGAAAGTAGTATGCACCACGCTCATAGCGCGGGTCATCCTCGCGAATTGTCCGGATGACATCATTAAAATCTAGGTTAGGGTCATTCACTGATAAAGCACTGTAGGGTGAAGCGTGCGTACGTCAACTGAGTGGCTAAGGCAATCAAACCTTCTTCTGTCCAACAAATGCCGCAGCACGGGAAAGCATTGCTTGCTCGTAAATGGACTCATAAGTGCCGGCCGATAGAGCCCATGAAAAGTCTTTGCGCATTCCGTTTTGCTGGAGTTGTTGAAAATCACCCGGACGATCATAATAAGTCGAACATGCCCAACCAATTGTATCAAAAAGAGCTTCCGGGCTAGGGTCTGTAAAGGTAAAACCGGTGCCAGTAGAATGGGACTCGGAATAGTTTTCCACTGTATCGACAAGACCGCCGGTGGCTCGCACAACCGGTGGTGCGCCATACAACATGGCGTACAACTGGCTCAATCCGCAGGGCTCAAAACGACTGGGCATGAGTAGTGAATCGGCACCGGCTGCAGCCAGATGAGCCAACTCATTATCGAATCCAATGAAGCTGCCAAATCGACCTCGATAACGCTGACTCAATGCCGTAAACGCTTCTTCCAATGCCGCCTCGCCAGTGCCTAGAACGGCAATTTGGATGGACATTTCACTCATTAAGCGGTCACTGATCGCGACCAGTAAATCGAGGCCTTTTTGTTCAACCAACCGAGACACCACAGTAAAGAGCGGTATCTCCGGTGCGACTTCCAGTCCAAAGGCCTCCTGTAGGCGGGCTTTGCAAATTTGCTTACCCGACAAGTTGTCCGCAGAAAAGCGGGCAGGCAACAGCTCATCCCTCGCCGGATCCCACTCATCCGTATCGACTCCATTTATAACGCCAACGAGGTCAGCCGATCGATTGTGCAACAGATTGTGCAAGCCATGACCGCCGTCCGCGACTTGTATCTCAGCAGCATATGTCGGGCTCACTGTGGTTATCTTCGTCGAATGATAAATCCCTCCCTTGAGGAAATTTGCCTGCCCCATTGACTCTAGGCCATCCGGACGAAAGACATGCTGCGGCAATCCGGAATAGTCCACCACATTTCGGTGGAACCAGCCTTGGTGTTGTACATTATGCAGGGTTAACAAAGAAGCTGCCTGCCCCATCGGCCGGTCTGCCTCCGTTGTATTTAGATAGAGCGGGACAAGCCCTGTCGGCCAGTCATGACAATGCACCACATCCGGTATCCATTCGGTCTGATAACATAAATCAATGGCTGCACGGGAAAGGAATGTAAATCGCTGTGCATTATCTGCCTCATCTCCACTGGGACCCCGGTAAACGGATGGGGAATCATACAACTGATTGTGCTCCAGAAGATGGCAAACCACATCCGAATCGGGCAAGGTACAGTTCCAGATTCGAGCATACGCTTCATGCCCCCCTAAATGAACAATCAAAGGATCTTTCATGGGCTGAGCATCTTCGACCCGGCGGAGCCCGGCGTATTTAGGTAAGACGATTCGAACTTCATGACCCAACAACGACAAAGACTTGGAAAGCGCGCCCACTACGTCTGCTAAACCACCCACTTTAACCAGAGGCACCAGTTCCGGTGTAACCATCAAAATCTTCATCGATTTACTCATCTAGATGTTACGGATGAATTGCACCACCTAGGCGCTATCATCCGCCTTTTCCACCTTTTCCACCTTTTCCACCGAAGTTGTTGATTCGTCGTCAGCGGTTTCATCGAAGTCTTCAATATACTCGAGCTTGAAGTTGAAAATGGGCAGCAGGACAAGCAAGCCGAGACAAGTCACACCTAAAATAGCAAAGCCGGTAACGTCGTGGACACTGCCAATATCACCAAAGAGAGGCAGATGCCAATGATCATTAATTGATTGAGAGCCGTAGCTATATGCCCAGAGAGTGAGAAAAAGGCTGCGCATCAAATTGGTGATAACCGCCAAAATCATAGCGGCACCAACCAGAGCGACTTTTTTCCACAGGCGATCGAGAAACACGGCGGCGAGAAAAGAACCGGCAAACAAACAGGCGGTGAGTGACCGAATCCCTGAACAGGCTTCCTCCACACCAACTTGGCCGACCGGCAAAATTAATACATTTCCCTGACGTTCAATTTGGTACCCCAGCAGGTCCAGAAAATTAAATACGACAATCGTCACCTTGGTCAGTAGAAAAACCCGTACTTTAGTCTCCAACACAGAGACCAAAGGAGCGGAAAGCAGCCATATAAGAGCCGGAAATAAAAAGAGCAGAACAAAAGAAAAACGATTGATCAACGGCACCGGCTGACCATCCGCTCGCGTCCTGCTAATAATAAAAACCGTGGATAGTGTAATCCCGGCAAATCCGGCAGCGATGGCCAAGGATGCCGGATTCT
>CENU01204970.1_pt1 | contig 12541 bp, 8 predicted proteins | sample 361331 | NCBI WGS metagenome assembly CENU01 (sample SAMEA2619766, study PRJEB7988) | marine metagenome | isolation source: saline water (ENVO:00002010), including
CCTTACCGACCCACTCGACCACGCACTCTCCGCCCTGCTCGACGACCTCCACTACCGCGGCCTCCTCGAAGAGACACTCGTCGTCGTCGGCACAGAGTTTGGACGCACCCCGGAAATGAATTCCAATGCCGGACGCAACCATCATCCCAACGCCTTTACCTGCCTCCTTGCCGGTGGCGGCATCCGGGGTGGGCAAATCCACGGAAGCACCGATGGGCGCGGTCAGGAAGTCCTCGAAAACGGTGTCAGCGTGCCCGACTTCAACGCCACCATCGCCCATGCCCTCGGCCTGCCTCTCGATAAAGTTATCTATTCCCCCGATGGTCGCCCCTTCCGCGTCGCCGATAAAGGCCGCCCGGTAACCGCACTCTTCTAATATGCCGCCGGACTTTCTCCTGCCCTTCGGCCCCTTTCACATCGTTGTTCAGCATCTGCCGATCGGCCTGGTGCCAGCCGTTTGGCTGCTCGAGTGCTTCTTCCCCAAGTCGCCGAAAAAGATCAACGCACCGATTGCCTGTCTCCACACCGCCCTACTCCTCAGCAGCGCACTTGCTATCGCCCTCGGTCTCGCTTACCAGGAATACGGAGCCTACGGCGATGAAATCAACGCCCACCGCGATTGGGGGCTCATCTTCGGCGCCTGTCTCCTCGTTACCTACCTCTTCTTCTGGATCGATTGCCTCTTCCACCATGCCTTCACCCGCCTGCTCTACACCGCCAGCTTTGCCCTAGCCACCGCCACACTCGTCTTTACCGGGCACCTCGGTGGCGAACTCATCCACGGCAAAGGCTTCCTTCTCAAGCCCTTTCAAGAGACCACTATAAAAGAGAGCGCACCCACGGCCAAACCACCGCCCACGACCAAAGAAATCAAGGCCGCCCCACAAAAGACAGACACAACCCTGCCCGTCCCCGAAAACACCACCATCCGCCTGCAGGCACCCGCCCATAAAGTCCGCGCCCGCTCCGAAGCAAGCGACAGCTCCGAGGCAGTCACCCTCTTTCTCGCCGCCCACACCGTACTCGAGCGCAACTGCATCAACTGTCACGGTGCCACCCGCAAAAAAGGCGGCTATCGCATCGACTCACAGGAAGCCCTCTTTACTGCCGGCAAGAGCCGCATCGCGCCGGTCCTCGCCGGCAACCCCGGGGACAGCCATATTATCCAGCGCATGAACCTCCCCCGGGAGCACGATGAAGCCATGCCACCAATCGAAAAGGATCCCCTCTCCGCAGCCGATATCGAGGCCGTGCGCGATTGGATACTAGCCGGCGCCTATTGGCCGACCGATGCAGAGCAGCGCGAGGCAGCCGAAACCTATCAAGAGTACGGCAATGCCGCTACCGACCAACTCCTTCAAGCCCTCGCTGCCACCGGAGCCAAAGCCGAGTACAATGCCTGGGGGGACGACTCCGTCCGCATCGACCTCGCGGTCATGCATCCCGGACAACTCGAACCCGCCCTCGAGGCACTCCGGGGATTCGGATCCGAGCTCGTTTGGCTCGACGGCTCCAACCTCGACTTGCCCGATACTTTCTACGCAGACCTTGGCCGCTTCGATCATCTGCAGCGCCTCCACCTCGACGGCACCAATATCAACGACGAGCAGATCCGCTCCCTCAAATCACTGACGCAACTGCGCTACCTCAACCTCTACAACACCGCGCTGACCGATCCCGCCATCCGTACCCTGCGTGCCCTGCCCGCCTTGCGCAAAGTCTACCTCGGCGCCACCGGGATCAGTGAATCCGCCGTCGAACAACTCCGCCAAGACAAACCCGCACTGGAAATCATCTACCGCAGCCCCACCCCAATACTCAGCCGTGCCCAGCGGGACGTCGGTGAAAGACGCCGCTAAGCCGCCGCAAATTGCCCGAAATTCACCCTTGATCTTTTCCCCCGCCCACCATTTATTCCACGGCTTCAACTTTCAACCCGCAAGCAGACATGACACAACACAACAGCTTTAAGGCCTCCGGCGGAGGCGGCAAAAAGAACCGTACCGTACTCAAGCGCTTCGAGCGCGTCGACCTACTGAAAAAGCGCGGCGAGTGGCAAGAAGGCGATCGCGTCATCGGCCTAAAGAAGACCCTGCCCGAAGCCTAAGCATTACGGCCAACCCATCCATTGCGGATATTCCCATTTCGCCCTTCCCTTGTGGAAGGGCTTTTTTGTACCCTCACACACCGAACCGAAACCACCAACCGATCCCAACTTGTGAATACACTGTACCTGCTCGATGGCATGGCCCTCGCCTACCGCGCCCACTTCGCCCTGATCAACAGCCCCATCCATACCTCCGCTGGTTTCAATACCTCCGCCATCTTCGGGTTTACCGCCACCCTCATCGACATCATCAATAAGCGGCAACCCAGCCACCTCGCCGTCGTCTTTGATACCTCCGCACCGACCGAGCGGCATGTCATCCACCCCGAGTACAAGGCCAACCGCGAGGAAATGCCGGAGGACCTCGCCGCCGCCATGCCCCACCTCAACCGCGTCGCCCAAGCCTTCGGCATCCCCGTCCTCAAACTCGACGGCTACGAAGCTGACGACATCATCGGCACCCTCGCCCACCGCGCCGAAAAAGAAGACTTTCAAGCCATCTACATGGTCACCCCGGACAAAGACTTCGGGCAACTCGTGACCGAGCGCATCCACATGTACCGCCCCGGGCGCAAGGGCAATGAAGTCGAGATCCTCGACGTCCCCGCCATCCTCGAAAAGTGGGGCATCGTCCGAGTTGATCAAGTCATCGATATGCTCGGCCTCTGCGGAGACAGTGTTGATAACATTCCCGGCGTCCCCGGGATCGGCCCCAAGACCGCCCAAAAGCTCCTCGAACAATTTGACAGCATGGAAGGCATCCTTGAAAACACCGATCAGTTGAAAGGCAAACAACAGGAAAAACTCCGCGAATTTGCCGATCAGGCACGACTCTCCAAAAAGCTCGCCACCATACAACTGGATGTCCCTATCGAGGTCGACCTCGATACCCTTCGTCTCCACACCCCCGAGCGCGAAAAGCTCCAGCCCCTGCTCGACGAATTTGAACTCCGCACCCTCGGCAAACGCATCTTTGGCGAAGAGTTCAGCCTCCAGTCACAAGCCCCCGCTCAGGAAAACAGCGGCGCACAGATTGAACTGCTCCCCGCCAGCAACTTCCGGACACTGGCCGACATCCAGACCGATTACCGCACCGCCGATACCCCCGAGACCCTGCAGGCACTCTGTCAGGAACTCCAGGCCAGCCAGGCCTTTGCCCTCGATACCGAGACCACCGCCCTCAATCCCCGCAGCGCCCGGCTCGTCGGTATCGCCTTTTCCACTCGGCCCCAAAGCGGCTGGTGGATGCCCGCTTCCGCAGAGGCCCTCTCTGCCGTGCGCCCCCTCCTGGCCGACCCCACCCGCCGCAAGATCGGCCACAACCTCAAATTCGACCTCGCCGTCCTAGCCGAGAATGACTGCCCCGTAGAAGGCACCTGCCTCGATACCCTGATCGCCCACTCCCTGATCGATCCCAGCCAGCGGCACAACCTCGACAGCCTCGCAGAAAACCTCCTCAACTATGCACCCATTCGTTTTGACGAACTCATCCCCGGGCAAAAGAAAGGCGACGTGATCGACTACTCCGGAGTCGATCCCGCAGCACTGGCCGACTACGCCATCGAAGACGCCGACATCGCCCTCCAGCTCTGGCACCACCTCGAGCCACAAATCGAGTCCAACGGACTGACCCGTGTCTTTGAGGAAATCGAGACCCCCCTCCTCCCCGTCCTCGTCGACATCGAGCGGCAGGGCATCGCCCTCTGCACCAATACCCTCGCCCGTACCGGCAGCGAACTCGAAACCCACATCGAAACCCTCCGCGAATCAGTCTACCAGGCAGCCGGTCGCCCCTTTAACCTCAACTCCCCGAAGCAACTCGGCGAAGTTCTCTTCGATGAGCTCAAGCTCGTCGAAAAGCCGAAGAAGACGCGGACCGGGCAGTATGCCACAAATGAGCAAGTCCTCACAACTCTTGCCAACACGCATCCCATCGTGGCCGAACTCCTCGAGTACCGCCAACTGAGCAAACTCAAATCCACTTACATCGACGCCCTGCCCAACGCCGTCGACCCCGTGACCAACCGCGTCCATACTCATTTCGGGCAAGCCCAGACCGCCACCGGACGCCTCTCCTCAAACGATCCCAACCTGCAAAACATCCCTGTCCGCAGTGCCCGTGGACGCGAGATCCGCAAAGCCTTCATCCCTCGCAACGGTTGGCAACTCCTCGCCGCCGACTACTCCCAAATTGAGCTGCGCATCCTCGCCGCCCTCAGTCAGGACCCCGGCCTCCTCGAAGCCTTCCGTACCGGGCAGGACATTCACACTGCTACCGCCGCGCGCCTCTTCGACGTCCCCCCCGAACAAGTCGACCGCGATCAGCGCAGCACCGCCAAAATGGTCAACTTCGGCATCCCCTACGGCATCTCCGCCTTCGGACTCGCCCAGCGCCTCGGCAACGTCTCCCGGACCGAAGCCCAGGCCATCATCGACAACTACTTCGCCCAATTCCCCGGCATCCCCGGCTACATCGAGTCACGGGTCGAACAAGCCCGCCAGAAAGGCTACGTCGAGACCCTCTGTGGACGCCGCCGCGCCCTTCCCGACATCGACTCAAAAAACGGCAGCATCCGCAACGCCGCCGAGCGCAACGCCATCAACATGCCCATTCAGGGAACCGCCGCCGATATGATCAAGCTCGCCATGATCCGTATCCACCGCGAAGTCCGCCAAGCCGGACTGCAAAGCCGCATGCTCCTCCAGGTACACGACGAGCTCCTCTTCGAAGCCGCCCCCGGCGAAGAAGACACCCTCCGCCGGATCCTCACCCGCGGCATGACCGAAGCCCTCCCCCTCGATTGCCCCCTCGAAGTCACCATCGGTACCGGCCAAAACTGGCTCGAAGCACACTAGAGAACGTTGAACATCCAACTTCGAACTTCGAATTGCAAAGGAAAGAAGGCTCATAGGTTTAACCACAAAATAAAGCGTCACCCTTCACCGCCAAAGTATTACCTACGTCCTGAACTTACCACCTACGTCCTGAACTTACCCCTTCAAAATTCAACGTTCACTGTTGGGCGTTCAACGTTCCTTCCCTCCTCCCCGTCCTCCCCGCTCTCAGAGGTTCCACACTCCATACTTCCTCCTTTCCTGATTCCATAATCGCATCCTCCTTCGCGTCGCTGCCTGACCTATTCTCCATTTCCCATTCCTTCGACGTTGGGCGTTCGACGTTCCCTCCCTCCTCTGCGCCCTCAGCGGTTCCATTTCTATTCCCACCCAACCATGACTGAAGAAGACAAACGCACCCAAGCCTGGATCGGTGACGCCGTGCTCGCCCTCTATGCCCGCGAGTGGATCCTCCAACAGCCCGGCATCCCCCGCGAAGCCCGCAGCGACACCTTCAAACAACTCACCGCCAACCAGTTTCTCGCCACCATCGGAGAACCCACCGCAGTCGAAGCCGAGATCGGACGTCATTACCAGGACGGCGGACTCCCCGCCGCCTACGCCCACATCGAAGCCGTCCTCATCCCCCCCTTTCAGAAACAACAAGCCAACCGCAAAAAAGCCCCCGGCAGCTACCGCAAAAAATAAGGCCACCGATCCCCACAAATGCGGACGGATGCAGGACCGTATTCGTCCTTCGGTATCTCCACGCATCCGCTTTTTATCCGCGTGGATCGGTGGCTGATTCTTCAGGGATCGGGGTGCAGCATGGCATTGCAATACACCGGAGGGGTCGCATGGTCATGGAGATGGCAGGCAAGAAGGCACGGGTCGATGAATTGTTGGTCGCGCAGGGTTTGGCAGACTCGCGGGCGCGGGCCAAGGCTTTGGTGCTGGCCGGCAAGGTGCGTCTGGGAACGGAGCGCTTGGACAAGCCGGGGCGAACCTTGCCGATCGAGGCGGAACTGACGGTTCTGCAACCGCCCCGCTTTGTCAGTCGGGGCGGGGAAAAGCTGGAAGGCTTTCTCGAAGCCTTCGGGATCGATGTGACGGGGCATACGGTGCTTGATGTGGGGGCTTCGACGGGGGGCTTTACCGACTGCTGCCTGCAACGCGGAGCGGTCGCGGCAACGTGCGTGGATGTCGGTCGGGCGCAATTGCACAACAAGCTACGGCAGGATGCGCGGGTGGAAAATCTGGAGAAGACGAATGCGCGGCACCTCCGGGCGGGCGATCTCCCCCACCCGGCTTATCCGCTGATTGTCATGGATCTCTCTTTTATTTCGCTGACCAAGGTGCTGCCTGCGGTCTGGGACTTTCTTCAAGCGGAGGGTCATTTGATTGCCCTGGTCAAGCCGCAATTTGAGGCGGAGAAACACGAGGTGGATGCGGGTAAGGGGATCATTCGCGATGCGGCCATTCAGGAACGGGTGCTCGAGACGGTGCGCGCCTTTGCTTTGGAGACATTGCCCGGGGCGGAGCTGATCGGCTCGATCGACTCACCGATCCGCGGTACGGATGGGAACCGGGAGTTTCTCCTCGGGCTAAAACGGATCGAAGTACGGCAGATTGATGGATTGCCAGATGCGCAAATCAATCCCTAGTGTGACTGTCTAATGAAAAGCATCCGCAAGATTACGTTCGCGGTCAATGCGACCAAGCCGGGCGCAGCCGAATCTGCGCGCTACCTTGCAGGGATCGCGGAGTGCGAGGGTGCGGAGACCCGAATGGTGGAAAACTACCCGCTCCCAATCGACGCACTGGCCGGTCAGGATCTCTGTGTCGCGGTGGGGGGAGACGGTACCCTGCTCGGGGTGCTCGACGCTGCCCTGCAGGCTGATGTCGCGGTCCTCGGGGTCAACGTGGGCAAGCTGGGCTTTCTCGCGACCTTCTCACAGGCGGAAGCCGGTGAAGGGCTTTCGCGCTTACTCAGGGGTGACTATACCATCGCCGAGCGTTCGGTCCTGCGCTGCACCAATCAGGCGGGGGAATCGATCCATGGATTGAATGATGTGGTCTTGAAGGAGACGCTGGGCAGCAACTTAATCCGCTTGCGGGTATTTGCCGATGGCAATGCGGTCTCGGAGTACCACTGTGATGGCTTGATTTTTTCCACCCCGACCGGCTCGACGGCCTACAATCTCTCCGCCGGCGGCCCCATTCTGGGTCCCAAGGTGACCGCTCTGGCGATGACCCCGATCTGCCCCCATACCTTCGGGAACCGCTCAGTGATTTTTGACGACTCGACGGAAATTACGGTCGAGGCCAGTACGACGGGCGATGCTCCGCGGATTACGGTGGACGGGCAGGCCCGCTTCACTGCGGGGAACAACTTCCCCTTACGCTTGGCCATCGCGGAAAAGAAGTTCCGCTTGATGCAAAATCCGGGACATTCGCACTTTGCCATTGTGCGGGACAAGTTGAACTGGGGTGGTCCGGCCATCCGCGATTAATCGGATGCAGTTGCTGGAGAACATTTCGCCCGGACAGCGTTCGGCTTGTCGGCGTATTGCAGAAGCGGTCCGCGATGCCGGTGGGCGGGCGCTCCTTGTCGGCGGCTGTGTGCGGGATGCCCTGCTCGGTGTGGCCGCGAAGGATGTCGACATCGAAGTCTACGGCTTAGCCGCAGATGCCCTCGAGGCGGTCCTCGGCGCCCACTACAAACTGGACACGGTGGGCCGCGCCTTCGGCGTCTTTATTGTCAAGGGTCAGGGTATTGATGTGGCCCTGCCCCGGCGGGAGTCCAAGACGGGCCCGAAACACACCGACTTCCGGGTCGAGGGCGACCCCACCCTGTCACCCGAAGAAGCGGCCCTGCGGCGGGACTTTACGATCAACGCGATGAGCTACGATCCTCTCGATGGGGTCTTACTCGATCCCTGCGGGGGTCAGGCCGATCTCCGGGCCCATCGCCTCCGTCCGGTCTCGGCAGCCTTCGGAGAGGATCCTTTGCGGGTCTTGCGGGGGATGCAGTTTACGGCGCGTTTCGGGCTGCGGGCCGATGCTGAAACACTGGCCATCTGCCGGGAGCTGGATCCGCTCGATCTGCCACCCGAGCGAATCTGGGATGAATGGAAGAAGTTTCTCCTCCAGGGGGTCGATCTTTCCGCTGGGCTGGCCTTTCTCCAAGAGTGCCGCTGGTTGCGGTTTTTTCCTGAACTGGAGGCGCTGGTCGGTTGCCAACAGGATCCGAAATGGCATCCGGAGGGTGATGTCTGGACCCATACGGGGCATTGCCTCGATGCCTTTGCCCGGGAACGAACGGGAGACGAGTGGGAGGATCTGATCGTCGGGCTGGCTGTGCTCTGCCATGACTTTGGCAAACCGGCGACGACCTACAAGGATGCCGATGGACGCATCCGCAGCCCGCGGCACGATGTACTGGGCATCCCGCCGGCGCGTTCTTTCCTCGAGCGTATGACCCGCCAGAAGAGTGTTTTTGAGGAGGTGCTCCCGCTGGTCGAGCAACACATGCGCCCGCTCGCTCTCTATCGCGATCAGTCGGGGGATTCGGCCATCCGCCGCTTGGCTGCACGGGTCAAGCGTCTGGATCGCCTTGTCCGGGTGGCCTATGCGGATAAGTCGGGGCGCCCTCCACAAGTGGTTACGGCCTTTCCCGAGGGGGACTGGTTACTGGCTCGCGCGGAGGCGCTGGCAATCCGCGAGAATGCGCCCAAGCCGATCCTTCTGGGGCGGCACATGATCGAGCTCGGGGCAAAGCCGGGCAAGCAATTCGGGCCGGTCCTCGATCAATGCTATGAGGCCCAACTGGACGGCATCTTTGCCGATGAAGCGGGGGGGCTGGCTTATCTGCGCCGGCAGCTGGAAGGGCCGGGGGAAGAGACCAACGGCTAATCTTCGCGCCAGCGGAAGGCGCTGGTCGAGTGCGGGGGCAATGTCAGGCAGAGCGAGTACGGACGACCGTCCCACTCGATTGGCTCGGCTCGAAAGCCGCCCTTGTTGCCATAACCAAGGCCCCCGTATTCACGGGCGTCAGAATTGAAAACCTCTTCCCAATAGCCGTCGAAAGGGACCCCGATACGGAAGCCTTCGCGGAGGACCGGGGTAAAGCTGGAGACTACGGCGAGGGTATCTTTGCGCGCGGTGCCCTTGCGGAGGAAGCTCAGGGTGCTCTGTTCAGCGTCACTGCAGTTGATCCATTCAAAGGAATCAGGATCGCAGTCGCCCGGGCCGAGGCTCGGGACCGAGCGGTAGATGGCGTTGAGATCGCGCACCACGCAACGGATGCCCTCGTGATCGGGAAACTGCAAGAGGTGCCAGTCGAGCGAGGCATTATAGCGCCACTCGCCGGATTGCCCGAAATCGTTCCCCATAAAGAGGGTCTTCTTGCCCGGCCAGAGCCACATCAGCCCATAGAGGGCGCGGAGTTGGCGCGCCTTGTTGGAGATCGGCTCACCGGGCATTTTAAAGAGCATGGAAGCTTTGCCATGGACCACTTCATCATGGGAATAGACCTGCACGAAGTTTTCCGAAAACTGATAGAGCATACCAAAGGATAAGTGGTGGTGTGCATACTTCCGGTGGACCGGATCATTTGCCATGTAGGCCAGACTGTCGTGCATCCAGCCCATATTCCATTTAAAGTCGAACCCGAGACCGTCGTCCGCGACCAGCCTGGTCACCCCGGGAAACGAGGTGGACTCTTCGGCAATCATCAGAGTGCCGGGATGTTCCTCATGGACGGCCTGATTGACCGCCCGGAGGAAGTCGATGGCCTCGAGGTTTTCCCGCCCTCCGAAGCGATTGGGGATCCATTCGCCCTCTTTGCGGGAGTAGTCGAGGTAGAGCATGGAAGCGACCGCATCGACCCGTAGCCCGTCAATGTGGTAGCGCTCGCACCAGGCCAGGGCGCTGGAGATGAGGAAGGAGCGCACCTCGTTGCGCCCGTAGTTAAAGATCAGGGTACCCCAATCCTGATGGAATCCCTGCCGGGGATCGGCGTGCTCGTAGAGGGATGTTCCATCGAAGTTGGCCAGGGCAAAACTGTCTGTCGGGAAGTGCGCCGGCACCCAGTCCATAATCACCCCAAATCCATTCTGGTGTAACTGATCGACCAGATGCATAAAGTCCTCCGGGCTGCCGAACCGATGGGTCGGGGCAAAGAAGCCGGTCACCTGATAGCCCCACGATCCGTCAAAGGGATGCTCCGCCAGGGGCATGAATTCAACATGCGTGTACTGCATCTCGCGGAGATAATCGATCAGTTCAACGGCCAGTTCACGGTAGTTCAGCGGTCGGTTGGCGTCTTCCACGACAGCTTTCCAAGAACCGAGGTGCATCTCGTAAATGGAGAGCGGCTCTTTTTGCCAGTCAGTCTTGGCACGGCGGGCCTGCCAGGCCGCATCGCCCCAGGCGTACTCCTCCACTTCATCGACAATCGCGGCATTATAGGGGGGCGCTTCAAAGCGCTTGCCGTAGGGGTCGGTTTTTAACAGGGCGTACCCCTGACGGGTGCCGATCTCGAATTTGTACTTCGTCTCTTTATCGACCCCGGGGATGAAGAGCTCCCAAATACCGGAGACCCCAAGGCTGCGCATCGGGTGGTAACGCCCGTCCCAGTGATTAAAGTCACCAACCACAGAGACGCGCTCGGCTCCCGGCGCCCAGACGCTGAAGGCGACCCCGGAGATGCCGTCGACCTCACGCAGGTGTGCGCCCAGTTTGTTGTGCGCCTGACGATCATCGCCTTGGCTGAAATGGTAGATCGCCTCATCCGATAGCGTGGGAAGGAAGCAGTAGGGATCGTAAAACTGCCGGATTTCGCCATTGCTCCGCTTGATCCGGAGGCGGTAGGCAAAGCGATCACTGCGGCCTTTCAGGACGCCTTCAAAAAACCCGTCTTCGCTGATCTGCTTAAGGGCATAGCGGGGGCCGTCCGGACGGGAAACATCAACCACTTCACAGGAACAGGCATCTTCCAAATAAGCCCGGACGATCTGGACCGAACGATCCTTCTGCTGGGAGGGATGCATCCCGAGGATCGAATGCGGCTGAGCGCAGGCTACCTGAGTGATCGATTCCAGTTCAGATTGGGACAAAAGCACAGTCCTAAGCAAAGAGTATGACCGCGCTGTGGCAAGAAACTAAGCGATGCAGCCGATAGGATAAAAAACTTGTCGCGAGTCGGACCTGGGGCATAGTTTGCCCTCGTGCTTCGTACTGTCCGGTTTCTTCTTTTCTATCTCTTTTTCCTGCTCTCGCTTCGCTTTGTCCACGCCGCGCTGCCGGAGCTGAGTTCGCTGCAACCGATCGAGTACGATGAGGCCTCGCAACGCTTGGTGGCACTGGGAGAGGCACAGCTCCAGCTCGATGAGTCGTACTTACAGGCAGACCGTATCACCTACTACCAGGCATTTGGCTTGGCTGATGCAGAGGGCAATGTGGAGTTGAATCGTTCGGGCTATCGCTTGCTCGCAGATCGTTTGTCCTATGATTCGGAGGGGCAGATTTTCTCGGTCAGTGATTTCCGCAGCGGGCGTTGGCCCTTTCATCTGGAGGGGGCCACTGCCGGAGGCAGCACTGAGGCGGTCAGCATTCAGGACGGAGTCCTCTATTATGGCAATCCGGGACCCTTTTCAATCAACGCGCGGGCCAAAGAGGCCGACTACAGTAGCGCGGACGGGGGCGAAATAAAGCTGAAGAAGACGACCTTTCGGATTGGTAAAGTACCGATCTTTTACCTGCCGGCCTACACCCAGTCTTTGGATCAACCGCCCTACTATCTGGAAGTCGATGGTGGCTTTGATGATGAACTGGGGCTGTACCTCCAGACCACCAGCCTGATTCCAATAAAGCCCTGGTTGCGCCTTGGGGCCAACTTCGACATCTACACCGAGCGTGGTGTCCTCGTCGGGCCGACCGCGCAGTATATCTATAATAACGACACCCACCGCATACAGGGGGCGATCAATAGCGGCTATATCCAAGACCAGGGCAATACCCGCGAGGATGTGCTGGGCCGGGAAATCGATCAAGAGCGGGGCTTTCTCGAATGGCGCCACAAACACCATATCGGTCAGCGTGTCACCCTGACCGCGAGCACCAGCTACTGGTCGGACTCCGAGGTAACCCGTGACTTCCGGGATAATTATTTTGAAGAAAACCGGCGGCCCGACAATTTTGTCGAGGGCAGTTACGCCGGGGACAATTATTTTATCACCGCGTTCTCCCGGTTTCGCCCCAATGATTATGAGCTGGTTCAGGAGCGACTGCCGGAAATTCGGCTGGATTGGCTCCCCACACCGTTGTTGTCAACAAGCACCTACCATCAGGGTTCGGTCAGTTACGCCCGCCTGCGGGAGGATTTCAGTGATCTCGATCCCTTCTTTGCCGATCCTGCCGAGACGGATCGTCTGGATCTGAATTACCGGGTGCAGCATCCGCTGCGCTTGACCAACTGGCTCACCTTCTCGCCGCTAGCCGGCGCCCGCATCACACACTACGCCAACCAACAGTCGGCCTTCAGTGTGATTGATACCGCGGAAGATTCGGTCACCCGCGACATCTTTGAGGTCGGGT
>CENU01205055.1_pt1 | contig 12535 bp, 13 predicted proteins | sample 361331 | NCBI WGS metagenome assembly CENU01 (sample SAMEA2619766, study PRJEB7988) | marine metagenome | isolation source: saline water (ENVO:00002010), including
TGGGGCAAAATAGCCTCTTTGTCTTCAATCATATCCACTTTGTTTATAGCGACTAAAACCGGCGCCGGTGATTGACTTAACTGCCGTGCTACATACTCATCCGCTTCACTCCACTCAAATCTATCTAAAACAAATACCACCACGTCAACATCAGCGATTACACTGGCAGCGGAGCGATTCATAACACGGTTAATGGCACGATCCTGATTAGTGTGAATACCGGGCGTATCTACAAAAATCGTCTGATAATTTTCTTCTGTTTTAATGCCTAATAATGTGTGCCTTGTGGTCTGAGGCTTGCGCGAGGTAATACATAGCTTTTGGCCCAATAAATGATTGAGCAGCGTGGATTTTCCGACATTGGGTCGGCCAACAATAGCGACATAGCCACAAAATTGTTTAGTATCAGTCAAAGGTCTATCTCTAGGGTAGCTAAAAACTTCTCAGCCACCATCTGTTCTGCTTTACGTCTACTACTCGCGGTAGCTGTAAACTCTCGGTCTAATAAATTTATTTTACAGCTTACAGTAAATAAACGGCTATGGGCTTCGCCCCCTGTTTCAACCACTCTGTACTGCGGTAGTGCATGACCGCGCTGTTGCAAAAATTCTTGCAGTGAGGTTTTGGCATCTTTGGCAGGTTTTGTCTCATCGGCAATGCTTAATAGGTGTTTAAACCAGCTGAGAATACATCGACGAGATTCATCTAAATTAGAGTCTAAATAAATTGCCCCAATAAGGGCTTCAACCGTATCGCCAAGAATAGATTCACGACGGTGGCCACCACTTTTCATCTCACCCTGACCCAATAATAATTCAGAACCTAAATCTAGACTTTTTGCCACCTCTGCCAGTGATTCAGCACGGACTATTTGAGAACGCATGCGGCTGAGATCACCCTCCCGCGAATCAGCAAATTTTTGGTATAAAATATCACTAACTATAAGGCTTAATATTGAATCCCCAAGAAATTCGAGACGCTCATTATTTTTGGCGCCACAGCTGCGGTGAGAAAGTGCTAATACAAGTAACTCTGGATCGCGAAATTTATAACCTATTCGCTGTTGAAGCAGTTTAATACCTAAATCAGCGCTCATAAGAGGGGGCTATTAATCATTGAATTTTACCTGCGCGCTCAAAGCTTGGTAGGCTGGTAAAGCTATCCCAAAACATCCATCGAGCAAACGCTTTACCGACAATTCGGTTTTCGGGGACGGGACCCCATACTCTACTGTCACTGGAGTTATCCCTATTATCACCCATCATAAAATAATGACCAGCAGGAACTGTGGTAGAGAAGTTAAGGCTTAATCGCGTAGGCAAGTTGCGGCGCTGCATTAGATGTTCAGTGCTGCCCAAATCTTCCGTCATCACTACAGAGCTCGGTGCCGCGGGCTCATCCATATAAGCCTTTTGCGCCATTTTTTCGCCATTAATAAATAATTGGCCTTTAATTAAATTAACCTTATCGCCAGGCAAGCCAATCACCCGTTTAATAAAGTATCGATCCTGGTGTGGCGGATAAAAAACCATAACATCGCCACGCTCAGGTAGGGATACATCAATTATTTTGTTATGAAGAACAGGCAATCTCAAGCCATAAATCCATTTATTTACCAGAATATAATCACCAACCTTTAATGTTGGCACCATTGATTTGGAGGGGATTTGAAATGGCTCGGCAATAAATGAGCGCAAAACCAATACAAAAACAAGTACAGGGGCTAAAGAGGCAAAAAAACCAATTAAGGAGTCTTCATCAGCACGAATTGACTTATTCATAAGCCAACACAGGCCACAGATAAAAAATATGACTGTCAGAATTAACTCAAAATTGAAATCCAAAATCAGATTCTCCGTTTGCTTTGACTATTATGTCTTAAGCACTGCAAGGAAGGCATCCTGTGGAATCTCCACTCGCCCTACTTGCTTCATGCGTTTTTTACCGGCTTTTTGTTTTTCTAGCAATTTTTTCTTTCTTGTAACATCACCACCATAACACTTAGCCGTTACGTTTTTGCGCAGTGCTTTAACCGTGGTTCGTGCCACAACACTACCCCCAACTGCCGCCTGAATCGCTACATCAAACATCTGTCGAGGAATTAATTCTTTCATTTTATCCGCCAGATTACGGCCTTTTTGCACCGCATGATCACGATGGATAATTGCCGCCAATGCGTCGACTTTATCGCCATTAATTAAGATATCAAGCTTAACTAGTGAAGCTATTTGAAACCGTGTAAAACTGTAATCCAGAGAAGCGAAACCACGACTCACTGACTTCAGACGGTCAAAAAAGTCCATGACCACTTCACTCATAGGCAAATCATAACTTATAGATACCTGACCACCGATAAATTGCATATCTTTTTGTACTCCGCGTTTTTCAACACAGAGCGCAATCACATTGCCCACATAGTCTTTAGGTACCAGTATATTGGCCTCGCAGATTGGCTCGCGCATTTCATCAATCGCTGCCGGATCTGGCAAATTAGATGGATTAGAGATATACAGGGTCTCAGCCTTATTGGTAACAATTTCATAAACCACCGTAGGCGCGGTAGTAATAAGATCAAGATCATATTCCCGCTCTAGACGCTCCTGAATAATCTCCATATGCAGCATACCCAAAAAGCCGCAACGAAAACCAAAGCCAAGAGCATCAGAGCTCTCGGGCTCATAAAATAGCGATGCATCATTGACTGCTAACTTGGCCAATGCCTCGCGAAAATCTTCAAAATCATCAGAATCAACGGGGAACATACCCGCATAGACCTGTGGCTTAACTTTCTGAAATCCTGGTAATGCCTCAGCTTCAGCACTACTCATATGAGTGATAGTATCGCCTACAGGTGCACCCAAGATATCTTTGATACCGGCAACCATAAAGCCAACTTCACCCGCTTTGAGTACACCGGTTGGATGGCGTTTAGGGGTAAAGACTCCAACACTATCCACCACATGGGATTTACCGAAAGACTTCGCCATAATTTTATCTTTGACCTGCAATGTACCCTGCATCACTCGCACTAAAGACACAACACCAAGATAATTATCAAACCAAGAATCAATAATAAGTGCTTGTAGTGGCGCATCTACATCGCCCTCTGGCGGTGGCACCTGTTGCACTAATTCTTCTAGAATGTCATTGATTCCTTCACCGGTTTTGGCACTACAGCGCACGGCTTCAGTGGCTTCAATACCAATAATATTCTCAATTTCATTGATCACTTTTTCAGGCTCTGCCTGTGGTAGATCCATCTTATTCAACACCGGAATAACCTCAAGACCCTGAGCAATAGCGGTGTAGCAGTTGGCAACCGACTGGGCTTCAACGCCCTGTGCAGCATCGACAATTAATAGCGCGCCTTCACAGGCGGCTAAAGAGCGAGAAACCTCATAAGTAAAATCAACATGGCCCGGGGTATCAATAAAGTTAAGCTGGTAGGTTTTTCCATCTTTGGCCTTAAACGGCAAGGTAACGCTTTGACTTTTAATGGTAATACCACGCTCTCGCTCAATATCCATCGAGTCCAAAACCTGTGCTGCCATTTCACGCTCAGTGAGTCCGCCACATAGCTGAATAAATCGATCGGCAATGGTCGATTTGCCGTGGTCAATATGGGCAATAATTGAAAAATTTCTAATATGACTAAGATCGGACAAGGTATTTGCTGCCATTAAAATTAGCGAACGCAATTTTAGCCTATTTCTAAGGCAGACGCTATTAATCCTAGCGTCTAATCTAAGTTTAGACGCCTTATTTAAATAGGGTCATTATTTGATTACTATGGTTTTTGAGATAGCCCAGCCCTGACGATAAAATCTCACCAAAATGGGTGTGTTTTTTGGCATATCCGCAATCACTTGCTGATATTCATCACTGTCATCAATTCGGCTGTAGCCCAACTGTACTAATATATCGCCTGACTTAATACCCGCCACAGCTGATGGGCTATCGGATAAAACCTCTGCCACTAATACCCCGCCTCGCAGCCTTAATTCACGCAATTGATCTTCACTCACCGAAGTTACAGTTAAACCCAACCTATCGCTATTATTATCTTCAGTCTTCGCATTTTTGGCTTCATAGCCATCTAAGGCACCAACGGTTACTTTTAAAAGCTTGCGCTTTCCTTTGCGAATAACCTCTATTTTGGTTTTAGTTTCTGGCGCCAACATACCGACCAAATGAGGCAAATCATCTGCATCGACAATATCTTGACCATCCACGCTTATAATGACATCACCTGGCTCAATACCGCCCTTGTCTGCAGGGCTATCCATTTCAACCGCATTAATAAGCGCCCCGCGCGGTTTACCCAGTTCTAAAGACTGCGCCAGCGCCTTATTAACATCCTGAATCGCCACACCTAGCCAACCGCGCTGAACAACACCAGTTTCCTTGAGTTGCTCTACCACCCGCAACGCAACATTACTGGGAATAGAGAACGAAAGCCCAATGGAACCGCCGGAGCGAGAAAAAATTTGCGAGTTAATGCCCACCACTCGACCATTGAGATCAAACAGTGGTCCGCCAGAATTACCAGGATTAATCGCTACATCAGTCTGAATAAAGGGAACATAATTCTCGCCTTGATCAGTCGGTAGACTTCGGCCTTTAGCGCTAACTATTCCGGCGGTGGCGGAATAATCCAAACCAAAGGGTGAACCTATAGCCAATACCCACTCACCGACTTTTAATTTATCCGAATTAGCAAACTCTTGTGCCTCTAAGCCCTTGGCTTCAATTTTTAAAAGAGCAAGATCTGAGCGTCGATCAGAACCAATTACAATCGCTTGATACTCACTACGATCTGAAAAAAGCACCTGAATCTCTGTTGCCTGATCAACCACATGATGATTCGTTACGATATAACCATCACTGGAAATCACAAAACCTGACCCAGACGATCGAACTTTTTGCGCTGGTGATCTTGGCTGTCCACGATATTCAAAGAGGTCTCTAAAAATATCCGGAATCTGCTGAGATGAATACTGCTCAGGAATACTAAGGGTATTAATTTTTACTACCGATGGCGAGACATCTTTTACTAAATCAGAAAAATCAGGAAGCGCCGCATCGACAGTAGGTAAAAAGAAAAGAACAGTTACAAAAAAGGTGACAAGGTTTTTATACACAGAACAAACTCCGAAGCAACATTTTTATTAAGATAAACTTATAGCTTCTTGGACGTTATTCGCTTGGAATAAGACAGGATTAAAGCGAGGATCATCGCGAAATCTAGCGTTATATATACTCACTAAACCACCACCAAAAGCTAACCCTAAAACTGCACCAATAACACTGAGCATATCACTAGAACCCAATAGCCAAAGACCGATCAAACTAGTCGCCAAGGGCACAAGATAGGCACAAACAGATGCCAATACTACAACATCTTCGGGGATAGCTATGGCTACTTGCTGACCTACAGAATATGACTCAGTTGATTGGTAAGGCTTTAGAACACGCAATCGACTTGTTCTTCCTGTTAGCTTTGACAGTACCGCGGTGCCACAACCTTTTTGTGCTTTACAGGTTTCACAGGCAGACTTTTGCACAGCTTCCACCCACAGGGCGTCATCTTCTATGGAGGTTATGGTGGCTGTTTCTAAAATCATTTATTTCTCTTTCAAAAAAATCTACGCAATTTGTCCCGATTATACGTTATTTTTTGTCAGGTCTATTAAACTTATTCGGAGCGTGAAGGAACTTGCACGTTATTGGGCATATCGTCTTGGGAAGAATTTTTAGATTCTGATGGTTTTTGATCTTCCACAGTAGTTGATGGCAAATCTAAATGACTTTTTTGCGATTCATTATTGGTAAATAATTTAATTAGCTTAATTGATGGCTGAGAAGTTTTGATTACACCACCAGCATTGACTGTTCGCGCCTCAAGGTTTGGCTGAAAACCAACTGGGAACTGATTAGCTGGTCTTTGAAGCTGCTCTGCACTATTACTGGCAGTCACTGATGCTGGAAGATTATTATTTTGCAGTGGATATAGACTATTGAGTTGCTGAACCCCAACAATAGCCATCACTGCAACACTAGCGGCCACAGCAAAACTGCCCACTGATTTAGCCTGAATGATATCTTGCAAGAAGTTGGTTTTATGGGTTTTTTCTTGAGCTATGGCATCGGTTATTGACTTAGAAATATCCTTACTGCCCAGGGGCGTGTTCACCATAGCCTGAGAAATAAGATTATATCGCGACCACTTTCCAGCAATCCCCTGATCATTATGCTCAGACTGATTGGCGGTCTCGAGTTCTAGCTCTTTAAGAATACGATGCAACTCGAGCTCGCTGACTTCGCCATCAACCAAGGCTGACACTGACTCTGTTAGACGTTTTTTACTCTCGCTCATACAATTTCCTCATGATTAAAGACCCAATGTAAAAGGTTCAATCTAAAATTCTTACTATTAAGACCCATGGTGTTTTAAAAGGTTCAACTTTTATTTGTCATACTTAAAACACGCTCATCTAAAAATTCCCGCGCCCTAAATATTCTTGATCTTACCGTGCCTACTGGGCAATTCATCACCACCGCTATGTCTTCATAGCTCATTCCCTCAAATTCGCGCAATGTTAGGGCTGTGCGCAAATCTTCAGGCAATGAACTAAGCGCGCTTTTTATGATGGCGGCTAGTTCATCAGTCATCATCGAGCTTTCTGGGGAAGTATCATCGATTAACTTTTCGTTGTTGGAAAATTGCTCGGCATCTTCAACATCAATATCTGTATTTGCCGGACGACGACTTTTTGACACTAGGTAATTTTTTGCGGTATTGATGGCTATTCTGTAGAGCCAGGTGTAAAACTGGCTATCACCACGAAATCTTGGAAGCGCCTTATAGGCTTTGATAAAGGCTTCTTGAGTGACATCGGCTACTTCATCGGTGTCGCGAATAAAACGCCCGACAATAGCTTGCAATTTATATTGATATTTAAGCACCAGAAGATCGAAGGCTCTCTTATCACCTTTTTGCACACGCAAAACTAACTGATGATCGGTGGGCTCTGAGTTGTGTTCCTTCATTCACTAATCCATTATAAATTCTGAGTACTATTTTAAATATGTTGCGCCCTAAGATTTAAGCTTGCGTATAATATTAAACACAAGTTCATCCTATTCTATTATTGTAGCAATCAATACTTCAGATTAGTGCAATTTAGCGTAGTCACTGGGCATTTCCTATTATATTATCACGATAGTTTTATTATTTGCGGTTTATTAATGATCAAAAACAATTCTTATGATGTCTTGGTAATCGGTAGCGGTGCGGCAGGACTTACCCTAGCACTTCAATTAGACCAAAAGCTCAATGTTGCACTTATTAGCAAATCAACCCTCAAGGGTGGTGCCTCATGGCTTGCACAGGGTGGAATTGCTGCTGTTTTCGATAAAGATGATAGCGCTGAGGCTCATGTTAAAGATACTTTGATTGCTGGCGCTGGTTTATGTCACGAAGATAGCGTTCGTTATGTGGTGGAAAATGGCCCCTCTGCTATCAAATGGCTGATAGAACAGGGTGTGGACTTTACCCTTGACTCTGATCAGGTTCACTATCATTTAACGCAAGAAGGCGGTCATAGTCACCGCCGAATCCTGCATTCTGCTGACGCTACGGGAAAAGCGGTTACAACCACACTGGTGGATCAGGTTATTGCGCGGGAAAATATTCATATTTATGAGCATCACTGTGCGGTTGACCTTGTGACTCAAGCGGATAGCGATTCCCGAAAAATTCGCTGTAGTGGCGCTTATTTGCTTGATATAAAATCATCTAAAGTCTCCCTATTTCAGGCTAAAACAGTGGTTCTCGCCTCGGGAGGCGCGAGTAAGGCATATTTGTACACTAGCAACCCAGATGGAGCCAGCGGCGATGGTTTGGCTATGGCATGGCGTCGTGGCTGTAGGGTAGCAAACCTAGAGTTTAATCAATTTCACCCTACCTGCCTGTACCACCCAAAAGCCAAGTCTTCGCTGATTACTGAGGCGCTTAGAGGTGAGGGTGCCATATTGAAGCTTCCCAATGGTTCGCAATTTATGCAGAAATTCCATAATGATGGGGAATTGGCGCCTAGGGATGTGGTAGCTCGAGCGATCGATTTTGAAATGAAACGCTTGGGTTGCGACTGTGTTTATTTAGATATTAGTCATAAACCGGCTGATTTTATCACTGAGCATTTTCCAACAGTTTATGAAACCTGTCTTGAATTTAATATCGATATTACTAAGGAGCCAATACCCGTAGTTCCCGCTGCTCACTATACCTGTGGTGGTGTTGTAGTTGATAAGCAGGGTCAGACGGATCTAAAGAATCTTTATGCAATTGGCGAAACGGCGTTTACTGGACTGCATGGTGCCAATAGAATGGCAAGCAACTCCTTGCTAGAGTGCCTGGTATATGCTCAGGCTGCGGCTAAAGATATTAATACTAATATTGCACAGATTAATACTCCCAATCTTATTCCCGATTGGGATGAATCAAAAGTAAACAGCTCTGATGAAGATGTTGTTATCTCACATAATTGGGACGAGCTTCGTCGTTTTATGTGGGATTATGTTGGGATTGTACGCACCGATAAACGTCTAGAACGCGCCCATCATAGAATTAAACTTTTGCTTAATGAAATTCAGGATTATTACAGTAATTACAAAATTTCTCGTGATCTTCTGGAACTGAGAAACCTTGCCATGGTGTCTGAGTTAATCATTGGCTGTGCTCAACAACGCAAGGAAAGTCGAGGTCTTCACTATACAGTGGATTATCCAGAGTTATCCCCAGTGGCGCGGGATACCATTATGGTACCCATTAATTTTGCCGGCCAAGATGTGGTCACCCATCGCGATTAGGGGTTTTCGACCAAGCAATAATTAACTTTCTCAAGCGGATATGCTGTTTTTTTTGCATTGAATCTATAGATATTATTTGGCTTAATTTTTCGCCATTATTTGTTAAAAAATACAGCACCATCAAGTTTCGCGTAACAAATTGCTGTTTGCGCAGACTTGCCTGTTTACCATCAAATTCCCACTTATTAATTGATGGTAAGTAACAAAACTCACTATTTTCCGCCTGCTTAAAACTGCGGCATGTTATTAGGCAATAGCTTGCTAATAGTGCGATAAAGAGACATTTAATAGAGAAATTTATTGGCATTACTACCAACAGGACTGAAACAATAGCAACCACAGAAAGATCAATAATTAGGATGGATTTTGCAGGAGATACTACGAATCTATTGGGACCGCTTTCTGCTTTCATGAATAATATTTACAATCCTTTGTATATTGCTATCTGATGCCTGTTCCTTTTGAATCAGCCACTGAAATAATTGCTGATCTTCTAACGCTAAGAATAGATGAAATTGCTGCTTATCGTCTTCGGCTAGAAGATCATAATGATTTTCCACAAATGGCTGTAATAAAAGATCCAATTCCAACATGCCGCGACGACTTGCCCACAACAGACGATTTTTTTGCATAACTACACCTTTAATTTGGAGCCGATATTATAGGGAACTTGAGCAAAATAGGCTAAACTATCTGCTTTTCGGATAGCTTTAATATTAAATTGGAATATTTATGAGCGATACAAATCGTGGCTTAATTGAGTTGCGCGGCGAAGATAGCCTTAAGTTTCTTCAGGGTCAGGTTAGCTGTGACCTGCATCAACTCAGTGATGATAATTTTATTCGCGGTTGTCACTGCACCCCCAAAGGTAGGGTTATTTTTCTTTTTTCCGCAGGTTTAAAAGATAGTGACTGTATTGTGCTCGAAACCCACCCTTCTATTGTGGATACGGCTATTGCCAGTCTTAAAAAATATGCGGTGTTTTCTAAAACTAAAATCACAGATATCAGCGATCAAAAGCTCTCTATTGAACCTGAATTAAGTGACTTAGATCGATTGAGAGCGGGTATTGCTGATATTACTTCAGGTACTACGGATCAATTTATTCCGCAAATGCTAAACCTTGATCTGTTAAATTTTATTAGCTTTAAAAAAGGTTGCTACACGGGACAGGAGGTTGTGGCTCGCGCTCATTATTTGGGGGCGGTCAAACGCAGAATGTATCTTTTAAATCTTTCTACTAATTGCGTTCCTGAGATAGGGCAAGCCCTTTTCAATATTGAGGGTAAGCAACTAGGCACTATTGTTAATGCTCAAGCTAACAAGCAGGGACAGATTGAAGCTCTAGCGGTTCTAGCTACTTCGAGCTCAGACATTAAAAGGATTGTTATAGATCAAACAGAAATATCAGTAGAACGACTCGACTTGCCCTATGAACTAGGCTAGATCGGCTGAAAAGGCTGCGGTATGAAGGAATTTCTCTACTCTTATACTTCGATTCTACCTCTACTAGGTGCTGCTTCAGCTATTATTTTCGTTATTAGTCTTTTATCCCTGCCTTGGCTAGCAGCTAGGATCCCTGAAGATTATTTTTTACACAGCAAGCGTAATAGCACACTATGGATAGCTAATACTCACCCTGAGTTTAGACTGCTTTTTATTCTAATCAAAAATCTACTAGGGCTTATTTTGTTTGCGGGTGGGTTTTTAATGCTGTTTATTCCGGGGCAGGGTTTATTAACTATTTTTATGGGTGTTGTTCTAATGGACTACCCGAAAAAATTTGCAGTTGAGAAAAAGCTAGTGACGACTCCTTTTATATTAAAAGGTCTTAATTGGTTGCGCGCAAAAGCCCACAAGCCGCCTCTTAAAGTGGGTAACTAGCTGAGAGATTTTGAACTATCTTGTATTGCTTTTAAGGCGTCCTCTTGCTCGGGTAACTGCCAGTTAATTTGCTTTAAACCCTGCTCTTCAAGATAGCGATTTGCCACAGAAAAATGCCCACAACCAAAAAAACCTCTGTAGGCTGATAGGGGTGAGGGGTGCACGGACTTTAGAATTAAATGACGTGATGGGTCTATCATGGCTGATTTTTTCTGCGCATAGCTACCCCACAACATAAATACCACGCCCTTTCGATGTTCATTTACAGCCTTTATAACTTGATCAGTAAATTGCTCCCAGCCCTTACCTTGATGTGCTCCAGCATTTGCATCTTCAACGGTTAAGGTTGCATTTAAAAGCAATACCCCTTGCTGAGCCCAGCTGATTAAACAACCATGGTTTGGCTGATCAATGGATAGATCTGACTTTATTTCTTTATAGATGTTAGCTAGGGATGGTGGGACTTTAATACCAGGTCTTACAGAAAAACAAAGACCATGGGCTTGGCCGACACCATGATAGGGATCCTGACCTAATATCACCACACGAATATCATCAAATAGAGTGCTATTCAGTGCCGAAAACCACTCATCAGCAGGTGGATATATAACAGCACCTTGATGTTTTCGCTGAATTAAAAATTCACGCAATGAGTGCATATACTCTTTATTAAACTCATCACCTATAACTTGACGCCATTGTGAATGAAGCTTAATTTCCCTTTGACCGCTCATATTTTATCGCCTAACAACCTGAATGACCTTCATGTTATAATAGTTCTCCTTTAAAGTGCTTTCCATAGTTTCTGCTAGAGATTGAAATAATTGTATTAAGAAATATAGACTCCTTAAATTTATACAGAAATTAGGCGATTTTTTAGTCTAAAAAGTAGATTTTCGCGTATTTTAAAACACAATTTTTGCTGAAACTCGCAATCAATTTAGGATTTTAAATGATTCAAGCAAGCCCGACTCAAGCCATGAATGATAAATTAATCGTCCGCTGGCTTTTAACCTGTGCTGTGGTTATTTTCGGTATGATTCTTCTCGGCGGCGTGACTCGACTTACTGACTCGGGTTTGTCTATGGTTGAATGGCAACCTTTAATGGGTATTATCCCACCCCTTAGTCATAATGATTGGCAACAGCTGTTTTTGAAATATCAGCAATTCCCCGAGTATCAACAAATTAATCTAGGCATGACCTTGGGCGAGTTTAAGGTCATTTTTATGTATGAATATTTGCACCGAGTTTTGGGTCGGCTGATTGGCTTGCTGTTCTTTATTCCCTTTGTCTATTTCTTTTTAACCCGACGTATTTCGCCCCAGTTATTACCTAAATTGCTACTGATGCTTCTTCTTGGCGGCTGTCAGGGTCTTATGGGTTGGTATATGGTAAAAAGTGGCCTAATTGACGTGCCCCATGTAAGCCAGTATCGATTGACTGCTCACCTTGGACTTGCGATTGCTATATATGGCTTTATTGTCTGGACTTCCCTGGGACTTATCAATAAGCCTTCTAACCAGCCATCAGGACTTGGTATGCCTGCCTGCATAATAAGCGGCTTGATATTTTTAATGATTTTATCAGGCGGCTTAGTAGCTGGCACAAGGGCTGGCTACGCTTATTCTACATGGCCGCTGATGGGTGATAGCTTTATCCCAGCGGGTCTATATGACATGAGCCCAATATGGCTATCTGCATTTGAAAATATCACTACCATTCAATTTAACCATCGCATGTTCGCTTATATTATTGCTTTAGTCTTGGTCAGTTTTTCC
>CENU01204938.1_pt1 | contig 12533 bp, 10 predicted proteins | sample 361331 | NCBI WGS metagenome assembly CENU01 (sample SAMEA2619766, study PRJEB7988) | marine metagenome | isolation source: saline water (ENVO:00002010), including
CACCTCGCCGCTGCATCGATCGATTCCCCTGCTAAACTAGCTTCATTTCTTGAAGGAATCCGCAAACGAAATCCTTCCGAATTCATCGAGGTGGAGGTGGATAGCTTGGAGCAGTTCTCCAAAGTGATAAATTCTGGAGTGAATGCTGCACTTCTTGACAATTTTTCACCAAGTCAAATTAAACAAGCCGTCGAGATGAACGATCAAACGATCGTATTGGAAGCAAGTGGGGGTATCAACCAAGCTACCCTCGAATCTTATTCGGAAGCCAAACCGCACTTCATTTCAAGTGGTGCTCCCGTTCATGCTTCTCAATGGATCGACATCGGGCTTGACTGGAATTAATGGAGATTTAAACCAAATGCCAAGGAACTACCCCAAAGGGAAAAGAAAAAGCGTAAAGCCTCCAAAATCTAAGAAAAGCAGCGGAGATACAGAAAGTCCGAACAGGTATCTTTTGAACATGCTTCTTTCTGCATCTCCCTATTATGTTTCGGGAAGTTTACTCGCCGAGCGGCTTAAAATGTCTCGCGTTGGAGTGTGGTCAAGAATTGATAAACTCAGAAAGGTAGGTCTTTCGATTGAAGCAGCTCAAAACCGTGGGTATCGTTTAGCTGGAGAACCCAAGCAATTAAACATTCATTTGCTTGAGGCTTGGTTAAGCGAATGCTTCCAGCCTTGTAAAATTTTCCTCAAGGAAACAACCGACAGTACAAACAACCAAGCGGAACGGATACTCGCAAATGGGCATCCGGGCCCATTTGCAGTGTTAGCCAACACGCAAAGTCAGGGAAAAGGGAGATTGGGCCGCTCTTGGCATAGCCCAAAAGGAGGAAACATCTATCTTTCCATAGCTTTTCGTCCGGATGTGGATTTGATCAAATTACGATCCTTCACTCTTTGGCAGGGAATCAAAATTTGCCAACTGCTCAGGCAAATAACGGATAATTCAGATCTCTCGGTTAAATGGCCAAACGATTTGCTCCATTCCAACTTGAAATTCGGTGGTATGTTGACCGAAGCTTCCATTGATTGTGAGAGAGTCAAAACTTTAATTTTCGGATTCGGGTTGAACCTAAATGCATCATGTAAAAAGTTCCCCAAAGATATTATCAAGCAATCGACTTCGCTCGACAGTATTTATGGTGAGCGGCTCCGTATCCATGAAATTACGGCGAAGATCATCAAGACTATTTTCTTAGCCTATGATGATTGCCTTCAAGGCAGGGTGGAGAAAGATCTCATTAGTGAATGGGAAAAAGTGGATGCACTCAATGAAAAGAAAATCAAAATTTCTCTTGGAAATGAAAGGATAGTAGGCAAAGCCTGCGGTATCGATGCGGATGGGGGCTTGAAGGTAAAACTTCGTAATGGGCGGGAGAAAATCGTTCGGGCAGGTGATGTTACATTAGGAAAATGATTAGCCTTCAAGCTTCAGTCCAATGCCTGGATATTGGAAACACCAAAACTAAGTTCGGAACCTTTCGTGATGGAACTGTAACGGAAATCGGTTCGATGGATACGAAGCAATTTACGGCCTGCCCTACCAACCTTTTGCCGCAAAGTTCAATTAGAGATCTTCCCCTTGCCTGTTGCAGTGTTGTGCCTCAAGCAGAAAGGTCCTTGCGGGAACTCACCACCGCTCTTGACTGCTCTCTGTTCATGCTTACTTCCAAAACTTGCAGGGACTTACCTATCTCCTATCCTTTTCCTGAAGAGATTGGAGCCGATAGACTGGCAAATTCATTAGCCGCCCATACTTTTTTTAAGACCCCATCCATAGTCATTGATTTCGGAACGGCCACCACCTTTGACATAGTTACCCAAGATGGAGGCTACGAAGGAGGAGTGATCGTACCAGGTCCTCAAGGCTATCTTGACTTTTTGCATCAGAACACCTCTCTTCTCCCCTTGGTTAACATTGATTTCAACAAGCCAAGATCAAATACCATCGGCAAATCAACGGTAGAGGCCATGGAACTTGGGGTACGGTTCGGATATAGAAGTATGATAATGGGTATTTTGGATGAATTATTCGAATTCTTTGAAGATAGCTATAATACCCCGGAAATTATTTTGGCTGGTGGAGCTGTCAAAGGTGTTGGCATCCCAAATGCCAAGGTCAGCCCAAATCTGACTCTAGAAGGACTTGCCTTGGCCTTCCAAAAAAATCATGGTGAAGGATTGAAACCATGAGTGCTGAAAGCAAACCTTTGCCCATTATCGAAGTGATCAACCTAAGAAAAAAGTATGGTTTGATAGAAGCTCTCAAAGGAATTAGTTTTTCCATTGGGAAGGGCGAAATCGTTGGATTTCTTGGGCCAAACGGGGCGGGGAAAAGTACCACCTTGCGAATCCTCTCTGGTCTTATTCCCGCTGACTCGGGAGAAGCAAAGGTCTGCGGAGTTGATCTGGCTGAAGAGGAAGGTGAGGTTAGGCACCACATAGGCTATTTGGCAGAGAATAACCCTTTGCCTGAAGATCTTCGCGTCATCGAGTACCTGAAATTCAGAGCCCGGCTAAAAGGTCTTCAAGGTAGTCGAAAGCGAGAGCGAATAAGAATTGCTCTGGATATTTGCGATTTGGAACGAAAAGTTTCTGAAAGGAAAATTGGGAATCTGTCTAAGGGCTTCAGGCAACGAGTCGGTATAGCCGATGCCCTACTTGCCGAACCGCGACTCGTTATCCTGGATGAACCCACCATAGGCTTGGACCCTAGGCAATCGGCGATTACCCGTAAAATGATGGAAAGGCTCCGAGGAGAGGTTTCCTTTTTGCTTTCAAGCCATATTCTGTCTGAAGTAGAAGCATGTTGCGACCGTATGATCATCTTAAGCCACGGTCAAATTGTAGCTGAAGGCACCTTATTGGAACTGCAGAGGAAATTCGTCAATAAGACTATCTTTGAAATTGTTGCCGTTGGTAATCGGATAGATCTTCAAAAGGTGGTTCGCATGGTTGATCCCTCTTGCGAACTCATTCAAGACGACCCGGTTGAAGTCTCTGGAAAAAGAAGGTTTGTTTTTTCAACTCAGAAAGGTGAATCACATGCCGAAAAAATTCTTAAAACCCTGCTCTCCAATGAAGCCTTCAGTTTGTCGGAATTTCAAATTTCAAGACCTGACTTGGAAACAATTTTTTTGCGTGCCACGAAAAAAAATTGGGAAGAGCAGGATTTCATTGGCAGAAGAAACCGGCGCATAAGGATGGAATCACTTACAAAAGGCATAGAAGTTAAAACATAATGCGAGGCTATTGGGTTATTCTAAGAACTGAATTATTTGGTTTGTTCATTTCGCCATCAACCTATGTGGCGAGTTTTTATTTCCTTGCCCTACTTGGGATCGGATTCCGTTTTTTCATCGAAAGCTTCATGTCTTCGAATTGGATCCTCCCTCCCCTTTCCTCCTTGGTATTAGGGCTCATCTTTGGAGCTCCTGCCCTCATTCCATTTCTTACCATGCGATCCTTCGCCGAAGAAAGGCGCTTGGGCACCCTGGAGACTCTTTTATCTGCACCGGTTAATACTACTGCTTTGGTCTGGGGGAAATGGAGTGCAAGCTTTCTGTTCTTTGTTTTGATTGCTTGTGGTGCTTTCTGCTTCCCTCTGCTTCTTTGGACTTGGTTCCCCGACCAAGCCCAGTCTTTGGGGTTTGATCATTTTGAACATTGGTTAGGGGGCGGGCTCTTTCTTTTGATTTTTGGAGCAAGCTTTACTTCAGTTGGAATTTTCGCCAGTTCGGTCACAAAAAACCAGATGGTGGCAGGAATGCTAACCTTCACTCTGCTCACCCTGTACATTGCTGTAATGGCATTTTCATACGGTGAATCAAGTTCATCTCACTTAATTGAAAGTCCGACGGACTTATTTCGCAGTTGCCTAGGTTCCCTGGATGATGGTTTGGACAAACTTCAGCATTTCGCGGTTGGAGTCATTGATATCGGTACCATCCTTCACCAAATCATCATACTTATTTTCTTTCTAAGCCTTGCCACCATTCAAATCGAAAGAATTAAACATTAATGGACTTCAAGCAGGCAAAAAGAAATCGGAAATTCGATCATTGGATTATCATAAGCTTGCTTTGTAGCTTAGTATTAGGTCTGAATTTTCTTGTTTCAAAGGTTGAAATGCAAGTTGACCTGACTCCGGACTCAAAATACTCGCTGTCCAAGGAAAGCCTCGCTCTGTTGGATAAGATGCAAAATCCAATTGATATTGTCATCACACTCAAAGATGAGAACCGGTTACCCAAAATCATCCAAAAACTACTTCATGACCTTAATCTTCTCCTCGATAGCTTCGAGTATGCCCAAAGTTCGCGGCCCATCCGAGTTTATCGCGTGGATGTAGATTCTCCAAAAGCGCCTTTCGGCCTTTTGGAGAGATACAAGATCTCCGAACCTAATCTCATTGTGGTTGCTACGCCCAAAGGAGGGAAAAAAACTATTTTTAGGTACGATGAATTCGATGGCACAAACCCTTATGACCTTTCCCAATCCTTCAGGTCGAGAGATGCTCAGGCTAGACAAGCTATCTTCGAATCAGGGTTTTATGCTGAATGGAAGGAATCGGGAAGAGGCCTTTTGGAACCGACTAAATTCAGGGGTGAAGCAACCATTATGAAAGCGATCTTGGAGCTCACGAGCAAACCCGACCAAAGAAGGGTTGCCTATTTCACAAGGGGGCATGGGGAAAAAAGTCCAGCGGATGTTAGTGTTGAAAAAGGTTACTCGGAATTCAGAACCATGCTCGAAGATCGAAATCTCGATGTGTCTACAATCGACCTCAGCCTGATGAATACCTTGCCTGAAGACGCTAAATTCGTAATCATTGCAGATCCTAAAGGTACTTTTCAAGATAAGGAAATCTCTATGCTAAGAAAATTCCTCAACCACGAGAACGGACGAATTCTCGTCGCGATCGATCCCGTGGAAGAAATTTCTATGCTTGATCGACCAGCATTCGGACTTAGACCACTTCTCAAAGAATGGGGAATCCGATGCCATGATATGATTATCCATGACCCAACGAGAGAGAACTTTGACATTTTCTCCGGTTCTTATTCGCTCAGAACATACTCTAAAGATCAATCCCACCCTGTGGTGAAGCAATTGATGGCACAAGAAATGTCCATCCAAACGGATCAGTCTCGACCTGTTGAAATCGAAAGGAAACAGGACGGAGATTTCCTATTAAATGAATTGATTTACTCATCCAAGACTTCCTGGGCCCTTTCAAAATGGAGAGAGCGAGAAAAGCCCCTCAAGAAAAACGCTTTATTGGATTTGGACGGACCAGTTCCCGTAATCGCAATCTCTCAAAAAAGAAAACGCCCTAATTATCAAAGGTTCGACACAAATGAAGGAAAGCTTGCGGTCATTGGTTGCTCCGGGATCCTAGCGAATCAATTCCTGAAAAAATATAGCAGCAACCAATTGCTGGGGCAGAACTTGATTAATTGGCTCAAAGGTTCCGAAGAGCTACTTGACATACCTCCTAAGACGCTTAACGAATTCAATATATCAATGACAACGAGCGAATTTGAGCAATGGCTCTATTCTCTTGCTATCGTACCTGCGTCCATTGCCCTGCTAGGCATTTTTGTCGGATGGCTTAGAAAAGAATTGTAGTAATGAAAAACCCAAAGTTAATTCTAGTTATAGCCAATGTCATATTGGGATTTATTATCTATTTCAACTTGGAAAAAGATGATGAAGACATTCGTGATCTTAACACTGAACTTGTTTATGCTGTCTCCAATTTAAATAAAATCGAGATTGTAAACGCGAAAGACCGTGAAAGTCTTATTTTGTCTAGGGATGAGCAAAATTGGCACATTGCAGAGCCTATAAGTTGGCCGGTTGACAAGTTGGTTTTTTCTAACTTTTCAGCCAAGATCGCACATCTTAAATGTGAAAAACTACACGATATTGAAAAGCTTGAATCACGTGGAGAAATTCTTTCTGACTATGGTATTGAAGAAAATTCCACACGGATGATCCTTCACGCAAACCAAGAAACAATTTCGATTGAAATTGGCAAATCAACGCGTGACTCTGATTCAATATATTCCCTTATAAAAACCAGTGCAGAGAAAAACGGGGCCATATGGAAAATTTCAAATGAGATCAATCAAGTTGCGAGATCATCAACATCAGCGTGGGCCGTACCCACTTTCATCAATATGCCTCTGTATGCAATTGATGAGCTTGCTTTGACATTTCGAACGGATGCAAATCAATCAAGACAAATCAATATCAGGAAGAAGGATGAAAAATGGGCTTTCACCCATCCATTCTCTGCGGATGCAAACAAAGAAAAGGTATTATTCACCCTAAACCAATTAGTTTCTCAAAAGGTTTCATCCTTTGACGCACCAATTGATGACCTAGATCTCAATGACTCCTGGAATATTAAGCTTTCAATTATAGGAATGGGGGAATCCAAGGACTATTATTTAAAGTCCAAAAACGATGCCACGACCATAGAAGCCCAAACTAATATTTTTGGCACGGTCACTCCCTTTCAAATAGAAGATACCTTCAAGGAATCCCTCAATCAATGGACAACCAAACTTCGCGAAACTCAAATTTTCAACCTCCAACCTAATGAGATTCAAGCCATCAAAATAAGTTCTGGTTCACAGTCCATCGAACTGAAAAAAAACTCGGAGGACAACTGGTTGGTGGCCGAAAGCAACTCCACTCAAAGCAATGAATTTGAGGCTGACTATGAATCGATTGCGGAATTAATGAGAACTCTTAATACCGTTGAAGTCAAAAGTTTCCTTTCCTTTAATCCCTCCGAGGAGGAAATGGAAGAATATGGAGTGAATGTTCCAAAATATGAGATTCAGATCACAAATTCAGACACATCTCAACAGACAATTCTTATCTGTGATTCCGTTGATCAGTCATCGCTATGGAAGACCTTTTTGTCGGACCAATCTCTTATTTGCATCATAGAGTATCCGTGGTCGGAAACTCTCAACAGAAAAGGCCTTCATTATCACAAAAAAGAGTTAATGAAAAACTTTAAGAATTATACTTTGGCAAACCTCACTAAAATTGATGGCAACAATACAAAGACCCTGACCTTATCTGACTCCAATCAAAGTTTCGAAGTGATTCGAAAGTTCACTGCCTCGGAATTCATTCAAGACAAATTCAACAATGAAGGTGCATGGGTATCTGGTGATTGGGTGCCCTGGAAATACTTATTGGTATTCAAGCACCCCAACGGGGATGAAGACATTGAGTTTCATTTGAGTGAAAAGACCGGAGCAACATCTTGGTATGGGGGTAGCGAACTTCTCGGTTTAACCTTTAATCTACAAATTCAGCTCATTGATGAAATGAGTAAATTGGTTAAACACTTTGACTTGGAATAGGTCAAAAGAACAAAAAGAGCATAATCTGAAACCGTACAAAACCTACGACTCCTTATTTAAGCGGAAAAAAAAGCTTCTTTTCCTTCTTTCATTTTTAGCTTTTTTTCAACTTTTGGTAATCCTTCTTGGGACTGCTCGCATACCCGTCCCAGAAACTCTGGCCAATCAGTTGCTTCAATTCAATGAAAGCACGACACGAATAGCATACAAAAACTGTAGGCTCAACTTACCTAATTTACTCGAGTTCAAGGACGTGAAGGTATTCAGCCACAACAGAAAAGTATTTTCATCGGAGTCTCTGAAAATTACTTTCCATCTATTACCCAAAAGGAAAGGGCTCTTAGAGCGTATACATAATATTCGGTTACGAGAAACGAAATTCTTCGATTCCAGCGAACATGCAAACAAGGTGAGTTTTAGAGAAATCAATCTTCACAACTATGAGGCCTTGGAGATCTTTTTTTCATCAAGGGTAATGATTGGCGATATGTCCTTAAACTTAGCAGGCACAATCAATCGAGAATTCCTTAATGAGACAGCAAGAAATTTGGTTTCCAAGCCTACATCTCGCACCAAGAAACTTGAGCAGGTCATTGAACAAATAATAACCTACACTGGAGAGATTCACCCAACGCAATTGAACTGCCTTGCAAGCATCTCAAAAGATTCCAAATTTTCCTTCTATCAACCAAAAAGAGTTCAAGGGTTCTCTCAAAATAGAAAGATAGCTACGGACCAACTCAATGGGTATGCACTATCATCTGTAAGAGATAGTACTCTAGAGATTACCGAATTAAAGATGCATTGCGCCCATTTACTTATTTCAATGGATTCGCAAGTGATTGAAATTAATGATGTTGCAGTTCTTGCTGCGAACAAAAACCTGGATAAAACCTCTTTCAAAACACCGTTTTCGGACTTATTTTTTACTGTCAATCAGTCCACATTAAAGAATAATATTAGTGGTTCACTTCCCCCATTCAGCTTTCGGTTCAAACTCGGAGAAACAGCCTCCAAAATGATTTTTTTCACCGACTCCAACAGTTCGTCAGCATCAATCGAATCCGTTATCAATGAAGAGGGTAATTCACTCAACGGATTTCTTCATCTCATCCCAAAGAATTTTAATCTGTTAAGATCACACCCAACCTCTCCTGTCAAAATGCTAGATGGGGAGAAGGTTTCCCTCACATTCAACAACAACTTCATTGATCCAATTGACCCGAATGCTAATCACTTTCATTTGATTGGAAAAACGTTATCCGTCCTTGGTTCTCCCTTCGGAAACTTCGATCTGTCAGGAAAACTACTTAATGACTTTTCAATTGAGATTGGTACAATACATGGCCTATTAGGCAAAAGCGAAGTCAGAGGAAGTTATGTGCAAAAATGGAACCCTCACCAGTTTCGTTTTCTAGTAAAAGGAACCTGCTTCCCACAGGATGTAAACAATTGGTTCAGGGAATGGTGGGACCGCATTTGGCCAGATTTCCAATTCAGTCAATCCATTCCATATGGTGACTTTTCAATATCCGGGGAATGGGGAGGGAACCCGGTACATTCTTTTACTTACGGAAAAGTTTGGGCTAAGGATTTTCACTACAGGGAAATGCCCATCCAATCAGCCGAAATCGAAGTTCAGGTTAATGATCAAGCAACCAGTATCAGAAGCGATCAGATCATCCATCACCTGGGTTCGCTCTCCGGGAATCTAAACTTCCCAAGAGCCCATCAAGCCTCTCCTTACTTATTAAATTTCTCGATGGATGGGGAACTACCTTTTAATGATTGCAGAAAAGTATTCGGACCCACAGTCGAAAAGCAGTTAACCAACATTGACGCATCCCTGATAAATATTCGGGGTTACGGCGAAATAGCCAAAAACGAAAATTCGGCATCTGCGGAAAACCCTACGAATTACAACCTATCCCTTGCATCGAGACTGCCTGTTTCTTTTCATGGAATCTCCTCCAAGGAGATAAAAGGCGAGATTGACTACATGCTTGGAATAACCAAGGGCAGTTTTGCGGAAATCAAAATTGCAGAGGGTAAGTGCAGTCTCAATTTCAAAAAGACTGACCTTGGACAATCAAGTCTCTTTGATTTTAGCCTAGAACTGAAGGACGCCAACAGAAAAGCGCTTATCAATGAATTGAAAAATATTATTAATCTCGCCCAGAATGCACCCGGTATCTTTGAAGATTCGAATGATTCGGGCGATCAAGCAGTTGGGAAGATGGATCTTTCCCTACAAGCAAAAGGGCCTATCGAAGATTATCTGCAATTTGTGGGTACCGGTATGATTGGAATACGCGAAAAAGGACTCGGTCAAATTAATCTATTAGGAAACCTCTCACGTGAGCTTTCGGATTTTCGCTTACCAATTCCTAGCGGAGCCTTTACTTTTGATACATTAACTTCTCCATTTCGGGTAGAACACGAATCCGTTTTTTTCGACAAAATGATAATTTCCGGCCCATTATCCATTTTGGAATCGAAAGGTAATTTCAATTTGGATAATGGTAATCTCGACTTCTTGGCTCGCCTCAAGCTCATCGGAAACCTTCCTATCCCAGTGATCAAGCAGATCATAGGTTTCGCCGACCCACTATCCAAAATCGCCGAAATTAAAATCACGGGAACTCTTGATGAACCAAAATGGAAATTAGAAGTCAACCCGACCCCTTAAGTTCCAACCGGAGTGGAGAAAGTCGAAAAATTCGATGATTGCATGATTACTAAAATAATCTTTGCTAGGTATTAATTTTAAACCAATAAAGGGAGGAACATTACCTTGGACTTAAGCGAACTCAAAGGAATCATATCCTTAATGCAAAAATCGGATTTGACCGAAATAGAAATTGAAATACAAGACTTAAAACTAAAATTAGCTCGACCGGGAAAAGCTCAAAGTATCCAAGAAGTTCCTGCCTATCGAGAAGTCGTTCCTAGCCGAGTTGCCGAATCGGCTTCCCCCGAACCGGTTCGCCCCAGCTCGAAAGAGGATCCTATCGGCGATTCATTCGACTCTCCGATGGTTGGCACTTTTTATCGTAAACCTTCTCCGGACGACGCCGCGTTTGTACAAGTTGGTGATCATGTCAAAAAGGGGGATGCCCTGTGCATCATCGAGGCCATGAAGGTTATGAATGAAATTCAAGCTGATTTTGCAGGCGAAATCATTGATATTCTCGAGGAAGACGGTAGCAGCGTCGAGTACGGACAACCCTTGTTTAAAATCCGAAAGAATTAACTGCTAATGATTCGAAAAATCCTTATTGCCAATCGCGGAGAAATTGCACTTCGAATAGTTCGTGCCTGTAGGGAATTGGGAATTCGCACCCTCGCAGTCTACTCAGAAGCGGATGAGCAATCCTTACATGTACAACTTGCCGACGAAGCAATTTGCATTGGCCCTGCTCCAGGAAGTGAAAGCTACCTAAGAGCCGATCGCATCCTCAGTGCAGCTGAAATTGCAGATGTGGATGCCATCCATCCCGGATATGGCTTTTTATCTGAAAATGCAGAGTTTGCCGAGCAATGCGAGTCTTGCAACATAACCTTCATTGGGCCTAAATCCGCAACCATTAACCAAATGGGGGATAAAGCCAAAGCCCGCGATGCCATGGCAAAGGCTGGTGTCCCCATTATTCCAGGGAGCGAAGGTGCCTTGGCAAATGAAACAGCAGCCACTAAAGTTGCCCAGAAAATCGGCTTTCCAGTCATCATCAAAGCAGTCGCCGGCGGTGGTGGGCGAGGTATGCGAGTCGCTCATAATGCGGTAAGTTTCGTTAAGGAATTTCAGTCGGCAAGGCTTGAAGCTGAAAAAGCATTTGGGAATGGAGAAATGTACATTGAAAAGTATTTGGAAAACCCAAGGCATGTGGAATTTCAAATCCTCGCAGATCGCCATGGGAATGTAATTCACTTAGGGGAGCGAGATTGCTCCGTACAAAGACGGCACCAAAAAGTGATCGAAGAGGCCCCCTCCCCTTTCCTGGATAAGAGTCTTAGAAACCGTATGGGCAAAGCTGCCATCAAAGCCGCAACTGCCTCCAATTACGTAAATGCAGGAACGATTGAGTTTCTCGTAGACGCGAAAGGCAACTTCTACTTCATTGAGATGAATACCAGGATTCAGGTTGAACATGGTGTTACCGAAGAGGCGACTGGTGTTGACCTTATCAAGGAGCAAATCCAAATCGCATCAGGGAACCGACTAAGCCTTGCTCAAAAAGATGTAGTTTTAGCCAAGCATGCGATCGAATGCAGAATTTGTGCTGAAAACCCATCCCGTGGATTTATACCCTCTCCCGGGACCATAGACTTGTACTATGCCCCTGGAGGACACGGTGTTCGCGTCGATTCTCATGTCTATGGCGGTTACACGGTTTCTCCGTATTATGATAGTATGATCTGTAAACTCATTTCCTATGGAAGGACGAGGAAAATAGCCTTGGATCGCATGTATAGGGCATTGAGCGAGTATATCATTCGAGGAATTGACACCAACATTGAATTCCTCAAAGCGGTCATTCTAGATCCCGCTTTTCGACAAGGGGAAGCCACTACATCATATGTTGAGGAGTTTCTTGCACGAGCTCCAAAAGATCTTTTCGAAAAACATAACTCTGATTAATTCAACATGACTAGAAAGAAAAAAGAAGAACCAGCGGAAGAAACGATTCCAACCATATCAGAAGAGTCCAGCGAACTTGGTACCATTCGAATCAATTATAGCGTGGTTGCCGGAATAGTTCGTCTTGCGACTCAATCCGTTCAAGGTGTCGTGAATGTTGGAGGCGGTGGAGTCGTGGAGGGTCTTACAGATTTCTTTTCCAAGAAAGAGTCGGAGCGAGGAGTCAAAGTATCCGAATCCGGAGAAGGAGGATATGACATCGAAGTCCGAGTTGTCCTAGAGTTTGGAGTTGATCTTGCCAAAATAGGTTTGTCCATACAAGAGTCGATTAGGGATCAAATCCTTTCAATGACTGGCAATCATGCCAAAGTCATAGATGTTGTCATTGATGATATTAAAATGGAAAGTAATGAGAAGGATAGCGATGATGACCAGTGGGCCAGTTCCGCGACTTCTTGATTCAAAAATTTCTGGTTCGCATGCCTTTCGAGCAACTAAAG
>CENU01044970.1_pt1 | contig 12442 bp, 14 predicted proteins | sample 361331 | NCBI WGS metagenome assembly CENU01 (sample SAMEA2619766, study PRJEB7988) | marine metagenome | isolation source: saline water (ENVO:00002010), including
GAGGGCATCGTTCCTGGCGGCGGCACCACCCTGGCCCACCTGGCTCCGGCTCTGGTGGAGTGGGCTAACCAGAACCTCAGTGGTGAAGAGCTGATCGGTGCCAACATCGTGGCTCAGGCCCTCGATGCTCCGCTCAAGCGCATCGCTGAAAACGCTGGTGCCAACGGCTCCGTTGTGGCTGAGAACGTGCGGCATAAGCCCTTCTCCGAAGGCTTCAACGCTGCCTCCGGTGAGTACGTCGACATGCTGGCTGCCGGCATCATCGACCCTGCCAAGGTGACCCGTTCTGGTCTGCAGAACTCCGCTTCCATCGCTGGCATGGTGCTCACCACCGAGTGCATCGTGGTGGATCTGCCTGAGAAGAAGGAAGCTGCTCCTGCCGGCGGCGGCATGGGTGGTGGCATGGGCGGCGACTTCGACTATTGATCGCCCAGCTAGCTCCGGAATTGCAGAGATCTTTCTGATTAGAACAGATCCGCATAATGAAGAGGGCGAAAGCCCTCTTTTTTTGTGGTTATTAATCTTGCCAATTATATTTGCTGAGTTATTGGTTTTGATGAGAGTAAAGAGGTTCTTTCTGCTCGTTCGTTGTGCTACTGAATGCTTCCAGCTACCCCTTGAAATGACCAGCTCAATAGCTCCTCTTTTGTGGGGGTGTGTTGGCCTGGTCGAACATGAGGTATTGGTGCGATTAGGTAATCTGGCAGGTTGAGGAAGCGTGTTATTTTTGATATAGTTTTCTACTTGCTTAGATCGATAACGAGCAGATCGTTTGGTCTTGAGGAGAAGTAGTCTTGGATTAACTCATTTCTTGTCTGAAACTTCAGTGCACATGCTGACCGAAATTCTGAACAGGTAGGTATATCTTGAATCCATTCTTTTCTTGTCTTCTTTTCCTTGCTTCCTGCAAGGTGCTGTCTCAGTATTTCGAGCTCTGGCGTCCAATATCGTTTGAGAAGCCACTGGTCGATGTAGCATGGAAATAAATAGCTGGCGCGTTTTTCTCTTGGCGTGTTGATTAAAAGATCGGCAATCCATGGCGCATAGAATTTCGAGAAGCTCAGAGCCCATTGATGCGGTTCTCGGAGTGTCAGGATGAATTTGCTATTTGGAAATATGCTATCGATGGCTGCAAAGGCTATTCCTTGCGAAATGGGCATGTCTTGATGGAAATCTCTCGCTTTCATTGCTTCTTGGAAGGGTTTGTAATCTCCCAGAATTGCTTTCACGCTCGCGTTGTATTCAACTATTGTTTGATTGCTCCGATATCCCAGGTGATATCGAACAACCTGTTCCAAAGAAGTGGTTCCTGTTTTGTTGCACCCAATGCCAAAGCACTTATTCCACTGTTTTGCTGCGCGGTTGTTGGTGATGGTCCATTGATGGGCTAGCTTGATTTGTTTTAGTCTCTGATCTATGATTGTATTTACTGGCTGTATTGGTGTGGGCTCAGGGTTAGCATTGCCGTGTGGGGGGCTTTTCATGATTAAGTAATTTGTATATTTGTTTGTTTGAGATTTAGCATTGTGTGTACAGCATCAATAAAGTCAGTCGTGAACGATTTGCAATCGCCAATTGGAGAGCGAATTAATTGTTCTCGTAGTGTCTGCCTCGCTTGCCGGCGTTGAAGGCGGTTGTTCATCAGCCTGGTCGTTGCAGCGCAGTATTCGTTGATTGTTTCAGTGATCCATTTGTCTTGGCCGAGATGGTGCAGGATTGCTGCCGATGCACGTTGATGAATGGCAGCCCCGCTCAGCGTCACAACCGGCACCCCCATCCACAGCGAGTCGATGGTTGTCGTGGTTCCTGTATAGGGAAAACTATCGAGGCAGATGTCGATTTCATTGAAAACATCCAGCCAGGGGGATGCATCGGTGATCAGACGCAGCTGCTCTGCTTTAATTCCATGGTCAGCAAAGGCATTGCGAATATTCTCTGCAATGCATGCATGTTTCAGGTCTGAGCGGCCAATCAATAACTTTGCTTGTGGGTGTTGTCGCAGGATTTCGCTCCAGGTTTCAATGGCTTCTGGTGTGATCTTGCGGGTGTGATTCATGACCCCGAGAGTGATGTAGCCATGGCGCTCCTCTGGCAGGACAGGATCAATCTCACGCTCTAGCCATCCATCAATGCATAAAAAAGGTCCGCTTTTTGCGATAAGTGTCTCTGTGCAGAAGTCCTGGCTTGCTATGCCTTGTGATGGCTCGTCGGTGAGTAGGTAGTCCATGGCAGGGATGCCGGTGGAGGCTGGGTAGCCAAGCCAACTTGCTTGAATCGGTGCTGCGCGGTGGGCAAAGAGATCGAGGCGATTGTCCTTGGTGTGTCCAGACAGGTCAAACAGAACATCGATTTCATCATGTCGAATGTCATCAAGAGCTCGCTGCAGTGAGACCTTGCTGCTGGGAATGCGGCGGAATGCTGTGCTGAGGTTCGCTAGTTCTTCTGAGATGCTGTCGTATTCATCGCAGGTGCTATAAGCAAAAACATCAACATCTTTGGCCTTGAGTCCTTTGAAAAGAGGCAGCAAAAAACGCGTTACCACATGTTGCTTGAGATCCCCACTGACAAAACCAATGCGTAATTGCTTGGCGGACCGTGTCTGCTGAGGATATGGGTGATTGTGCTGCGTTGGATGTGTGGGTGTGAGTTGTCTGCCAAGGTGTGCAACAGTCTCTCTGTAACGGCAATGGTCTTCCTTTGAGCTGTCGCTGTGAAGGCTCTCGAGTGGGACTTGGCGCAGCGCGTTCAGTTGCTCTGGATGGCTCTGATGCTTCAGCAGAGTGTGAGCTGACGCTTTGAATTGGTCTGGATCGACATGCTGAAATTCACAGGCCGCATTCAGTATCGATTCTGAAAGAACGCGCACGGCTGCATCATCAGGAAAGGATTGACGTGCATCAAGAATGCTTTGAACCGCCGCAGCAACTTGTTTGTCCTCATGCAACGCTGCTGCCAGGCTGAAGCGATGCCTGATGCACTGAGGTTCAACGGTGACGGCTGCGCGGTAGAAATCACTGGCTCGATCGTGATGGCCATTGCGTTGGCATATCTTTGCGATTCCAAGCAGGGCACGAATCTCGCCAGGATTCATGTCCAAGGCTTTGCTGTAATTCAACAGCGCTTGATGCAGGTTGCCGTCCTGCGCATCGCGCTCAGCTTGCTCGAGGATCAGGCTGTCATTGCCTGCTGAATCATTGAGCTGCTGTGGTGCTTCCTCGCCTTGAGCCTGAAATGGCAGGCCCGAAACCTCAGTCTTGCTTGATCCGTCGTTTGACCTCTTGAGGCCCGTGTGCTGTCGCCTGGAGCGATCAAACCCGCGCTTGTCACCCGACGGCCTGCTGGCAGACGAAGGCTCCAATGGATCAACAGCAATTTATTTTTAACTTAGCGATTGATTTTCTGATTTCACCCCGGACCCAATTGGGTCGGTGTTATGGCCGTGCTCAGCTCAGCCATCCAGCGCTTAAGACGACCGCCAAGCCAAGAAACAAGCTCAGCAATGTCCAGGTGAAACGATTCAGCGTTGCTTCTGCGCTGCGCGCGCTGGTGAACATGGAACTGCCGCTGGCGGCCAGTCCTCCCATGCCGTCGCCTTTAGGGCTGTGCAGCAGAACGGAGATGACCAGAACAACGCCGGTGGCAACCCAAACCCAGCTCAAAATCGATTGCAGCATTCCTTTTGATCGATCAGGCCAGTGTAGGGCTGGCTTTGCCTGTCATCACCACAGGCGTGTTGGCCACCAGCGTGGTGCCGCTCATCGCCTCGGGCACCTCAATGCCGAGCAGTTGCAGGATGGTAGGGGCGATATCAGCCAGTCCACCATCGCTGCGCAGCTCGATGTCACCGCCCAAGCCAGGGAGCTTGCGCTTCTCGCCTTCAACAAGGATGAATGGAACTGGATTGGTGGTATGAGCTGTCCAGGGGCGTTGATCTGGGCCTTGCATGACCTCAGCATTGCCATGGTCAGCGGTGATCAGCAGTGTTCCGCCCATCTGGCCCGTGGCATCAAGCAGGCGAGCGACGCAGTGGTCCACACAACCGATCGCTTCGATGGTGGCCGCCATGTCGCCGGTGTGTCCGACCATGTCGGGGTTGGCGTAATTGATCACCACCAGGGAGTAAATGCCCTTGCGAATCGCTGCAACACAGCCATCGGTGAGGGTGGCGGCTGACATCTCAGGGGATTGGTCGTAGGTCGCCACCTTGGGGGAGGGGACCAGATGGCGATCTTCTCCAGGGAAGGGTTTCTCCATCCCGCCATTGAGGAAGTAGGTGACGTGGGGATATTTCTCGGTTTCAGCGGTTCGAAACTGGCGCAGGCCGGCTCGGGCAACGACCTCACCAAGTAGGTCGTCGAGGGACTCCGGCGGGAAAGCCACGGCAACGGGGAGGGTTTTGTCGTACTGCGTGAAGGTGACAACCGGCAGCGGGCTGATGAAGGAGCGCTCGAAGGCATTGAACGCTGGATTGACAAAGGCCGACGTGAGCTGCCGGACCCGGTCGGGCCTGAAGTTGAACAGCACAAGCGCATCACCGGATGCGATGACCTCAGGGGAGAAGCGCACCGGCTCAAGGAACTCATCACCGGTCCCATCAGCGTGGGATTGCCGCACCACCTCGCTTGGTAAGGCATCGCTGATGCCGTCACAGCGGGTCAGCAGGTTGTAAGCCCGTTCAACCCGCTCCCAGCGGTTGTCACGGTCCATGGCCCAGTAGCGGCCGCAAAGGGTGGTGAGCTTGCCGACTCCGGCGTCTTGGATCTGAGCCTCAAGGGTGGCCAGAAAGCGTGGAGAGCTGTCGGTTGGGGTGTCACGGCCATCGGTGATGCCGTGGACGCAAACCTCGCTGATGCCTTCTGCTGCAGCCCAGCGCAGCAGACCACCGAGATGATCGATATGGCTGTGAACGCCACCGTCGGAGAGCAGCCCCAGCAGGTGCAGTCGCCCGCCGGATGCCTTGAGGTCGCTGGCAAGGGCGCTCAGCGCTGGATTGCCGCTGAGACTGCCGTCGGCCACCGCCTGACTGATGCGCACCAGCTCCTGGCGGATGACGCGCCCGGCGCCGATGGTCAGATGTCCCACCTCCGAGTTGCCCATCTGGGCATCCGGCAGGCCCACATGGGCTCCACTCGCCTGGATCAGTGTGTGCGGGTAGGCATGCCAGAGGGCGTCCATGATCGGCGTCTCTGCCGCATGGATGGCGTTGTGCTGCTGGTCAGGAGAATTGCCCCAGCCATCGAGGACCACCAGGACCACTGGAGCGACTGGCGGCAGTGAGGTGCCGCTCAGGGCCTGGTCGGTACTGGGAGGAGAGGCCGCTGTCAACCGGAAGCTCCTTGATCTGAAGGCAAGTTACATCCCGCCCGCGTCAGCACCAGTGCATCAGGTCCTGTGGTCAGGCTTTGAGCACGGTTGGACTAAAATTGATTCCCACGAAGCCGGTGGTTGTGGAGCGCTCATCCCTGCCAGCGCAGTCCAGTGAGCGGCGCACGATTCTCGATGCCAGTGAGCTCCACCGCACCGTGATTCGGTTGTGCTCCCAGGTGCTGGAAGGTGTTGCTGACAGCCATCAATTGCTGTTGCTGGGTATCCCCACCCGTGGCGCTGCGCTCTCGAGGGTGCTGGTGAGGGAATTGGAACGGGAAGCGGGGCATGCCATTGACCAGGGCGTGCTTGATCCGACGTTCCATCGCGATGATCTCGAACGGGTCGGGACGAGGCTTGCTGAGGCAACCGATCTGCCCGTGCCGATCGATGGGCGTCACGTGGTTCTGGTCGATGATGTCGTCTTCACGGGGCGCACGGTCCGTGCCGCTCTAGAGGCGCTCCACGGTTGGGGACGTCCAGCCAGCGTCAAATTGCTGGCCATGGTGGATCGAGGGCACCGCGAGTTGCCGATTCAGCCTGATTTTGTTGGCCGGGTGGTGCCGACGAGTCGCCAGGAATTCATCCACCTCATGCTTGATGAAGTGGACGGTGAGGAGGGGGTGGTTTTGCTGCGTCCTTTGAGCGCTGAGGACTGAATCGCCTCAGCTGATGGCTTCGAGTTCGTCGCTGCGGAAATGGGCTTTGTAGCGACCGAAGGCCACGATCACCGGCAGGGTGGGGCTGATGGTGCGGCCTTTCCAGTCATCCAGCACGGTGGCGATGGCCCCCTCCTGCCCTTGCATGTCAAAGGCTTTGCCGCGGTGCTCTGGGTGGGTGAACACCACCACCGATTCCTTCACGCGGACACGGTCCCCTTGCTGCATGACGCCTGCCTACTTGAGGGATAGTTTCTCACTCAACGCCTGCAGCTGCTTTCCGGTCCTTCCTCCAGCACCTGGCCGCCCAGTTCAGCGCAAGCCTGTTGGAAGGCCATCCAGGCCGAGAGGCCCTCGCTGAGGTGGTGTCTGACGGCGGCATCGAGCAGCAGATCAGGCACCGTCATTCCCCCCTGCTCGCCGTGGCTGTCTTTTGGGCTGTTGGCCCTTTGCAGAGCGGCTGCTTGGCTTTCCACCCGTTCACGCAGTGATGTGGCTTGGTTCTGCCACCAGGGATGATCCAGCTGGTTGAGTTGATCGAGGGCCTGCCACCACTGCTCCGAGCCGGCGGCCTCCCCGGCCCTGCTGAAGGCATAGCGGTTGGCTGCCCAGTTCTCGGCCAGGGCTGAATGCAGCTGTTGCCCGCTGGGGAAACGGGTTTCCCCACTGAGCTGCAGCAGATTCAGTGCCTCTCGGGCTTGGCCTTGCTGAAACAGATCAAGGGCGCGCTGGCGAATCTGATCCCGCCAGGCCTGCAGTTGCCGTTCCTCGATGGCCGGGTTGGCGCTGCGGAGCACCAGTCCTCTCTGCTGATCCAGTGCGGCGCGCCAGCGCTGCTCCGCCCAGCTCCGCTGGGCCTGCTGACGCAGGCAGTCCGCCATCAGCGCCTGCTCTTGGGGCTTGAGTTGGCGTAATGCGGCCAGCTGACTGCCCAGCTGCAGACAGCGCTCGAGTTCATCGCGCTGCACCGCGTTTCTGAGCCGGGATGGCAGCTGCTGCTGCCACCAGGCCAGTCCCAGCACCACTGATCCAATCAGGCCGATGGAGGTCCAGATCCAGACCTTGGGTAGCCGCGAGCGGCGGGGGGTCAACAGCGATGAGGAAGGCTTACTCCACGATGCCGAGGATGCGCCGCGGCAGCAGCTCCTTGGTGGCCAGATCTTCTCCTTCCATCCACAGCTGGCGTTGCTGATCGATGCCAAAGCGCAGAGCCAGCCGATCCTCGCCGTCCTTGATGGGGGGCTTCAGTGCGAGCTCTGCTGCGCCACCTGCCCAAAGATTCACCTGTGGATCGCCGGCTTGGGCCGCCCGCAGGGTGGGCATGCCATCGACAAAGACCACCTCGGAGCGGGAGACGGGTTGTGGTGTGCCCAACTGCAGCTCAAGGCACGGCTGCTCGCCCTGGCTGGCCAGGACCAATTCCAAAGGCTGGGGTGTCGGCCAGGCTTGGCCTGGCCAGAACAGGGGGTGCCAGCGCTGCTGGCCCAGGCGTTGGTCCCAGCAGCGCAGGCTGACCCCGGACTGCAGCACGTCCATCACCTGCAAGGCCGGGGTCATGGCAAGGGCTCCTTGGACCACAGCGGCCAACGGTTGGCTCACAGCCAGCGTGCGGCCAGGTAGGTGCTGCTTCAGCCATTGCTGCAACCAGGGCAATTCGCTGCCGCCGCCGACGGCCATCACCGCATCCACCCGCTCGAGGCTCTCGCCGCCGCGCCTGGCGGCCGCCTCCACCTGATCGAGCAAGTCCTGCATCAGCTCCGGCAGGCCATGCTGCTCAAGCACGCCTTCCAGCTGCGCGCGTGTGCCCTGCAGGGCCTGGGTTCGTCCCCCCATCTGCAGGACGACTTGGGCTCGCTCCAGCTGGCTGAGCTGACACTTGAGTTGTTCCGCGGCGTCCAGCCAGCCAGCCGGCAGGGATTCCGGAGCGCCAAGGGCAGCGGCCCACCAGCGATCAATGCTGCGCCCGCCCACGGTGGCCCCGGCTTTACCGATCACCTTGGCTGTACGTGGGCCCCGTTGCGACTGGGGAACGGAGCGGCCACCAAAGCGCAAGAGCTGGGCCATGGGCATGGCGCGGCCCTGCCCCCCTTCCAGTCGCACCAGGGAGAGGTCTGTGGTGCCAGCCCCCATGTCGAGGACAAGCACCAGACTCCCGGGCGGAAGGCCCGCGCCAAGCGCTGCCGCGGTTGGCTCATCCACCAGGGCCACTTCATCGACGTCCTGCTGTTCTGCCCAGTGCTGCAGCCATTGCCGGTAATGGAGGAAGCCATGGACCGGTGCTGTCATCACCAGCCGTTCAGGGCAGATGGTCTCCGGCAGCCGAGCCCAGATGCCATCGAGCAACGCTTCGGCGGCCTGACGGGCGCCGGCCGGCGGCGCTGCCTGGCTGAGCTGTGCCTTGAAGTCGCGGGCTGCATCGGCTTCCAAGCCGGCATCCAGCACCTGTTGTCCCAGCAGGGGACGGCTGGCTGACGGACTGACCAGGCTTGGGATCACCGGGTCTGTGCTGCTGCGGCTGATCGTTGTCAGGTGCAACAGCTGGCTTGGTTCGCCTGCAGCGGCTTGCCAGCCCACCAAAGTGCTGGAGCTGCCCAGGTCAATTGCAAGGGTTCCCTGGGCCACGGCTGAAAACTCTGGTGAATGCTGAAACCATTACCAGCGGCAGGCCGGTAACCCGCACCGCCGCCGCAGATTGAGACCAGCGTGTCTTATTCGTCGTAATGGCTGGGGAGCGGTTGCTGAAGGCGGTGCTGTCCTTTTACAGGGAGGATCCTGAGTGCCTTGGCCGGCTGGAGCCTCTGTTGAGTTGCCGTCTCAGTCGAGGCTGGCACGCCCTGCGTGTGGACTGTTGTGATCGTAGGCATCTCGAGCAGGTCAACGACCTCATTGAGCTCCTGCGCCCGCCCCTTGATGCCCTGCAGCTGGTGCGCCAGATCCGGCTGATGGCCCCCGGTCTGCCAGAGCGCGTCTACCCCGTGCGGATTCCTTTGATGCTGGACGGTCAGACCTCCACGGCTGAGTGATCCGATCACAACAGGTAAAGTTGTTTATTCCGTTTACGCCGGTTGAGCCGGAGAGACGCCGATGTTTCTGACCCAGCAACCGGATTCCAAGGACCTGGCCAAGCGCGGCGAAAGTTTGATTCGTCATTCCAGCAACCGTTATCTCACCACGGTTCGGATTGCCTTTCGCGCCAAGCAGCGCCGTTTCGACGACTTTGAGGGTCTGCTGGAGGATTCCATGGTGAAGCCCGTGCAGCGGGCCATCATCGAGCTCAGTGATGAGCAGGATCAGCCTGACCTTCTGCCTGGTTGATGCAGCGCGAGGGCCAAGGCTGGCGCCTGGCCTTGGATCCCTCCAGGTCGGGCCATCAGGCCCTGATTGGAGGGGATGGATGGGCGCTTGAGCTGACTGGTGAGGAACTGCAGCTGTTGCGCCTGCTGTGCGGGCGGCTCGTGGATCAACATGCCGCCCATGCTGATCAACTGATGGCGGAAGAGGCCATCGAAATTGCGCTGGAGCAGGCGTGCTGGTGGCTGGAGCTGCGCGGGGACCGCGACGTCTGGTCGCTGCGTTTTGTGCTCACCTCGCCTGATGATCGCAGTGCCGAGGGCAGCTGGAGCTGCCAGGCCAGCAGCGCCATGGCCTTGGCTTTGGCCCAGTTGGACTGCTGCTGAATCGGCTCGGTTGCTCAGTCAGCGCTGAGGAACCCACCAAGGTCCTCCCGGTCGTAGAGATGCTGATACGCGGCCACCAGGCTGCATGCCACCACAGGAGCGGCCACCAGAACGCCGATGCCGACGATGAGCAGTCCCACCAAGCCGATCAGCATCATCAGAACGCCAAACCCCAGCAGGCGGAAAAACTGAGGATCGATGGTGCGACGACCGGATTGAAAGGCTCGCAATGGGGCTTCTGCGCGCGCGACCACCAAGGGCAGGTGGAACATCTGGGTGACTGCCACATAAAGGATGACCAGCATTCCGGCCAGCAGCGGCAGGGCGCTGAGCTCAAAGCGGATCAGGCTCAACAGGGCGCCAGAAAGTCCGGCCACGATCAGGATCAGAACGTTCACCCCCAGCAGCAGTAACGCCATCAGGAACAGGCGGCCCATGGCCAGCCCATCCCAGCGGGTGAAGTCCTTCCAGCTCGGTCGCGTGCCGCCCAAGGAGAGCCAGGCGCCCCGGAACAGTCCGATGTTCAGCCAAAGGCTGACGATGATGTTGAGGACCAATCCCACGAGGAACAGCAGAACCCAGCCGAAGGGACTGCCATCGCCGTCAAAACCGTTACTGGCAAGATCCTGCAGCCACTGCGTGAAGAAGCTCAGCAGCAGGCCCACCAAGGTGAAGCCCACGAACAGCCATGGGGCTCGTGCAAAGGCCTGCCAGCCGCGGCTGATGACGCTGCCGATGGGAAGCGGTTGGCCTTGCCCTTCGATGTTCATGGCTTGATTCACCCTCACGGGCGGAAATTAGCCGGCTAGGAACGCCCTGACCATGAAGCTTTTCAGGCCTTGATCGCACCCAGGAGCTGTTGAAGTCGCTCTGCACTGGCCAGGGGCACCGGCAGGATTGAGAGGCGATTGCCGCGTTTCACCACACCGAGCTCGTCTTCATTAAAGAGTTCTCGCAGGCGCTCGAGGCTGAGCAGTTCGGCGTACCGGCCCACATAACGCAGCCTGACGCAGTCCCAGCGCGGGGCTTCCGGTTTGGATTTGGGATCGAAGTATTTGTTGTCGGCTTCAAATTGACTGGGGTCGGTCTGGGAGGTTTCCACCACCTCCATCAGCCCGACGATCCCGGGTGGTTTGGCATTGGAGTGATAAAAAAATGCCTGATCACCAATGGCCATGGTGCGCATGAAATTGCGGGCCTGGTAGTTGCGAATGCCATCCCAAAGCGTGGTCCCCTCCGCTTTGAGGTGATCGATGCCGTAAACGTCTGGCTCGCTTTTCATCAACCACCACTGGGGCTTGGAACTCATGCCAGGGCCTCCACAAGCTGGCGAAAGTGATCGCCGCGCACTTCAAAGTCGCGGTACTGATCAAAACTCGCACAGGCTGGAGAGAGCAGCACCGCTGTCGCTCCAAGCTCACCAGCCAGCTGTGCCGCAAGGGGAACCGCTGCATCGAGATGTTTGCGCTCTTCGATGCGCCCGCTGTAACCGCTGGCACCAAGCAGCTCTCTGAAGGTGGGGGTCGCCTCACCAAAGAGCACCACGGCGGCTGCTTTCTGCTTCAGGGCCGACAGCCAGGCACCCGGTTCGCCGCGTTTGGCCTGGCCTCCTGCCAGGACCACCAGTGGGGATTCCAGGGCCTGCAGCGCCACCAGTGCGGCGTCGTAGTTGGTGGCTTTGCTGTCGTTGTAGAAGGTCACGCCGCGGAGCTCCCGCAGGCGTTCAAGTCGATGCGGAACCCCAGGAAAGGTGCGGCAGCCCGATTCGATCTGGCTGGTGGTGAGGCCGCATTCCCGCGCGACAGCCACCGACAACATCAAATTCTGGCGGTTGTGGCGCCCTGGCATCGCTAAGGCCGTGGCTGGAAACAGCACGCCGGTGGCATCGCAGATCTGATCACCGTCAATCCATAGGTGGGGCTCAATCCCCTTGAGCCCATCGCGGGGACCTGCCGTCACCCAGCGGGCATCGGGCCACTCGGCCGCGTGATGCAGCAGATCAGGATCATCGCCATTGAGGATCTGAATCCTGCTGCGGCGCAGCAGGGACGCTTTGATGCTGCGGTAGCGCTCAAGGGTGACGTGACGATCGAGGTGATCCGGGGTGAGCGTGGTCCAGACACCGATGCTGGGGCTGAGCGATGGAGCGGCTTCAATCTGGTAGCTGCTCAGCTCCACCACGGACCAGTCCGGGCGTGAGCCCTCCAGGCAAGCCAGGGCCTGTTCGGCAGCCGAGGCGCCGATATTGCCGCTCACCGGAGCGTCCAGCCCGCCCGCTCTGAGCAGATGTCCCACCAATGAGGTGACGGTGGTCTTGCCATTGGTGCCTGTGATCCCGATCCAAGGCACGCCTTTGCTGGCCTCCCAGGCCACCTCCAATTCTCCGACGACCGCACAGCCGCGATCGCGCAGTTGATCGAGCACGGGGTGGTCAAAGCGAATGCCTGGACTGACCACCGCCAGCGCCGGCCACCTCGGCAGGGCCGTGAAACTCTCAAGCTCCAGCGTTTGCCCAAGCTCCACCTGAATGCCTTCGCTGAGCAGCAGGGAAGCGCGCTGCTGCATGCCTGCATCGTTGTTGCGCTCAATCACGCAGACATCAGCCCCGCGGGCGGCCAACAGACGGGCGGCACCCATTCCGGAGCGCCCGAGACCCACCACTACGACTGGATCTTGCATGCTCGTGGACCGTTGTGATGGGCGATACTGGAATCGAACCAGTGACTCCTACCGTGTCAAGGT
>CENU01024502.1_pt1 | contig 12439 bp, 9 predicted proteins | sample 361331 | NCBI WGS metagenome assembly CENU01 (sample SAMEA2619766, study PRJEB7988) | marine metagenome | isolation source: saline water (ENVO:00002010), including
CTGACTTGTGAGATCGCATCAATGCCAACTCTGGCGACTCCACGCTCTGCTTTTATAAATGATCCGCTAAATCAAATAGGCCTTGTATAGAATGAGCTTCTGCGAAGGCCAAACTCCCATCTCTTTCGATGCGTAGCATACAAAATAGGAGGCCGAAGAAGGAGTCACTTAAGCTGTCTCGATCCGCCCCAATTGCGCGCGCACCAGATCCGCAATCCGCAGCATAGGCGCCACTGGAGGCAACCCCTTGAACGCGCTGATCAACTCAATGCCACCGGAGACTTCTTCCTCGAAGCGAGCGACCACTTCTTCGAAGATGGGATAGTCTCGAAGGCGCTGACAGAATTCAGGCACCACAGAAGGGTCTCCCTCGCGCTGACGCTCCAATAAGGCCACGCGCTCGGCCTCGGGCAAACGCTCCAATAAGAGTAATAGCGGTAACGTGAATTTACCTTTTTCCAAATCGGTGCCCAAGGTCTTGCCAATCATTGCCTCCTCCGCATAGAGATCCACCAGATCATCAAATAACTGATAAGCAATGCCCAGACGACGGCCATAAATGCCGGCAGCCTCGCAAAAGGCCGGCTCGTACCCGGCCACCCGCGCCCCTAAAAAACAAGCCGCCTCGAAGAGTTCCGCCGTCTTTAGCTGAATAACACGGAAATAAAAGTCGCGATCATAGTTTACTGATCCACGTTGGTAAGTCTGAGCGATCTCCCCGGCACACACCCGGGCGGTAGCCTGCGCGACTAATCGACAGACCTCTGTCGTTTCAAAATCAGCCGCCAACTTTAATGCGTGAGAGAAGAGAACATCGCCAATTAAAACAGCCGCCGATGCGCCGTATTTCTTCGCTGCCGTCTCCTGCCGATGCCGCGTGTCCGCACCATCCAGAATATCATCATGCACCAAAGTGGCCAAATGCACCAACTCAATCACCGCGCCCAAACGTACCAAATCCTCCTGCGCACTTTCTGAAGGCCCCTCCCATCCACTGTAGGCCACCAGCATTGGACGCAAACGCTTGCCACTGTGCCCCAAGACATAGTGAACGTGCTCGCGTATCTCCGGTTCAAAGGCCTCAACCTGTTCCAGAAGAAACACATCCAAAGAATCCAGATAGGGCTTCACCGGCGTATACACCTCGGAAAAGCCGGCGGCAGCCACCTTGTCGGCTTCAGATATGGATTGGGTAGTCATCAAAGGTAGGCTAGTTATCGATCAATTGAGGATGTCGATCTGCCGGTTAAAAGCAACTGGCAACTCATGAAGGCATAATCAAAGCAGTTAGAAAGCCATCGCGATCATCAAAGTGCAAATTATGTCCCGCCTCCGGCAAAACCACCTCTCTCAATTGAGGAAACCATGCCTGCATGGCCTCGGCATCACCCTCCTGAATAAAATCGGACTGTCCTCCACGGAGTAACAGAACCGGGCCCTCGTAGCGATCGCCTTCCCTCATCGGGCTTTGCCGGATATGCGGTAAGCTCTTGTACAAAGCCTCCAGATGAATCAACCAGCGGAAAACCTGCGTTGCTTCGTCGCGCACCAGATTGGTCAAAAGAAATTGTCGCATCCCCCAATCCGCAACAAGCGACTCTAATAACTGCTCCGCTTCCCGACGACTACCCAGTTCGCTCAGGTTCAGGCTCCGCATGGCTCGAAATTCCGCTTCGTGATAAGGCGGATACGTCTTCGCGGCAATATCTGCAATGAACAGCCGGCGGACTCTCTTCGGGTAATCACAAGCCAAACGCATCGCCACTTTACCGCCCAAGCTGTGCCCCAGCAAAACGACCGAGTCCAATTCATGTTGGTCCAGATACCTCTGTACATCGGTAGAAAGCTCTGCCCAACGCATCGAATCGGCATGCGGCGAATTCCCGTGATTGCGCAAGTCTACGAGGTGTACATCGTAGCTTTTCTGCAACTTCCGGCCGATAGAAGTCCAATTACGCGAGGAACCGAGCAGCCCGTGCAAGACGACCAGCGGCGGCGCTCCGGCATTGGCAAACTGTACAGAATGTAATGATAGTGGCATCACTCACTTACTTTAGCTCATGGAACGAGCGCCCTGTCACGAACTTTTACAAATCAGCCCGCCGGTTAAAGTACACTTTTGATTTTACCTTACCCCGAGCATAAAGCTTAGTAGCCAAAGAACAACCATGCCGGCTAAAAAGACGCAGAAGCTCACCCCCATGATGCAACAATGGCACGAAATTCGTGCCCGACTGGCAGACGATACGCTCCTGCTCTTTCGGCTAGGCGATTTCTATGAGATCTTTAAGCAGGATGCAGAGAAGGGGGCGAAACTGCTTGGTATAACCCTGACCCACCGCCACGGCATGCCCATGGCCGGTATCCCCTACCATGCTGCGGACAACTATATGCAAAAGCTGCTCGACCGGGGGATTAAGATTGCGATCTGCGATCAGGTAGAGACCCCCCAGCCGGGCAAGCTGGTTAAGCGCGAACTTACCCGCATCATTACCCCCGGCACGCGTCTCGCCGACAATCAGATCGAAGCCCACCGCAACCACTTTCTCCTCGCTCTGGCTCGTCATAAAAACGACCTGCTTGCCGCCTGGCTCGATCTCACCACCGGTGCTTTCTACATCGCCTCCGACTCGACCCCGGAAAACCTGCTCTCCGCCCTCGAAAGCATCGATCCGCGTGAGATCCTCGTGCCCGAAAACTCTTCCCAGCACTGGCACGCCGACGATTGCCCCGCCGCCCTCCGAGAAGGCCTCGCCCGCCTCTTTGATGAACGCACCGTCACCCCGCTGCCCGATTACCACTTCGAAGCCCACTCGGGCGCTCAATCTGTCCTCCAGGCACTTGGCGTCCTCAACCTCGAAGGCTTCGGTATCGACCTTGCACACCCCGCCCTCGGCCCCGCCGGCGCACTCGTCCATTATGCCAGCGAGACTCTCTGCGCAAAACCGGAAAACCTGCGCAACCTGCGCGAATACAGCACCAAACGCAGCCTACTCCTCGACCCCGCAACCCTCCGCAACCTGGAAATCTTCAAATCGGCCGCCAACACAAGAGAGGGCTCTCTCCTCAAGGCCATGGACGGCACCGCCACTCCGCCCGGCGCTCGGCTCCTCGAGCGCTGGCTCTGCGCGCCCCAGCTGGACCTCGAGGAAATCAAACGACGCCAGGCCTGCGTCGAAGAATTTGTCACTGCGCCGGGCCTTTGTTCCGAACTGCAGGTGTCACTCAAAGGCATTCGAGACATCGAGCGAATCCTCGGGCGCCTGCAAAACCGCCTGCGCAACCCGCGTGAACTCAGCGGGATCCGTGACACTCTCCGTGCCCTGCCCGGAATCGCCCTTCATCTGCTCGAATTTCCCGGCACCCCGGTAGCTGATATCGCCGCCCGCATTCACGCCTTTGACGCACTCACAGAAACCCTGGAAAACGGACTGGCCGACGAACCCCCCGGAAAGATCGAAGACGGCGGGACGATTCGCGACGGCTTTGATCCGGAGCTCGACCATTTTCGCAGCCTCACCCGGGACAGCCAGAAGTGGCTCTCTGAGTTTGAGCTCGCGGAGCAGGAACGCACCGGCATCAAAAACCTCCGCATCCGTTACAACGGCGCTTTCGGTTACTTCATTGAAGTGACGAAGAGCCACCTCGCGGATGTGCCGGAAAACTACACCCGGCGGCAGACCATGAAAAATGCCGAGCGCTTCACCACCGATGTGCTCCGGGATAGGGAACGCGAAATACTCGAAGCGGAGGGCAACGCCCTTGGCCGCGAGCAGGCACTCTTTGAAGACTTGATCGCCGCCATCCTCAATCGGGCCGATGAACTGCGCGAGACCGCCGAAGCACTGGCCGAAATCGATGTCTTTGCCGGTTGGGCGACCCTCGCCAGAGAGTGGGACTATTGCCGCCCCGAAGTCGACGGATCCGACCAACTCGTGATCAATCAGGGGCGCCACCCCGTGGTCGAGCAAATGATGCGCGGGCAACCGCTCGGGCTCGCCGGCACCCATGCCTTCGTCCCCAATGACTGCCAACTCGCCGCTTCCGGAGGGCAGGAGCATCCGCAGATTGCCCTCATTACCGGCCCCAATATGGCCGGTAAATCGACCTACATTCGACAAGTCGCCCTAATCGTCCTGATGGCCCAAACCGGTGCCTGGGTACCCGCCCAAAGCTGCCGTCTCGGCCTTGTCGATCGCATCTTCTCCCGAGTCGGCGCAAGCGACGAACTGGCCCGCGGCAACTCGACCTTCATGGTCGAAATGAACGAGACCGCCAACATCCTGAACAATGCCAGTCCCCGCAGCCTCGTCATTCTCGACGAAATTGGACGGGGCACCAGTACCTACGACGGCCTCTCCATCGCCTGGGCCGTCGTTGAACACCTCCACCCCAAACGGCCTGAAGGCGGCCCCCGAACCCTCTTCGCCACCCACTACCACGAGTTGACCCAACTCGCCAAAACCCTCCCGCGACTACAAAACCTCTCTGTCGCCGTGAAGGAATGGAATGACGAAATTATTTTTGTTCGCCAAGTCGTCAAAGGCGCTGCCGATCGCTCCTATGGCATCCAAGTCGCCCGGCTGGCCGGTCTCCCCACCACCGTAATCGATCGCGCAAAGATTATACTGGAACGCCTCGAAGCCGACGACTCTTCCCATAACCTCCTGCGCAAGCGAATGAAAAAGACACAGGCCGGCGAAGACCCCGACGACCAACTGGGCCTCTTTTAGCCCGACGTTTTACGGATCAATCCGGAGAGAAAATAGACCAGTGGCAAGGCCGCAAAGCCGCTTAAGACCCACCAGAAAACCGGCCAGTTTGAGGCTTCAATAACCGCCCCCCGATAGAGCCACTCACAGAGAAAGGCACCGACGATCCCGGTGACATTAAAGACCAGCAAGCTGTACAATGCCTGAGCCTGTCCCCGTATGGTTTCCGGCACCCGCTTGTCCAGATAGAGCCGTCCGGCCACGGCGATGAAAGTATAGACCGGGCCGTGCAGAGCCACGCCACACCACAATATAGTCAGCGTGCCCAATTCTGCGCCCAGAGCAAACAGCCCGTACCGTAGCACCGCCAGCGACATGCCCCAGACAAGAAACCAGCGCACCCGGAAACGCCCTGCCACCGCGCTGAGAAAGAGCATGGCCACCAGTTCGGTGGCCTGACCCAGCCCCATCTCTGCCGTCGGATGCTCGCTCCCAAAGGCGGTCAACATGGTCGGCGTAATCATAAAATGCGCCACTCCGGGAATGAAGAGGAGCGTCGATGCCACATAAAACCGGCGCAATTCCGGATCGCGCAATAAACCGAATGCCCGCAAGCCAAGTGCCGCTGTCCAGCCCCGGCTTTGCTTGTCCGTTGGCGGTGTGCTCGGGAGGGTAAAGCAGAGAAAGCTCATTCCGATACGGATAAACATGGCCAAGCGCCCGACCTCTGCCGAGTGATCCAAGGCCAGCAGACTCACCAGCAAGCTGCCACACAACCAACCCAGAGTCCCTCCCATGGAGTAGATCGGGAAGCTCTTCTCCGGATTAGGCAAGTTAGCCAGCTTGACCTTCGTGATGAGCGGAATCATGGGCGATGAAAGAAGCGCATTGCAGGCCTGAAAGAAGAGGAACCAGCCGGGATGCCAGCCCCAGGCTAAGGAAGAAAAAGAGAGCCAAACAAAAACCGCTCCGGACAAACCAAGAATCCCCAGAAGACGCCCCGCATCAATCTTCCGGTCAGAGAGAGAACCAAAGATCAGAAGCGAAAAGACCGCCATAAATGGCGTCAATGCGGTGAAATACGGAAGCACCCACCGCGCATCATAGGCTTCCAGAATATTCGGCAGAGAAGGAATCCACATGCCCGGCGGCATAAACATCAGCAACATGACTACCCCCATCATATACCGCCGCCATTCCCTTGTTTTCCCCATAAGGCCGCAAGGTCAAGCGATCCAAGCAACAATAGCAAGCGATCATTGCTCCCCAACCACGACTTTAAAAAAATCTAATCTTTATACTTGAAATAGTGAACATAATTATACCTTTTTGCTTCCCCTTTGCTCCTTCTTTTTGCACTTCCGCACACTTTTGCAAATGGCCTTGCGCTACCTTTTTATCGATTTCGACAGTTTCTTTGCTTCCGTCGAGCAACAACTCCAGCCTCGCCTCCGGGGCTGTCCCGTCGGCGTGGTCCCCATGGCCGGCGTCGACACGACCTCCTGTATCGCCGCCAGTTACGAGGCGAAAGCCTTTGGCGTCAAGACCGGCACCCTCGTTCGCGAGGCCCGCTACCTCTGCCCCGGCATCCAGTTTGTTCAGGCCGATCATGCTAAATACGTCGGCTTCCACGAGCGGATCAAAGCGCTCATTCACCAGCATATTTACGTCGAGGCCGTGCTTTCGATCGATGAAATGTACGGCAAGATGCCCCCCCACTGGCAGGATCCTGAAATAGCCAAAGCAAAAGCCCTGGAAATCAAAGAAGCCCTGGCCGCCGGGATCGGCTCCTCGGTGCAGGCTTCCATTGGCCTCGCTCCCAACCGCTTTGTCGCCAAGCTTGCGAGCAAACGTGACAAGCCGAACGGACTGGTTGCGATCGACCTCGATGAATTGCCCGAAGCGCTCCACGTCTTTGACCTCGACGACATCACCGGCATCGGGCAAGGCATGCGCCGCCGCCTGAGAAATGCACGTATCAATACGGTGGAGTCTCTCTGCGCCGCGAGTCGCCATAAGCTCCGCCGTATCTGGGGCTCGGTCGAAGGCGACCGTATGTGGCACGCCCTCCGCGGTGTCGAGCTCCCCCTGCCCGAAACCCAAACCCGAACGGTCGGTCACTCACATGTCTTACCACCAGCTCTGCGCAATCGCGCCGGGGCACACGCCACCCTGCACCGTATGCTCCAGAAAGCCTGCCGTCGTCTTCGCGCGATGGACTATTTCACCGGACACCTTCTCCTTCAGGTCAAATTCGGCTTTGAACTGCGCTGGCAGACCGAGTGCACCTGCTTCCCCACCCAAGATAATGTAAACCTTGGGAGACTTTTGAACGACCTCTGGGACGGTCAACCCAAGGATGTACCCGATCCCACCAAAGTCGGCATTGTTTGCTCCCGCCTCGAACACCGACAAAATCATACCCCCTCTCTTTTTAATGACCCCGACCAACTCCGCCGCGACCGCCTCCAGCGGGCGATGGATCAGGTGAACCGTCGCCATGGCGGACGTACCCTTTATTACGCCGATGCGATGCAGGCGCAGCAGACTAAAGACGCCGCCCCCATGCGGATCGCTTTTAATCACATCCCCGACCTTGCGCTCGAAGGAGACGCCCCTTTTCTTTCAGAGCCATGAGCCACGCTACGCATTGTGCAATCGGGATAGACGGCTGCCCCGGCGGTTGGATCGCCGCGATCAAAATTGATGAGCAGCCTATCGGTTGGCACTTTGCCCCCGCGCTCGACGGCATACTAAAGACTGCACCATCGCATGCCTGCATACTCCTCGACATGATTCTCGGCCTGCCCGATGCCACCGAGCCACAGCGTCTCTGCGATTCCCTCGCCCGCGAAAAAATCAGGCCTCATGGAGCCCGCGTCTTTTCCGCCCCACCCCGTGAGGCGCTCCATGCCAAGGACTATGCCGAGGCCTGTGCCCTCGCCCGACTAGCCACCGACAAGGCCCTCTCCAAGCAGACCTTCAACATCCTTCCGAAAATAAGGGAACTCGACGCCGTGGCCCACGATTCGAGACTGCGCGAGGCTCATCCTGAACTGGTCTTTGCCCGCTTTAACAAAGGCCGCCCTGTGGGTGCTTCAAAGAAAACGACCGAGGGCCGGACCGCCCGAGGACAGCTCCTTGAATCCGTTTTGCCCGGCAGTAAGGACGCTCTGGATCTGGCCGGCAGACACTTTCTGCGGAGACAAGTCGCCCCCGATGATTGTCTCGATGCGCTCGCCCTCTGTGCGGCTGCAGTCAAGCCGGAACAACTTACCCGCCTGCCGGAAAATCCGGCCCAGCCGGGCATTTCGTATTAACGAGTAGTCAGCGCCTACATCACGTCGAGATCGACGAGGATCTCTCGTGGGCTGGAGCCGTTTTCCGGGCCGACAATCCCGCGCTCCTCCAATTCCTCCATGAGGCGGGCCGCTCGGTTGTAGCCGATCCGCAAGCGCCGCTGAAGCATTGAGGTGGACGCCCGTTTGGTACTGCGAAGGACATCGATGGCCCCGCTGAGCAGCGCATCGTCCCCATCTTCACCACTGATCGCACCGGCGCCTCCGCTGCTTTCCTCGTCGCTCGAATCAATTTGATTCTGAATTTCCTGAGCAAAGTTGGGCGGCTCGTTGTGCTCCTTCAGGTAATCCACAATGCCATTAATCTCATCGTCCGAGACAAAGGCACCCTGGGCGCGAACAAGATTTGAAGTGCCGGGAGGGATGAAGAGCATATCCCCCTTGCCAATAAGAGCCTCGGCACCGCCGCCATCGAGGATCGTGCGACTGTCTACCTTGGAGGCGACCTTGAAGGAAATACGGCTGGGCAAATTGGCCTTGATCACACCGGTGATGACATTGACCGAAGGGCGCTGAGTAGCGAGGATCAGGTGAATGCCGGCGGCTCGGGCAAGCTGGGCGAGGCGCGCGATGCCGGTTTCGATATCGGCCGGAGCCACCATCATGAGGTCAGCCAATTCGTCGATAATGCAAACAATATAGGGCAGCTTCTTTCGGGGGACTTCAAAGGCATCGTCGTCGCGAGGCACTTCGATTTGGCTAACGGCAGCACGCTCCTCGGCGGTCATCTCTGCATCCATCGCTTCGGCCTTCTCTTTTTCCTCTTTTGTCTTGGCCAGCTTGGCATTGAAGCCGGCGATGTTACGAACGTTCTCCTTGGCGAAGATCTGGTAGCGGCGCTCCATTTCGGCGAGGATCCATTTCAGCGCACCCGGCACCTTCTTCGGCTCGGTCACCACCGGTATAAGCATATGCGGTAGTGCATTATAGACCTGCATCTCAACGACCTTGGGGTCGACCATGATAAAGCGGATATCTTCCGGCCCGGCATGATAGAGCAGCGATGCAATGATCGCATTGATACAGACGGTCTTACCCGAACCGGTGGAACCGGCGATAAGGACGTGAGGCATCTTAGTCAGGTCGGTCACCATGGGCGTACCTGTAACGTCCTTGCCCAGCACCACGGGAATATCCGCCTTCGCTTCGGCCCAGGCTTTTGACTCGACAATGTCACGCATGCAGACGGGCTGGGAAACCTGGTTGGGCACCTCGATGCCGACCGTACCCTTCCCCGGAACCGGGGCGAGGATACGGACCGAGAGTGCGCGCAGGCCCAAAGCGATATTCTTATCGAGATTGACGATCTTCTCCACCCGCACACCCGGCGCCGGAGTCACTTCATAGCGGGTAATGACCGGCCCTGTGTGGATTTCGCCCGGAATAACTTTGACCCCAAATTCATCCAGCGTGCGCACGAGCGCTTCCATCGTAGTGGCATGGTCTTCCGGCATTGCCCCGGATGCATCCGGAGCCTCGGATAACAAACTGATTGGCGGAAACTTATAATCCCCCCGTTGCTCCGGAATCGCTGCCGTCGCTTTTTCTGTCTTTGCCCCGGAGATAATCTTAATGGTCGCTGGATCCAGTTTGGGCTTCTCCACCGCGACCTGCGGGGCAGGCACTTCTTCGGGGGTTGCCGTGGCCACCGCTGCCGGGCGCTTGCGGGGAGTCTTGCTGCCATTGCGCTTCAGGCCCGGAGGAGGACCGTCCATGCGTCGCAATAAAGAGGGCTTTTCTTCACCTTCTATCGGCTCCTCGTCAATTGCCCCCAGCGCATCTTCATCTGCCCGAGCTGCGGCAGCCGCTTCTTTTTTCTCTTTCTTTGACAACTTGTTCGCCTCTTTCGCGGCGCGCTTCTCCTTTTTCTTCTCTGCCGAGACCCGGCGGCGCTCACCCCAAGCTCCACCCAAGTTCTGCAGGATGGCCTGAAAGCGAGCTAACAAACTGCCCGGCGAGGGAACTAATCGACTGATGCCGAGATAGAATGGGGCTGCCAGGAAACAGGCAATAAAAGCAGTGTAGGCACCGAATGGGCCAATCCAGGGCTTGAGAAATCCATTCGCCAAGAAAGCGCCCACCAATCCACCCACACCCTGGGAAAGTTGCCGCTCGAAGAGCCCGCCTTGCATTCTCAGAATCTCGTCTGCCTCTAAAAGTGCGCTCAGACCAGCCGCCCCCAGCAAAGCAACAACGATAAGCAGACAAACCGTAAGACCCCTGCGAACGCCCTCTTGGAGAAAAGACAGCAGACCGACCCAAATGGTATACAATGGCAGTAGCCAAGAGGCTATACCGAGAATATAAAAGCTCCAAAAAGCAAACTCAGCACCGACCCAGCCAACCAAATTTTGCGCCGGATCTGTCTGCACCCGCCCGGACTGCTCTAAGTCAAAATCACCGATGGCCACGACGCCAAGCAGCCCCAGTGCGAGCAAAAAGATCCCCCACAATGGACGTGGACGAGCCACCCGCGGTTGCTGGGTAATCCCCCTGCGGGTCGTCGGCTTCTTTTTTTTCTTTGCGACAGCCATATTAGATAAGCCAGATACAATAAAGAGGCCGCACTCGAAAACAAGATTCGATTGCTTTGCCTACAGGACTAAAAATTTTAGCCTTTCTTTTTCATGGCCATTTTGCCGCAATCCGACATTTTGCGCGGAATGCAACTCATTGAATTTTTACCGCTCTACAAAGAGCGTGTTTGGGGTGGCCGCGGGCTGGAAACCCGGCTGGGAAGGACTTTGCCGCAAGATAAGATTATCGGCGAGAGCTGGGAGGTTGTCGACCGCCCGGAGGCGCAGTCTGTCATTGCCAATGGCCCACACACCGGGCACTCTTTGCGAGAATTGCTCGAAGGGCATGCCGAAGCGGTTCTCGGCCCGGGCGCTAAGGGCGATCGGCCTTTTCCTATTCTGGTTAAATGGCTTGATTGTCAGGATCGCCTGAGCTTGCAGGTCCATCCACCGGCAACAATAGCTCCCTCCCTTGGCGGTGAACCGAAGACAGAAAATTGGTACATCGCAGAGTGCGACCCGGGCGCCTCACTTATTGTCGGCCTTAAAGAAGGGACCACCCGCGAGCAATTTGAAGTGGCTTTAGAGAAAAATGAAGCCGAATCCTGTGTCCACCGCTTCCCCGTAAAGCCGGGGGACTCCATCCTTGTCGAAAGTGGCCGTATGCACGCGATCGATGCGGGCAATCTCATCCTTGAGATCCAGCAAAACTCGGATACGACCTACCGCGTTTATGACTGGGGTCGTGTCGGGCTGGACGGGGCTCCTCGCGATCTACATATTGCAGAGTCTCTCCAGTCAATTGACTTTGCGGACTTTGAGCCGGCGCCCCTCCAGGCCCAGGCCGGCGAGCAACTCCTAGCGGACTGTAGGGAATTCCGCATCCGTAAATTCGATTTAGAGCGAGGCGAGACGCTTCACTTACCGGCTCATAAATCCGCTTGCTTGCTCCATGTCGTAGAAGGCACTTTGGCTGAAAAAGAAAGCGGCCTCCACCTGAAAAAAGGCGGGAACTATCTCCAGCCATACATTACGTCTGTACATTTGACCGCGGCAACTCCAGTTACACTACTGGTCACGGACCACTTCTAAGCGCACTAATGCCTCGCTTTTGATCTAAAGACTGCCCTTGAATTCCTCCTTAGAATTCACAGATTACAACTTTCACATTCATCCCGCACGCTAACGTCGGGTCAAATGAATCACGTATTCTCTTTTATGACCGATAAAGACCCAGCCACTTCCACCGAGCCCACCGAGCCCAGCGAGCCTGCCAAGGTACCGATTGATGCGTCAGCGGAAGCTCCCGCAAACGCAGAAGTCGAGCCCACCGCACTGGAAAAGGCGCAAGCTGAAGCATCAGAGATGAAGACCCGCTATTTGCGCTCGGTCGCCGATCTCGAGAATTATCGCAAGCGGATCACCCGAGAGAAACAGGACCTTCTGCGGAATGCCTCCAGCTCCGTAATTGAAGCCCTTTTGCCGGTCCTTGATAATATGTCTTTAGGGCTCCAGGCAGCGGAAAATCACGAAGGTGCCAAAGAGGTGGTCGCTGGTTTTCAGATGGTAAGTGAACAACTGCGCAAAGCACTTGCCGATCAGGGGCTGGAAACCCTGCAGCCGGAAGGCGAAGCCTTTGACCCGAACCTGCATGAATGCATAGCCCAACAACCCTCAGCCGATGTTCCGGAAGACCATGTCATGCAAACCGTACGGGCTGGTTATCGACTGAATGAACGCCTCCTCCGCGCTGCCAATGTTATCGTCTCAAGCGGCCCTCCGACAGAGTAGACCTCACCGCGCCAGAAAAAAATGTCCAAAGCAGATTACTACGAAACCCTCGGAGTCTCCC
>CENU01129171.1_pt1 | contig 12417 bp, 11 predicted proteins | sample 361331 | NCBI WGS metagenome assembly CENU01 (sample SAMEA2619766, study PRJEB7988) | marine metagenome | isolation source: saline water (ENVO:00002010), including
TTTTGAAACTCTTGTAATGCAGAAACCGGTCAGGCGCCGCCCTGCGCCTTCGACCAGCCACGCGGGTCGTGAAGAAAGGCCTCGACAGCCGCAAGCGTCGCTTCATCGAAGCTTCCCGCCGCACGGCTTGCCGCCAGCACATCCCACCATGTCGACAGGTAGTGAAGCTTGATTCCTTCATCTGCCAACTGCGATTCGGCATCCTTGAAAATATCGTAATAGAAGATCACGAAGGTGTGGCCAACCTCGGCGCCAGCGGTACGGATGGCCTCGACAAAGCTCAGCTTGCTGCCACCGTCGGTTGCAAGGTCCTCGACCAGAAGCACGCGCTGGCCGTCCCTGATATCGCCTTCGATACGGGCATCACGGCCAAACCCCTTCGGCTTCTTGCGGACATAATGCATCGGCAGACCGGTGCGCTCGGCCAGCCAGGCGGCAAAGGGAATGCCGGCGGTCTCACCGCCAGCGACAGCATCAAGGCTTTCATAGCCGATGTCATTCATGATCACCGTGCGGCCATAATCCATCATCTGCGAGCGCATCCGCGGAAAGGCGATGATCTTGCGACAGTCGATATAGACCGGGCTTTTCATCCCCGATGTCAGGGTAAAGGGCTCGTCGGCGCGGAACAGGACCGCCTCGATCTCGAGAAGCATCCGCGCCACCGAACGGGCGATCGCGGCTTTGTCATAGGTGTGGATCTGGTCTTCGGTCACGGCTGGTCTCGCTTCTGGGCCTGTATCTCTGGCGGGAATTCGGATATCGCGGCCGGATACTAGACAAGCCACGCGCCAATGTCATCTGTGATCCCGGGTCATCCGTGAACCCCGGTCATTCCTGATCCGGTTCGTCCGAAAACAGCCAGCGAAGCGCAAAGCTTGCCACCACCGCCGCGGCCAGCTGCGCAAGGATGAATGGCGGGGCGTCGGCCGGCAGAATTCCGGAGAAACTGTCGGTGAAGGCGCGGGCAAAGGTCACCGCCGGATTGGCAAAGCTTGTCGAGGCGGTGAACCAGTAGGCCGCCGTGATATACAGGCCGACCAGCGTCGGGACCGCCTCGGGCCGCCAGCGCAACCCGCCGAAGATCACCGTCAGCAATCCAAAGGTGGCGGTGAATTCCGAGATCCATTGCGCTGGGCCGCTGCGGATATTCTGCGAGAGCTGCAGCACCGGCATCTCGAACATCACATGCGCCAGCATCGCCCCGCAAATGGCGCCGACAGTCTGTACGAACATGAACCGCGCAGCACGCGGAAACCCGATCTCGCGGCGCAACAGAAAGGCCAGCGTCACCGCCGGGTTGAAATGTGCCCCCGACACCGGCCCGAAAATGGTGATCAGAACATAGAGGATCGCGCCGGTCGGAATGGTGTTGCCAAGAAGGGCGATGGCGAGATTCCCGTCGGCAAGCCGTTCCGCCATGATGCCGGAGCCGATGACCGTTGCCAGAAGAAGCAAGGTGCCAAAAAATTCGGCGACAAGCTGCCGTGATGTTGAAGAGGCGATCAAAATCAATCTCCGATCCTGTGCGACTGCCGCGTTGCCATGCGCTACTGGCCGGACGACTGCGGCTGCGGTGATCTGCGCGGCAGTGCAAATGTCACCGCCATGCACACCACCAGCATCATCAGCGAGCCTGCAATGCATCCTGCCAGACCACCAATCTGGTACAACAGGCCGGACAGCAGCGTTCCCATCAACCGTCCGGCAGCATTTGCAGCATAGTAGAAACCGACATCCTCGGCAGCCTTCCTCGATCCGGCGTAGGCCAGGATGAGATAGGAATGCAATGACGAATTCACCGCAAAGGGAACACCAAAGACCAGCAGGCTGGTGATCACCACGGCCACCATCGAGACCGGAAGGCTGTCAGGAGCGTGAAGCGCCCACAGCAGGATCGCCGGAATGACCGTCAGGATCACCGCCCACACCCGCGCAGCCGGCACCTCGCGGTGAAGTCCGTCAGGGCTTCGCGGCACCAGCGACGGCGCGACAGCCTGAATGCCGCCATAGGCAATGGTCCAGGCGGCAAGGAACCCGCCAACTTCCCAGAAATCCCATCCTGCCGAATAGAGAAACACCGGCACCCCCACAACAAACCACACGTCGCGCGCGCCAAACATGAAGACCCGCGCACCAGCCAGAACATTCACACCGCGCGATTTGCTGAACAGCTCGCTGACCGACTTCGACGAGGCGGAGACACCAAGACCGGCAGGAAGGGCCAGAACGCACGCCACCAGAACCGCTGCCAGCAAGGCTGCCAGCAGCCAGAGGGCCGCTGTGAACCCGACGGTGTTCAGCAGCAGGCCGCCAACAAAGAACCCGACCCCCTTGGTGGCATTTTTCGACCCGGTGAACCAGGCAACCCAGCTGAACAGCTGATTGTTGCCATCGACTGATGTGATCTTGATCGCCGATTTCGAGGCGGTCTTTGTAATGTCCTTGGCAACGCCGGCGACCCCCTGTGCCGCGACCACCCATGCCACTGACATCAACGGTCCCCAGTCAGGGTCCAGCGCTGACAGAAACAGCAGGCCGCAAATCTGCAGACCAAGACCGGAGGCCAGCATGCGGCGAATGCCGAAACGCGACGCCAGCCAGCCGCCACCAAGATTGGCAAGGATGCCGGCAGCCTCATACAGCAGGAAGAGAAAGGCGAGGGTGAAGGGGGAATAACCAAGCCGGAAGAAGTGGAACAGCACCAGCATCCGAAGGGCCCCGTCGGTCAGGGTGAACCCCCAATAGGATCCTGTGATAATCAGGTAATTTCGCATCTCGGCCCTGGCACAGTCTGCCCACAAATTCACCCGCTGAGCATAAGCCCTTTGTGGACCATCTCACAGGCTTTCCTGAAGGTGTTCCTGACGCCGTTGCTAGAGGCCTTCGGCGATCAGCTTGTTCGCCAGATCAATCATACGGCAGGAATATCCCATCTCATTGTCATACCAGGCATAGACTTTCAGGAGCGTGCCGTCGGTCACCATCGTGCTCGGCGCATCCACAATCGCGCTGCGGCAATCCTGCGCATAGTCTGCAGAGACAAGCGGCCGGTGCTCGATCCCCAGAATGCCGGCAAGGGGGCCGGAAGCTGCCTCTTCGAACAGGCGGTTAACCTCGTCGGCACTGGTCTCGCGTTGCAGTTCGAACACGCAATCGGTCATGCTGGCGTTCAGGACCGGCACCCTTACAGCATGGCCATTCAGCTTGCCGACAAGCTCGGGGAAGATCAGCCCGATGGCGGTCGCGCTTCCGGTCGTTGTCGGCTGAAGCGACAGCAACGCCGAACGCGCGCGGCGCAGATCCTTGTGCGGCGCATCAACCACAAGATTGGTATTCGTCGGATCATGGATTGTGGTGATCTGGCCATGCCGGATGCCAATCGCCTCATGCACCACCTTGACCACCGGCGCAAGGCAGTTTGTCGTGCAGGATGCCGCCGTCACAATCGGATGAGCGTCGCGGTCATACATATGGTCATTCACACCCATGACCACATTCAGAACACCCGGGTCTTTCACCGGCGCTGCCACGATGACACGTTTCACCCCGCGGTCGAAATAGGGCGCAAGCTGTTCAACCGTGCGGAATTTGCCGGTGCATTCGAGGACGATGTCACATCCAAGATCACCCCAGGGCACATCGCCGGGGCTGGATTCTGCGGAAAACCCGATCTTCCTGCCATCAATATCGAGGGTGCTGTCATCCCCGGTGCCGACATCCGCACGCCAGCGGCCCTGCACGCTGTCAAACGCCAGAAGATGCGCCGTTGTCGCGGCACCACCCGAAATCTCGTTCACATGACGAATATCGAGGCGGTTGTCACAACCGGGATCACCAGCCTCGCGATGGGCCCCACCACAGGCGGCGCGCATGGCCAGCCTTCCAATCCGCCCCATTCCGTTGATACCGACAGCCACTATATCTGCACTCCCCAGTTGCACGTCCCGGTTTCATTTCCGGGTTTTATTTCCGGGTTTCACTCACCGGTTTCACTTTTGGGCGGACAGCCCTGCACCATGGTCTTTTCCGGCATTTCACCGTCACCCGGTCGGTACCACCTTGACGAACATGACATACAGCCCATCTCCGGATGATGCCGCCAGACCTCAACGCTACAGATACGATGCGAAAATGACAAAACGGTTACAGAAACGGGATCTCCCCAGCAAGATTTGCGCCAGCTGCGGGCGGCCCTTTACCTGGCGCAAGAAATGGGAGCGTGATTGGGAACAGGTGCGCTACTGCTCGAAACGCTGCGCCGGCCAGCGCGGCAAGCAGGCGTCATGAGCCGTCGGCAACCAGCGCCTCGACCTGTGCCGACTCGATGACCTCGGCGATCAGCCCGTTCTGCAACGTCGCGCCGATGCCGGCATCCTCGAAATAGATCCCGAACTCATCGGTGCCATAGCTGTGGGCCGGCACCCAGGCGAAGACAAGCTGGTGTCCGGCCGGGCAATCCGCGGCGGCGGCATCCTCCAGCGGCTCGGCACTGTCAAAATTCCAGGTCACCGCAACAGCAACAAAGAATTTTTGCCCGCCCTTGCCTGCCACTTCCATTTCCACCGCCATGGTGACAGTGACATCGCGGGTGTCATGCGCCGCCATATAGGCACCAAGATCGCCGCCATGATCCGCCATGATCACCGACAGCGGCACAAAATGCGTGGAAACAGGATGGGGAGTGGCGGTCATCTTGCGGGAGTCCTCAGCGCTAGGTCAGGCGGCGCAACGCGCGCCGGCGCACTCTGCCAGCTTCACCGGCGGCAATCCAGTGATGTTTGCCATCGTCGGGCGTCGAGAGGGGGTCGTCTGGCCTAGTGCATTTCCGCTGGTGCACGCAGCGCATAACCGCTGCCCCGCACCGAATAGATCAGATTGGGGGCGTTCACACCGCCATAGAGCGGCGCATTGATCGCCTTGCGAAGGCGCGAAAGATGGACATCTACGGTGCGTTCCTCGACGAAGACGCCATGTCCCCAGACAAGGTCGAGAAGTTGCGCGCGGCTGAACACCCGCCCGGGCCGTTCCATCAGAATGGCAAGCAGGCGGCTTTCCTTTGGCCCCAGCGAGACAAGATGACCACCGCGGGTGATCTCCATCGTCGTCTGGTTGAAGCGCAGGTCGTGGAATTCCAGAATATCGTCGGCCAAGGCCGGATGCGCGCGGCGCAGCAGCGCACGAACGCGGCTGATCATCTCGCGTGGCGAGAACGGCTTGGAAATATAGTCGTCAGCACCGATGTCCAGCCCGAGAGTCCGGTCGCCCTCCTCACCCCGCGCGCTGAGGATGATAATGGGAAGACGCTTGGTGTCGGAGCGGGAGCGCAGGGTACGGCACAGATCGATCCCTGACATTTCCGGCATCATCCAGTCGATGATCGCCAGATCCGGGTGGTGCTCGTCAATCATGTCCAGCGCCTGCTGGCCATCTTCTGCGCGAATGACCTCATAGTCGGCCTGAATCAGGTTGTAGGTCAGCAGCTCGAGCTGGTTCGGCTCGTCATCGGCTACAAGAATCCTGATAGACATAACGGTCTGATTCCTTCTCTACCCAATCGAACCCCGCTGATGCCACAGCATCGTTACAGTTTTATGAATCGCCTACCGCTCGCTCAGCACGGGAAGCGACACCGCGAAGCGAGTGACGCCGTCTGCCGAGCTGCTGACCTTCATCATGCCACGATGGCGATTGACGATATGCTTGACGATGGCAAGTCCGAGCCCGGTGCCGCCGATCTGCCGCGAGCGGGCCTTGTCGACCCGGTAGAACCGCTCGGTCAGCCGGCTCAGATGCTTCTCGGCGATGGTCTCACCCCGGTTGGTCACCGAAATCATCACCTGGTCTTCGCGCTGCTGCTCCACATCGATCTCGATCACGGTATTCTCGAAGCCGTATTTGATCGCATTCTCGATCAGATTGTGGAACACCTCGTTGATCTCGTCAGCAAAGCCGCGCATCAGCAGCCTGTTTGCCCCTTCGGCGCGGCTGTCGGTCAGGCTGATCGCCATCTGCCGTCGCGCCGCGCGCGTCTCGAGGCTGGCGATCACCGATTTCACAACCTCCATCAGCGGCACTGTCTCATCGGGGACAATATGCTCGTCCACCTCGACCCGCGACAGTGACAGAAGATCATCGATCAGCCGCGACATGCGGCCGGCCTCCTCTTCCATGATCCGCAGGAAACGCTGCTGCGTCGGCCAGTCCCGCACCTCGTTTATCAGGATTGTCTCGATGAACCCGGCCAGGCTTGTCAGCGGCGAACGAAGTTCATGGCTGACATTGGCGACGAAATCGCGACGCACCTTTTCAAGGTTGCGTTGCAGGGTCATGTCAAGAAGAAGCACCATGATCATGCCCTCCTCCAGACGCCGGATACGGACATTGAATTCCATCGCAACATTGGTCTGGGCGGAATGGACAAGCGTACAGGAACTCTCGCGACCCGCCAGAACCTCGGCCACGTCATCCCTGGCAATCACCTCGAGCAGGTTGCGGCCGACCAGCCCCTCGCCGAGAAACCGCACGGCAGCACTGTTCGCGGACAGGATCGCGCCATCGTCATCGACGACAAGCAGGCCGTCATCAAGCATCCTGCCGACCTCGCCAAGGACGCCGGGATCTTGGATCAGTGCGATGTCTTCGGGGGCATTCATATCCGTCTCTTTGCGGTTTCGCCGGCTGTCTCCGGCACGCCTCTTCCCGTCTGCCTAAGATAGCAACTCACTGTCACGGTTTCCAGACTGCCGGCAACCAAAATGCCGCCGGGACCGGATCGTCAGGCCCCCTCGATCCGGGCTGCCATACCGGCACTTTGCGCCAGCTGCTGGAAGCGCCGTCTGGTGTGGCTGTCGACAAGCGCAGCGCTGCTGGAATCGACATGAAGGGTCAGCGTCTCGTTATCGTGGCTCAGACGAAGACGCTGCAGGTTCAGCGCCGTTCCACCGGAAAATGTAAGGGCGAACCGCAATCCGAGACCGATGGTGGTGGCTTCGGCGCGGCGGTGGCGGCTCAAAATCGAGGACAGCTCCGGCGGACGCGACTTGTTGGTCTTGCGACCGACATAGCGATGGTAGATGGCGGTCGCCAGCCAGATGCGCTCCTTGTGGGTGACGCAGTTCACCGGCAGGCCAAGAACACGCCGCGCCCCGAGATCACCGCGCACATCCTCATGCTCGTTCCAGCACATGTCGGACAGGTAGCAGGCCGCCTCGAGAAGCCGCTCGAATTTGGCGCGGTCATGCGCGGCATCCGTCTGGTCACCGCCTTTGCGATTGGTGAACAGCGGACGCAAAAGAGCCATCAGCGCGTCGGGAACACCGCCGAACCGGTGCGAGGCAAGGGAAATCTCCTGGCAGACAACCTGCAGGAAATCGTCATTGTCACTGTCGCCGATCTCCCGATCCGCGATCAGGCCGTCACGGATGCTGGTGCCGCTGACAATGAGACGCGACGCCCCGCTCTGGCGCAGCAGCGCGCGCATGATCCTTGCTGCCATCGGCATGGTTTTCTGGCGACCAAGCGGAACGCCGGCCAGATCGGGTGATTCGCGGCAGAATGCGCTGAGAAGAAGGCTGGCTTCTCTGCCGGAAATGCGGAGGCCGTGAAGCACCGGCAGCGGATATCCCGTCTGTTCGATATAGGCGAGTCCCAGCGCGCGGAACGACCCGCCCACACCATAGATGCGACCGCCGCCAGTGTCGGCAATCCATGGCGTTGCAGCAAGCGCATCTGCAACACTGTCCTCATCGACATCGGACAAATGGCCGAAATTGAAGCTTGTAGAATGCTGCACCTCACCCGCTTTCAGGGCCACAACCTCGAGGCTGCCGCCACCAAGGTCTGCAACAAGGCCGGTGGCATCGGGTATGTTCAGCGTCAGCCCCCGCGAGACATAATGCGCTTCCTCCTTCTGGCTGAGCACCTGTATCGGTTTGCCAAGCATCGCCTCGGCCGGGCCGGTAAAGTCGTCGCCATTATCTGCACGCCGGACGGCCGCCGTGGCAACGGCATGGATGGTGGTGACACCCATCGCATTCATGATCTTGGAAAAGCGCGAGATCGCCGCCAGAGCCACCTCGATACGTTCTGGCTGAAGCATGTTGTTGCTGCCAAGCCCTTCGCCAAGCCGGCAGTTGGACCGCTCGTTGAACAGCGGGAAGGGATAGCGCCCACCGCTGGCATAGATCACCAGACGGATTGAGTTCGAGCCAATATCGATGACCGCAATCGGCGCATCGCGACCAGCCCTGCTGACATCAGCGATCGCCGGGCCGTCGGCATGCCCCTCCACGGCTAGAGCCGCTCGATGGCGATGGCTGTGCCTTCGCCGCCGCCGATACAGATGGCGGCAATGCCGCGTGACAGACCGCGTGTCTCCAGCGCGTTCAGAAGCGTCACGATGATGCGGCTTCCCGAGGCCCCGATCGGATGACCAAGCGCACAGGCGCCGCCATTCACATTCACCCGGTCAGCCGACAGCCCCATCTCATGCATGAAGGCCATGGGCACGACGGCGAAGGCTTCGTTCACCTCCCACAGGTCGACATCATCCATGCCCCAGCCGAGCCTTGCCATCAGTTTCTGGGCAGCCGGCACCGGTGCTGTGGTGAACCATTGCGGATCATGGGAATGGCTGGCATGGCCAAGAATTCTGGCACGCGCCCTCATCCCGCGGGCCGCTGCATGCGCCGCACTGGTGACGACCAGCGCTGCGGCGCCGTCGGAGATCGACGAGGAATTTGCCGCGGTTACCGTGCCATCTCTGGCGAAGGCCGGTTTCAGCTGCGGGATTTTTTCCGGGCGCGCCTTGCCGGGCTGCTCGTCAGCACTGATCACTGTCTCGGCTTTGCGGGTGGTCACCGTGACCGGCGCGATTTCGCCCGCAAATGCGTCACTCTTCTGGGCCTGCAGCGCCCGGTCCAGCGAGCGCAGCGCGAACGCGTCCTGCGCCTCCCGCGAGAACTGGTAGCGCGAAGCGCAATCCTCGGCCAGGCTTCCCATCAGCCTGTTGTTGTCATAGGCATCCTCGAGCCCATCGAGAAACATGTGGTCCTGAAGCGTCTGATGCCCCAGCCGCGCGCCGCCACGTGTCGAGGGCGACAGATATGGCGCGTTGGTCATGCTTTCCATGCCGCCGGCGACGACCAGCCCGGCGCTTCCGGCACGCACCAGATCATGCGCCATCATCACCGTTTTCATGCCCGAGCCGCAGACCTTGTTCAAGGTCGAGGCCGGCACATTCTCCGGCAGGCCGGCGGCGAAGCCTGCCTGGCGGGCTGGCGCCTGGCCAATCCCGGCCGGAAGCACGCACCCCATGATCAGTTCGTCAACGGCCCCGTCAACGGCCCCGTCCTCGGCACCGTCCTCGGCACCGGCATCGGCCAGAGCGGCGCGGATGGCCACGCCACCAAGCGTTGGTGCCGGCACCGCTGCAAGGTCGCCCTGAAAGCCACCCATCGGGGTGCGCGCCGCGCCTGCGATGACGATATCGGTTGCTGCTGCGGCGTCTGGCATCGGCATCCTCCTGAGCCCGGATCCGCGCACTCCTGGCGCGGTGGTCCTTTGCCGCATCCTAGGGGGAGCGACGGCGTTTTTCAAACCTTTGCAGCATGGCCGAGAAATCGCGGCCAAGACCATCCCCGGACTCGACAAAATCGGCATAAAGCGACATGGCCGCCGCGCCGAGTGGCGTATCGGCACCGGCGTCGCCTGCCGCCTGCTGTGCCAGTCGCAGATCCTTCAGCATCAGTTCGGCCGCGAATCCGGGGGTGTAGTCATTGTCGGACGGGCTCGACGGGCCCACCCCGGGCGCCGGGCAATAGGCGTTCATGGTCCAGCTGTACCCCGAGGACGTGCTCACCACATCGAACATTTTCTGCCGGTCGAGACCAAGCCCGTCAGCAAGGGCAAAGGCCTCACAGGTGACGATCATCGTCGCACCAAGAATCATGTTGTTGCAGATCTTTGCCGCCTGCCCGGCACCGCTGTCACCGCAATGCACCGCTTTCTGGCCCATTATCGCGAACAGCGGTTCGGCCAGGGCGAATGCCGCCTCTGACCCTCCGGCCATGAAGGTCAGCGTGCCGCCCGTCGCGCCCCCGACACCGCCGGACACCGGTGCGTCGACAGGCAGCATGCCGGCCGCCATGGCCTGTTCGGCCACAGCGCGGGCCGATGCCACATCAACGGTCGAACAGTCGACAAAGCCACAACCGGACGCCATCACCGGCAGAATGTCATCCGCCACGGCGCGCAACGCGGCGCCGTCGGGAAGCATGGTCATCACCACGTCACGGCCCCGTGCCGCTTCGCCGGCACTTCCGGCCACCGCCACGCCATCAACTGTCACATCCGACAGATCATGGCCGGTGACCCGATGCCCGGCCGCCACAAGGTTGGCCGCCATCGGCGCCCCCATATTGCCAAGTCCGATGAAGCCTATATCCATCACCCTGTCCTCCTGTCATGCCTGCTGCATTCTGGTCAGTCAGAGCTTAGCGGCTGTGTCGGGTTTGGCCAGTCCGGGGACGGAACCCCGAATCAGGGCAAGGTCAGACAAATCAGGGCAAGGTCAGACGGGGAGGCAGAATTTGCCAGTCAGCTGTGCCGACATGTGGCATAATGCTGGCAGACGGGCAGCTCACTGCCACTCTTGCGGGAGACCGGAATGCGCATTCTGCAATCGATGTTGACGGCCCTTGTCACCGCGCCGACACGGATCGGTGCTCTGGGATGGAACCCGTTCGCAGAGCTGGACAAGAATGATCCCGAATCACTTGTCGATGCGGTGTTGTCCGCCACCGGCGAGGTGTCTTCGCTTGTCTATGCCGCAACGCTTCTCGACAGGATCGAGGCCATGGCGGATGACGAGCTGCTGCCGCTTCTGGATCATATCGCCACCACCCATGACCTTGATGCGGAGGCGCTGTCCGCCGCTGCCGCAAGCTATGCAAAGGGGCGGGACGCACAGGGCCTTGCCACCATCGCCAGCCTTGCCGAGCCACGCTGGGTCGAGCTGTTTCGCCGGCTGAACGCCACCGAAGGCGGCACTGTCAGGCTTGTCAGGATGCGCCAGCGGCTGCTTCGGCTGGGCCGTGAGGATGCCGCTGCCAAACGTCTTGATGAAGGGCTGAAGTCACTTCTGCGGATGTGGTTCAATCCCGGCTTTCTGATCCTGCAGCCGATCGACTGGTCGACCCCGGCCAACATTCTGGAAAAGATCATCGCCTATGAGGCGGTCCATGCCATCTCTTCCTGGGACGATCTTCGCGCCAGACTGGCACCGGAGGACCGGCGCTGCTTTGCCTTTTTCCATCCGTCGATGCCAGAGGAACCGCTGATTTTCGTCGAGGTGGCGCTGACCGGGGATATCCCGCGCGCCATCGACCCGGTGCTGCAGATTGACCGGGAGGCGCTGCCGGCGCAGGAGGCCAGCACCGCGGTGTTCTATTCGATCTCGAACTGTCAGGCGGGGCTGGCCGGCATTTCCTTTGGCAATTTCCTGATCAAGCGCGTGGCGCAGGATCTGAAACAGCAGTTCCCCGAGCTGAAACGCTTTGTCACCCTGTCACCGGTGCCCGGACTGATGCGATGGCTTCGCGGCATCAATCCCGATCTTGCCGCAACATTCAGCACCGCTGATGCCGCATTCTGGAACGGGGCCGCGGCGGAACAGGAAAAACCGTTTCTGGCGGCGGCGCTGCGCTATTTCACCGAGTCCGATCGCGCCGATGGCTGGCCGAACGATCCTGTGGCACGGTTCCATCTTGGCAATGGCGCGGTGCTCGAACAGCTGAATTTCGGGGCAGACCGGTCGGAAAAGGGGATGGCGCAGTCGGGCGGGCTGATGGTGAACTATCTCTATGACCTGAAGGTGGTCGAGGCCAATCACGAAGCCTTCCACGAGAGCAAGGCCGTGCCGCTGTCAACGGCGCTGAAACAGCTTCAACGCAGCCTCTAGCCATCACCAGCCGGCACCCTGAGGGTGGCCAGACGCTGCTGCTGCGCCGCCAGTGCCGCGTGATATTCCGCCGCAAGCCTGTCGACAAGCTGTGCCACCGTCGGGATGTCGGTGATCCCGCCAACGCCGTGACCGGCTGACCAGATGTCACGCCAGGCGGTTGGCCTGTTTCGTTCGGCGTCATGCGCTTCGGCAAGTTCGCCGGCGATATCGGCCTCCGGCGCCGTGCCGTCGGTGCTGTAGCCTGCCGAGGCAAGGCTGGCAGCAATGAAATTCGCGTTGACGCCGGACACGGTGTCGGTCTCGACGATGTCCCCAAGATGGCTGTCCACAAGCATGGCCTTGTAATCGTCCGGCGACAGGCATTCCGCAGTGCCGATAAAGCGTGTCCCCAGATAGGCGAGATCGGCCCCCATCACCTGCGCGGCGGCGACATCACCGCCACTGGACATCGC
>CENU01127068.1_pt1 | contig 12411 bp, 10 predicted proteins | sample 361331 | NCBI WGS metagenome assembly CENU01 (sample SAMEA2619766, study PRJEB7988) | marine metagenome | isolation source: saline water (ENVO:00002010), including
AACACGAGGCCTTCAAACGTCCATTTCCAAGAACCTATTTGAAATGAAAACATCGCCAAAAGCACAAGGTCTTTATGACCCAAGCAACGAACACGAAAATTGCGGTATCGGTCTGATCGTAGACATGAAGGGCCGCAAGTCCCACAGCATTGTGCAGGGGGCGCTTGAAATCTGTGTCAACCTCGACCATCGGGGCGGTTGCGGATGCGATCCCATCACGGGCGATGGTGCGGGTATCTTCATCCAATTGCCGCACAAGTTCTTTTCTACTGTCTGTGCAGATGAGTGCGGATTCGAATTACCCGAAGAAGGTGATTACGGCGTCGGATTTGTTTTTCTCTCACAGAACGAAGAAGATCGGCTGAAAGAAGAGCAGATTATCACCGAAATCATTCTCGAAGAAGGCTTTCCACTGCTCGGTTGGCGGGATGTGCCGGTAAATAGTCATATTTTAGGCAAAGCATCCGCAGCCTGTGAGCCAGTCATGCGCCAGTTTTTCATCGACCGTGGCGAAGTCTGCCAGCGCGGTCTCGAGTTTGAGCGCAAGCTTTATGTCATTCGTCGCCTCGCCGCTCACCGTATTCGCTACAGCGGTGCTGACGAAGATGAACTCTTTTACATTGGTTCCCTCTCCAGCCGTACCATGACCTACAAGGGCATGCTCACCACCGGTCAACTGGGCGACTACTTCCCAGATTTGGCCAGCGAGAACATGGAGTCGGCACTCGCCCTGACCCACTCTCGTTTCTCCACCAATACCTTTCCCAGCTGGCCACGCGCTCAACCGTTTCGCTATCTCTGTCACAACGGTGAAATCAACACGGTTCGGGGCAATGAGAACTGGCTCCACGCCCGCCAAATGCAACTCGCCAGCGATGTTTTCGGTGATGATTTAAAGAAGCTGCTTCCCATCATTCGCGAAGACGGATCCGACTCGCAGAAATTCGATAATTGCCTCGAGTTCCTCGTCCTTTCCGGCCGCAGCTTGGCACATGCCATGATGATGATGATTCCCGAACCCTGGGAGCGCCACAAGTCCATGCCCCAGCACAAACGCGACTTCTATGAGTTTCATGCATGCATGATGGAGCCTTGGGATGGCCCCGCATCAATGGCTATGTCCGATGGAATACAAGTCGGTGCAACACTCGATCGTAACGGCCTACGCCCCTCCCGTTATTACGTGACAGCTGACGATAAAGTCATTCTTGCTTCTGAAGTCGGTGTTCTTGAAGGCATCGAGCCCGCCAGCGTAGTCAAAAAAGGCCGTCTCGAGCCCGGTCGTATGTTTCTCATCGACATGGAAGAAGGTCGCATCCTGGACGATGCGGAATTAAAAGAGCAGATTGCATCCGAGCACCCTTACGGCCAGTGGCTCAAGGAAAACCTGCTTCCAGCAACCGAGCTCCCTGATCCACCAGCAGAGAAAGCCGTCGCTGACGATTTTGATACAATTGAAACCCGTCAGAAAGTCTTTGGCTATACCTACGAGGACATGCGCTTCCTTCTCGGTCCGAGTGCCCAAGCCGGCAAACAACCGCTTGGCTCAATGGGCAACGATGCGCCTCTGGCCGTGCTCTCCGACCAACCGCAACTGCTGTATAATTATTTTAAGCAACTTTTCGCGCAGGTAACAAATCCTCCGATCGACCCAATCCGGGAAGAACTGGTCACCGCCAGTATTACGTTTATCGGGTCCGAAGGTGACCTCACGCGGCCCGGCCCGGACAGTTGCCGGATGATCAAATACGAGAGCCCACTTTTGGACAACCGCCAGCTCGATCAATTGCATCACATTGACCGCGCCGGATTTAAGTCGGCTAAGCTGCCAATGACTTTTGAAGCGGCCCACGGAGGTCTCTCCGAAGGCCATAACAACATCTCTGAGCCCGCCATCACGGACAAGGGGCTGGAAGCCGCACTCGAAACACTTTTCGAAAACGCCGATACAGCTATTAACGATGGCGTGAACATCCTTATCCTTTCCGATCGTAAGATTGGTCAGAAGAAGGCGCCCATACCGGCATTACTGGCAGTCGCTGGTCTTCACCATCACCTCGTTCGCCAAGGTACTCGTACCCGTGTATCCATTGTTCTCGAGTCGGCAGAGCCCCGCGAGGTTATGCACTATGCCCTCCTTCTTGGTTATGGAGTCAATGCGATAAACCCCTATCTTGCCCTCGAATCCGTGCGTCACCTCGTTCACCGCGGAGATATCGACTTGGACCCGGAGATAGCCTGTTACAACTTCCTCAAAGCCAATCTCAACGGCGTCATTAAGACCATGTCCAAAATGGGCATTTCTACGGTCGCTTCCTACCGCGGCGCGCAAATATTTGAAGCGATCGGCCTGAACCAATCGGTAGTCGATAAATACTTTACCAAAACAGCCTCCCGCGTCGAAGGTGTAGGCCTCGATGCGATCGCTGGAGAAGCCATGACCCGCCACGCTAAGGCTTTTGCTCCCAGAGAGGATGAGCGCGATGCTGCCCTCGATCCCGGAGGTATTTATCAATGGCGGTCCGGCGGTGAGCGTCACCTCTTTAATCCAGTGACCATTCACAAGCTGCAAAAAGCAACGCGTCTGGGTGAATATGCGGTCTTTAAGGAATACTCCGAGGCGATCAACGATCAGTCCCGCGAAATGTTTACCCTCCGGGGATTGATGGACTTCAAGTTGGATACCGCTAAATCGATACCTATTGAAGAAGTCGAATCCGCTACGGAAATCGTCAAACGCTTCAAGACAGGGGCCATGTCTTATGGCTCCATTTCGAAGGAAGCTCATGAAGCCCTGGCCATTGCCATGAACCGCCTCGGCGGGAAATCCAATACCGGGGAAGGTGGCGAAGATCCAGACCGTTTCACTCCCGATGAAAACGGTGATTCCCGCCGCTCGGCGATCAAGCAGGTAGCATCCGGCCGCTTTGGTGTGACCAGTAACTATCTGGTCAACTCTGACGAAATCCAGATCAAGATCGTACAAGGAGCCAAGCCCGGAGAAGGTGGTGAACTGCCCGGCCACAAAGTACTTCCAAAGATTGCCAAGACCCGTGGCACCACTCCCGGAGTCGGATTGATTTCGCCTCCTCCCCACCACGACATTTACTCGATTGAGGATCTGGCTGAACTAATCCACGACCTGAAAAACTCGAACCGCCATGCCCGGATCAATGTCAAGCTCGTCTCCGAAGTCGGTGTCGGCACGATTGCTGCGGGTGTAGCCAAGGCCAAAGCCGATGTCATCCTCGTCTCTGGATATGACGGTGGAACCGGCGCATCGCCTCGTTCCTCTATTCAGCATGCCGGTGCACCGTGGGAACTCGGCCTCGCCGAAACCAACCAAACGCTCCTTCTCAACGATTTGCGCTCCCGTGTCGTAGTCGAAACTGATGGTCAGCTGAAGACCGGTCGCGATGTTGCCATCGCCTGCCTGTTAGGGGCTGAAGAATACGGCTTCGCAACCGCTCCACTAGTCACTCTGGGCTGTCTCATGATGCGCGTATGCCACAAGAACACCTGCCCGGTCGGTGTCGCTACGCAAAACCCGGAACTTCGCAAGAAATTCCACGGAGGCCCCGAAGCTGTCGTCCACTTCATGAACTATGTAGCCGAAGAAATGCGCGAAATCATGGCGCAACTCGGCTATCGCACAGTCAACGAAATGGTCGGCCAAGTAGACCGTCTGGAAATGCGTCACGCCATCGAGCACTGGAAAGCGCGCGGACTGGATTACAGCAAGATCCTCTACAAGCCGGATGTAGGTCCGGATGTGGGTAGCTTCTGCCAGATGAAACAGGACCACCTGCTGGAAAACTCGCTCGATGAACGGGAGATACTGAAGCAGGCTAAACCGGCTATCGATAACGGTACACCGGTTGAGATTCGACTACCCATCGTCAATACTGACCGCGTAGTCGGCACACTTACAGGAGCTGAAATCTCGCGTAATCATGGAGCCGAAGGCTTGCCCGAAGACACGGTTCAAATTCATTTGACCGGTTCGGCCGGCCAATCCCTCGGAGCCTTTTGCCCCAAGGGTATGACCTTCAACGTCGAAGGCGACACCAACGACTATCTTGGCAAAGGTCTCTCCGGTGGTAAAATCATCGTCCGCCCACACGCGGATTCACCTTTTGTCGCTCACGATAACATTATTACCGGAAACGTCTGCTTCTACGGTGCTACGGGGGGAGAAGCCTATGTAGCCGGTATGGCCGGCGAACGCTTCTGTGTCCGTAATTCCGGTGTCGAAGCCGTCATTGAAGGCCTCGGCGACCATGCTCTCGAGTATATGACCGGAGGCATGGTGATCAATCTTGGCAGCACCGGGCGTAACCTCGGTGCGGGCATGTCCGGTGGAGTCGCTTACATCTACGATGAAGCCGGTGACTTTATTCAAAATCGTCTAAACCCGGACATGGTGAATGTATACCAACTGATCGAGTGCGGCGACGAAGAACTCGAACTGGTACGCGCCAAGATAGAAAAGCATGTTCTGTTAACCGGCTCTGCCCGAGGACGTGCCATTCTCGATGATTGGCCGGCCACCGCAGGAAATTTCCTCAAGATTATGCCACAGGACTATGAACGGGTTTTGAAAGCGCAAACCCGTGCCATAGAGCGCGGACTCGAGGGCGAAGCCGCTATCCTTGCCGCATTTGAAGAAAACGTCAAAGCCGGGCACTAATTCTACTCTATCTCATTTATAACCACACACCCTTTAGCATCATGGGCAAACCAACAGGATTCATCGAGTTCGAGCGCAAGACCATTCCCAACCGCGAGCCACTAGCTCGCCTCAAGGACTGGGATGAAATTCACGAGCCTTACAACGAAAAATCTCTGCGTACACAGGCATCCCGCTGTATGGACTGTGGCACCCCTTACTGCCACACCGGCATGACCCTCTCCAATATGGCCAGCGGTTGTCCGATCAATAACCTGATCCCGGAATTCAACGACCTGGTTTACCAAAATAAATGGGCCGATGCTTACAACCGTCTGGCAAAGACGAATAATTTCCCTGAATTCACCGGTCGCGTCTGTCCTGCTCCATGTGAGGGCTCTTGCGTGCTCGGCGTCATTGAGCCACCGGTCGCCATCAAAAACATCGAGTGCTCCATTATCGACAAAGCCTGGGAAGAAGGTTGGGTCACTCCCCAACCGCCGACAGAACGAACCGGAAAGCGCGTCGCCGTCGTTGGTTCCGGCCCTGCCGGACTGGCCGCTGCCGACCAACTGAACAAAGCCGGACACCTCGTGACTGTATTTGAACGGGCCGATCGCCCCGGCGGACTGCTCATGTATGGCATCCCCAACATGAAGCTGGAAAAGGATGTCGTCACACGGCGTACCGGACTAATGGAAGAGGAAGGTGTTGCCTTCAAATGCGGCGTTGAAATCGGTACAGATATCTCCCCCAAAGAGCTTCTCGACGACTTTGACTCCGTCGTTTTGGCCTGCGGTGCGACCAAGCCACGCGACTTGCCAATCGAGGGTCGCGAACTGGAAAACGTGCACTTCGCGATGGATTTTCTCGGACCCAATACAAAGGAACTCTGGGATCTCAAAGAAGGCAAAGCCGAGCAATTTACTGAACTGGCGAAAGATAAGAACGTCGTCATCATCGGCGGTGGGGATACTGGTACTGACTGCGTCGGCACTTCCCTGCGTCATGGTTGCAAGAGCGTGGCCCAACTGGAGATCATGCCCAAGCCGCCACTAGAGCGCGCAGCCAATAACCCTTGGCCGGAATGGCCCAAGACCTACAAGGTCGACTACGGGCAGGAAGAAGCCGCCGCCGTACAAGGTGGGGATCCCCGTGAATATCTCGTCAGCGCCAGCAAGTTTGAAGGCGACGCCGACGGTAAGCTCAAAGCCGTACACGTACACAGCATTGAATGGGTCAATCAGGATGGCCGCTTCATGCCGAAGAAAGTCGAAGGCAGCGAGCGCGTCCTTGAAGCCGATCTTGTTCTCCTTGCCATGGGCTTCCTCGGCCCGGAAGCCGACATTGTTGAACAACTCGGGCTCGAACAAGATGCCCGCTCCAATATCAAGGCAGAGTACGGACGCTTTAAGACCAATATCGACAAGGTCTTTGCTGCCGGCGATGTCCGTCGAGGACAATCACTTGTTGTTTGGGCAATCAACGAAGGGCGAGCCGTCGCCCGGGAGTGCGATCGCTTCCTCATGGGCACAACCAAGCTCCCCTAGTCCACGCCATTAGGTATCATAGTACCACCGGCCAGCTGATCTTGAGCATAGCTCATTGCCTCTGCCTATCATATACCGATTTGCTAGAGGTATTACCTGATTGATCTTGGCAGGGACACTGCCCCCGCCCGTGCGGGAAACTTGCACGATTCTATTTCTCATACGGAGACACGGAGATTCATCAGGCTTTTCTGCGAGAGTGGGCGTCGAGTCACGAAAACCGATCAACGGCTAAAAATATGCTTAAACCGAGCGATTACTTAGCCGATTTTGCCGAAGAGCACGGATGCGTTGTGCCCGCCAAATCCGGAATTATTGCAGAGTGCCGTACTAATATCCGCCTCACGCATGGTATTGGGCACATAGTCCAGATCACAATCCGGATCCGGGTCTTCATAATTAATCGTTGGGGGTACCTTGCCCTCTTTCAGGGCCATTGCACAGACCGCTGACTCAATACCACCGGCCGCGCCAAGTAAGTGGCCGGTCATGGACTTGGTCGAGCTAATCAAAGTCTTGCTCGCGTGTTCGCCCAGCGCCTTCTTGATTGCCAGTGTCTCAAACTTATCGTTATACGGTGTGGAAGTACCGTGAGCATTAATATAGTCGATGTCAGAAGGCTCTAGACCCGCATCGACAATCGTCTTTCCAATCGCCTTGGAAAGTGCCTTACCCTCCGGGTCCGGCGAAGTGATGTGGTAGGCGTCACAGGTAGCCGCGTAGCTCTTTACTTCACAGTAAATATCTGCTCCCCGAGCCTCTGCGTGCTCTAAAGTCTCAAGAACAAGGACGCCCGCGCCCTCCCCCATAACAAATCCATCACGACCCTGGTCAAAGGGACGGCTCGCCCGGGAAGGGTCGTCATTATAGCTCGTACTCATCGCCTTCATCGAGCAAAAGCCGGCATAACCGAGCTCGGTGATCGCGGCTTCACTGCCGCCGGCAACCATGACATCAGCATCTCCATCGCGAAGAATACGAAAGCTTTCGCCAATCGCATGCGTCGCTGTTGAGCAGGCGCTGACCAAACCGTAATTCGGACCCCGGGCACCGATCTCAATGGCAATGACCCCACTCGCTATATTTGCGATGAGGGAAGGTATCATAAAAGGCGAGACCTTGCGGGGACCCATTTCATAAAGCCTCCGGCTTTGCGTCTGGATTGTCAGCATGCCCCCGATACCGGAGCCGACAAGGACACCGATGCGATCGGAGTCGAGCTTTGTCGTGTCCATCGAAGCATCACTCAGAGCAAGACGGGTCGCGGCTACAGAGAAGTGTGTGTAGCGGTCGTTGCGGCGGGCTTCCTTCGGATCCATGTAGTCGCCCGCATTAAAATCACGTACTTCGGAGCCAACCTTTGATGGATAATCCGTAACATCAAATGAAGTGACCGAGTCGATGCCGCTCTTACCCGCAAGGATATTTCCCCAAAACGGCTCGATGCCGATCCCCAGTGAGGTGATGGTACCGATCCCGGTAACGACTACACGCTTTCTTGCTACTCCCTCTTCCATGACTCAGTCGTAAAAACAAAGCCGCGAAAACGCGGCTTTAGTGAATAAAAATAATCAGATCCGGACTTAGCCGGCCTTTTCCGTGATGTATTTGACGACATCGCCCACAGTCTGCAGCTTTTCTGCTTCAGCTTCAGGGATCTCTCCGTCGATTTCCTCTTTGAATTCCTCCTCGAAGGCCATGATCAGTTCGACAGTGTCGAGTGAGTCGGCTCCCAGATCGTCAAGAAACGATGCGGCGGGGACGACTTGCTCAGCATTTACGTTAAGTTGGTCGACAATGATTGCGGTAACACGTTGTTCAATAGTTTGATCGGACATAATGTAGTATCAGTATTTAAGCTCTATAAAGCAGCATCACATGACCATACCACCGTCAACCGTAAAAACCTGACCGGTGATGTAAGATGCGTCGTCGGATGCAAGAAAATCTGTCATGGCCGCAATATCTTCCGAGCGGCCCATGCGTTTTAAGGGGATCATGCCAACAATAGCCGTCTGTTGCTGTTCGTTCAGTTCGGCGGTCATATCTGTCTCAATGAAACCGGGTGCAACTGCGTTTACCGTCACGTTACGGGCAGCAAACTCCTTCGCCAGACTCTTCGTCAATCCATGAATACCCGCCTTGGCAGCAGCATAATTCGCTTGTCCCGCATTACCCATCAGCCCAATGACCGAGGATATATTGATGATACGGCCCTTTCGCTTGCGCGTCATCGGGCGCCCCAAATGCTTCGACCAAGCGAAACAGCTCCCCAAATTGGTTGAAAGAACCGCATCCCAATCAGCATCATCCATCCGAAAGAGCAGTCCATCACGGGTGATACCGGCACAATTCACGAGTACATCAACTGTGCCGTGCGCTTCTAAAAATTTTTCGGAGGCCGCCTCGACGGCCGCTTTGTCAGCCACATCCACAGCCAGCGATTCTGCAGAACCGCCGGAGGCGTTGATGGCGTCCGCCACAGGACCACAGGAACCTGCCGAACGGCTCACACAGATGACATGATGACCGCTGGCGGCCAGGCGCTCGGAGATGGCCTTCCCGATTCCGCGACCGGCTCCAGTCACGAGGGCTACTTTTTTTTCCTCTGTATCGCTCATTATTACGCGCTTCGGCTATTCAAAATATATAAAAATTAGAGTGCGTCAGATAATACTGGCGGGGCAAGCATGAATGTTACTTTCAAGCAACATTGACAGCCCCCCATCGACTCGACTCAAGTGCGTACATGGAAAAACCGGAACCACAGCGCATCCAAAAGCTTATCGCTCAGGCAGGACTCTGCTCGCGCCGTGAAGCGGAACGATTCATCGAGAACGGAGAGGTTCGGGTAAACGGGAAAACCGTATCCCTCGGTGACCGCGCCTTGGCAAGCGATCCCATCTTTGTTAAAAACAAGCGCTTGCACATTCCAGAGACGCATGCGGTCACCGTAGCGATGAATAAACCGAAGGGCTTTCTCTGTACCAATTCGGATCCCTATGCGGAACGCACGGTCTTTGAGCTGCTCCCGCCCGATCTACAACGGCAACGAATGTTCTGTGCCGGGCGTCTCGACAAAGACAGTGAAGGACTCCTCATCTTAACCAATGACGGCGATCTCGCTCACCGCTTAACCCACCCGGCCAAACGTATCGTTAAACGCTACCGCGTACTCCTGCACCGCGACTTTAATAAGGCCGATATTCCTGTGCTGCTCAACGGAATCGAGGACGAGGGCGAACTCCTCAAAGCTGAAAAAGTCATTCCTGCACCGGCCGTGGGAGATGACCACCTGCGCCGTATGGAAGTACACCTGCACCATGGCAAGAAACGTGAAGTGCGCCGCCTCTTCGAAGCCAAGCGCTACTATGTTAAGAAACTGGTGCGCATCCAGATCGGCGGAATCACCCTAAAGGGCATCGCCAAGGGCGGCATCAAGCCACTCGGAAAAAAAGACATTGAACGACTGCTCCGCTAACTAACCGGCAGCCTGCAGGATCCTCTAGGATGAGCCACCCCGCTTCATCCATCCCAATTGCACCGTGGATGCTTTTCGCTTCTTTGTTTTAGCCGGTAACATCCCCCCAATGAAAGCAAGGAGCTCCGCTCGTCCGAGCCCCGCCTTGGCGGAACAAACAAAACGCGACACCGGTTCGATGCCCAGTTCGGCTAGCTCTCTCATAAAAAGCGCTGCATTTCCTTCCAGACGGCTGCCTGATAACTTGTCCGACTTGGTCAATACAATGGAAAACGGAAGATCACACTGATCTAACCAATGGGCAAAGCCAAGGTCTCCTTCCTGTGGTGGAAGCTGCGAGTCGACCAACAAAAAGATCTGCTTCAGCCCAACCCGGCTCTGCAGATAGGCGCTGACGTACTCATTAAAGCGCATTTTCTCGGATTTCGAAACCCGCGCATATCCATACCCGGGAAGATCCACCAAGTCCCAGATCTCATTGATCCGGTAGAAATGCATACGGCGTGTTTTCCCGGGCTTACTGGATATGTGTGCCATCCCCGAGCGACCGGTCAGGAGGTTGATCAAAGAAGATTTGCCCACGTTCGAACGCCCGACAAAGGCAAACTCCGGACGTTCACCCGCTGGACACTCGTCCAACGATGTCGCACTACCGATCGGGCGTACCGTCTCTATTTTCATTCAGGCAAAATGAATAGAGTCGGCTCCCGATACAAGTCTCCATCAAATAAACTCAGGAAGGAGTAAAATGGCAGGCTGTGTCATGACCCCCATTTTATATTCGACACCGTTTATTCCGCCTCGATGACCTCATGGTTGACATTGTGGCACTCCAAAAAGCGCATCCAGTCAGTGAATTCCTCCTGGCTGACCGATATATGGCCCAGTATGATGCCTTGAGCGTTCCGTACGTTGACAGAGTGCACCTGACCGGCAGGTGCAGTGATTTTAGTTATGGGTAGTTTATTCATTGTTAAAATGCTTTCTCGACTGCGCTAACCTTGTATGCAAAGCGCCTATGTTTGCCGGTGAGTTGTTTGATCACTTTAGACAAACGAGCACTTCGCTTCCAGTGCGCGTGGAATGAGTTCATAACGTCCACTATAGCTAAATAAATTGCTCTTTTTTTTTAACATATTCTTGCACATTCGTCATACTCATGTACATAAATAATCAAAATAAAAGTAGCCAGGTCAAATACTATTTCATAACCGAATGATAATGAACGAAAAAAAATCTGTAACCGTCGAAAGAACAACGATTTCTATCGATGAAAAAATTTCAAAAAAGGCTAAGGAATATGCCAAAGCGAATAATTTGAAGTTCAGTAACTATATTCAAAAGCTGATCCTGCATGACCTATCCAACGAGGCAGCCTCTGCCCCGGCGGACGCCATCGCGCCGGATATAGTCATGCGTTTGATTACCGACTTGTGCGGCAAACTGACCGCGCAAGAGTATGCCGATTTGATGATAGGTATGGATCAACCTAGAATGCTAAAGGAGACGCTCGAAAAGAAGCTAGCTGAACTAAAGCCGCTCAATGAGAGCATTAAGCATAAGCCTAAAGACAACAAGGCGGCCCAGCAGTCTGCCCCTGAGCCGCTCAGCGACATTGCCTAGCTTTTAGCTTCGCTTGAAGGTAGCAGGCGCAACCGTTTGCCTCCGTCGAATTCCTTTATCATAGCTTGTTGAGTCTTCATAGTAGACTCCATTGCCTCTGCTTCTTCACGCAAATCCTGCGCGAGTTGCTCCATTTGACGCAACATATTTTGCCAACATTCCGGAGTAGCGGCCCGTAAACGAGCCAACTCGATCAGAGCATCTAGTCTTTCTAGTGTTTCTTTCATTATTAGGGGTAATAAGGGAAAATCAAGTTTTGTAACCCAAAAAAAATACCGTCAAGAAAGTTTTGGGATTAATTAACAATTATTCAGAAAAGTAGGCTTTATAATTCCTTTTTTATTAGTTAAATATACTCATATTTATTCTGCTAAAGCTGCTCAAGCGGTAATTCGCAAACAACAATGCAAGACCGCAAAAAAGAAGACCGCAAAGAAAGTAGTGTCTAAAATAGAATCTGCTGCGCCCGAAGATGCTGTTAGAGAATCTTCAATTTTCCCGATCACTTCAACTAGTGCAACGAATCGAGCGCGTATTTCACCCAACCCGCGAGAGCAATGAACGAGGAAATAAACAGACTGATCGACCGTGCTATTCCTATAGACCAAGGACTCCTTGCGAGCTGAGTAGACTACCATAAAACGCCAGTCATGCTTGCTCAACGAGCCCTACAAATTCTCGAAGCGCTTGAAGAAAAGGCATATGACTGAAAGCTGCGCAACTCTAATGAGCCCGAATACGACTCACCAGAAGGCAACTAAGCCTTCCCCAGCCTCTGCTTCAGCACCCGCTCAATCAATGTGGAGAGCGCTTCGCCCTTCTCGGCGGCAGTCGCCGCTAGTTTCTCAACGCAAATCTCCGGTAATTCGATTTGAACTGCCTCCCTTTTCATGACCTCTAGAAATGTTAATTCTACTAGATAGACAAGAATTAAATGAATAACTTTAGCGGCAGCACGTCAAAGTAAGCCGCCACCGCCCGAAGAAACACTGGCAATGGCGCATAAAAAAGCCCCTCCTGGCGGAAGGGCTAAAAAGTGTATGGCAGGCCGATAGGGATTCGAACCCCAAATGACTGGACCAAAACCA
>CENU01415876.1_pt1 | contig 12398 bp, 12 predicted proteins | sample 361331 | NCBI WGS metagenome assembly CENU01 (sample SAMEA2619766, study PRJEB7988) | marine metagenome | isolation source: saline water (ENVO:00002010), including
CCCCGCCTCTCAGACCTCTGGCTCGGTTCGATTTATGGAATTGCCGCTGATCGCCATGTCATCGACGACCGCGCGCGCGAGTTTTTTGATGGACCGCGCTACCAAATTACTCTTACCCGATACGGTAATGGAGTATATTGAGTCACACGAACTTTATCGCGATAGTGAAGGAGCCTTGGAGCGCTAGTGACAGACAGTGGTATGACAGATAATGAACTGACCGACCTGGTGCTTGACGCCCTGGATGATTTGAAAGCAGTCGACCCCAAATTGGTTGACGTGAGAGGTCTGAGTAGTGTCATGGACTTTCTGGTGGTTGCGAGTGGCAACTCAGCACGTCACGTGAAATCGTTGGCTGAAAACGTTGTGCTGAAGGCCAAGGGGGTGGGTTGTCCGCCGATTGGTGTCGAAGGTGAAAACACCGCAGAGTGGGTTTTGGTCGATTTGGGTGATGTTGTCGTTCACGTCATGCAACCCGCGACCCGAAGTTTTTATGACCTTGAGCGCCTTTGGTCGGGCGATTCGGAGATTGAGGTTCTTACCGAGACCTGATTGTGCTTATCCGAGTTCTTGCTGTTGGCACCAAGATGCCGCAATGGGTACAGACCGGGGTTGCCGAGTACGGCAAACGACTGCCTAAAGATCATTCGCTGGAGTGGCAAGAAATCGCGCAATCGCGTCGAACCAAAGAGTCAGCAGCGCAGCGGATGCTCGATGAGGCACAAGCAATCGAGCGTCATCTAAAGCCCGGCGATACCATTATCACGCTGGATGTTGAGGGTCAGTCAGTATCTACCGAAGACATTGCCGCTGCGCTCGTGGATTGGCGCATGGAAGGTGCAAAGCCTGTCTTTCTTATAGGTGGTCCCGATGGGCTCGCGCCTTCCCTCAAGGCCAAAGCCGCCAGCCGGTGGTCTCTGGGGAGAATTACTTTGCCGCATCCACTGGTGCGAGTGATATTGTCCGAGCAGCTGTATCGAGCTTGGTCGATTAATGTGGGTCACCCTTACCATAGGGCATAACGAAGAATGGCAAGACAGCTCTCGGAAATGCGCAATTGGCAGCAGGAGACCAGCCTGACGCATAACCGTGTCATGGTCATCGGTACCTTGATGCTGATTGTTCTGATAGCGTTGCTCTATCGCTATTTTTCGCTTCAGGTCATTCACCACGAAAAATACCGGGTGCAATCGGAAAGCAATCGAATCGGCTTTCGACTGATCACACCTACGCGCGGTGTCATTGAGGATCGGTTGGGCAATCTGGTTGCCGTCAACGAGCCGTCCTTTACTCTCACCGTAAGCCCGGAAGGAATCGAGGATCTCGATCGGACCCTCGAGACTGTTGGTCAGATAATTGACTTATCAGAAAGTGAACTCGAGGTTTTCCGCACTGCATTGAAGCGCAGAAGGCCATTTAGCGATGTGCCACTCAAATATCGCCTGGACGATAAGGAACGGGCTGTGCTAGCTGTCAACAAGCACCGGCTACCTGGGCTGAAGATCAAATCGGCGCTTAGTCGATACTATCCCTACGGTGACCTTCTCGGCCATGTGGTGGGGTATGTCGGGCGTATTGGTGTCGATGATATTGCGCCTGACGATGAAGGTGACTATCGGGGATTAACCCATATCGGAAAAATCGGCTTGGAAGCGCAGTATGAGTCGGTATTAAAAGGGCGAGCGGGGCGGAGTCGCGTTGAGACCGATGCACGAGGCGCAGAGCTCGGTGTTATTGACCGCGAGTTGGCGCTGCCGGGGGAGCGACTCGAATTGCATCTCGACGTTGGTTTACAGGCCGTGGCGGCCAAGGCACTGGGAGATCGCAGGGGCGCTGTGGTCGCGCTGGACGCCACTAACGGTGGTGTGTTGGCGGCGCTCTCAAACCCTCGTTACGAGCCCAATAAATTCGTTAATGGTATTAGTAATACCGACTACAGCTTGCTACGAGACTCTCGCGATGCGCCACTTATTAACCGGGTGATTCAGGGTCAGTATCCACCGGCATCTACCATCAAGCCTATGCTCGGTTTGGCCGGTCTCAACTTGGGGCTAATCGATGCCAATACCGAGGTGAAGGATCCGGGCTTTTATATGTTGGCAGGTGACGATCGTCGGTATCGCGATTGGATTCTGCGGGTAAGAGGTACCGGGCATGCGCCCACCATGAAGTTACAGGAATCCATTGCTCAGTCCTGTGATGTCTATTTCTACGATTTGGCCAATCGCATGGGCATTGATCCCATGGCTGAGGCACTTAAGTCATTCGGTCTCGGAGCTAAAACAGGTATCGACCTACCCAGTGAAAAAGCAGGCTTGATTCCCTCGTCCGATTGGAAGCGAGAGGCTCTTGGTGAAAGCTGGTATGGCGGCGAGACGCTTATTGTAGGTATCGGCCAGGGCTATTCTTTATCTACCCCGATGCAGTTAGCGGCGGCCACGACAGTGGTTGCGAACCGAGGGGTTGCCTATCGACCGAGGGTGGTCAGAGCGGTCAATAATGAGCCGATTGCCCCGGAGATCCTGACAGAGGTCGATGCCCCCGATGGACATTGGCAAACCGTGATCGATGGTATGGTCGATACCGTTGATCATGTCCGCGGTACAGCCCATGGTATGAAGCGAGGTTTAAGCTATTCAGTGGCGTCAAAAACCGGGACCTCTCAAGTGGTAGAGATTGCACAGGATGCAGTCTACAACGAGGAAGAATTGTCAGAATATCAACGTAATCACGGGTGGTTTACGGCCTTTGCCCCCGTGGAAAATCCCAAGATAGTGGTGGTTGTATTAGTTGAAAACGGTGGCGGTGGCAGTGCAGCGTTCCCCGTAGCAAGGCAAGTGATGGACTATTGGTTCGCTCAGAATGAGTAATGACTTTCAGCGTGTTGCGCAGGGATCGGATCGCGATTTTAAGGGTCGACCCTCACTGCTCAGGCTACTGCATATCGATCCGTGGTTGTTGTTGCCGTTGCTCGTACTTTGCGCCGCAGGTCTCGTGGTGCTTTATAGTGCGAGCGGTGAGTCTGATGCAATGTTATCGGCGCAGATTCGAAACTTGCTGATTGCTGGGGCAGTGCTGCTGGTATCGGCCCAATTCAGGGTTGAGTTCTATCGTGGTGTTGCGCCTTACATTTTTCTAGTGACGATCGCGCTGTTGATTGCCGTTGCCTTTTTTGGCGTCGGTGTAAAAGGTGCTCAGCGATGGTTAAGTCTCGGCGTTATTCGATTTCAACCCTCTGAAATCATGAAAGTGGCGATGCCACTGGCGTTGGCTTGGTGGTTAGCGAAACGACCATTGCCGCCTTCAGCAAAGCACTTGCTGATTGCATTTGCCATGGTATTCATCCCCGGATTATTAATTTTGCAACAGCCGGATCTCGGAACGTCGCTGCTGGTTATGGCGAGCGGCGTGGCGGTCATTTACATGGCGGGCCTGCCTTGGCGTTTTATCCTAGCAGGCGCCGTAGCCGGTATCGCCGCTATCGTGCCGGTCTGGCAGTTTGTGCTCCAGGATTACCAAAAACAGCGCATCCTCACCTTGTTCGACCCAGAGTCCGATCGACTCGGTGCCGGTTGGAATATTATCCAGTCCAAGACGGCCATTGGTTCGGGGGGTTGGAGTGGACTGGGTTGGACCGAGGGTAGTCAGGCTCAACTCAAGTTTTTGCCTGAGGGCCACACTGATTTCATTATTGCAGTGCTGGCGGAAGAGTTCGGATTTCTGGGCGTATTGGGCTTGTTTTTATTATATGCCGCTATTTTATTGAGGGGACTTCGCATCACATGGACCGCGCGCTCAACTTTTGGCAGGTTGTTGGCGGGGGCATTGGTGATAACGTTTTTTTTCGGATTGGTGGTGAACTTGGGCATGGTGTCCGGAGTCTTACCGGTCGTGGGTGTGCCCCTGCCCTTGGTGAGCTATGGCGGTACTGCCATGCTATCGGTCATGGTGTCATTCGGGATATTGATGGCGATCGCGAGTGAGCGCAGCGTCACACGGACGGATCAAAAGGAGTATTTGTGATCAACACAGTGGATAAATTAAGACGGGGCATCAAAGTGCGTGCGCTACTGCTGTCGCTATCATTATTACTAACGCCAGTTGCGCTCGCGGATTATAGCGATCACCCACAGGCTGAGGCGCTCATCGATCGTGTTGCGGCGCGCGGGGTTGACCGAGAATGGTTGGGCCGAACACTCTCGAGCGCTAATCGTCAGGAGAGTATTCTCAAGGCTATTTCGCGACCGGCTGAAAAGAGTAAACCCTGGGCAGATTACCAAGATATTTTCCTCACAGATCAGCGCACCAAAGAGGGGGTCGCTTTTTGGTCGAAGTATGAGGAGAGCCTCAATCAGGTGTCGGCATCAACCGGTGTTCCGGCAGAAGTGATCGTTGCAATCATTGGTGTCGAGACCTACTACGGTCGGATTATGGGTAGCTATCGGGTCATCGACGCACTAAGCACTCTTGCGTTTGATTATCCGCGCCGCTCTAAATTTTTTACCAAAGAGCTCGAAGTATTTCTGGAGCTAGCATGGGCATCCGATTTATCGATCGATACCATGAAAGGCTCATACGCTGGTGCCATGGGTCTCGGCCAATTCATGCCCAGCAGTTACCGCGCTTATGCCAAGGATTTTGATGGCGATGAGGTTATCGACATTTGGGCTAATCCCGGCGATGCCATCGCCAGTGTTGCCAATTACTTTGTCAAACATGGTTGGCGATCCGGAGGCTCCGTCGTGGCGAAAGCAAGTTTTGCTGATGGGCGAGAGGCTGCAATATTCGATCAGGGTCTAAAGCCGGTAAAGACCATCGATCAGCTACAGTCAGCGGGCCTGGTGCCACAAACAGCGATCGCTGGGGACGTGCTCGCAACACCGATTGCGTTTGAGGGAAAGCAAGGCGATGAATACTGGCTGGGCCTTCACAACTTCTATGTGATTACTCGCTATAACCACAGTGCAATGTACGCAATGGCCGTTCTGCAACTGAGTGAGGCATTGCGAGCCGCGAGACTTTGAGACCATCACTTGCACTGTTACTGCTCGTTTTGCTGAGCAGCTGTGTCTCTTATCGGGCGCCCGATATCAAAGACTCAGCGCCGCCTGCGATCGATCCCGATCTCATTGTGGATGCGGTGCCAAAGCCTGATCCGATCGCTGACCGAGGAAATCACTCGCCCTACGAGGTGTGGGGCAAAACTTATGAAGTGATGCCGACGGCGGTGGGCTACGTCGAGGAAGGTGTCGCGTCCTGGTATGGAGCGAAGTTTCAGGGTCGGCCGACATCGAGCGGGGAATTATTCGATGTGTACCAAGCGACGGCGGCCCACAAAGCACTGCCGCTGCCCACCTATGTTCGAGTCACTAATCTTGCCAACGATCGAAGCATGACAGTGAAAGTGAACGACCGGGGCCCTTTTGTAGAGGGGCGTCTTCTAGATGTTTCCTATGGCGTAGCCGTGAAACTTGGTTTCGCCGATGCCGGGACCACGCGTGTGCGAGTCGAGGCTATCGATTTAGCGGGTACCGATGACTGGCGGGGTTGGCCCGATAGCGAATACAGTCAACTTCAAGTGGCGGCGTTTCAATCGCTTGAAGCTGCAGAGGCCCTCGCGGAGGCCATCGGTGAGGTGCTGCCTGACCCCTCACTCGTGACAATTAGTGAATTGTCGATGCCTAACGGCGCGCTGTACCGGGTTAGAGTCGGCCCGCTGGATGACAATCAGGCAGTGGAGGCGGTGCGTTCGCAGTTAATCGCTCACGATTTTCCAGATGCGCAGCCCTTGCCCTAACCCAAGTTGGTCTGCTCTTGATACACTCTCGATCACCAAAGTATGGATCCCGGTTACCTTGAACGTGTCTCGTATCTACCCTTTTATTTTTGTTCTAGTTTGTCTGGTCGTATCGCCCTTGTCTCAGGCGATCGTGCCGCCTCCGCCGAAACTCCCAGCCGATGCTTATTTTTTAATCGATGCGAATACGGGCGAGGTGTTGGTTGATCACAATAGCGATCTATCGTTACCGCCTGCGAGCCTGACCAAGATCATGACCTCCTATGTATTGGCTGAAGAGGTAGAGTCTGGGCGTGCGAGCTTGGACGATCCGGTTACGGTGGATGAGGAGTCTTGGGCGCAAAATCCGATGTTCAACGGCTCGTCGTTAATGTGGATTGAGCCAGGTAAGTCGGTTACGCTCGGTGAGTTGGAGCGCGGTATCGTTATATCGTCTGGTAACGACGCCTCGGTTGCAGCCGCCAAGGCGCTCGCTGGCACAACAGCCAGTTTTGTCGATGTCATGAATCAAACTGCAGCTCGTTTGGGCCTCAACGATACGATCTATCGCAACCCGCATGGCTTGCCGCATCCGGAGCATCGAACCACAGCGAGGGATCTGGCCACGTTGTCTGTAGCCCTGATCAATGACCATCCAGAGCACTACAAACTCTACAAGGAACAGCGGTATACCTATAACGGCATACCGACAAGCAATCGCAATACCCTGCTGAGAACAGATGACAGCGTCGACGGCTTAAAAACCGGCTATACCAGCGAGGCCGGTTACGGCTTGGTGGCTTCTGCATTGCGAGAAGACATGCGCTTGGTCTCGGTAGTCTTGGGTAGCGCCACGCGTCGGACGCGGGCGAGCGAGAGCGCAAGCTTGTTGAACTATGGCTTCCGGTTCTTTCAAACGCTTCGGCCCCTGTCCGGTGACGTGACCTTGGCAGAGCCTCGAGTCTGGAAGGCTGAAGTCGATACCTTTGTGGCGGGCGCGCTTGAGTCCATTGCGCTGACTGTCAGTCGGGAGCGAACCGAGGTGGAGATCGAAGTCGATGTTTTGGAGCGTATCGAAGCACCGATATCTCGGGGTGATGCCGTTGGTGCAATCCGCGTTGTCCGCGGCAACGAGCTACTTTACGAAACTGACCTAGTGGCGCTAGAAGATGTTCCCTCTGGCTCATGGTTGACGCGTCTGATTGACGCCCTTGTGCTTTGGTTTCAGGGCCTTCTCGGTTAGTCGATGAGCGACACTGAAGCACCAAAAATTGAGTTTCCTTGTTACCCCTACCCAATCAAAGTGGTGGGACGTGTTACCCCCGACTTTGATACGGTGATCCGCGATCTAATGGAGAGCCACACCGGCGGTTTGAGCGATGCTGATATCAGCGCTAGAGACAGTCGGGCCGGAACATTTAGATCGATTACTTTTATTATCACAGCCACCGGCACTGATCAGCTCGAGGAGATTCATCGAGATTTAATGGCATCGGGCCGGGTGTCGATGGTGATTTAACAATGCGCGTGCGTGATCTGGGGTTAGCCCCTTATGAAGAGACGATTGCTTCAATGCGCGAATTCACCAAAGGTCGTGATGAAAACAGCGAGGATGAGCTTTGGTTGTTGCAACATCCGCCCGTTTTCACTCAGGGCATAGCTGGGAAGCCCGAACACTTGTTGCGGGAGACGTCGATACCCACGGTACAGACCGATCGCGGCGGTCAAGTCACCTACCATGGCCCAGGTCAGTTGGTGATTTATACCCTGGTCAATATTAAGCGCGCGGGACTCGGCGTGAGGGGTCTTGTGACAGCGCTGGAACAATCAATTGTTGCGACGCTGAGTCAATGGGACATCGACTCGGCTCCCGAGCCCAAAGCGCCGGGTGTCTATGTGTCGGGCGCGAAGATTGCATCACTCGGTTTAAAAATCAGTCGAGGGTGCAGTTATCACGGACTGTCTATCAATGTGAATCCGGATTTAACTCCTTTCCGAGACATAAACCCCTGTGGCTATGCCGGCTTAGAAGTGACATCGATGCAAAATCTGTTAGAGCAGCACTGTCCGGCGATCGAGGAGGTGGGGCAAGTATTGGTGCGAGAATTAAAAGCCCATATCCCGGCGAAGTGACCCCATTTGGTGCTTGAGCTGGCATAATTCGCGCCTCAGCTGGAGGCCCCATGTCAGAGTTAAACTCTTCCGTTTCGTCACGTCGTACCTTTGCCATCATTTCCCACCCCGACGCGGGTAAAACGACAATCACCGAAAAACTGCTATTGCTAGGTTCCGCTATACAGGTCGCAGGATCGGTAAAGGGGAAACGGGGGCCGCATGCGACATCGGATTGGATGGCGATGGAGCAGGAGCGCGGTATCTCGGTAACCTCGTCGGTGATGCAGTTTCCCTATCGTGACCGTGTTGTGAACCTGCTAGATACACCCGGTCACGAAGACTTCTCTGAGGATACCTATCGAACATTGACTGCGGTGGACTCTGCACTGATGGTGGTGGACGGCGCTAAAGGGGTCGAGGATCGAACGATCAAACTCATGAATGTCTGTCGACTCCGGGATACGCCGATTATTGGCTTCGTTAATAAACTCGATCGCGATATCCGGGACCCTATCGAGCTCCTCGACGAGATCGAAGAGGTGCTCAAAATCGCGGCGGCGCCGATCAACTGGCCCATCGGGATGGGCAAGTTTTTCAAAGGTGTCTACAACCTCTATACCGATACCATTCACCGTTTCGAGGCTGGCCACGGTCATGAGCTGGCCCCGGATCTTAAGATTCAGGGCTTGGAATCGGAGCAAGCTAAAGCACTACTCGACGATGAGTACGATGACTTCTGCGAAGAGATTGAACTCGTTCGCGGCGCGAGCCACGAATTTGAGCTTGAGGCCTTTTTGTCGGGTCAGTTGACCCCTGTTTTCTTTGGCACCGCCCTTGGTAACTTTGGTGTTCGAGAGATGCTCGACGATTTCGTTGAGTGGGCGCCACCGCCCCAGTCTAGACCGTCAGAATCACGCGCAGTGGAGCCAGCAGAAAGCCAATTCAGCGGTTTTGTCTTCAAGATCCAAGCGAATATGGATCCTAAGCATCGCGACCGAATCGCGTTTGTGAGGGTCTGCTCGGGTGAGTATTCCAAGGGTATGAAAATGCGACATGTGCGCATCGACAAGGACATACGAATCGCCGATGCCGTCTCATTTAAGGCGGGAGAGCGAGAGTTGGTTGAGTGTGCGGTTGCCGGTGACATTATCGGGCTGCACAACCATGGCACGATACAGATTGGCGACACTTTTTCGGCAGGTGAGGCTCTTCAATTCACGGGTATTCCCCACTTCGCACCTGAATTATTCCGCAAGATTCGCTTAGCTGATCCGATGAAAATGAAGGCACTCCAAAAGGGGCTGCAGCAGTTGTCGGAAGAGGGCTCAACGCAGGTTTTCTCACCGCTTAACTCCAGTGATTTGATCGTGGGTGCCGTGGGACAGCTGCAATTTGATGTGGTCGCGCACCGACTGAAAGACGAATACAAGGTCGATGCGCTCTATGAGCCGGTCAATATTTACACCGCGCGATGGCTGGAGGCCGATGATCCTCGGAAGTTCGACGAATTTCGGAAAAAAGCGGCCGATCACTTGTCTGAGGATGGTGGCGGACACCTGACCTATCTAGCACCGACTCGCGTCAATTTGAGCCTGATGCAAGAGCGCTGGCCCGATATTCGATTCAGAGAAACCCGCGAGCACTGACACGCATATCGGTCAGTATTACTCACGGGTTTTGAGTTGGCTTTGGCGCTGGCTTTTTCAGCCTGTAATCAAGAACTGAAAAGCGCTTTGATATCTGCTTCGATGGCACCGGGCTTGGTTTGTGAGCCGTAGCGCGCGACTACATTGCCCTCGGTGTCCACCAGAAACTTCGTAAAGTTCCACTTGATTCGCTTGCTACCCAAGAGCCCACGAGCTTCGTCTTTCATAAACTCGTAAAGGGGATGGGCATTGTCACCATTGACTTCGATTTTATCGAAGAGCGGAAAAGTAGTGCCGAACCGGGTTTCACAGAACTGGACGATTTCTTCACGACCACCTGGCTCTTGTGCACCGAACTGGTTGCAGGGGAATGCTAGGACCGAAAAACCTCGATCTCTATACTCCGCGTGTACTCGCTCGAGGTCCTCGTATTGGGGCGTGAAGCCACATTTAGATGCCGTGTTTACGATTAACAAGACTTTGCCTTTATAGTCGCTAAGCGATACCTCTGAACCGTCAGCGAGCTGCGCTGAAAAGTCGTGGACAGTTGTCATAAGTCGATCCAATAAAAAAGGGGCCGCAAGGGTACTCAATATCGCAGGTAGGTTTCCAGTTCGAACTCGGTGACACGGCGCGCGAACTCATCGCGCTCCTGCTGCTTGGTCGCAAGGTAGAGGGTTTTAAATTCGTCGCTGAGATAGTCGCTTAACAGCTTCGACTTTTTGAATACTGCAATTGCCTCATCCATCGAGATCGGGAGTGCATCGGCAGTGATTTTGGTTTCCCACGCATTGCCCTCGATGGGCTTAGGTGCCTTGAGTTGATTCTCAATTCCATGCCAGATACCTGCTAACACCGCCGCTAATACGAGGTAGGGGTTCGCGTCGGCACCAGCTACCCGGTGTTCGATTCGACGGGCTTTGGGATCGCTTGCGGGGACCCGCAGAGCGGTAGTCCGGTTGTCATAGCCCCAAGCTGATTCTGTCGGCGCGTGGTTGCCTGGTTGAAAACGGCGATAGGCATTGAAACTGGGAGCAAACAACAGAAACGAATCGGGCAACAGTTTTAGACAGCCGGCAATTGCGTACTTCAGCAGATCTGTCCCCTCGTCACCACCATCATCAAAGACATTGACGCCGTTTTCCTCAAGCAGGCTACAGTGAACATGCATACCGTTGCCGGCTTCGTCATGAATTGGCTTCGGCATGAAGGTAGCGACAAATCCGTGACGAGCTGCAACCGCTCTGATTGTTCGTTGCATACGAATTATCTGATCGGCCAAAGCCATGGCATCGTCGCTGTGAGCCATGTTGATTTCGTATTGGCTGGGAGCAGACTCTTTAATGATACCTTCGTAGGGTAAATCCTGAGTTCGGAAGGCCTTGCGCAGTGACTCGAGTAATGGTGCGTGGTAGTCGAGTTCGCTCAATGCGTAGAGATTGCCACCCACACTCGACGTCTGCGTCAGTGCCTGACCTATAGGCTGGTCATCGCTCGGGCGGGGCAGAAGACTGAACTCCAATTCCACCGCCATGCAGGGTCTGAGTGACTTTTCTTCGAAGCGATCAACTAGGCTTTGGAGTACCTGCCGCGGGTCGCCCATAAATGGGTTGCCCTGATCGTCAGACATGGTCATGAGTACCTGAGCTTGATCGATGCCGCGTTCGGTTAACAGCGGGCGCATCGATCCGTCGACAACATGGCAATAGCCATCGATGTCGCCATTGGCATGAGCAAGCTCTGGGATGTCTCGTCCCCAGACATCGAGCCCCAGTGCGGACTTGGGTAGTTTGAGCCCGTGCTTCTCAATGCTATCCAGCTTCTGCACAGGCAACCACTTGCCGCGGGCTATCCCGTTGCAATCGGTAATAAGCGCCTCAACCATCGTGATCTCGGGATAGGCGGTGAGAAATTGACTGACACTGTTCAATGGATAAAGTCCTGCGCTACGTAAGGCACTAGGCTCACCGCATCAGGCTTAAACAACAATGACCAAGGTGGGGCAGTCACTGACGCGATTGGGTCAGTAAGGCGTTTACTCCATGTAGAGTTTTAGGGGATCACCTTCTTGTGCCTTGGCGACGAAGGGGATGGTGTTGATGAATAATGCAAACAAATCGGCTTGTGAGCTGACATCGAGTTTCCGGTAAATCGCCTTTCGGTGACGACGAACCGTCTCTAATGAAATGTCGAGTCGCTCGGCGCTGGTATCAGCTCCGTAGCCGCGCAGCATGAGTTCAAGCACTTCGTGCTCGCGATCACTGACATAGCTCGAGCCGAATGTTTCGTAGCCTTTCTGGATGTGATGATCGACCCCGGGGGTTAGTAAATTGCTTTCGACGAAATCTTGGCGGCGACTATGCAGCTGAATGAGTTCGGCGACACACTCGCTGACAGAGTAGAGCCAATTATATTCCTCATCGCTGAACTCACCTTGCTCAGCGAGGCGCATCATCGACACGTTGACCACACTGCCATCGCCCAGTCGAGTCACAAAAATTGCCTCGTCAATAGTGCCTGTACTCTCGTAATAATCGCGGTAGTAGCTGCTGTTCTCGAAATCAGCTGTGATCAGTCGGGACAGCCGATAGCAGTTATTACGGGGTGAATTCAATGAAATTTTGAAAAATGGGTCTTCGCGGTATGGTCCTTCGAGGTATTCGTCAATCTGACCCGACTGCGCGAGCTTTGGAATCTTGTGGTCAAGCATTTTGGGCGGCAGGTCGCGGTGGTATAGCCAGGCCTGCGGATAGGCAATTGGAATTTGAGCGCCAATCGCCGCGAAAATTTGCTGAAAGAAAATAGGCTCTCCAACGGCGGCAATTGCGTTGGCGAAATCCTTATTCCACTGTTGAAACGCG
>CENU01170964.1_pt1 | contig 12384 bp, 9 predicted proteins | sample 361331 | NCBI WGS metagenome assembly CENU01 (sample SAMEA2619766, study PRJEB7988) | marine metagenome | isolation source: saline water (ENVO:00002010), including
TAAAGGCGAAATTAATGATTTTAGATTAATTAAAAGTTAATATAATGGGTTATAATTTAAAGTTTAGACCAATTTGAAGAGATCTTCCAGGTGCAGAAATTCCTGATGCAAAAGTCCTGTAATGAACATCAAAAACATTTGTTAAACCTAACCTTAAAATAATATCAGTGGAAATTTTTTTACTTCCATATATTGAAAGATCAGACCATTTTGGACTGCCTAGATAAATTAAACCATTTTCTCCATTTATGAATGGAGTCTCATCAAGACCATCTTCTCCTCCAAAGCTGTATTCATCAGCATCTTTGGCCTGGCTAAATTTATATATTGCCTTAATATTAATATCTTTTTTTGTGAATGTCATTGCAACTGATCCAAAAAGAGGAGAAATAGATGGAAGAGGCCCATATGCCTCATTAGAATCTCCATCTGTATAAGTTAAGCTATAGTTTAGCAGAAAATTATTAAGAATTTGAGAGAATCCATCAATTGAGAATCCATGAATGAATCTATTTCCAAGATTTTTGTTTGAAATTGTAGTTACTTCTTCACCATTATATATAATTGTAGACAAATCAGGAGTAGTTATATCCGAGAAAACAGTATAATTATCTCTCCCAATATGTCTTGAAACAATAGTACTAAACCCTCTTAATGATATGTAATTAACATTATTAAGAGATTTAAAATCGACTCCAAAATCTAAGTTATATGCATATTCTGGTTTCAAAAAAGTGTTAGGTACAACCAGCAGACCGTTATTTTCTCTTATTTTGCCAATGTCATCTATATTAGGATTCCTAAAACCACTTGATAGAACAGTATTTATTTGAACTCTTTTGCTTGGCCTTAGCTTCATTGAAACTGTTGTTGTTAGTGCCCTTGAATTTAGATCAATTTTTGATAGTTGGGGATTAACAGAGATCACATCATTCCAACTAGCTTTAATCCTTGTTAACGTAACTCTAGTTCCAACATTAAATGTAAAAAACTCACTCATATTCCATGACCAATTTACGTATGAAGCAAAACTAGTATATGAGCTACCGTCACTCGGATATCTTGTTGGAATTGCAAATTTTTGACTCACACCTATTACTTTATTATCTGATATTTCAAGTATTCTATCATATGCTTTTGAATAATTATAGTTATAAGTAGATTCCAGTCCATATGAAATCGAGTGACCACCATTAAAATAAGTATCAAAATCACCATTAATACTGAAAACCTTTAGGTCTTCAATTTGATGTGACCTATTCATAGCATTAAATCTTCTTTTTATTCTACTTTCGTTAATTTTTTGAAACGCAAACGTAATAACGCCTTTTTTCATAAACTTTCTCTCAGGAAAAATTTTTAAACTAGGTGAGATTAATAGCCTTTTTTGTGGACCATAATACCATTCAGCAAATTTCAATGAATTACCGTTTGGAATACTTAGTTGATCATACCTATCAATATCACTAGACTCAGAAAATTGAATATTTACATTTAATAAATTAGTGTCTCCTAGTTTAAATAAAAACTTTTGGAATAGATCTACTTGGCTATATTCAGTGTTTTTTTGAATGTTCTCATCTTTATTAACTGATGGTTCAGCATAAAAACTATATCTTGAATTTCTAGAAAATAAAGGTGTTAGTCCCCAACTTTCATATCCATGGCTTCTGTTTTTCCCCATTTTTATATCCCCATACTTAGAAACACTTACAGATGTTATACTTCCCCAATTCTCTTTACTGTAATTTACAATGTAATTATTGGAGATAGATTGATTTGCAGATGAGTAATTTGTCGTAAAATTTGAATTAATTTTCTGGGGTGATTTTAGAATAGGGTCTTTTGTATAGTAATGAATCACACCACCCATAGCATCTGATCCGTAACCTACAGATGATGACCCAAAAATTACTTCAGCACGTTCTATATTGTTTGGGTCAATAGTTATTGAATTTTGAAGGTGTCCAGACCTATATATAGCATTGTTCATCCTAACTCCGTCAACAACAATTAATACTCTATTTGCTTCAAAACCTCTAATTATAGGGCTTCCACCCCCTCCTTGACTTTTTTGAATTCTAACACCAGGACTAAGCTCTAGAAGTTCTGCACCAGATGATGGTGATGTTAAAAAAACATCTGTCGATTTAATTACTGACACTTTTTCTGCAACTTGACTAGAACTGGATTCTGACCTTGCAATAGATAATATTATTTCATCAAGCTCTTGACTCTCTTCCATAAGATATATTATACTATCATTTAAGATGTTTATTTTTGATTTTTCTAGAGTAGTATATCCTAAAAGTTGGAAATATATTTTTTCATTGTCAGAAAATATGTCTAAGTTGACAGCACCTCTATTATCAGTTATTATAGATTTTGATCTATTCTCATTATATATAATAACATCTGGCAAACTCTCACTAGTTATTTCATCTCTTACATATATTTGTTGACTGTAAGACTGACCTAATATTAAGAAAACAAAAATTCTAAGACTTTTAACTACAGTAAATCTATTTAAAAACTTGTGTAAAGACATTAATTGATTTAGGTGTTTTGAACATTTGTAAATGTAAAGAATAATAGTCAATTAAATAATTCAATATTCTGACTCTAGACATTTTGCTAATACTCATCGAATTTAAATCCTCAAATTCCATGCCTAATAAATTCTTAAGTAATTTAAGATCAACTCCATTAATATTTATACCAAGTGGTTTTGTATTAGTAGTTGAGCCAGACTCAAGGCAAAAATAAATATCATGATCATTAATAATATTAGGGTAAAAACCTATGTATTTTGAAAGCTCTATTAAAAATTTAATATGATAGATATTGCATTCTGGAATTTTATCATACCACATAAGGCTTCTAAATAAAAAATTAAATAAATTATTATTTACCTCAAGTTCCTCTCTAAATACACTGTACAATATTTCGGAAAGAAAAACTGTTACAGAGCTCTTTTGAATATTAACATGAAGGGTTTTATATAATATTTCTGGCTTTACCTCTTTTATATAGCCAAGCTCTCTTTTCTCATTATAGGTGTAGTTTAAGTTTATAAAATTTAATGGAAAAAAATGAGCTCTGCTAAATTTGGATTTTTTTTGTCCATATAATCCTTTTACTATAAATGACTTAAATCCTATTTCTTCAAGATAACATGAAACTATCGAACTTGTTTCACCTTGCTTTATTGACTTAATTACAAGAGCTCTTGAATTTGACATTTAGACTATACTACACCTTGAGCTAGCATTGCATCAGCTACTTTAACAAAGCCAGCAATATTTGCCCCTTTAACATAATTCACATGATTTTTATCAGCTCCATACTTAACACATGATGAGTGAATATCAGACATAATTTCTTTTAGTTTACTATCAACAACTTCTCTTGTCCAAGTATATCTCAAAGAGTTTTGAGCCATCTCTAGCCCAGAGACAGCAACTCCTCCTGCATTTGAAGCCTTACCGGGAGCATATTGAATTTTGTTTTTTAGGAATAAGCTTACAGCTTCTGTTGTACATGGCATATTTGCCCCTTCACCAACAGTTTTACAACCGTTTTTTAGTAATATTTTTGCATCATTTAGATTAAGTTCATTTTGAGTGGCACATGGGATAGCAATATCACATTTAATAGACCAGGGGTTCTTATTAGAAATAAACTTGGCTCTTGGGTATTTTTTAACATACTCTGATATCCTTCCGCGTTTAACATTTTTTAACACCATGATATACTCAAGCTTCTCCTTATCAATTCCATCTTTATCATAAATTAATCCAGATGAATCAGAAAGAGTTAAAACTTTAGCGCCCATATCTATACATTTCTCTGTAGCATATTGGGCTACATTTCCAGAACCAGAAATCGTAATAGATTTATTCTCTAAACTATCATTATTTACCTTCAATATTTCATCAATAAAATAAACAACACCATAACCAGTAGCTTCTGGCCTAATAAGAGAGCCCCCCCATGATATACCCTTACCTGTTAAGACTCCAGAAAATTCATTTTTCAATCTCTTATATTGTCCAAAAAGATAACCAATTTCTCTCCCTCCAACACCTATATCTCCTGCAGGGATATCTTTGTTAGGACCAATATGTCTGAATAATTCTGTCATAAAACTTTGACAAAAACGCATAACTTCAGTATCAGATTTTCCTTTTGGATCAAAATCTGAACCACCTTTTCCACCTCCCATAGGAAGAGTTGTAAGTGCATTTTTAAAAACTTGTTCAAAAGCAAGAAACTTTAATATACTCATGTTAACAGAAGGGTGAAACCTAAGACCTCCTTTATAAGGGCCTATAGCAGAATTCATCTCAATTCTGTAGCCTCTATTTACCTGAATTTCTTCCTTATCATCTATCCATGCAACTCTAAAAGAAACTACTCTTTCAGGTTCAACCATTCTTAACAGAATATTTTGACCATAATATATGTCCTTAGTTACTATATATGGGATTACAGTTTCAGCAACCTCAGTAACAGCCTGCATAAATTCTGGCTCATTTTGGTTTCTCTGAGTTACTTCTGACAAAAATTGTTTGATAATTTTTTCCATTTCAATCTCTTGTCTTTAGCAAAGGTAGCACAAAAAAGGAAAGACCTCCAAAAATTAAAGTTATAACAGCTTGGCAGGACCAGGCGATCCATCCATAGGTTAAACCGATCTCGGTATTAATTCCAAAATTTGATAAATATATAGAGATTGCAAGAGGATAGACACCAAAACCATGATTTGATAAGGATATACTAAAAACCCCTACAATAAATGCTGAAAGAATCAGACTATTATTAACTATATTTAGCTCTGGAACAGAAAACTTTACTACAAAAAAAGCTAGGAGGTAACAGGACCAAATTAAAATTGAAAATATAAGAAATGGGATAATATTTTTCTCCAGTTTGGTTAATGATAAAACCCCTTCTACTATACTTTTAAAAAATTTTTTAACTTTTTCAATTTTTGAAATAAACATAACAAAACCAATAATAAGTATTGAAACTATAATGATGATAATCCAAAAATTTTTTTCTAAGTAATAAAAGTCATCATCCTTAAGTAAAGATTCAAATACAATTTTATTTTGAAAGAACCATACAAACAAAAGAATTAAAATAGAGATTGACATATCAATTATCCTTTCAGCAGCAATTGTACCAAAAGTTTTTCCCAAGGGAATATTATTATATCTGCTTAATATTGTTGCTCTTACTATCTCTCCAGACCTAGGGATTGCCATATTTGAAGTGTAGCATATAAAGACACTGCCTATACTACTAATAAAGCCAGAATTATACCCAATAGATTTAGATAATAGCCTCCATCTAAAACCTCTAACTATGTCAGCTAATGCACCGAGACTCATTGTAAGAAGAATAAATTCAATTTTAGCTGATGCTATATAATTCCAAATTAAAACTCTTTCAGATTGACTAGTAAGAAGATATGTCAAGGATATAAATAAAATTCCAAGGATTATTGGTATAAGAATTTTCAGAATTTTTTTCAATTTTTTAAATATTTATATTATCAATTAGTCTAATATTTCCAACTTTGCATGCTATAAAAGCTCTAATTTCCTTTTCGTTTTTCACTAAATCTGAATATTTTGATATATTATGTATTTCAAAATATTCTAAAGTTATATTATCAATTAAGTCAATTTCTTTAGAAACCAGCTGTTTTAATTTATTTATACTTGTGTTAGGATACATTTCTTTGCATTTCTTTAGTATTTTGATAATTCTGCTTGCATTTTTCCTTTCGGATGGATTCATTAACTTATTTCTTGAACTCATTGCTAGCCCATCATCTTCTCTTATAGTCTTGCATCCTATAATATTTATATCTAGTTTAAGCTTTTTAACAAGTGATTTAACTAAAAGTAATTGTTGAAAATCTTTTTCACCAAAATACGCATTATTAGGATTAAATAATTTGAAAAGTTTCTCAATTATAGCAGCAACTCCGTCAAAGTGTCCAGGTCTTGAACTCCCTTCCATTATCTTTGTAAATCTTCCTAAATAATATGTTTTTAAGACTTCCTCTTTCTTATATATTTCTTTATCACTTGGAGTGTAAGCTAAAACATTATCAAATGCTTCGAGTTCTTTTAAGTCTTTTTTAAGGTCTCGAGGATACTTTTTTAAATCATCTTTATTATCAAATTGTTTTGGATTGACGTAAATAGAAACAATTACATAATCGTTTTCATTTAATGCTTTTTTAACAAGAGATAAATGACCTTCGTGTAATGACCCCATTGTGGGTACTAGTCCAACAGAACTAGCTTTATTTATCGACTTAACAATGTCTTTATAGGAAGAGTAAGCTCTCAATTATGAGAAATTAATTTAAAGATACTGTTTTTATATTCTTACTCATAATTTTCGTAATTTTGCCAAGCTATATCCAATATATAGATTTTGAAATTATTGAAAGACAAAAAAATACTAGTCATTTCATCTGAGGTAGTTCCTTACCTTCCTCAAACAGAAAAAGCTGTTAATTCATTTTCAGTATCAAGGAAAATTAATGATTGTGGAGGTATGACTCGTATTTTTATGCCTAAGTATGGGATCATAAATGAAAGAAGACATCAATTACATGAAGTAATAAGATTGTCTGGCATGAATATGGTTATTAATGATATATATATGCCATTAATAATAAAGGTTGCCTCTATACCAAAGGAAAGAATGCAAGTATATTTTATTGATAATGAAGAATATTTTAAAAGAAAAGATTTGCTTTTAGATAAAGAGGAAAAGCTATTAAAAGATAACGATGAAAGAATGATTTTTTTTACAAAAGGAGTAATAGAGACAGTTAAAAAACTCAACTGGATGCCTGATATAATTAATTTACATGGTTGGTTTGCCTCTTTATTTCCAATTTATTTGAGAAAGCTTTTTTTAGATGATCCGGTTTTTGATAAAAGTAAGATTATTGCATCTGTTTATTCTAAATCATTCAGCGGGAGTTTATCCAAAAAACTAGTTCAAAAACTTCAATTCGATGGTCTTATTGATGACTTGGATTTAATTTCAGATCCTAATTTTGAGTCTTTGACAGACTTGATGATTAAACATTCAGATTCAGTAATTATTTCTTCAGAGAAAATTGATAAGTCAACGGAAGATTCTATCAAGCTTCATTCAAAGAATTTCCTCAGTTTTAATGATTCATCAATCGATGAAAAATTAATGGATTTTTTAAAAAAAAATATAGACTAAATGCACAATAAGAGTTTGTTAAAAAAAAAAATAATTTTTATTTTTCTAATATTAATTTCATCTTGTAATAAAGATTATTATTCTGTTGGAATTGAGTTATATGATGACCAATTTAGAGATTTAAAGTCTAAAACCTTTCCAATATTTTCATATCAAGAATCTTTAGACAAGGTTCAAACAAATAATATTTCAAGTTTACATTTAGGAACTTTTAATAATGATCTATTTGGAAGAACAAACTCAGGGTTTATATCCCAACTAAATATATCATCACTTCAATCTTTTGGATTGTATAGTCAAGAACAAGAAATTGAAGGAAGTACAGATGTAACTGTTATTAATGAAAATGAAAAGTTAACAGGTGTCTATCTTGAATTACCCTTTTTTAATAATACAAACGATTCTGACGCTGACGGAGTTATTGACATTTATGATGTTGATCCTCTAGATCCGCTTAGTGATTCTGATAACGACGGGATTGATGATATCACAGAGTTAAGGGCTGGATTAAATCCCCTTAGTAATGATTCTGATAATGATGGAGTATTAGATCCAAATGATTCTGATAATGAAGGTTATAATACAACAGCTCAAGTTTATGAAATCGACTCTATTTTTGGTAATAGAAGTGCAAGTTTTAACTTAAAAGTATCAGAACTTACCTATTATTTAAGTGATTTAGATCCTGGAAACAATTTTGAGTCACAAAAGGAATACTTTTCAGATGATGATTTTTATAATAGAGGATTCTATGGAGAGACACTTCACGATGGTGAAATAACTCTTAACTTTGATGAAATTCCAGTTTTATACTCTGAGGATGACCCAACAACAGAGGAGGATGAGCTATCACAGGTAAATTATTTTGATACACCTAGATTAAGAGTTCCTCTAAATATTAATTTTTTTCAACGTAGATTTATTAACCAGGAGGGATCAGATAAACTTACTGATCAAGCTACTTTTAACCACTATTTTAAGGGGCTAATTGTCAAAGCTGAAAAATTTTCTGATGATTTGTATATGTCCTTTGATATCTTCAACTCGAGAATAGTATTTGAATACGATTATGACTTCTATAATACTAATGGAACAGATGATATCTCAGATGATATTATCGAGACACGAAAAACTTCGAGTACTGTTTCTTTAGGAGGTATATCATATAATCTTTACGAGCATTTAAATATTAGTGATAGTATTTTGAGTTCGTTATCCTCATCTAATGATAATCTGTCATCGGATAAAATATATTTAAATGGAACAAAATTTGTCTCTAAATTAAAGCTTTTTTCAGATGACAACTCTATTTCTTCATCACTGCAGGAATTTAAGGATAAAGATATTCTAATTAATGAAGCAAACATAATACTTCATTTAGATCAGCAGATATATAATTCAAACTATGATTTTTTACCTAATAGGCTATACCTTTACTCTTATGATGACGGCTTTCCAATAGAGGACTATAATAAAGATTTTTCTATTAATTACAATCCTTCAGCAGTAAATGCTAATAAGTTTCTTTTTGGAGGGCTACTCCAATATGACGCTAACAATAAACCAACTAGTTATAAGTTTAATATTACAAACCATGTTTCCAATATAGTAAGGCATGACTCTCTCAATATTGATCTTGGTTTGACTACCACCTCTAATGTAGAAGATATATCTTTAAAAAATGGTTACTTATATAATAAACAAAAATTGACATTACCGTCATCTTCAGTTTCCCTTCCTTTTCCGGTCTCAATTTTTGGATCAAGCCCTAATCAAAAGGATCTTTCAAAGCAACTTAAATTAGAAGTTTTATATACTGAGTATTAGAAAAAATTATATTTATTATATTTTATATCAGATTATATAATAGTCTAATAATTTACAATTCTAGAGTTTGATCTAAAGGCTGTTTTTAATTTATAAGTATAAGCATATCTTATGATATAATTATAATTATAAGTAATTATTATTTTCTAGCTTTAAGTTTTTCGATTAATGCAGGAACTATTTCAAATGCATCTCCAACAACACCATAATCTGCAGCTTTAAAAAATGGTGCTTCAGGATCATTATTTATAACAACTTTAATTTTTGATGAATTGATTCCTGCCAAATGTTGAATCGCTCCTGATATACCTATTGCAATATATAAGTTTGATGATACAGGTTTACCAGTTTGACCAACATGTTCACTATGTGGTCTCCAACCCATATCAGATACAGGCTTTGAGCAAGCTGTTGCTGCTCCTAGCGTTTTAGCCAGTGCCTCAATCATATTCCAGTTTTCCGGACCCTTTAATCCTCTTCCTGCTGAAACAACAATTTCAGCGTCTGCAATTGTAACCGAACCAGTTTCTTTTTCAATATTTAATATTTTGTGATTTGAATCAACACAATTGATATTTAAACTTTCGATTACGGGGTCGCTTAAGTTCTCAATTAATCCAAACGAATTTGAGGTAATGCTTATAATCTTTAGATCAGAATTTACTTCAGTTTGCGAGAAAGCCTTATTTGTAAAACATGTTCTTTTTAGAATGAATGGATTTAAGCTTTTAGGTAATTCAATTACGTTTGATACATATGAGGAATCAGTTATACCAGAAAGATAAGCACCAAGAAATTTTGAGTTAGCAGATGATGACAGAATTACCACTTCGATTTTTTCACTTTTTAATATATCAACTATTGCATGGGAAAATTTTTTGGCTGAAAAATCATTGAAATCTGGATTATCAATTTTGAGAATCTTGTTTATACCGTAATTTTTTAAGCTATCTGTATTTGAGCAATTAAAAACCACTCCAAATATATCTGTTTCCATCATATCAGCCAATGCCTTTCCATATGAAAGAGTTTCGTAAGATGACTTCTTAAATTTATTATCTTCAGATTCTAAATATACTAGTACTGACATATCTATATTACTTTTGCTTCGTTTTCTAGTAAATCAATTAATTGGTCTAGTTCATTGGCCTTGACTAGCTTAACTTCACTTTTAGGTTCAGGCTTGATGAATTTTTTATCCTCTGTTAAACTACTGATTCCTTTAGCAGTAATTACATCTAATGGCTTTTGTCTTGCCATCATAATACCTCTCATATTAGGGATAATTAGGTCTTTTTCCTCAACTAAACCTTTTTGAGATCCAACAACAAGAGGAAGTTCACACTCACTTATTTCTGTTCCACCGGACATCTCTCTTGAAAAAACAGCCTTCTTGCCATCCACATTAAGATCTACACAATTTGTTACAAAGTTATAATCCAAAAAACCTGCCAGTAGCCCAGGGACTATACCTCCATTATAGTCAATAGATTCTCTTCCACAAATTATAATATCATAGGAAACATCATTGCAGTGCGATTCAATTTCCTTAGCTACTGAGTATCCATCTTTAGGGAGACAGTCAATCCTTATTGCTTTATCAGCTCCAATTGCAAGGCATTTTCTAAGAGTAGTTTCAACTGAAGCTTCTCCTACAGTTAGAACAGTGACACTTGCATTATTTGACTGCTTCATCCACACTGCTTTAGTCAAACCGAACTCGTCATTTGGGTTAATTATAAATTGAACACCATTTATATCAAACTTTGAGTCATTATCAACAAAGTTAATTTTTGATGTGGTGTCAGGTACACTGCTTATACAAACGAGAATATTCATTTTAGAACTTAATATTTAATATAATTTCTTAAACCTTCAGTAAACTCCTCATTTGAAATTTTGGAAAGTTTAATAATTCCATCATTATTATTAATATTAGATGAAACCTTACTCTTATGAAGCTTTTCATAGGTCTCTACACTTATCTTTTTCCTGTTATTAAGATTTTCAAATAAATTTAAATTTTTAACCTTATCAATCCAATTTTTTTGAATTGTTCCTTCAAATATTTTAGCTTTTGAGCCACTACCATAGCTTATAAAACCTATTTTTTTATTTTCAAAATCTTTATTATTTATGTTAGCTTCAATTAGAGAACTTATTAAAGACATAAAAATTGAGGCAGTATACATATTGCCAATTTCTGAAGAGGCTCTTTCACCTGGAGATATCTTCTCTTCAATAAAAGATTTATAAATTGATGATTTTGATACCTTTCTAATCCATTCTTTATCATCTTCTGATATGGGCTCACCTATTTCTGAATATATCTTATGAGATAAATTATTCTCACTCATCCAATCTAACCATTTGTTTATTATCATTCTTCTCCCATGAAAAGCGTAGGGTAGATGAAAGATTATATTCTCCCAATCTGTTAAGAAATCTCTTTGATTTTGTTCATTAAAATTTTCTATAGCTTCATGAACTCTTTCCTTGTAACTTTCGTTAGAAAATTGCCCTTCAAATATTGGTTCTTCTTTATAAATTTCAATTAAATCATTTGTGTCTGACCAAAATTTTGAGTTTGCGCTTTCAAGAATTATTTCAGCCTCGTTTTCAGAAACATCTTGCCCTAAAAGCTTTGCAGCTTCTATCAATATATTAGACTTTTTAAACACTCTCCTAGGTTTAAAGAAATCACCTATACCTTTGGTAGAGACACCCCATGTTCCATTAAATGAAATAATTGAAGGATTTTCACAAATTAACATTGAAACGGATCCAGCGCCTTGAGTGTATTCACCTGTCGAATAAAGTTCATACTTTGCTATATCAGACGCAATTACAATTGCTTGTCTATTATAACCATTTTTGACCCAGTCACAACAATTTTCAAGAGCGTCAACTGCTCCTGCGCATGCAAAAGTAAGATCTACAATATCACAATTCTTAAAGCATCTTTCACCAAATTCTTCACTAAGAATATTTTCAATTATCTCTACAACATAAGATGAGGTAGGTTTAGAAGCATCAACACCACTTTCAGTTCCAAGGTATACTCTGCCTACTTTTCGAGGATCAATATTATTGTCCTTAATTAGGCGATATAACGAGTTAGCTGCTATTGAAGCAGAGTCTTCATCATAATCAGGAGTAGTCATTTTTCTTAAACCTAGTCCTGCTTCTAATTTTTCTGGTGCTATGTCACGTGAGGATGCAAGATCTTTAATATCTACATAAAGAGATGGGACATAATATGACAGTGCATCAATACCTACTTTTTTCATT
>CENU01005697.1_pt1 | contig 12383 bp, 12 predicted proteins | sample 361331 | NCBI WGS metagenome assembly CENU01 (sample SAMEA2619766, study PRJEB7988) | marine metagenome | isolation source: saline water (ENVO:00002010), including
TCGTAGTTAGGGGCAATGTCCCGTAATTGAGATTCCCCAAATGTTCTGCTTCGCTTCGCACTGATTTCATCATCACGAGTCAGATCCATTAACGACCTCCGAGACTGTCCGTAGTCACTTGGATTTTTTTCATACCCCGTTTCACTGACCCAATCCAATAGTTCGTCAGAATCAAACCGACCGAATCCTGAGTAAGTGCACTGTGCTACTACGCCATTGGTGAATGTGATCATTGCCTGATAAGAGATTTCCGTGTCTCTATCTCTATCCCAGCGACCAGTTGACGCATACACTCGGGACGCAGGCGCTCCTGCAAGCAACCTTACGATATCAAATTGATGAGCCCCCTGTGAGAACAAGACACCACCACCGTCAGACGTCCTAAGCTCCTCGTCTCTACGCGGTCGATACATAAAATCTGTGTAGTTAAAAGTATTGATCGCTAGTACCCGGCCAAACCGACCACCCTCAATCATCTGTTTCGCGGCAAGTACTGTTCCATCGAATGAGTGCGACGGACCGACTATCAATATCACCCGATTCCTTTCACATGTATCGACCATGCGCTGGGCATCGCTCAACGATACTGCGATCGGCTTCTCAACGAGAACATGCTTGCCGGCCTCTGCCGCTGCAATGGCCATCTCAGCATGCAGCTGATGCGGAGTCGCAATGTGGATAGCTTCTAGTGAGTTATCAGAGAGTAGTTGGTCGTAGGTCGAATATGCGTCTCCTTGAAAGACTGATCGAAATGCTTTTTGCGACTCATCGCGTGCTGCCGCTGCCGCAACAACATCAACAAACTCACTCTTAAGGGCAGACGGTGCGGTCAGAGCAAATCCCCGGCCCAGGCCAACCACCCCGACCCGAATGGGATCAATAATCTTCAAAGTCAATCTCGATATCACCCTTGCCACGAGACACGCAGACCATAATCGCGGAATCATACTCGTTTGATTCGAGAACAAAATCTCTATGTTCGACCTCACCTGACACGAGCTTCATCTTACATGAGCCACAGGTGCCGCTCTCGCAAGAGCTTGGAACTCGTAAACCATTGGACCGCAACGTCTCCAATATCGTGCTCGCCTCGCGAACCTGAAAACTGTCACCGGTCGACTTAATTGACACCGTGAATGCAGAATTTACGTACTCTTTGCCGCTTTGCGGGTTGAAGTCCTCGAAATGGATCTGATCCTCTGGCCAGTGCCCACTCAAGGCTCGGACCTCGTCCATCAGAGGTTTGGGCCCGCAACAGTACACATGTGCTGAGGAAGGACTCATGAAGTCATCCCAAAAATCATAGACCTTCTCAGGATCACCATCATCAAAGTGTACGACCGCACGATCACCGAAGGAGCTCTTCAATTCCTCCGCATACGCAGCGTGCTCTCCCGAACGGGCGCAGTAAATTAAACGGAACGCTTTACGAGTGGCATCACAAAACTGCGCCATACTAATCAATGGTGTGATACCAATACCCCCGCCAATGAAAAGATACTCAGGTGCCTCGACCAAGGGAAAGCTATTCTCTGGAGATTGCACTATCAGCGATTCTCCCTCACTCAAGTCCGTATGCATTGACTGAGACCCACCTCGAGACTCAGGCTCTAACTTGACCGCGATCTGGTAAAATCTTGGTTCATCCCCTTCATTGATAAGTGAGTACTGCCGGTTCGCGCCGCTCGGGGTCATCACCGCGATGTGCGAACCCGGCGAAAACGAAGGAAGCGCCAATCCATCATGGGCCGCGAAGCGAAACTCGAATATATCTTTCGCGACCTCTCTTTTTTCGCTGACTAGCAGATTAAGTTCGTTGCTCTTATTCATTGATTTCGATATCTAAGTAAATATAATTAGAAATCTAAACGTTCGCCCGTATTGTGTAAACATATCTTTAAAAATATGACTGTCGAGGGACTGAAATGCTGACTCCAGAAGAGAATGAGCTTTTAACGAAGGTCACCAATGGCGCCCCTATGGAACAATTAATGCGCAGCCACTGGGTACCAATTTGTTTAAGTGAGGAGCTTCCTGAGACCGACGGTACGCCACTTCTAATCGAGGTATTCGGCTGCCGATATGTAGCATTCAGGGACACCAATGGTACCGTTGGTGTATTAGACGAGCTCTGCCCTCACCGACACGCGTCTCTCCTATACGGCCGCAATGAGAACTGTGGACTGACTTGTCTATATCATGGGTGGAAATTTGATGTGGAGGGAAACTGCACAGCAATGCCATCTGAACCTCAAGGAAGTGACCTGATCGCCAAAGTCAAGCATAACGCTTACCAGACCCGTGAATGGGGTGCATTCGTATGGGCATGGTTAGGGGACGAAGAAGCAATCAGGGAGTTTCAACCACCAGCCTTTGCACCCACCGAAGATACGCAAGTCTCCGTTACGAAAATTCGTATCCCAGCTAACTGGGCACAGATTATGGAAGGACAAATTGATTCCTCCCACTCCTCTAGCTTGCACTCATCAGACATGATCCCCGCTCGAGTCGAAGGCGCTGGCGCAGACGAAAAGGCGTGGTATCGTCCATCGACTGATCGATCGCCAAGGATGCAGGTTGAGAGAACAGATTACGGATTTCATTACGTTGCCATTCGGCATCCAATCAAACAGGCAACTATTAATGAGTACTTTAGGATCACCGAATACATCGCTCCCTTTACTTGCTTAATACCGCCAAATTCAAGTTACAACGTTACGACGGTCGTTGTGCCCATTGATAATGAAAACTCGATACTCAACTTCATTGCCTGGGGAGGCGAGACTTGTCCCGATACAACAGAGTGGAGACGCTTTAACCACTCAGTCCCGGGCGAAGATCTCGACGAGAATTGGGTCTCGAAAAGACAGGCTCACAACAAATTCTTACAAGACCGCCAATGGATGAAACAAGGAAATTTCACTGGTGTACCTGGAATCCCAAATCAAGACATCATTATGTGGGTCTCGATGGGAGCCATTGTTGACAGAACGACTGATCGATTAGCCGCATCCGATATGGCGGTGGTTGAGTTCCGGAAGCTTATGGTCGATGCTGTGAAAAACGTGGAAGCTGGAGGTCAGGCAATTGGATCGAATTCCAATTTAAAGCACACTCAGATCAGATCTTACGAAGGCGTTCACTTGAAGGAAACAGACTGGAAAACTCTATGTAGGAATTGAAAAGCCCAGACAGTATCTGGGCTTTTAAAAAATCTGCCGTGCGAATTACATAAGCCCAGCTTCTTTATACGCTTTGATTGCGCCCGGATGGAACGGAATCGCGTTTTGCTTGACCATCATCTCTGGATTGAGCGACCGCATAGCTTTATGAACGCCCTGAATTTCACCAACATTGGTTATCAAAGCTTTAGTCACCGTATAAACCTCATCGTCCGACGTATCAGAATTGACAACTAACATTGCTGTTAACGCTAACGTCGGATGATCATCAGACAAAATATCGTAGGCCTTTCCCGGTATCACCATCTGCCCAGTTCCCATCGCACTGCTCACGCTGTCTCTCACCGCTTGCGACACTGGCATCATGACCATTGGCATTGAGTTCAAGACCTCACGAATCGATGAGTGTCCAACGAAAATATTATTCATCACCATATCGGCTTGCCGATTCTTCATCAGCTCAACAGACCCCTTTGACCCGGAGTATTGAATGCTACCGCCCCATGATTCGATATCTTCTAGTGAGATACCATAGGCGGCCAACACTTCCACTGCCTGATTGTGCGCGATGTTGCCCCGCTTATTGAGAACCAAACGCACTGGCGCTTTTTTGGCTTTGAGATCTTCATACGTAGAAATACCGTACTTATCGGCGAAGTCTTTCGTTACCATCGGCTGGAATGCCGCAAAGTTATACATCACCGCCATCGCACGCAAATTATTGACCGGCGCCTTGTAGGGATCCGTGCCTTTCGCGGCGATCTTCGCTTCTGCATCATGCATTAGACCAAAATCCACCTTTTTAGACGCAACTTGCACGGCGTTAGCAAAACCACCGCCAGAGGTCTGATAGGTGACTGTCGTCTTTGGATAACTGGCTCGCATTGCCTTATCGACACCAGCCCCTAAAAGCGACCACAATCCGCCTGGACTGGCCCCTGCCAGAATATAGTTATCTTTAGCGACCACATTGACAGACGCGAGACCGATGCAGGTCCCGACGACTGTAGCTTTTATCACTTTTCTTATACCCAACATAAACACTCCTTTTTTTTATTGTGCAATTTGGCTACACCACCCTTACATTAGCTCTGCTACTTAGCCAGAACCAGAACAAAATTCCAATACCAGCGATAAAACCTAGACTTTGGTATGCAACAAACGGCGTCAACAGGGGCACAACGATAGCGAAAGTCAACAGTCGCTGCGATGCTTCTAGCGGACTGTTGAAGCACCCTGCTGATGCGACAGAGATTAACAGAAATGCAAGCACGGCCCTTAGCGTAGCCCACGTTACTTCAACCAATGACCCCTCCCCTAGCAGCGCAGGATCTATGACAAAAAAGAAGGGTAGGACAAAAGCTCCCACGGCAAACTGGACACCTTTAAAGGAAATCTTCATCGGATTATCGTCTGCGATCGAGGCTGCGGCGAAAGCGGCAACAGCGACGGGTGGAGTAATTGCAGAGAGAACTGCGTAGTAGAGTAGGAACAGATGCGCTGCCATTTCTGGGATACCCAACTTAATCAGTAATGGACCAATTAAGACCGCGGCCAAAATATACGAACTCACGGTCGGCATGCCCATACCCAAGATGATCGTCATAATCGCGGCAACAATCAGTGTTAGCCAAACAGCATCACCTGTCATTAAAAATACGAGCGCTGAGAGCTTAGCCGCAAGACCTGTCATGGTGATACCGCCGATCACGAATCCGGCTGCTGTGCAGGCACCGACCACAGGGGCTAAACGTTTAGCTGTCTCAGCGAGGCTTTCTGTAATGCGTTTCGGAGATAACCTGGTGCCCTTTCTGAGAAAGGAGATAGCAATGACAGCGAGCGCACCGAACAACGCAACAAAGGTGGGACTGAACCCCTCGAATAACGCCCAAACGATCGCGGCCAAAGGAACTAAAAATAAGCCACCGTTTTTCATGGTTTCCGACAGCGGCGGCACTGCACTTTTATCTAGCCCCTTAAGACCCAACCGGACGGAGGTATAGTGGACCTGTGAGTAAACAGAAAAGTAGTACAAAAGAGCGGGGATTGTTGAGGCAACAACAATATCGAGATATGGAATACCCGTATACTCGGCCATGATGAACGCAGCAGAGCCCATCACAGGCGGTAATATACTTCCCCCTGTAGAGGCCGCCACCTCGACGGCGCCCGCAACGGTCGCGGGATAGCCGATTTTTTTCATCATTGGGATCGTGATTGAGCCAGTGGTCACTACATCTGAGGTTGGGCTACCGGAAATAGTTCCATAAAGACCAGAAGAGATCACCGCAATTTTTGCCGGCCCCCCAACCCGCGCTCCAGCAACTGAGGCGGCTAGATTGTTAAAGAATTCACCACCACCAGCGTTTGCCAAGAACGTCCCGAATAATACGAACAGCAGCACATAAGTCGCCGCAACCCGCAGAGGAGTCCCAAACAAACCATCAGTCGTGAAAATCATGATGTCCAAGAAGTGTTCGTAACTGATGTAACCGTGACCAAATGGTGCTGGTAGTACATGCCCGTATAAATTGTAGGCCATAAAACAGACAACAATGCCCGTCAACAAAAGTCCAACCGTTCTCCGACACACTTCTAAACACAAACCAATCAACAGCGAAGCAAACAAAACATCGGTGGTCGTCAAGGGATCCAGTAACGTAATACGCGTCGCTATCGAGTCAGAGTTAATCGCGAAATACAGACCACAGGCTACGCTGGCAACCACAAAACACCAGTCATAGAAAGGGATCACAGCTCCATCATTGGAAGGTCGTTCGGAGGTTGCGGCAATCGTCGAAAATACGAGCACCAACATGAATGATAAAAAAAGAGTTACGAGGACCAACGCATCGAGTCTAGAAAATACTGCTGCGTAGGTGGACCAAAGGATAACCATGGCCCCATAGGCGGTCAGTAAATGACCAACTAAACCCTCAGGTCTTCGCGTATACCCCGAACTAAAAAAACTACCTAACGTCATCCACTAAACCTTAAAAGACTCAAACGTATTCTCAAAAAATAAATCTTCGGGCGACATCAATCTGTCAGCCACTCCTTGCTCATAACAGTACCGGGCAAACGTTTCTAGCGTTGTCCGATTTTTCTCGATCCCATATGCCCAGATTTCATGACCACCATATAAGGCTTGGGAATCTTTCATCGCTGAGAAGATCCAAGGCATCGGGATGGCAGAGGCCGTCGCATCGCAGAGCCGTCTCACGCAACGTGCTCTTGCCTGATCCAAGCCTTTATAAATTGTCTGCGCAACCCAAGGGCTCTCTTCGAGAATATCGTTACGAATCACAATCGTGTGCATGATCGGAAAGCACTGCGTCTTCTCAAAATACTCACGCTCGATCTGTCTCGGGTCCTCAAACATCCTAACAACACGTGGGTCATGGTCTTTGAATGCCTGTATTGGATGGGCAGTGATGACCGCGTCAACAGAGCCGGTAAGAAGCAGATCATTCAAATTGTGTTGCGTGTCTGGTTGCAGGTTCACCCAATCAGGAAGATTGAATTTAACCTTTTCTGCCCGACCCGGCTCATGCACCCCTGACTGCACCCAGGTTATTGAGCCTAAGTCGACATCGAACTGATCTGCGAGTGCGCCTCGCACATAAACACCCGCGGTCTGACCCCATTCAGGGATACCGACCCGGCGACCCTCCAGATGCCGCGGAGTCTTGATCTCTGAGTCGCTCCGAACATAGATCGCCGAGTGGCGAAACACTCGGGATGGAAACACCGGGATAGCGACACCTCTGGCCTGCTCCTTCGATCTTAAACTGACGTATTTCGCGAATGAGTGCTCAGAAACTTCGAACTCTCCAAACTTGATGAACCTAAAAAAAATCTCTTCGACAGGGAGCTTGAGCTGAGTCAACTCAACGCCTTCGGTAACGACCTCTGGCTCAAAAATATCTCGAACGTGATCGTAGTCGTGGCAGGCGAATGTCAGCTTTAGCATGGATGCCCCGTAAGTTAAATGCATTCTTATTATCAAAGTTGTCCACTTGCAGAACGCTACTACTTAGGTATCTAATCGTCAACGTGGCTGTCAAATTGTAGGTAGATCAAAATAATGTGGGATGAAGACCGTTGGACGCACTGACGTCATTATCGCTGAATGTTCTCGTCGTCATCACAGTGATCGTATTTCTTGGCGGACTGATTAAAGGATTTCTCGGGTTTGGGATGCCTCTCTTCGCCACTCCATTGCTCGCCATTTTTATGCCTCTTCTTAGTGTTATACCAATGATGGCGGTACCGGTTCTTGCGTCCAACATTTACCAAGCAAAATTTTCAAAACAGAGTTTTGAATACATCAAGCGATTCTGGCCACTAGGGCTTGGGCAAATAATAGGTGTCAGCCTTGGTGTACAGGTATTAGTCAGCGCAGATTCGAACGTTCTTAAAATCTGTCTTGGTCTCATTGTTCTGCTTAACATCGCATTACGGGCTACTCAATGGAGGCTGAAAATCCCCAGAAATAGAGAAGCGATCAGTGGCCCGGTGGGCGGCTTAGCTGCTGGGATGGTCGGAGGTACAACATCATTCGTAGGGCCTCTGCTAGTGCTCTACTTGTCGTCACTTGAGAATTTGAAAAAAGATGACTTTGTCAAAGCTATCGCTTTACTTTATCTGGGTGGCTTTCTGCCCATGTACGGAGGCTTAGCTGTCCTCGGCTCATTCAGTTGGACTCAATTAATGGGGTCATTTGCGATTTGTATTCCGATGCTAATCGGCATCTGGCTTGGTGAATGGATGCGATTCAGGGTCTCTGAATTGTTATTTGAAAGAGCAGTAATGGTTACACTAGGCTTCATTGCGATATTTCTCATCTATCGTTCATCAATTAACTTACTGGGATGACGATTCTTGATATGTCAGATAGCACTTCATCAAATTCAGTCGATCAGACTACCTTTCTAACAGAGCACTCGATCGCATTTCTCACCCGTGAAATCACGAAGAACTACACAAGAAACTTGCAAAATGCAATCGCCCCATATGGCATCTTGATCGGCCAATATCATTTTTTGCGAGTACTGTGGGAAAAGGATGAAATCACTCAAAGGGAGCTTGCAACAACAGTTGGAATGAAAGAATCAACGACCTTCACCGCGCTAGCAGGAATGGAAAAACAAGGTCTACTTACTCGGAAAAGAGATTCAAGCGATCGACGTAAGATGACGGTTAAGTTAACTGAAAAAGGTCGAGCGCTTAAATCAACCCTCATTCCTATCGCTAAACATGTAAATGATCAGCCATTAACAGAATTTGATTCAGATGACATTGTTCAGCTGAAAAAGATGCTTGAGTGGTTACGGAATAATCTAACTGGCGAGAACAAATGATGACAAAACCGTCCCCAATCGTGGTCATCACTGGAGCAACAAACGGTATTGGTCTAGCAACAACAAAACTTATGCAGACCAAAGGGGTGATCACCATTGTTTGTGACAGAGAACCGAGCGATGACCCAAACTATCTATTTCTGGATCTGATGAACCCAGAGTCGGTCACCGAGTGCGTCCGATCCATCCCTGAAGGTATAGATGCACTGATCAATTGTGCCGGTGTGGCACCAATCAACCACCCAAATAGAGTGGTGCTTGAAGTCAATTGGCTTGGAACCAAATCATTGACGGAGCAAGTGTTACCAAAAATCAAACCTTCGGGCTCGGTCACCACCGTGGCCTCGCGCGCAGGAGCCAACTGGGACGCAAATGTTATCCAACTAAAAAGATTCTTAACCGCATCGAATGACGACGTGACAAGAATTTTTGATCTCGATAGCCTCACGCCTGCGCGAGCGTATGAACTATCGAAAGAATTACTGATTTATTGGTCAATGACGCAATCTGCGACCCAACAATCGATCCGATTTAATACAGTGAGTCCGTCGTCAGTGGAAACCAGGCTTACACCATGTTTTAGAGAAGCGTTTAAAAATCGCAAGATCAGTAACAACGATCTCAGAAAGCGTTCTACTACGCCAGATGAAATTGCCGAAGCAATCTGGTTCCTCGCGAACCCCGAAACAAGATCGATCAGTGGGATTGATTTGAAGGTTGACCAAGGCATAACGGCACAACGAAAGATTGCCGAACTACAAAACAACTGAACTGAGGAATAAAAGATGAGCAAACTCAACTTAACTATTGCGACCGGCAATTATGACCGCACCCGCCCCATCTCTGATGGTCGAGTAAATATCGAGGGCGTCGACCCAAACCATTTATTTTTCTCTCCGGAAGAAATGTTTTACCGCGCCTTTCGATTCCAGTCGTTTGATGTATGTGAACTTTCGTTCTCTTCCTATTGTGTGGGCGCTTGTAATCCGGACTTCCCCTATACCGCAGTGCCAGTCTTTTTGTCCCGCGCTTTCAGGCATGCTGCAATCTTCACACGTAACGATGCAAGCATCGACAAGCCAAGTGACCTCAAGGGAAAGACACTAGGAGTCACAGAGTATCAGCTCACGGCAAACGTTTGGTTAAGAGGCATCCTTGAGGACTATTACGGTGTTCCACAGACCGACATTCATTGGGTTCGAGGTGGTTTGTTCGATCCCAAGCGGCCCGAAAAAATTAAGGTACGGTTGCCTAGCAATCTAGACTACAGAGAGGCTCCAGAGGGAACCACGCTGAACGAGCTAATGGCCAGCGGCAAGATTGATGGGCTGATCGGTCCGAGACCGCCCAAAGACTTCTATACAAACCCGAACTATGGCCGACTATTCCCAGACACCTTCGGAGCGGTCGCAGAATACTATCAAAATACTCAAATCTTTCCGATCATGCACGTTCTCGGAATAAAAAAAGAACTGGTGAGCCAATATCCATGGTTACCTGCGTCTCTCTATAAAGCATTCGAAGAAGCGAGAAAAGTTGCTCTCGATGCAATTCTCGATACGTCTGCGAGTAAAATGACAATGCCACTTCTGGATGAGCAGATTGACTTCGTCCGCAAGGAACTTGGGGCGGAACTTTGGACCTATGGATTCCATAATAACAGGCACGTGGTCGACAAATTTCTTGATTACCACTATCAGCAGGGACTATCGAGTCGACGTTTGGAGGCGGAAGAACTATTTCACCCATCATCGATGGAGTCGTATTCTCTCTAAGAACACAGTTTGTTTCTTTTTGACACATACTAAGGTTGTAATTTGCTGCGCAGCAACATATACTATTTAGATCATCGATTGGGTATAAGAGATTAGGAAGTTATGACAGCAACTACAGCGGATTATGCAGCAGAACAGCCAAAAGGAATGTTTGCTGACTTAGCAGACACGATACGCTTTGCAATGAAACTGAAAAATGAGTTTGAGAAAATCGACGATCCAGAAGCTCGCCACGAGGCGGTCTGTAAGCTTCTAGCTTCCAACTGAGTAACAAACAGGCAAGTTGTTGGTGACGCGAATCACCAACAGCGCCCTATGAATCAGTCTTCTGGGGGAACCCAACAGTCTTCAAACCCCTCCGCTGGTTCCAATTGATCGAACCAGTCGAATCCCATTAGACGTGGCATACGGCTATTCATGACCACGATCCGTGCCTCGGTGTCTGAAATATTGAAACGTTTATGAGCACAATACGGCGGAATGTAGATAAAATCACCAGCCTTCCATTCGAACACCTTTGGCGTGGTCTCCCACTCCCACACAAATTCATCCGCGCAATGAAAATTCACATCAAAGTGATGATCGTACCCCTCACCCTCAATGACAAAAGCCACTTCCTCTGATAAATGACGACTCGTGCCCGTGGCTTTGCCAGATTCAATAAACTGCATATAAAGGTCTAGGCAACACTCTTTCGTGTTCATCTCTTCACGGATGATGTGTTTTATCAGACCGTCTGCCGAACGTTCCATCGGCATCTCGGCTGACTTCACAATATTTTTTCGGGTCACATATTCTTTACGAAACTCCTTAGATGCCTCGAGTGCCTGACTGTAAAAGTCAGCAGACAAGGAGTCATTCTTCGCTCGGTCTCTCTCAGTTGGATCAACAAACATTTACAAACTCCTCATTAAATCGATGTTGGTGGTGCATAATCTTCGTGACCCGGTACCGGAGTCGTCGGGGGATAATCGACCATCTTTTGAAAAACCATATGCATGAATAGGAACAAGGGCTTCGCCTTCATAATCAGAACAATACCTTCCTCGTCTGGATCGTCATTGAAGTGCTGATGAACACAACCATTTTCGACAATCAACGCATCCCCTGCCTCCCAGTCGATCCTGCGGCCATCATGAACATCATGACCCTTTCCTTTTAAAACAAAAAAGACCGCAGAATTCATGTGGCCATGCTTTTGTCCGTAACCACCGGGCGCGTATACGTCGATATGTGTCTCTATCGATTGAGCAACCTTTGCAGCTTGTGGGTTAATGACTTTCTTACCGTAGTTTTGCGGCCCACCCTTCCATTTCATGTCCGGTGTCCTGTAGACCCGGGGCTGATTGAACAGCTCTGACATTAACTCTCCGTAGGTACCCTCCAGCGCCCTGACGAAAACTCTTTTCTTCTGCCACCTCTCCCAGACGACTTCTCCGTCAGAACCACCAGCAACCAAGTCAGTTTTTTCAGACATATAGATCTCCTAATTTGCGTTTAGATATTAAGGTATCTTGGAATGCAACTCTGCTAGCAAATGACACCTAGGCCCATAACAAAATCTTTTTACTTTGGGAGTGAAGATGAATCAATTACAGAGTATACGTAGTTAACAAGTCTGACATTAAATACTGCCAACCTGGTCAAATTATGAGCAACGAAGAGCCAAAGAAAAAACGATCAAAAAAACAAACGATCGAGTTAAGCGCTTACTCTGCCTTCTGCATCTTCGGCGCCTACTATTGCTATCACTTAAAGGGTTCTGATGGGTTCCTAGTGGCCCTCTCGGTGCAAGAAGACATGCTTCTGGGCATGTTACCGAGAATCACAATGGCACTTGGCATAGCCTCTTTGCTATGGGTGTTACTAGATCCCGAAAAACTGAAAAAAACGATTCAAAAACGCAAAGGATGGGTCAAAATTGTCTACGCAACTGTTCTGGGTGCAGTCACACCTGGCGGGCCCTCCAGTGCGTTTTCGATTCTCAATCTATTCTTGAATAGCGGTCTTGGCTATTTAATCGGTGTCACCTACATAACTGCGTGGTCCATGCTTGGTGTCCA
>CENU01415875.1_pt1 | contig 12375 bp, 6 predicted proteins | sample 361331 | NCBI WGS metagenome assembly CENU01 (sample SAMEA2619766, study PRJEB7988) | marine metagenome | isolation source: saline water (ENVO:00002010), including
CTGATGAACTTTCCACCAAAATTGTTACTCCAGGAATTGGCATGCCTTTGGTGTCAGTTACATTACCAGTAACCACAAATTCTTGTGCACACAAAGAAGCAGTAAAGAAAAGTAATAGACTTAATAAAAGCCTATCTAGTTTTAGAATGCTATTCATTTTTTTTATTTTTTTCATATAATCTAAGTTATGATTAGTTAATTGTAAATTGTTCAACAATATTTATTGAACATTCAAAATTCTATTGATTTTACAATACTTAATAACATAAAAGACACATTTACTAATATAATTTTTGCAATCTGTTAAGTTATAAGCTGTTTTGTGACTAAATCCCAAAATATTTTATAATAATATTGTTTTTTGATTTTTTTCGGACATAATGTAATTTAGAGTATAAAAATTTAATTATAATTTCTGCAATTTATACACCAATATCACAAATAGTAATAAAAATCTTTCATTGAAAATTAAAATGATTATAATTTTTACTACATAAATATCAAATATAAATTACAATGTGCAATGAATTTATCTTTGAATTAATAGAATAAAAAATAATAATAGTATTTAATTTCAGCTTTGGAATTTAAGATTTACTCTATATTTTTTTGCATATTCTTTGGGAGACATATCAAAGCTCTGTTTAAAACATTTTGAGAAATATGAGCGATTAGTAAATCCAACATCATAGAGAATTTCTGAAACATTTAAATCAGTTTCTATTAGAAGATGTGCTGCTTTTTTTATTCTATAGTTTCTAATAAACTCGTTAGCAGATGAACCAAGTATTGATTTGAACTTTCTATACAATTGCATTCTACTAAATGATAGTGCTAAAGCCAAATCTTCAACTCCAAACTCATTGTTCATTAGGTTTTCCTCAATTATTTTTTCGGCTTTTTCCAAGAACGTTTTGTGTGTATTATTTATACCTATTTTCTTTGAATCATGAGTAATCCCCTTTAGTCTAAATTTCTCTCTTAAAATGTCGCGATCCTCTAAAAGTTTCTTAACCTTAACTTCTAATATTCTCATATCAAAAGGTTTTGGAATATACGAGTCTGCACCAACTTCAAGCCCTTTTAGTTTACTCTCAACAGAACCTTTTGCCGTTAACATGATAATGGGGACATGATTTGTAATATCGTTGTTTTTTATCTTAGTACAAAATTCTATTCCATCCATTTCAGGCATCATAACATCACTTATTATAATATTTGGAATATTATCTAATGCTTTCTTTAACCCTTGCTTTCCATTAAAAGCCTGTATTATTCTATATTGACCCTCGAATGAAGCCTTGAGAAATCGTTGCATGTCAGAATTATCTTCAACAATAAGCATTAGTGGTAATTTTTCTTCAGTTTCAAGTTCTGAATCTTTGCTTACAGAATTATCTGAGATATTACATTTAAATTCACTTATACCCTCTTCTAACAGAATATTTTCTATTTTTCCATCAATCGATGGCGAATCAACAATTAGAGGAAAACTCATTACAAACCTGCTCCCTTTATTTTCTCCACTTGTAACATCTATGCTGCCATCAAGCAAAACGACTAGTTTTTTTGTTAATGCAAGCCCAACTCCAGAACCTGTATAACCAACATTGTTTGCATCATCAACTTGATAAAATCTTCCAAATATTTTAGAGGTTTTACTTTTTGGAATTCCTATTCCTGAATCTTCAACTATAATTTGAAATTCTGGATTCTTTTGTCCTGGTCTTCCACTCATCTGTCTTCTAGGTTTAACCACTGATAAGGAAACCCTTATACTGCCATTATCAGGCGTAAATTTCACAGCATTAGATAAAATATTGTTCATTATTTTTTCCATGAGGTCGTGGTCAAAATAGGCTATTAGTTCTGACACTTGCGACTTAAAGCTAATATCTAAGTGCTTTTTATTTGCTAAAACATGAAATGAGGACACTATATTTTCACAAAAATCAACAATATCACCAAATACGGCATTTACTTTTAATTTTTTTGACTCTGCTTTTCTAAAGTCCATTAATTGATTGACGAGTCTGTATAGGTGCTTTGCATTTCTATCCATAATCAACAACGATTCTTTAGTATTTAAATCTGTTGTTTTAATTTCAAGCAAATTTTGTAGTGGTCCTAAAATTAAGGTTAATGGCGTTTTAAATTCATGGGAAATATTGGTGAAGAATTCCAATTTCATTTTGTTTATTTCTCTTAACTTTCTTTTTTCAAGTTTTTCGATTTTAAGTTTGTTATTATAGTCAACACTTATTAAAATGTAGCGTCTAAATAGCCACATCAAAAAGACAAAGAATATAACATACATCAAATATGCCCACCAAGCCTTCCAAAAAGGTGGTAAAATTTTTATACGCAATTCTTTTGGAGTTTCGTTCCAGAAACCATAATTATTTGAAGCCATCACCTTAAATACATAATCTCCAGGGTCAAGATTTGAAAAGTTCGCAAATCGCCTGTCATAGTCCTTTTCAATCCAATCTTCATTAAAACCTTCCAACATATACTTGTATTGGTTTTGTTGTGGAGATGAAAAATGCATAGCAGAAAACTCGAACGAAAAGGAATTATGTGAATTTTTTAAAACTATAAAATCGGTTTCAGAGATTTCCTTTTCTAAAATTGCCTTTCCAAGTATTTCTTCATTAATTTCAACATCTTTGTTAAATACTTTAAAGCCAACTATTTCTATTTTTGGAGGTGTGGTGTTTTTTTGAAAACCATCTGGATTAAATTTATTAAAACCATTTATACCTCCAAAATACATTGTGCCATCTTTTGCTTTAAAAAAAGCATTCTTTCTAAAATTAAGAGCCTGTAAACCATCACTTGTTCCTAAATTTGAGAATTTGTCTTCTGTTTTGTCATAATTTGAAATTCCATTATTGGTACTAATCCATAGGTCATTATTATTACCTTCCAAAATTCCGTATATTTCATTACTAGGTAAACCTTGTTCTTTTTTGAACTTAATTATTTCAGGAAACCTCTTATTTTTTTGTTCTCTAGGAATTTTGTTTAATCCACCACCAAAGGTTGCTATCCAAAGGTTACTATCGGTATCCTCATGAATAGCAAAGATCTGATTATTGTTTAATCCTGATGGATTGTTTTCTCTTCCTCTAATTCTTATATAATCAATTGGATTGTTATTCACGTCCCGTAATATTTTAACCAAACCATTGTTTCTAGTGCCAACCCACAGAATGCCCTGAGAGTCTTCATATATGGCTGAAACGTGATTTTCTGTTAAGCTATTGGTATTTCCTTGGATTCTTTTGTATTGACTAATTAGGGGCAGCTCTCCGAACTCTTTGTTAGGTTTGAGTCTAAGTAAACCAAGATTTGAGTCTCCACCAATCCATATGTCCCCTCTTACATCTTTATACATAAGATGCAGCTTATTTGATTCTAAAATACTATTGGTATTTTCTTTTGTAAATCGAGCGGCTTTTACAATTTTTCCATTAAAAAACTTAATTTGGGTAATCCCGTTTGACATAGTTCCCAACCAAATATTGCCATAGTTATCTTCACAAATTGCATGAACATTATCGCTGCCAACAAGCCTGCTGTCAATACGAGTAACCCTGTTGTCTTTTTGTTGATCAGTAAAAACATTTAAACCATTACCAAAAGTACCAATCCATATATTTTTTTGAGAGTCCTCATAAATGCTATTAACTACGTTACCGCTAAGGCTCAAAGGGTCAATAACGTGGTTTTTAATATGTTCAATTCTATTCCTTTGCATATCCAGTTTACTAACTCCACCCCTCGCTGTTCCAATCCATATTAGGCCTGAATTATCTTTCGAAATGACATTTATTTCGTTACTTCTTAGGCTTTGTGCATCTACTATGTCATGTTGAAAAAATGTAGCTTTATTATTTACAAGATTTAAATTTAATAGGCCTAATTTTTTTGTTCCTACCCAAATGTTAGATTTATCATATCTTAAAAGAGAATTGATACTCACACTAGACAAACTATTATCAATTGTTGCGAGAACATTTTTAGAAACTTCAAAATTATTTCCACTTGAGTATACTATTTTATGAAGCCCCGTATTAGTCCCTATCCATACAGTTGAATTAAAATCGATAATCATACTTGATACAAATAAGTCTACAAGATCATTATGAAGTATTTTTTTTATTTCCAACTCAGAGCCGTCCTTAAATGGTATTCTGTTTAATCCTTTTCTTGTGCCAATCAATAATCCTAAATCATCTTGAAGAATCTGAGTTACATAATTGTTGCTAAGACCAACTCCATTGCTATCTGCACGATATACGCTTAATGTAAATCCGTTTGAGCTCCTATCTAATCGATGCAAACCATCCGAAGTTCCAACCCAAAGTGTTTTTGAGTCGTCTTCAAATATAGCGTTCACATTGTGTTTGAAGATAAAGCTTGAATTGCTTTGAGCATTAGTTAGCTCCCTACTGAAAGTATCAGTATCTCTATTATATCTACAAAGACCACTTGAAGTACCAATCCACAACACTCCCTCACTATCTTCTATTATTGCAGTTATCCTGTTCCCAATTATCGAGTATTGATTTCCAAGTTCATTATTGTAAATTTTATATTTAGAGCCACCGTACTTGTAAAGTCCATTGACAGTTCCCAACCACATATATCCACGGGAGTCTTGAAAGATTGGATCAATGGAGTTGTGCATTAATCCTTCGCTATTTGTTACATGGTCAAAATTTATGGGGTTGATCTGTATTTGTTGTTGTGCAAACAACCCATTACCCATGGTAAATAAACTTAATCCAATTATAACATTTAAGAATATTATTTTTTTATAAATCTGTAAACCCATAGTTCATTTTTTAAACTATACTAGAAATAATATAATTCCTAAACAATTTAAATATACTATATTCATTTCAGGAATTCTATTTTCTCTAAGTAAGACTGATGCTTTTAACCTCAATATTTAATCCTCTGTACCCTATGTCTTTGCTACAAAACTCTTTCAAAGTAGGCATAAATATACTATATAGCATACTTTAAAGTCACAACTTGGAGACCTTTTACTAAATGAATAGCTCCTAAAGCTGAGGTATTCCACTTCCTTTTTATCTGACTTTTGGTTTGAAATGAGACTAAAAGAGCTGCGACAATAAGAGCTAGCAACTTGGTCAATTATTGTAGAATTTTGATTAAAAATTCTATTTTAATTTACGATTATTTTTTTTGAAATATTTACCCCTTCTTCTTTTGAAAAGAAAAAAAAATATAAGCCTTCATTCAATGAGGAAACGTTTATTGAATTTGGTATATGTAGAAATTCCAATACTTTCTGACCTCTAATATTAAAAGCTGTGAGTGAAGAGTCACGTAGTTCATTAGGAAACGAAATATTAAGTACCTGATTATCTACAGGATTTGGAAATACTTTTATTTCTATTTCCTGATTATTTTCTATATTCCCTAAAGACAAAAATGACCACGGGTAAAAATCTGGTCTCCAAGTAGCTCCTGCAGTCCATGTATCTCCGATTTCATAGGCTCCAATATCTGGTGCACTACCAGAAAATCCATCATTAATTCCGGCAATAATTGTTCCAGCATCAATTAATTGTGTTGATGAAGATTTCGGTGTGAAATCGTAATTATCTGGATCGTTTAATAAAGACTTGATTCCATAATCAGTAGTAGTTGTTGAATATGTATTATAGCTTACAGTACCGGGAACTGTTTGCGGATTTTTACGATGACCTGAAATTTTATCTGCTGCATTATTTTTTGTAATTGTCAATCCGTTAGAACTCCCACCCGGAGGATCTGCATAAACCTCATACATCACGCTAATGTCATTAGTGCTATTATCAAAACAAGTGTTGTTATAAATTTCTTGTTCGTCACCTTTTATCATTAACGCTTTACTTAAGTTCCACATCACGTTATGGTGAATCAATCCATTTTTTCCTGCCAGTTCTGGATCGCTAACTGGTGCATCATAACGAGTTCCAGATTTAGGAGAATCGTGAAACCAATTATGGTGTACTTTAGAGCCATCAACTGACTCTCTTGTCATCTGTACAATAGAGCCATCACTTTGTAAAGACCCAGTATTGTAAATATTATTGTAAGATATTTCCGGTGAACCAACAAAATGTACTGTAGATGAAGCTCCTGTTGTATGTACCGTATTTCGTGTGAAAGATCCATTATCACCATTGTTCACCATAGTTGTCATCAAGTTTCTTAAAGAGGAAACTGTATAGTCTATATGATGAAAATAACAGTCTTCAACTACATTGTTTTTTCCATTCATATAAAATGCGTCTCCGTCAGTATGCTCAAACAAGCATTGGTATATTTTGAACCCCGTGATACTGTTTTTATTATTCCCTGTTAATTCAGTAGTAAATGGTGTACTTTTTTCTCCTAACATTCTTTTAGAACAACTAGGATAAGAAAATAAACAATTGTTTAATTCAATTTCTGAAGATCGGGATGCTTTAACTGTGGTTGCGAAAAAATTTAAGTTTTCTATTTTGATATTTGAACAATTATTCATTTCAAAAGCATAGGATTGTACCTTACCTTGAATCTTTTTCCCAGAGGGATTTCCCCAAACCGACAACTTTTTTGTTGAAGAGTCATAGAACCATTCATTTTGCGTATTTAAAAAATCTATCTTCCCTTCCAAAAAATAATAATGATGTTTGCTCTTGTAACTTTCTGCAGTTTCATAAGTGAATGTATTATTACCTGTCGTATGTGATAAAACTTTAACTGTCCAGGTTTTCCATGACCCTACATTGGCTATTGCCAAAGCACCTTGAACATTCAAACCACTAGTTGCTAAGTTTCCAGAGTCTACCATTATACCGTTTGAACCTGCACTAGCATCACCTGGTGACCAGTATGCTTGGTCAAAAATAGTATCATCATGAAACTGTGCATTTGGCCAACGTGCCATAACTTGCTGCTCATCATCAATAAATAATTGCCATATATCCTCTGTCAATGTAGTTTCATAAATATTTGGATTTCCAGCATTTTGAGTCCAAGATGTTTGAATTGACTTGGTGCCGTTGATGATCACTTTTTCGTTTGGAAAAGCTTTAATAATGATATTGTCTCTGTTTTCTAAAAGAACTCTTTCATGATAATAACCCTCTCTGATAATACAAGTGCCGCCAGAGGCTCCCATAGCGTTTATTGCATTGTTTATCGTTAGAAAAGGTAGTGATTCTGTCCCGGGACTTAAATCGTTTCCCTGATGTGAAACATAGAATGTTTGAGAATGTATTTTAATTGTTACAAATAACAAGAAAAACAAAAACATAATATTTTTCACACCCTTTTGATTTTAATTTAAAAAAAAACTTAGGGAAAAGACCAGTTTCCCCCAAGTCTTAAAAATTTAATGTTGATAAAATTTATTCTTTTATGATTTTATAAGTTCCTATATTTTCATCAATAGTAACATTCATAATGTAAACACCTTTTAAAAGATTTGAAATATCAAGAGTTCCCTTAGTATCACGCATATCTGTACTTAAAAACTTTTGCCCTACTAAATTAAAAACTTCGACATTGCCAATACTTTTAACCGCTGATAAATAAATAGAATGTTCTGTTGGATTAGGACCAAAACTAAAATCGTATTTTTTCAACTTATCAATAGAAGCTGTAGATTCAATTGGAGAAACAGTCACATTTATTGTTTCAGTTACATTAGATGCAGGGTCAGTTATTGTTATATCAAATGTAATATCTGTACCATTAACGTAAGTTCCATTGTATTGAAGATTAAAGCGTAGTTTATTGTGTTGATTAGCAGTGACCTGTGCAGTAGTACAATTTAATGTTTTATCCTCTTCCCTCGTTCTGTTAGCGTAAGCCGTGAGTGTATAGTCTGAGGAACTAATGGATAACATATCTGCCATAGGGTAAGGAGCACCTGCACTTGGCATTGCCGTTAAAAAAACTACTTCGGCTGCTATCCAAATCTCACCAGGTTGGTCTGCAACCAGTTCCATTTTCCAATTGGAATCAGGTGATTCACCAGCATGCTTACTAATAAGATTTGCTGGTACATATGCGCCTCCATTCGGATAATAAATGGTAGTGACACCTCCAGCTATACATTGAGAGGATGTGAAAATATTTGCTTTAAGCGTTTTAATTTGTCCATATGAAATACTGACAACAAATAAAGATATTAAGAGTGAATTTTTTTTCATTGAATTTAAATTTATTGAAATTAAAAATAAAAATAACTTGAATTAAACTTTTATACGTAAATTTCAATTACTAACACAAAAATTGCAGTTTGTGTATTTAATTTACGAAATCTAACAACTTTTATAGGCTCTATCATATTAATAGTTAAATTAAACAGTTCATAAATATTTTCTTGTGATTCCAATATTATAAGTTTTAGCATAAACATATCAAGATAGATCTTGTATAAATACATAAAAGCAAGATTAAACCATCAAGAATAAAAAATTATTAAAAGCTATGAGGTTTGAAACTGTTGACACCAAGTTTAGTAGGTTTGGAATAACTGAAGAAAATCCAGCAAAGTTTAAAGCTCTAGACAAAACATTGAATTAATTTTTCAATAAAACAATAATTTATTGTAGTGTAATGACTGATATCAATGGTAATCAATTTATTTTAAATCAATTTTCATCACTTTTGCCTTAGTCAACTGTTGTTTTTGTTGTACTTTTTGAAATATTTAGATTAAAACTATAAACCTTCAAACATTATTTTTATAAAAATCTAAATGATATACTTCTAAAATGACGAAACTAACAGTCCTTATTCTTTCATTCATTGCTTTTGGTTGTTCGCAATCAAACAATCCAATAGAATTTTATGTAGACGTTACTGGTAACGACAGCAATCAAGGCACACTTGAAGCCCCTTTTAAAACCATTGAGCAAGCAAAAAACGCAATTAGAGCACTTTCAGAACAACAAAGGCAAAAGAATATAAATGTTTATTTAAGAGCTGGCACACATACGTTGTCAGAAACTATTGTTTTTGAACTCGAAGACTCAGGAGCAGACAATACCAAAATCACCTATCAAGCATATCAAAATGAAATTCCAATTATTTCTTCCGGTGTTCCATTAAAAAATTGGAAGAAACTAGGGACTTATCCCGCTGCTTTACCTGAAGTAGCCAAAGGAAATGTATATGTTACAGACATTCCTGACGGTCTAGGTCGCTTCTATACCATGTTTGATGGTGATAAACGAATTCCAGTTGCCCGCAAAGAAGGGTTTGATTTTAAAAATATTAATTATGTACGTGCGAAAAGTATGAACGTACTACATGAAAAAGATCGTTATTTACTCAGAAGATTAGAGCTTACTGGGGGGAAAATTTTAAAATCATGGCCAAATCTTGAAGACATTGAAGTAGGTTTCGCTCCTGTACCATGGACTATGAATATGATGCAATTAGAGTCTGTTGATGAAAAAAATGGTATTGCTTGGACGACCTTAGAAGCCAATGCACCACCTGCAGCTAAAAAATCACATACCAAACCTTGGGTAGAAAATGTGATAGATTATTTAGATACGCAAGGACATTGGGTGGTAAATACCCATGAACGTAAAATTTATTATTGGCCAGAAAGTGGAGAACCTTCAGAAAACCTAGTTATTCCTAAGCTAAAGGAGTATTTTAGAGTTGAGGGAAAAATAGATTATAAGGGTCCTATCGATACTCCAACAAAAAACATTGTGTTTAAGGGTTTAACCTTCATGCATGGAGAACGTGATACATGGTGGAAAGGTCACAAAGGTTGGGGAATTCAACATGACTGGGATAAGTTTGATAGAGGAAATGCGATGCTTCGTTTTAGAGGAGCTCAGGACTGTGAAGTTACTGAATGTAGGTTTACAAACAGTGGTGGTTCAGCAATTCGATTAGATCTACATGCTCAAAATATCAACATCAATAATAACTTGATAGATTTTGTTGGTCATATGGGAATTTTACTATGTGGTTATGGACCTGGAACCAAAGACGTAAACAAAAACAACTCTATAACAAACAACTTAATTCATCATGTCGGTCGAATTATGAAAATGGGTGCAGGAATATTTATGTGGCAAAGTGGAAGTAATCACGTTGCCAATAATTTAATTCATCATGTGCCTAGAAAAGCAGTTGGTGTTTGTGGAATTAGAGTCCCTATCCTACAAAAAAGAGATATCAATTTTGATGAAGCATCTAAAACAATTCGTTGGGATGAAATTGATACATCAATATCAAGTGAAGGTTCTTTTTGGGAGCGTTACACTCCTTTTTTACATGCAAGTAACAATATTATTGAATACAACGAAGTGTATAGGGCATTGGAGGAACTTGCAGATGGTTCTGCATTAAATGTATCTGGGGCTGGGGAAGGAAATATAATGAGAAACAACTACGCGCACCACATTACAAGTCATGCTTCTGGAGTGATGCGAACAGACGATTGGCAAAGAGGTACGACATTTGAAAACAACGTTATCTATATGGCAAATATTTCAGGAATTGTTCATAAAGGTTTTAATCATATTGTCAATAATATTATCGTAGATTGTAGTTCCAAAGAATCTATTCGTTTTGCCTCGTACCCAGATGAAGAAGCTGACTACGGCTCAAAGATTCAGAACAATATTTATTACGAATCTAAAGACGCTATAAAGTACTATAATATTTCTTACAGAGCCTCCGAAGGGATTTCAAAACCAGAAGATTGCGATACAGACAAGAATATCTTCTTCTGTGCAGGCAATATAAACCAAGCAAACAAATTTGTGGAAGCTAAAAGAAAAGATGGCATAGAAATCAACAGTATTGTTGCTGACCCTTTATTTGAGGATATAGCAAATCAAAACTTTAAATTAAAACCCAAATCTCCTGCTTTCAAGCTTGGTTTTAAAAAGATTGACATGAGTCAAATTGGATTGAAAAAAAATCTTTTCCCTAAACGATATATCAAATTTGATGTTGAAGATATTGATGGTAGAAGACCTAATTTCCACAGAAACAGAAAAGGAGAAGAAACCTATGATTTTTGGTAGGTGTCAGAAAAAACTAAAACTTGGAAATGAGAAATATTATAATATTTACACTATTATTTGGATTGAATATTTTTAATATATATGCTCAAAAATCCGATCAACCAAACATCCTCTTAATCATGTTAGATGATGTTAGTCCAGATCTATATGGAGCCTATGGTTTGCCACAAGCTGTAAAAACACCCAATGTAGATAAATTGGCATCTGATGGAGTCATGTTTAAAACTTGTTATGCATCAGCAATGTGTGGTCCATCACGAGTTCAAATCATGACTGGGAAATATGGAAGCTCCACAGGGGTTATGCATAACAGCATTTGGATGGGAGATAGTAACCAAAATGTATACAAAAATCATCAGGCTTTTGGCAAACTTTTAAAGGACGCTGGTTATGCTACGGCTATTGCTGGAAAATGGCATGCCGGAAGATCAATGCCTTATGAAAAAGAAGTTGGTTTTGAGGAATACTGTCTTTGGGAGAGTTTAAAAAAAATTGAAAAACTCCCAGGTTCTCCAGAATTTAAAGGACAAATGGAAGATTTTAAAACAACTTCTCGTTATTGGCATCCTGGAATCGTTCAAAATCATCAAATGTTGGACACAAAACCAACTGATTTTGGTCCAGATATTTTTTCCAACTTTATAATGGACTTTATGGAGCGAAAAACCAAAGAAGGTATACCATTCCTTGCTTATTGGCCAAGTGTTGCGCCTCATGGTACCAGAACAGGAATGCCAACAAATCCGTTAAGAGGAGAAGTAGGAGATCTAGGAAAGAAAAAAGATGGTAAAGAAAATTACGAACGTTTTAAATCTTTAAATGAGTACATAGACGTTTTGATCGGTAAAGTGGTGAAAAAAATTAAAGATTTAGGAATTGAGGATAATACGATTATCATATTCACCTCAGACAATGGGACAGCCATTACTGCAAAAACTAGAGGAGTAGAAAGAGGCCCTCACGTAATTAATATTATTTCGGGTGCTGGTGTAAAAAAACGTGGTGCTACATATGAGTTAACCGACTTCTCTGATATTGCTCCAACCCTTGCAGATTACGCAGGAGCCAAACTCCCTAAAGGAAAAAAATTTGATGGTATCAGTCTGAAACCTTTTTTAACTGGAGAAACAGAAAAAACCAAAGAATTTATCTATGGATTTATTTCCACTAGCCAAATTGTGCGTACCAAAAATTATTTGCTAGAAGTATTAAATCCTATGCTAGGAATGCCTGAAGGACGATTTTACTATACTGGAGAACACAGATTTGGTAAAGGCTATCAACTTGTAATTGATAACCT
>CENU01039213.1_pt1 | contig 12356 bp, 16 predicted proteins | sample 361331 | NCBI WGS metagenome assembly CENU01 (sample SAMEA2619766, study PRJEB7988) | marine metagenome | isolation source: saline water (ENVO:00002010), including
ATCCAGTCGAAGTATCTGAGGTCTTCGGGCTCAATTTGACGGGCGCGGCTGGGCAGGTCGATGCCGCGACGCTCGGCCGCAGCGCGCATGCGCGCGTCGGCGCGCTTGCCCACATGCCAATGGCCGGTGCCGGCGGAATCCACCTCAAAGGCATCACTGAGGTTTTCACGCTCCAGCAAATCGAGAAACACCCCCTCAGCGGCCGGCGAGCGGCAGATGTTGCCGAGGCAAACGAAGAGAACGCGGGTGGGTCGTGAGCTCATAGCGGCTGCTGCTCCAGGGCCTGAAGCGCGCGCAAACGGACGACGAGGGTATCGTCCGCGTCCCGGTGCCGCTCCAGGAGCGTTGCGACGCGCCGCCTCAATGGAGGCTCCAAGCCGGCTTTCATCAGGGTCTGCAAGGCCACCACCGAGGCGTAGCGAACAGCCCATTCCTCATCCTTGAGACCTGTCTCCAAACTTTCCAGGCACGCCAGCTGGCCCTCAGAGCGCTCCTCGGCGCTGAAGGTCAATCGCCCGAGGCCGTGGGCCGCCGCCTGCCGCACGCTGGGGCCGATGTCCTGAGCCACGGCCCGGCGCAGGACGGCAAGCCCACGCTGGTCCCCCAAGGCGGCGAGGGCACGCACGGCCCAGGCACGGGCGCCGTAATCCCGCTCGTCAATGCTGTTCAGCAGTGGTTCGACAGCCACAGCACCACAGTCCACCAGACCCTTGACGGCCAGCAGTGCGGCTCCGGGGTTGTTGCTGCGCAGCAGCTCCAGGCAGCAAGCGATGGCCCGCTGCTGCGACGGCGGGTCATCGGCCAGTGCCGGCATGGCCTGCGTTAGCGCCCGGGTGCAGCGCACCAGCTCGTCGCGGCTGGCAGCCCCATCGATGGCCCGCAGCAATGGCTCGAGGGTGTCAATGGCCCTGGAACTCACAGCACCCCATCCATCAACTGCAGCAGCTCCTGCTCGCCAGGCCCCACGGTTGTCGGGGCTGGGCTGCCGAGGGGATGTTCCAGCAGCTGCCGCAGGGCCAGCAGCTTCAAGCTGTTCTCAACACGGCAAGCCACGATCGCCCCTGCGGCAGGACGCCATCCGGTGGCCCCCAGATCCAGCAGAGCCCCCCGCCGCACCAGCGGTTCAGGGTCCTGCAGCAGCTCCAGGATCGTTTTGCCCCAGCGCGTTTCGCCGCTGATCTGCAGCAAGGCCCTGCAGGCAGCACTGCGGATCTGCGGCCGCCCATGTTGGCTCCAAGGCAGCAGGGCAGCGCAGAGATCTTGATCAGGCCGCCCGCGAGCCAGGGTGCCGATGGCTTCGAGCAGGGCCTCACAGGGTTCTTGCAGTCGGGCACCGTGCTGCTGCGCTGCACAGCCGGCCCCAGGACGTTCAAGTCGCTGCCTCAAGGCGCCAAGGGCCTGGGTCGCTCCGGTTTCACCAAGGGAGCGGGAGCAGGCCTCACGCAGGTCATGGTCATGGTGGTCAAGCCCCTGGAGCAGGGTGCTGACGGCCTCAGCGGCCTTCAGTTTCCCGAGCGCCCGCGCGGCATTGCGGGCGACGTACAGCGCCTCCGGATCGCTTGGTGTGTCAATCGTCTCTTGAAGCGCAGCGATCAGCAGCGGCACAGCCTGCGGATGGACGCTGCGGGTGCGCCCCAGCCACCAGGCGGCGTAGTAGCGCAGGCTTGGATCCAGCCGTTGCTGCAGGCGCTGCAGGGCTTCGGCTTCGCTGATCGGCTCGCCGATTGGCATGGAATCCATGGGGTGGCGCTCAGGCTAAGAAGTGCTTAACGTTGGGGTAACGAACGGTAGTACTTATGGCTCGCAAGTCCCTGGGGCTTGATCGGGACCAGCGTTTATGTCTGGCCTTCCACCTCAGCATGGATGACATGCAAGCTCGTCTGGCTGTGCTGGCCAGGGCGGGTCGGGCTGATGACTGTGTCGCCCTCATGCAGGAATTAGGCGATTGGATGGCTGCAGGTCGCGGTGAAGTGTCCCCGCTGATGTACGCCACGTTTGATCAAGGTTCTGGGGACTGAACCCTGCGTGGTGCCGGCAACAGACCGCCGCGCTGACTTGATTGGCTAATAAAAAAGCCCCCTCGGTGAGGGGGCTGTTGCTTGAAAGTGGCACTGAAGCAATGGCTTCAGACCAGGGCGTTGATGGCGTAGTCGATGTAGCTGTTGGCTTCGGTAGCAGCGTCACCGCTGAGGCCATGGTTGCTCTTGATGTGGTTGAGAGCTTCGACGTACCAGGAGGGGGACAGCTCGAAGGTGCGGTTGATCTCATCGAGGCCGGCGATCAGGTAGTCATCCATGGGGCCGGTGCCGCCTGCCACGAGGCAGTAAGTGATCATGCGGAGGTAGTAGCCGATGTCACGGGAGCACTTGGCCTTGCCCTCGGGGGTGGAGGAGTAGTTCGAACCCTGCATCTGGGTGGTGTAGGGGAACTTGGTGTACACGGCCTGTGCAGCACCGTTGACCAGGGCGTCAGCTTTCGTGGTCAGGGCTTTGGCGGCTTCCAGGCTGGCCTTGGCCCGGTTGAAGCGGCCGGAGGCGCCCTGGATCTCGGTGTTGCTCAGAAAGCGACCCTGGGAGTCAGCAGCTGAGACGGCTTCGGTAAGGGGGGTTTTCATGGTGAAAGACGGTGGAGTTGAGGGGCTGAATGAATCAGGGGTCTCGACGTTCTGGCGTTGAGGGAGACGAACTCAGGCCTCAAGCAACGGCAGCAGCGGCACGGTCGAAGTAAGTGCCGATTTCGCTGGCCAGGGCGGTGCAGTCGCCTTGGGAGATGCCGTTGCGGTCATTCACCAAGTTGATGGCTGTTTCTTTCATCAGGTTCACGCTGGCGGCCACGGAGGCGCCGGGGGTTCCCAGGGCGAGGTAAGTCTCACGCAGACCATTCAGGCAGCGATCCTCGAGCACGGAAGCGTCGCCGGCGAAGATGGCATAGGTGACGTAGCGGAGGATGATCTCCATGTCGCGCAGGCAGGCGGCCATGCGGCGGCTGTTGTAGGCATTGCCACCTGGAGCAATCAGGGAAGGCTGCTGAGCAAACAAATCGCGGGCAGCGCTGGCCACGATGGAGGAGGCGTTGCTGCTGATGCGGTTCACAGCATCCAGACGCTTGTTGCTGTCAGCAACCATGGCGGTCAGGGCATCGATTTCGCCGGTGCCGATGAATTGGCCCCGGGCGTCTGCCTGGGCAACGACCTTGGTGAAGGCGTCGAACATGTGGTGAAACTCCTTGGGGCTACTTCGGGAGAAGGAAGTCTTAGCGACTTATGGGTGGGGGCGGCCGGGGGGCGTACCCATCCCGTCACAGCGGAGATTCTGACCAATGACTCCACTCAACTTTGATCCCTGTTCACAATGTTTAATTGACTCGAGGGCCCCACTTCGCAGTTGGGGCCTCGCATCTGACTGGGGTCACTAGAGATCGAAAAGGACATCATGGATGTACGCCTCAGTCCATGCGCTGCCGTGGAAGCGGGTGAGCATTCCGCGCGCGGGATCTTTTTCGGCTCTATAAGCTGTGTATCCCTTCTGTCCTTCCAGCAGCTGTTGGCTGCGCGCCCTCGAGACCGGAAGAGCGTCTCTCACAAGGTCAACGTAAAGCCTGAGGTACTCGTTGAAAGCGGCTGTCACGACCTCGTCGATCAGAGAGTCGCCCTCCTCACCCAATGGCAAACGCGTCCAGAGAAAGCCTGGTGAAAAGTAGGGCTTGGCTTCCTCTGGGATGGGCCCCCCATTGGGGAGTCGCTTCTGCCATCGCTCAAATATTGGAATCAGACGATTCCAGACGGAGTCGGTATGGGCAGCATCGGTTTTCAGTGCAGGTTGAAGGTCAAGGGCCAACAGGTGCCCTGCTGGGAGTGTGACCAGATCAGCTCCAAAAAACGGCAGATCGAAGTCGGTGCTGGGGTTGATCACAAAATTCAAGACGGATGCAGCTGAACCTGCTTCGACACATGCAGCTCGCACCTGACGCAGCTTGGAAGTTCTGCAGGCCCAGGTGGCTGTGGTGACCTCCACTGGCTTGCTCTTTGAGCCTGTTGTGCTGCGCTGCAGCAAAAACTGTTCCGCAATGGGATAAGGCTCAGGGGAAAATTCCTGCAAGGCCTGATAGGCATGGTTCAAGAAGGGTTGCCATCGCCAGTTATCAATGGTGAGCGGCTCGAGGCTGTTTTGACGATGTACGGTCATCAGATTGATGCTGGAAAAAGGAATTCATGGAGGAAGCGGTCTGACCAGCTTTTGCCGAAATGACTGGTGAATAGCCCGTGGGCCGGATCACGTTCGGCGCTGTATTGGTCATAAGCAATTTGGAGCTTGCCAACCTCGTCGGGCGCGATCAGGGAGGTTTCGGCTTGCGATCGCTCAGTCATTTGCCAGTAGCTTTCAAGAAATGCTTGGAAGGCCACAGGCAAGGATGAGCTGGCTTCGTCAGCCCCCCCGCGACAGAAGAGTAAATAGGGCGAGAAGTACTGATTGGGATCAAAAGAGCGCATAGTCTCTTCGCCGCTCAACTCAGGAAATTTTTCATGTAGCCTGCGTAATTCAAGGAAATGGCGATCGAAATATTCAGGGTCTTGTTTGAGGGGTTGGAAATCTAGGACGGCAACGAGTTTCTGACGGCCTCCAAACCAGAGCAGATCAATGCCCATTAAGGGCTGATCGTTGTCAAGGTCGGGATAGGCGACTGAATTAAGAACCTGCAGACTCTCCCCAGCGTCCATCCGGCTCACACGCCAGCGACGGAACCCTGGAACTTGCCAGAGCCAGCTGAAGATTTCACTGCTCCCCTTTTGTGATCGACAGGAGTCCAACCCCTCGGGGGGTGGCATCTTGATGCCACCCCTAGCTTCGAGACCTGCATTAAGTTGACCAAGAAATGAATCAAACATTTTAATTAAGTGTTCGGTGCAGGTGCTGCATGCTTTAGTTCCTGTGCGCGCCTAGCCAAATCAGCGATGTCAGCCGCCGAAGGACAGCGAAACTCAGTGCAGTAGGTGGTCATTGAGACCCCATCTAGACATTGGACAGAGCTAACCCTCATGCGCACTTGATCTGTGACGAACCAACAGCGCTCAATGCCAATATTGGTGTCATATCGAGTGGTGATGGTGAGGACACCATCGTCAGCAAAACTGTAGTTGCTAATCACAGACTGCTTCTCGACATAGCCAACATCTCGTAGTAAGAACCCTTGTCTGGTATCTCCCTGTTTAGGTATGTCAATAACAACAGCTGCATAGTCGTCGTTGCGAACACCCTTCTTAAGATTGCTCTCCCACCAGAATCTTGCGCCGCCTGTGCAGTCAGAAGGGTCAGTATTGAGTGCTTCGCAGATCTTCCCAACAGCAGCATCATCAGCACCAAAGGGCTCGATGATCAAATTAGAATCGGCAGCTTCGTCATCCTGGAAATCGTGATGGTGCACAGCTCTGCGATTGAGCCAGGTCCCACGGCTGGCTTCGAAGAAGTCAGCCATTGACATTGGTGGTTGATCAAATGCATTCATGTCGTTGCAGTGTTAGGAATGGGGCGAACATGAATTCTTGATTTGCAAAAGAAAAAAACTTAAGCAGATGTCGCCTCCTTCTGCTGAATCAGCTGGGCCAAAATCTCATCAATCCTCTGAAGCTCAGGGTGCTCAGAGATAGTTGCATCGATCTTTTTTTGGGAGAGTCTGAGTTTTTGCCCGAGCCCTACAACGTCTTGATATAAGCGGCTTCTATAAGCAGAAAGCTCATCAATTGACTCTTGAAGTTCTTCTGCTGTGGGTTGGTGTGACGCCTCGTTTGACATCCGCTGAAATTCATTTATCTGAGCTTAGACCTCCCTCTCCCCTATTTGAGCGGCACTTTTGCTGCTGTGAAGGGCTCGCAAGGGGGTTCCTGTTCCTGCAATCTAAAGGATCCAGCTGAACAACGTTCTCTGGTGGTGACAGGCTTTTCGGCAGTCAATGCCTGAATAGAACGACCCCCCCAAGGGGGCTCGGCGTTCTCTTGGTGACAAACTCTTGCGTAACCCCTGCCTGTCCAGACCCCTTGCCGACGCTGGGCTTAGTTTGGCTGAGCGCTTCCTCCACTTGGGGCTCGAGGCCGATCGGCCTTTATTCCCTGGCGGTATCAGAAGCCCTTCACCTCCAAACTGTCTGGCCCCCAATGCTCGACGCATTTTCCCGCACAGTCGTCAGCGCTGACGCCAAAACTGCACCGGTGGGTGGTAGCGAGCTCGCTAGCCTCCGCGCCTACGTGCGTGATGGCAACAAGCGTCTTGATGCTGTCAACGCAATCACCTCCAACGCCTACTGCATCGTTTCTGATGCTGTGACCGGCATGATTTGCGAGAACACCGGTCTTATCCAAGCCGGTGGTAACTGCTATCCCACCCGACGTATGGCTGCCTGTCTGCGCGATGGCGAGATCGTCCTTCGCTACATCAGCTATGCCCTGCTGGCTGGCGATGCTTCTGTTCTCGATGATCGCTGCCTGAACGGCCTCAAAGAGACTTACATCGCGCTGGGTGTGCCGACCCAATCCGCTGCACGTGCTGTGGCCATCATGAAATCCGCAGCGACCGCACTGATCGGTCAAACCAACTCTCCTGCAAGCGGTGGCGCCAAGTACCGCAAGATGGAAACCACTCAGGGCGACTGCTCCGCACTGGTGGCTGAAGCTGGCTCATACTTCGATCGTGTGATCGGCGCCATCAGCTGATCGGTTCAGCGTTTCTTTTCTCTCCCTCTCAGCACCCCATTTTTAAGGATCTCAAATGAAATCCGTCGTCACCACTGTAGTGACTGCTGCTGATGCAGCAGGTCGCTTCCCTTCCCAGAACGACCTCGAGGCCGTTCAAGGCAATATTCAGCGCGCCGCTGCTCGTCTTGAGGCTGCTGAAAAACTGGCTGCAGGCCTGGATAATGTGACTCGCGAAGCTGGCGACGCCTGCTTCAACAAGTACGCCTATCTCAAGCAGCCCGGTGAGGCTGGTGATAGCCAAGTCAAAATTGACAAGTGCTACCGCGACCTTGGCCACTATCTGCGCCTGATCAACTATTGCCTGATCGTTGGCGGCACTGGTCCACTCGATGAGTGGGGCATCGCAGGTGCTCGTGAGGTGTATCGCACCTTGGCACTTCCTACCAACGCCTATATCGAGGCTCTCACCTACACCCGCGATCGCGCTTGCGCTCCTCGCGACATGAGTGCACAGGCTCTCAACGAATTCAAGAGCTACCTTGACTATCTGATCAACGCTCTGTCCTGAGATCTGACTCCGTAAAGTCTAGAGGGGGGCTTAGGCCCCCCTTTTTTGTGCAAAGTCGGCGACTGATTGAGGACTTGTCAAGTTTCCAATTGACAATGGGTAATTGTATTTGTCAAGCGCATGGTCCGCATGATCGCGTTGCCTGGCCTCAGGATTTATGCTTAATCAGCCCAAGGCTTCAACATGACGACGTTTGTTCTTTCTCATAATCTGCAGCTTCAAAGTGCTTCAGCACCTGCCTTTGATTTGCAACAACTGGCTGATGGACTCACCCGCCATACAAAGCATTCGATCACAACGTCAGTACTCAGTCATCCCCATTGGCTTTTGTCTTTGGAAGGCGATGCAATGCCTACTGAGCTAGCCGAAGATCTTGTTAGTGCATGGATGAAGTTTCGGGCTGAACTCATGCAAGACATTGATCATGTTGTTCTCGCTTTGGGTGGCCGCAAAGACACTCCAGCCTCACCAGGTTCACCTCTTCAAGAGGGTTTCTGGGGGGTTGATGTGGTTGAAACAAAAGATGCAACCACCTTTTTGCAGGCCATCAATTGGCCTGCACTGAAATCTGGGCGTCCTGCTGATGCTGTATTCGAGATCTCTAGTCGCTGAATAGTTAGCCTCAGGATGCTTTTCTCCTGGGGCGACGCTTGTTATTGCGCTTATTTTGATTGGATTCAGCTGATTGAGGTTTGGCTGCTTCCACATTGTTTGGCTGGTTATCGTTTTCTGATTTAGGCGCAACCACTTGCCGGGTCTTTGGTTGATTACCCTCCCGCATACTTTTAATATCTGGTTGCTTATGTGGAGTGGTTCGCTTAGATCTAGATGCTTTGGGTGAAGCCTCCAAATTGGTTGTTTGAGCCACATTAGCTGGGGTAAGTGTAGTAACTTGATGAATCCTCATACCCGCATGTTGTGCTGCTTGCATCCAGCGCTGAAAATCACTGAACCGAATATTGATTTGACGGATGCCTGCTGGCTTGGCGTGATCAAAGGTGCCAACTCTGATTTGAATCATGCGTTCACCGAAAGGACCCATTTACATTTTCAGTAGTCTGATGACAAGGATGAATCATGAGGCTGGACTTGGCACGGAATAATGACTTTTCTTATTGTTGAGAGTAATTCTTTGCGATTAACCCCCTAGTGACATGCTAAGTTAAAAGATTCAATATCTCGCAATTTAATGGCAGGGGTCTTTGACAACATTCACCCTGGTCTGACTTGTGCAGAGGCTTACAAGATTCTGCTGGCTGAATCTGGAGATCTTGATAGCCAGAGTGATTTCTATATGGCAGTATCCCATCTGATTAATTTTCCTGGGACAGAGACTGAATCTGCATTACTCCGATTTCTCGAACGGCCTTCATCAGAAACATCCATTCGTCATGCTCAGCGTAAAGCAATTGAGGTCGTTGCGCGTTTGGATTCTCATCAAGCGATAGCAACAATTGGAACTTTTCTAGATAGTGATGATATCTATATGGTGGAAAATGCTGCTTGGGCATTAGCAAAGTTGAATTGTCAGGATCACAACTTGCACATGAAAGTCATCAGCCTGCTTGATGATTTAACACAGAACACAAGGATCTTAATCCAAGCACTGGCAAAACTGTCAGTTGTAAATGCCGTTCCATCTTTGCTGAAACTCCGGGATGATCCTCGCCCCTCCGTTCAAGGTGCAGCCATAGCTGCGCTGGTACAGCTGAATGGTCAAGCTGCTGATCTTGGAACTCTTGGCAAGCATCTGTACCTGAGCAACCAAATGGACCGACAGTCAGCAGTGCAGGACATTATTGACTCTCAAGCTGTCGAGCTTCTTCCTGAGGTCATGCAGGCTCCAATTTCTCCTGCATTCAAGATGCGTGCTTTTCGATGTCTTCTTGATCTTGACAACCCGCTGTTATATCAGCCGAATTGGATTTCCATGATCGATCGTGTACTTTTGGATCAATCTAGCAATATTGTTGTTCTGCATCGATATGAAGACAAGTTAGCCCCTGAGTTTCTCATTCAAAGCCTATTTCATCCTGATTTCAGCATGTGCTATCTCGCGATGCAGTCATTGCAGGAACTCAACCCAGAAACATTGTGGCCGCTTCTGCGCATCAAATGGGAATCAGGTGCGCATAATGATTACGGAGCACATTACTTTTTTATTCAACTCTTTGGTCAGATAAAGGGTTGGAGCGAACCTGCACTGCAATTCATTTCTGATGTATTAAACGAAGCCATAGTGGATACTCGTCCTCAGTTTAGAAAATCGTCGCCAATCGCCATTCTCTCCTTCGCAAGACAATTTCCCGCGCTACTTTCTGACTTGCTCACGAGTCTGACGTCTGGCCAGGCAAAACGTTCATGGCAGATGCGCTATGCAACTCTTTTATCAATTGATATGTATTGCTCCCCAGATATACAGATTCAGTATCGACAGTATGTGGAAGACAGTGCTGGATCAGATTCTGATGCGTTTGTTCGTGCAAAAGCAACTGACCTCCTAGAAAAGATGATTGCTAATGGATAGCCTTGTCGTGTACTATATATGGAAAATACCATTCAATGGTCCTAGAGCGAGCAATGGCTAATACATCATTAGATTCTCTCTTTGAAGATATGCTCCATCCTAATCCTCGGATTCAAGAAGAAGCATGCCGACAGATGGCGCTGAATTATCCTTTTGAGGCTTTGCCTCGGTTGCTCTCTTTGTTTGAGCACTCTGACCCTAAGGTTTATCGAGGAGCTGTCAAAGGAGTTGGATTTTTTGGTTACGACGCCTTTCTCCCCATCATCGAACTCTATGGACGCACAGCTAATCAGACAGCAAAACGATGCTGTCCAAAGGCATTTGTTCAATTATTCAAGAACTTTCCGAACCAGCCTTTTCCAGAAGAAGTGATGCACTTGCTTCGTCACTCAATTGAAGATTCAGATATGGTGGTGGTTCAGGGCGGTTTGATGTGTCTTGGTCAGTTAGGTAAGCAAGCAGTGTGTGGTGAGGAGGCGGTTGTGCTGCTCATCCATGCTCTTAAGCATGAGAACATTGCCTTGGTTTATAGCGCCACGCAAGCTTTAGCAGACATCAATCATCCACTGGTTTCAAGTGCGCTGAAATCACTAATAGATTCATCCTCTGATGATTTTATCAAAGAAGCAGCAGAGTCAGGTTTAGCTCGCCATGAAAGTCTGAAGGCATCTAACGGATAGTCAAAAAACTCTCTGCGAAGTTTTAACAGCGGATTCAGCAACACTGGAACGTAACATCACAATCATATTTGATTGACATGCCTTTGTGGCATCGGTCAAGAGATTGAAGCTGAGTGGACCCTTCATTCCCATCGTTTCATAGGCCATCACAGCGGCATAGCGTAAACCCCAATCGTCAGGTGTAGTGTATGCCCACTCAAGTGTTTGTTGGATTGATCTTTTTGATTCTGTTGATAGTTCAGCTGAACTATATATTCTCCCTAGAGCCAGAATCGCAACGCGTCTTAGCTTTCCTTGGCAATGATTAGCAACCTCAAGCCCGATGACGCTTTGCTGAATGGGAACCACTTGAGGACAGGCCAGGACGTATATGAATTGCACAATAGCTGCGCGAATATCTTGATCAGGGGTTTCCAGGCAGACCTTAGTGAGCAATTTAGAATCTGGGGCTCTGCTAGTCTTTAGTTCTGCGATTAAACCGTGATAATGCTTGTTGTTACTGTTGAGTGCAGTGATTAGTTGACTTCTAGTATCACTCTCTAATGATGAGCCTCCCTTGTTGTGTTGAACAGACGAATTGTGAGGCGGAAGATTGCCTTCTGCTGCGTTTGCAATTAGCCGGTCAATGTCTAAGAGAATCTCTTTTGAAATAGCATCCACTTGTTGGCTATCACGCGAATTCTTGGGCTCTGCTGAGATATGATTTTCTAGCATCTGTTTTAAGCTTGCCATTTTTACATTATTTGGCAATGATGCCGGCAGTATCATCTGCTTGAGTACTGGATCATTGCATTGTGCGAGATCAAAAGCAGCAGACTGACGTAGAAAAGCATTTTCATCACTCAGATTTATTTTTAAAGCTCCCAGATACTGCGGATCTCTCGTCATTCGGTAAAAGAAGATCCCAGCAGCACCCTGAACGCGTTGAGACGGATCGTCTAGATAGTTCTGTATGATCTCTGCCATTTCCCAAACCTCAAAAAAAGCCAATGTCTCAATGAGTATCTCGAGTGGTTTTAATTTTGAGGATGCCTGCACATACTTAATAAGGTCTGGGACAATCCTCTTTTCGCCAATCGCTTTCAGTGCAAGGAGTGATGCTTCTTGGAGCCGCAGATCTGATGAACTGAGTGCATTGATCAATGTTGGGATAGACGATCGATCTGCAATCATTCCCAGAGAGCGAGCAGCCTGACGGCGTAATGGAAAGCCTCCAAGCTCTATTTGATCGTTGTTAATGTTGATAATATCGCAGAGAATAGGCAGGGACTCTGCACATTTATGCTTGCCCAGCCACCATATAATATGGTATTTGATTCCGATATCGTTACTATCCTTCAGTTTCTTGATGGCTTCCTTAGGTGATTGAAAATGATTCACCTCAACAAAGGCATCTGCAGGGCTACGAGCTCAGATCTGTTTTTCAAGCACTAAGACTGTTGAAGTATTTTGTTATGCGCTATTAATGGTGAGTCTTTATGCTTCTTTTAACCCTGCATAGATTCCGCCTGCTCGAAAGTCGTAACGTTCAACTTTATCTTCTCTGCTACATGTAGTCTGAGAGTATTCTAGTAGTGTTTTAAAGCCATTAGGTACGAGTTTTGGACATAATTCTCCAATATCATTAGCGTATGGACAGAAATAGACACCTGCCCAGTGATTCAGGAAACGTCCTTGAATTTCTTCCGAGAAGTCGAATCCATGCATCTTGGCGAGCCTAAGTATTTCTACTGGTTCTGCATCAGCAAACTTTTCTTTGAGCTGTTCATCACTCCTGAGGACTCCGATGAAACGGATAAATTCAGCTCGTGACATGGCGCCCCAGGTGATGTATCCAGATCCTACCAGCGGTATCCTCTTCTTCCCATACTGTTGTTGCGCTTCCTCAACCTTGAT
>CENU01005423.1_pt1 | contig 12320 bp, 11 predicted proteins | sample 361331 | NCBI WGS metagenome assembly CENU01 (sample SAMEA2619766, study PRJEB7988) | marine metagenome | isolation source: saline water (ENVO:00002010), including
CGGTAGAGACTGTTCTGAGGCTCGGGCGGCTTCGCGACCGCGCGGCTAACTGCAAAACCGTCGCGCGCTTGGTCGCGTGCGTCGGTGATACGGCTTTCTGAGATGGGGTGGGTGAGCAAAAATTCGGGCAAACGACTGCTAAATCGATAAGCCCTTTGCATACGCTCAAACATGCGCGCCATGGCATCCGGGTTAAGGCCGGCGCGCTGCATGGTATTGATACCGATTCGATCGGCTTCTTGTTCTCGTTCTCTACTGAACCGCAGGCGCTTCGATTGGCCTGCCGCCTGGGCAGTTGACATCGCAGCTAAAGCTGCATCGGAGCCACCTGCTGCGCCAACTAAAATAGCCGCTACCATGCCCACCAAAGTCGGCAGGGTGGCGGCCTTCTGCGCGGCCAATCCCCGGGCGAAGTGGCGTTGGCTAATATGTGCCATCTCGTGAGCGACTACAGAACTGTATTCTTCGAAATCCTGGGCATAGATAAACAAACCAGAGTTGATGCCGATAATTCCGCCAGGCGCTGCGAACGCGTTAATGTCCGGTCTGTTTACAACCAGTACGCTTTGTAGGCCGTCGGTTAGCTCCGAGTGTTGCATCAAGGCGCTCATTTCTTTTTCGACAAACGCCTGCAATAAAAGATCGTCGCTGATCGGAACCGAGGCATGGAGTTGTTTCAGGAAAGCCTCGCCAATACGTCTTTCCATTTCTGGCGAGACGAGGCTTGATGACGCGTCGCCCAGACTTGGCAATTGATTGCCTGAGGCGGCCGCAAAGCGCGGCACCGAACCATACAACATCAATAGCACTGCTAATAATAGTACCGCTGCCTGTTTCGGCCCAGTCGCAGAAAGTGGTGTGAAACGAATCATCAGAAGATTTCGCAACCTTATAACATTGTTGCCGAGGGCGCTCTCTTAGCGAGCTCTGCAATCATCTAAGCGAATAGACCGCAAAGAGTAGGCCCAAAAGTGGCAAATATCATACCCCCTTTGGCAGGCCTCGTCGTTAGCGCAACTTCAGTAGGACGCGCATCTTCTTTAGCCAAATTGTTGTGGTTGCAGCGTCGTCCTGACGATGCTTTGTGATAAAGTTTCGCGTTATGAATGATGTCAACAACAACGAAGCGGTGCGCCAACTCGACACCACTGGCCTCATGTGTCCTATGCCTTTGCTTAAGACGAAACAGGCATTGAATGCGATGGAGCCCGGCGCTTATCTCGAAGTTCGCGCAACGGATCCGGGGTCGGTGAAAGACTTTGAAGTGTTTACCCGCCAAAGTGGACATTTATTGTTATCTTCCGAAGTGGCGGAAAGCGGGGTATTCGTTTATCGGTTGCAAAAGAAGCAGTGAAGTTTTTAGACGTCGCTGCTAGTTGGATCAATCGCTACTTTGCTCGCGAAGATGCGATTTTTTTCGTTGCCGCCACTTCTTTGGTGCTGCTTTTTTTAGCGTTTTTCGGAGGTGTATTGGCGCCGGTACTCACTGGCTTAGTGATTGCGTTCCTGTTGCAAGGACTGGTGAAAAAACTCGAATCCATTGGTATGCCCCGTCTGCCTGCCGTTTACTTGGTGTTTTTATTTTTTTTGGGCTTCGTGCTGGTCACGCTGCTTCTGCTCATTCCTCTGTTATGGCAGCAGTTGCAAGATCTGATCAATCTGCTTCCGACTCTCTTGACACTCTTGCAGGAACAAGTGATCGCGCTTTCTGGCCGCTTTCCTCAATATTTGGCGGAAGAGCAAATACGCAGCTTTATCGATCAGGGCGCTCGCGAGATTGGCAACCTAGGGGGTACGATCCTGGGCACCGCTTATGCCCAAGTGTCTTCAGTGCTCAGCCTCCTTATCTACCTGGTTCTGGTGCCCTTTTCAGTGTTTTTCCTGCTGAAAGACAAAGATGAGTTATTGACTTGGCTGACCACTCTGCTGCCCGCAGAACGAACCTTGCTTAGCGCGGTCAGTGCAGAAATGAATTTGCAGTTGGGCAACTATGTGCGGGGGAAGTTTATCGAAATCCTGATCATCGCTGGGGTAACTTACGTCGCATTCGCATTTTTCGGGCTGAAGTATGCTGCGCTATTAAGCGCGTTGGTGGGTCTTTCTGTACTGATTCCTTTTGTTGGCGCCGCTCTGGTCACGTTGCCCGTTTTTGCTGTCGCGGTGTTGCAATTTGGCTGGTCCTGGGAAACATCGATGTTGATGCTCACCTACGGGATTATTCAGTTTCTGGATGGCAATTTCCTGGTCCCGTTAATGTTCTCTGAGGTCGTTGATTTACACCCTATGACAATCATCGTTTCGATCCTGGTTTTTGGCGGTATCGGGGGCATTTTAGGAGTATTTTTTGCGATCCCTCTGGCAACGCTGATCAAGGCTGTATACAAGGCTTGGCCGAAGCATGACATCGTGCCAATTACACCGCCTGTACCAGAGGGTGTGCCGAGTCAGGAAGTAGAATAAAAACCAACAAAAACCGGAGTGGCGGGCGTTCGACCTGATCACCCCCTCGTTACATTGCTTTGGAGGCAGTATGTTGATCGAGCAAAATCAGCTCTGGACGTCACGGTGCGTTAGGCTAATTGCTGGCGTAATTTTGTTACTTTTTGCAGTCGTAGGCTGCGGGAAAGATGCGCCGGAGGGTGCAGGTGGCGATCAATCCATTGCGGCGGTAACGGCGAAAAGCGAAGTGAAAGACGGATTCTTCAAGCTGCTGCAACAAAAGGACGATGGCAAACTTTTCCTGGTGCTAAGCGAAGACCAGTTAGGGCAAGCGTTTATCCACACCATGGTGATCCAAGATGGGGTGGTCGATGGCGGCCACTTCCGTGGCCAATACCGCGATAATAAAATCCTCGAGTTGCGGCGGCACTTCAATAAGATCGAGTTTGTTGAACCGAATACCAGCTACTACTTTGATCCGACGAACCCCCTGAGTAAAGCAAGCGACGCCAATATGCCGCCCGCGATTTTGGCTGTCGAGACCATCATTGCGGAGGATGAGGTAACCGGTGAGATCCTTATCGCGTTAGATAGTGTTCTTTTGCATGAGAAACTTGCTCAAGTTAAGCCCACACCCGATCCAAAGAGTAAGCCGGGTGAGCGATTCGGGTTGGGCAAATTGAATAATGATCGGTCGAAAATCGTCGCAGCCAAAAGTTACCCCGAAAATACGTCCGTGGTTGTGGATATGGTTTACGAGAACCCCGCACCGGCGCAAACCGGCGGTGATGACGTGACCGACAGCCGTGCTATGAGTGTGGTGTTGCAACACATGTTTTTGGCGATGCCCGAAAATGATTTTCAGCCGCGTTTCGACGACTACCGGATTGGCTATTTTTCCGACCGGGTGACGGAGTTAACCAGCCGGAGTGAGACGCCCTACAGAGATATGATTAACCGCTGGCACTTGGTTAAAAAAGATCCTACTGCCGCAGTATCTGATCCAGTCGAACCAATTACCTGGTGGATAGAGAACACGACGCCGTACGAGTTTCGCGATCTCATAACCGAGGCGGCGCTGAGTTGGAATAGCGCGTTTGAAAAAGCGGGTTTTAGTAATGCTATCGCAGTGCAGATACAGCCTGATGATGCAGATTGGGACGCTGGCGATATTCGTTACAACGTACTGCGCTGGACGGCATCGCCGGAGCCGCCTTTTGGCGGTTACGGCCCGTCCTTTACCAACCCTAAAACCGGCCAGATCATCGGCGCGGATATCATGCTGGAATTTAGCTTTCTCACGAATAGGTTACGTACCCAAGCGGTTTTGCAGTCTCTGAACATCGAATCCGAGACCGATTTAGAGCAGCAGGATTGCCAGCTGGGTAATTACCTACACCTGTCTAACCTCTATGCGCGCGAAGCGGTCGCGATGATGGGTGACCCAGACCAGCAGGCACAGTTAACAAAAGACAGTATTTATATGCTGATTCTGCACGAAATCGGGCACACGCTAGGGCTGACTCACAATATGCGCGCGAGCCAGTTGCAACCAGACCCATTTGATTTGGCTGCTGTAGAGCGAGATGGTTTGTCTGGTTCGGTGATGGACTATGAGGCAGTTAACGTAGCGCCGCCGGGTAAAACGCAAACCTGGTTTTATCAGAAAAAACCCGGCGCATATGACGATTGGGCGATCGAATTCGGTTATTCCGCCGCGCTTGATGATGCCACAGCGGAAGCACAGCGCTTGGCCGCCATACTAGCGCGTTCCGCCGAACCTCAATTAGTCTACGGGAACGACGCGGACGATATGCGAAGCTCCCGTCGCGGTATTGACCCACACATAAACATCGGCGACATGAGTAGTGACGCCGTAGGCTTCGCCATCGAGCGCCTCGAACAGCTTGAGCTGGTGCGGCAAAAAATGCTGGCGGAATACGATGGCGAAAGTTATCAGCGGTTGTATAACCATTATCTTGTGTTGATGAGCCAATACGCTCGATCTGCTCGCGTCATTACCCGGTATGTCGGCGGGGTGCATCTGAACCGCCTACCGCCAGGCAGCAGCAGCGCCGCGCCTTATCGCCCGGTGGAGCGGGCGCAACAGGAAAGAGCGATGGCTGCTTTGGCGAAACACTTCTTCGCCTCGGATGTTTTGGAGGGTTCCGCAGCGCTTTTTGCGCACTTGCAACAACAGCGACGTGGCTTTGATTTCTTCAGTTCTGGCGAGGATCCGAAGATTCATGAAATGTTGCTGCGTGTTCAGAATGGCGCTTTAACGCATCTGTTGCACCCAAACACTCTACAGCGACTTACCGATTCAGCCCGTTATGGCAACGAGTATAGTGCGTTAGAAATGATCACCGATCTGACCGATGCGATTTTTTCGGCTGATATGCGCTCGAGTGTGAACAGCTATCGACAAAATCTGCAAATCGAGTACGTCACTCATCTGATAGACATGGTGCGAGGCAAACGAGCGGAGCAATACGACCACGTTGCCAAGTCGGCGATATTATTCCAACTCAAGCAATTACAAAAAACGTTGGGCAGCAAGCGACGTGGTGACAATGCGACGCGTGCGCATACGCAACACTTGGTTTTCCTGATCGACCGTGCGTTGGCGATTAATGCCTAACCATAGCGAAGTTGGCTTGCGTGATACGCGAGGTGCCAAGGTAATATTTTGCAGGGTTTTTTTAACCTCGCCTTGATTCGCGGCGGGCTCGAGCTTGCTGGTGGGAAAAACCGATGAAGGCGGTGAATTATAAGTTGGCGTCGCTTGTCCACGACGCCTCCTCTGCGTACCATCGGGCGCTTCTGATGATGCCGAGAGTGGGGTAATGGCCATGTTGACAGGAAGCCTTGTGGCGTTAATAACGCCAATGAGCACAGATGGAGAAATCGATTGGCCGACTCTGGATAAACTTTTGGAGTGGCACATTCAAGAAGGCACCCGGGGCATTATCGCCATGGGGACTACTGGAGAATCGGCTACTTTAGACACCGACGAACATCTGCAGGTAATCAAACGCTGTATCGAGGTTGTGGACCAACGCATTCCCGTAGTCGCTGGCACAGGCAGTAATTCAACCGCTGAAGCGATTCACCAAACCAAGGAAGCCGCTCGACTTGGTGCCGACGCATGCTTAGTTGTCACACCTTATTACAATCGACCTACGCAGGAAGGCTTAGTCCATCACTTTAAGGCGATTGCCGCGGTCAGCGAGTTACCCGTCATTTTATACAATGTCCCGCCTCGAACAGGGTGCGATATGTTGGCAGACACCGTCGCACGACTTGCTGAGGTCGATCGTATTGTGGGTATTAAGGACGCTTGTGGAGACGCAGAGCGAGTCAAATTGATTCGCGATCGAGTCGATGACGACTTTTATATTTTGTCCGGAGAAGATGCACAGACGATGCGAATGATGGAGCTCGGCGCGGTCGGTACGATCTCGGTTACAGCCAACGTGCTGCCAAAAGCGATGAGTGAGTTTTGCGCACGTTATTTGTCTGGTGATAAAGCCTCATCTGCACAGATTGATGCGGTCTTGCAGAGCGTTCACGACATACTATTTGTTGAGTCGTCACCTACGCCGACTAAGTGGATTCTCGCGGATAAGGGGTTGATCGAGGGCGGCATACGACTTCCGCTTATTCCACTGTCGACGCAGCATCACGAAACGGTTAGACAGCGAATCACAGCGGCGGAAGCCGAATTAAAGGCAGTTATATGAGAAAGTTGGTTTTAATCTGCAGTGTTTTGTGGATCGCTGGATGCAGTTGGATGCCTGGTATTTCCAAAGAGAAAAAAAATCCGGAAGATTATTTAGAAGTCACGCCGCAACCGCCGCTTGAGGTGCCAGACGGGTTGAATGCGGATCTAGAGGCCGATCCGTTCCCTATTCCGTTGATACCAGAGCAACCAAAGCCCTTCTTCTATCCGAAGAAGCCGCCATTACCCGATGCGATGTATGCCAAGGACAATCGTAACGAAGTGCGGTTACAGCGATTGGGGGACCGCAATTGGCTGGCGATTCCAGAGCCGCCCACGACGGCTTGGCCGAAGATGAAGCAGTTTTTTGCCGATAATGGCGTCCAGCTGACCGATGAAGCGCCGGACGTCGGGCGGCTGAATACTGAATGGCTAGAAGTCGGTGACGACGCTTATCGCGATGTCGTGCGCACCATTGTCCAGGAAGCACATCAAGAATTAGGTCTTAGCTCTGGGTCAGATCGGTTTATTGTGCGCTTAGAGCAGGGGCTGCAACCTCAATCCACAGAAATACATATTCGTCATGAGAATGATGCGGTAGGAGAGCCTGCTGCAAACGAGATAGTTTCTCTGCTTGGGTTGCAGTCGGTTGCGGCGACCGCAGAGCGCAGGTTGTTGAATGAAATTGGTGCTTATATTGCGGCTCGTGTTGCAGAAACCACGGTATCGAAAGTGGCTTTGAGAATTGGCAGCGAGCAGAAATCGGTGCTTTCCAAAGATGTCGACGGTCTTCCTAGATTGCTCTTGTTCTTGGATCGGGAGCGCGCCTGGGCGACTCTCGGACAGGCTCTTCGCAACGCGGATATTGTTATCGAAAACCAGGACCGAGAGACAGGCAGGATGCAGGTTGCCGTCTCAAGCGGGCTGTTTGACGGCAAGTCTTCGGGTGGGTTTTTGTGTCGGTTCACCTTTTCATGCGGCAGTCGCGGCGGCGACTACTCGCTCGAGATAGTGCTCTCGGCCGGTCCCGACGACAGCTTTCAAGTTCGCGTGACTGACGCAGAACAGGTGCTTCAGAATCCTGAGTTCGCGCAACAATTGCTAGTAATGATTCGGGAATACGCAACCTAATGGGATTGGCTTCATTGGGCAGTGGTAGCCGCGGTAACGGAACTCTGGTTGCCATGGCTGGTAGCGTCTTTTTAGTTGATTGCGGCTTTACCTTGCGCCAAACCGAACAGCGTCTGGCGCGCCTTGGCCTCAGCCCAGGTGATATCACTGCGGTATTGGTTAGCCATGAACACAGCGATCACATCTCTGGCGTATCGGCATTAGCGCATCGCTATGGTGTACCTGTTTATGCCTCTCACGGAACCAAAAAGAACGCGCCCAACGGGTTTCAGTGCGAGGCGTTTGATGGCGACATACCGTTTACCTTAGGGGAAGTGACCATCAATCCCGTGCGGGTACCACATGACGCTCGCGAACCGACGCAGTTCGTCCTGAGCCATGGCGAGTTGAAAATCGGCGTGCTGTCGGATTTAGGCACTTACACTCAACATGTCGTAGAGCAGTATTCCGATTGCCGATACCTGTTGCTAGAAGCGAATCATGATAGGGCGATGCTGCGGCAGGGCTCATACCCACCGCATCTGAAAACACGAGTCGGCGCCGACTTTGGCCATTTGTCGAATTGCCAAGCGCGCGGGTTGCTGGAGCGCATTGCTCACCCGGACTTACACGTGATCATTGGCCATGTTAGCGAGCAGAATAACTGCCTGGATTTGGTAGAGACAGAATTCGCCCCTTTTAGAGAGCGTCTGGCGTCGCTTAATATTGCGACTCAGGCCGAGGGATTTACTTGGATCGGGGAGCAACCGCTAACTCGCCAAAGAAGTTTTGATAAAGTGATATAGAGCCCGGGTCGAACTGGCCGGCCGTATTTCGGAGAGCGTTGAGAACTATGCAAGGTCCACAGAGTGTGCAAATTTCACCAGAGAATTTTCAGAGCGAGGTAATCGAGCGCTCGCAGGAAGTCCCGGTTATGGTCTTGTTTTGGGCGGAACAGATGGCTCCATCGGTGCAGGCTAAAGCATTGGCTGAACAGGTGATTGGTGGTTACGCCGGTAAAGTTGTCCTCGCCTTATCTGATGTCGGGCAAGATCCGATGATTGCACAGCAACTTCGCGTGCAAGGCCTCCCGAGTATTCGGGTCATTCACGAAGGCAAGATTGCCGACCAAATTGAAGGGCCGTTTGATGAGGCTCAACTCAGGGCGATGATCGATCCGCTAACGCAGTCGGTAGCTGACTTGATCAAAAGCCAACTGCAAGAGGTCATTGCCACGCAAGGGCTGGCGACTGCTGCACAAATGCTGCAAGAAGTGATTAATGAAGAGCCAAATAATCAAATCCTTCGTGTCGAGTTGGCGGACGTGCTAATTCGATCGGATGATTTGAGCAACGCGGAGACTGTGCTCGCTGGCATTCCAGATACGATCGAGGAAAAGAGCAGGCCACAGGAGCGTCTGGCGTTTACTCAAGAAGCCGCCGGGTTAGCTTCTATGACGGACTTGGAAACCCGGCTTAGTGCGGATCCACAAAACTTGGAGTTGCGTTATCAGCTGGCTGTCCAACAGGTGGTTGCGGGTGAGTTTGAACCTGCGTTGGAGGCCTGTTTAGCGATTCTTCGAGCAGACCGCGAGTTCCGGGACGACCTAGCCAGACTGACGATGATTCGCGTTTTCAAAGTGCTTGGCAAGGGTGATCCATTGGCCAGTCAGTATCGGCGACGTTTGTTTAATGCGATGCATTGATAGGTTTGTGCAATGTTAATGGCGCACTAACGCACAAAATTGGGGACGATTCGGTGGTGTCGCTGTTGCTAGAGGCATGACGGTATATGAAATGTTTTGACTTTATGCACACCTCGTAGCGGTGGTTAGCATATCAAGACATGCCGGCGATAGTTGAATAGAAGTCTTAGTTGATAACTCTAAGTTACTAATTAATAAAAACTATTTTGAGTTATTGGCAGTGTTACCCTATATTTCCGCAAATTGCTCGTTTTCGGATACACACCTTTACAGCAAGTTATCCTCAAAGTTATCCACAGGCGCAAGGTAAGGTCTAGCAACACGTCAAGTCGATTGTTTAGCCTGATCAACTGTTGAGATTATTAACGAGTAGCCATTTGTCCGCTGATGCGAGCACCCTCAAGCGCCGGGCGCGAAAGCTTTCGCCCGGCACCAGTAGTAAAAATGGATGGTTGGAGAAATGATTAAGATCGGTATTTTGCAAACCGACTCGTTAATGCCAGATTTACAGACCCAATATCTGGATTACGCCGCCATGTTTCGGAATCGATTCGCGCAACAACATTCACTTTGTGAGTTCGAGAATTACGACGTCCTGCAAGCTGTGCCCGATTCGCTAACTTGTGATGCCTACATTATCACGGGTAGTCGGCATAGCGTTTACGACGATCTACCCTGGATCCATAGTTTGGTTGAGTTCTTACGCGACGCCTTAGCCTGCCGGAAGAAGGTGATCGGCATCTGTTTTGGTCATCAACTAATGGCCCACTTTTTTGGCGGTAGGGTGTCTGCAGCTGAGGTTGGCTGGTCAGTCGGTGTGCAGCCGACTCGAATTGTGGCCCCGCAAAAATGGATGGGCAGCGACCAAGATCAATTTGCATTGCTGTCCAGTCACAAAGATCAGGTTCAGGAATTACCTTCCGACGCTACACTTTTTGCCGGCAATCCGGCCTGCCCGGTGGCTGGGTTTACGATGGGTGAGCAAGTGTTAACCTTCCAGGGCCACCCAGAATTTACCAAAGCGTATGCCAATGCGTTGATGACGATACGTCGCGAAACTCTGGGAGAGGCGGTTTTTGCAAAGGGCCAAGCGAGCTTAGTCTTGGATACAGATGAAAATTTAGTCGCGCGATGGATTTGCAATTTCATTCTCGCTTAAGTGACCAGTCCGCATACACTCGGCAGTTAGCACCTGACCGAATGTGCAGCGCCAAGTGATTAACCCGTTTTAAGAGGGAAAAGGAGGGGATACAAAGTGCATGAACCCACTAACCAAGGCCCGCAGCCGACAGCTTTTAAACGTTTTCTCACACGCGCTTCCGTCATAGTCAAACAGCCACGGCGTCTACAGAGTTTGCTGGCTCAGGTTTCAAAAAAAATAGCGCGGATATCTAATAAGCGAATAGCGGGTTTCAAGGCCGACGTCGAGCTTCTTGCTTGTTTAGTTAAAGACTTCATCGCCGGCAGATACCGCGATATCTCTCCTCAAGCGTTGATAACTATCGTTGGTGGGCTGCTATATTTTGTAGTGCCTTTAGATGCTATGCCAGACTTTTTGTTCGGCTGGGGTTTGTTAGATGATGGTGCGGTGATCGCTTACGTCGTTAGTGTCGTAAAAGACGAGCTTACGGCGTACCAAATCTGGCGTGAGGCGCAGAAGTCCGAATCGGTTTCTGAGCAACAAGTAGTATCAGTACCCAGCAGTGAATCGTTAGAGAACGAAGACACGGAAGATCCTTTAAAGTAATCTTTCTCGCGACAATCATAGTAAGTCGATCCCTAAATATTTGAGAGCGCCCCAAGTCACAAGATTTTGATTTGTGAGGGAAGGATTGCGGCACGCGAGCCTAATCAAAATAGTGGTCTGGCGATAACTCGAGATGGGTAGTGAGTGAAAAAATATTTTTAGCAGCGCAGCGGGCGGATCGATCTCACGCCTTTTGCTTACTGATCTTGCTTGGTTTGGGACTACCTACCTTATTACCGATGAATGTGGCTGCGTCAGAGGAGGCCATGTCTGGCGGAGAGGCTTCTGTTGGTTTGCTTCCTTTTTCGGACTCTGTAAGCGATTTTGAACTCACCTATAAAATTCGGTTGGCTGGCCTGCCAGTCGGTATTTCTGCAAAAATCAGTGCGACCCGTAACAACGCGATTTGGTCTGCAGAAAGTCGCGTGAGTCACTTTCTTGCCAGAAACACTCATGTGAGCCGTTTTTCGGTTCGCGCCTGTGAACACAGGCTGCTTAGCTTTACGAACAGTGGAGAAAGCTTTGGATGGAAATTCTCAGACGCGGTGATGTTCGATTGGCCAGCAAAGTCGGCAACCTACGAGGGTTTTACGCAAAGTAGTGAAAATGACCTTGTCGAAAATATCGAAATTGTTTATCCCCTAAACTATGACCACTATGTTGATAAGCTATCCCAGTATGCTTTGATGGGCTGCCTGCTTGAAAAAGGCTTGTCTACTTTTCAGCTTACCTATTTGGATGATGGCATTGGTCGTTATGAGTTTCGGATCCAAGCAACGAAACAAGCACGTTGGAACAAGCAGGACTGGAAAGTTGTGGTGTTGCGTGGCGTGCCTTTTGAGCAAAAGGCCGGTAGCGTTCACACCGGCATCGAATACACCCTTGCTCCCGCCTTACATTATTTGCCGATTGAAGTTCGAACGAAGCTCAGAGGACTTCCTGTCACAGCACGATTAGCCTCAGCACGCCTCAACGAATAGCTGATATCGCTCGAAGACCGTAACTAGCTTCCCTAGATCGGGCCATAATGTCGAGCCACGATGAAAAATCTCGGACTTTAAACCTTCTATATTTCAGCCTAGCGTATTCAGCGCATCGAACTCGGACATCTGCTTCAGTCTACCGCCTGTCAGTAATTTTGCCCGCTTACTCTTTTTCTCGCGGCCAGTGTTTTTCAAAAATGCCAGTATCTTTCTTGCTACGGGTGCTTGGTTTTCCATGTTTTTTGAGCCACTAAAGATCTAACCAATAACGCTAGCTGTACTAGTCATATGTTCGTACTCACGCGGCGTTTGGAATGTATAGATACTTTCGGCTCATGCTGAAGATGCATAAGTACGGTTGGGTTAACGGCTTGTCGAGACTCGAGCGAAATTTAGATCGGTTTCTCAACCCTAGCTAAGAAGATCAGAAATTCTAGAAGATCGAACATAAAAGAAGCGGGTTCATCTGGGTCGTCGCGGAGTTTTGTCAACAGTTTGACAAGCTGTTGGTAATTGACTTTTGGTGATTAAGAGCAAATCAGCTCCTCGACAAATGTAAGTAAAAATGACGTGGACGAAATTCAAACAACTGGGTTCCAGCGCTCTTGTTGGAAG
>CENU01016375.1_pt1 | contig 12316 bp, 12 predicted proteins | sample 361331 | NCBI WGS metagenome assembly CENU01 (sample SAMEA2619766, study PRJEB7988) | marine metagenome | isolation source: saline water (ENVO:00002010), including
TTTAGTCGTCCAAAAACGAGTCTTTTAAGCGAACGTAATTTGCTGCGCTGTAGGAGAGGAATTCGCGTTCCTTTCCTGTGATTTCGCGCAGAGGCCGAGCGGGTGACCCCGCATACAGCATGCCACTTTCGAGCCTTTTTCCCGGTGTCACTAGGGCTCCGGCGCCGATCATCACTTCATCTTCCACGACGGCACCATCCATTACTACGGAACCAATCCCGACGAGCACTCGATCGCCTATGGTGCAGCCATGGAGCACAACACTGTGCCCCACGGTGACGTCGGAGCCGATGATCAGAGGACAGCCCTCGGTATTGAACTTGCCTGCATGAGTGATGTGCAGAACCGAGTTATCCTGGATGTTGGTTCGATCCCCGATGCTGATTCGGTGCATGTCGGCCCGGATCGATACCTGCGGCCAGACACTGACATCATCGCCGAGCGCCAAGTCACCCAGCACAACCGCCGAGGGGTCTATCATGACGCGCTCACCGAGCGATGGCACAAAGTCCAAGTAACGACGAATATTATCTTCACCTTTATAATTGACTTGCCTCATATCGCTCACCTTGTCACCAGCAACTTGATATCATTTGAGTCTGACGTTGACCTGTCAAGCGATCACCGCAGGCGCGCCCCATCCAAACCTTTCTGAATGAATGGCTATGACAACACCTACTGACCAAAGCTTTTCACCACCACGGTTTATCGCGGGTGCTGTGTGCCCAAGTTGCAAGGCTGAAGATAGGATTGTCGTCGATCTTGGATCAGACGAGCGGCGTTGTGTTGCCTGTGGGTTCGCAGAGGCGCGGCCACAATCGGGCAGTGAGTCCGAACTCGCAACCCGGGTTACGCGGGGCAAATCGCGCTTGGTTGAGACCAAGGCCGAGCCGATACGCTTATTTGACCCCGAAAACCCGGGATAAAACTTCTGCATTTCTTCACGTTATTGCCTATATCTCTCATATGGGTGTTTGTTTCGTCTGCCCTTTCGTTATAATCGGCAACGCTGACACAGCGCGGTCAATCCAGGGGGGGTTGGCTGGCCTACCGACAACGGGGAAGAAGAACAATGCGAAACGCGCGCGCACTGGTTGCGCTGGCGCTGGCGCCTGCCGCCGCGTCTGCCCAGAATCAGGTCAATATGTCACCGGGGGTGACTGAGCTTGGTTTAGAAATTTATGACCTACACATGCTTATCTTTTGGATATGCGTTGTTATCGGTATTGGCGTATTCGGCGTCATGTTCTATTCCATCATTGCCCATAGAAAATCGTCGGGGCGTGAGCCGGCACAGTTCCATCACAACACCAATGTCGAGATTGCATGGACGGTAGTCCCATTTTTAATCTTGGTGGGAATGGCAGTGCCCGCGACGTCAACGCTTCTCGAAGTCTATGATAACGATGACGCTGAGATGAGCGTCTTGGTCACAGGTTATCAGTGGAAGTGGAAGTACGAGTATGTTGATGGCGCCGGCAAAGACGTTAGCTTTTTCTCAAACCTTGCGACGCCACAGGAGCAGATTTACAACACCGATGTTAAAGGCGAGAACTATCTTCTCGAAGTAGACGAGCCCCTCGTGATTCCGGTTGATACAAAAGTTCGCTTCCTAATTACTGCCAATGATGTGATTCATTCGTGGTGGGTACCTGAAATCGCGGTAAAGCGTGATGCGATCCCTGGCTTCATCAATGAAGCTTGGAGCAAGGTACCGACTGAAGGTGTTTATCGTGGCCAGTGCACCGAGTTGTGTGGCTCTTATCACGGTTTCATGCCGGTTGTGGTTCACGCTGTGAGCAAAGAGGAGTTTGCTGACTGGGCGGCAGCCAAGCGCGGAGTCGCGGAGGCGGATGCAGCGATGGCGGCGATCGACCTGTCGGTTGACGAGTTAATGGTGCGCGGTGAAGAGGTTTACGGCGCGAGCTGTGTCGCTTGTCACGGTGCTGATGGTAAAGGCGGGTTGGGCAATGCCATAGCAGGTAGCGCTATTGCCACCGGTGGGCTCGACAAGCACTTAGAGGTGATTGTTCGCGGTGTTGCGGGCTCGGCGATGCAGGCGTTCGGAGAGCAGCTGTCCGATACCGACGTCGCGGCAGTTTTGACATACCAGCGTAATGCTTTTGGAAATAACACAGGGGATGTGGTTCAAGCGTCGGACGTTGTGAACTACAAGCAGGGATAAGCGGAGTATAAAAAATGGGCGATCATCACCACGGTCCAGCTAAAGGCATTAGCCGCTGGCTTTACACCACCAACCATAAAGACATCGGAACCATGTACTTGTGGTTCTCTTTTGCCATGTTCCTTCTCGGTGGCGCTTTCGCCATGGTGATTCGGGCGGAGTTATTCCAGCCCGGCATGCAATTGGTAGAGCCGGGTTTTTTCAATCAGATGACCACGCTACACGGGCTCGTCATGGTATTCGGTGCCATCATGCCCTCTTTTGTGGGGCTCGCGAACTGGCTGATTCCGATGATGATCGGTGCGCCAGACATGGCGTTACCGCGAATGAACAACTGGAGTTTCTGGATTCTGCCGCCTGCATTTCTGATGTTGGCGTCTACCCTGTTGATGGAAGGAGGCGCTCCGGCATTCGGTTGGACTTTCTATGCGCCGCTATCAACAACCTACGCACCGCCGTCGGTTACGTTCTTCATTTTTGCGATTCATGTATTAGGCATTTCATCGATCATGGGGTCGATCAACATCATCGCTACCGTGATGAACATGCGTGCGCCCGGTATGACCTACATGAAGATGCCGTTGTTCGTTTGGACATGGTTAATCACCGCGTTCTTGTTAGTAGCCGTGATGCCAGTATTGGCCGGTGCGGTAACCATGATGCTCATGGATATCCACTTCAACACCAGCTTCTTCTCTGCCGCAGGTGGTGGTGATCCCGTATTGTTCCAGCACATTTTCTGGTTCTTTGGTCACCCTGAGGTATACATCATTATCCTGCCTGCATTCGGTGTAATCTCGCAGATTATTCCAGCCTTCTCTCGCAAGCCGTTGTTTGGCTACGCGTCGATGGTTTATGCAACAGCGGCGATCGCCTTCTTGTCGTTCATCGTTTGGGCACACCACATGTACACCGTGGGGATGCCTGTCACTGGTGAGTTGTTCTTCATGTACGCGACCATGTTGATCGCGGTCCCGACGGGCGTGAAGGTATTTAACTGGGTAACCACCATGTGGCGTGGAGCGATGACGTTCGAAACACCTATGCTGTTTTCAATCGGCTTCCTGGTTCTGTTCACTATCGGCGGTTTCACCGGTTTGATGCTGTCGATTGCACCGGCGGACTTCCAATATCACGACACCTACTTTGTTGTAGCGCACTTCCATTACGTCATGGTGGCGGGAGCGGTATTCTCGATGACTGCTGCTATTTATTTCTGGTTGCCGAAGTGGACCGGTCGCATGTACAACGAGACTATGGGTAAGGTGCACTTTTGGATCTCATTTGTCGGGTTTAACATCACTTTCTTCCCACAGCACTTTGTTGGATTGGCCGGTATGCCCCGACGTGTTCCAGATTATGCTCTGCAGTTTGCGGACTTCAATATGATGTCTTCGATCGGTGCCTTTATCTACGGCGCGTCGCAGCTGCTCTTCCTGTACAACGTGATTGCAACCATCACGGCGGGTAAGCGTGTAACAGACGAGAAAGTTTGGGATGGCGCTGAAGGTTTGGAGTGGACACTCCCGTCGCCACCGCCCTATCACACCTTCGAGGTGCCACCGAAGCTCGAAGAGCAACCGGCGCACTAAGCTAAAGTCGAGTTTCTTTCAATGCGAATTAGCCAAGATCCCGCTACCGATACCGTCATAAAACTTGGCGCCGTATCGGTCGGGATGTTTGCGTTTGTGTTTGTGGTGATGGTGCCACTATATAACGTGTTGTGTGACGCGCTAGGCATCAATGGTAAGACCTCCTCGGAGGCCTACACCGCTGTGGTCGCAGCCGTGGATGAGTCCCGAAACATTAAGGTGCAATTCATTGCTACCAACAACGATGGCATGCCCTGGGAGTTTTCGCCCGGTGTGAGCGAGATGGTGGTGCATCCAGGTGCGGCAAACGACACTATTTTTTATGCGGCCAACCCGACCATGGCGTCGATGGTTGCACAGGCGATTCCTAGCGTATCGCCATCGCGAGCGGCAGAATATTTCCATAAGACCGAGTGCTTCTGCTTCGAGCAGCAACCACTTGAGGGTAATGGATCGGCAGAAATGCCGTTGCAGTTTATAGTCGACCAAGATCTACCGGCCGACATTAAGACGATAACGCTGTCTTACACCTTGTTTGACGTGACTTCACGCGTTCAAGGTCAGGTGGCAGCAAGGTAAATTAAGAAGGCTCCGGGGGATACGCGAGTCTGGATGATGGAGAGCGCCTGCATTGGCAGGGATCGATATCGACCGGAATACAGCGTAAGAGGGGTTAAAAATGGCGGCGAGTGATCGTTGGCCGATAAATAGATGGGACCACAACAATGTTGACAGCTCTTTCAATTTTAGCAGTCCTGATGATCGCGATGCTTGCCTTAGGCATTGGCTTTCACTCTTGGGCGTCTGAGGGTAATGCGGTAGCAGCGGCGGACGCGCCGGCTTATGAAACTTACTACGTGCCAGAGAAGTCGCGATTTGCGGTGATGGCGACACTAGGCTTGTTGTTGTCGGTATTTGGTGGCGCTCTTGTGCTCAATGAAATGACTTTCGGGGGCACTCACGATACAGGTGGCTTCGGAAAATATGTCTCTATTGGCGGTGTTATTTTCTTCCTAGCGACGCTGACTTTTTGGTTTCGTCAGGCCATTATCGAGAATCAAGCCGGTATGAACAGTAGCCAGTTGGGCCATAGCTACGTGCTCGGCATGTTCTGGTTTATTTTCTCCGAGGTGATGTTTTTCGCCGCTTTCTTTGGCACCTTGCTATACGTTCGTTGGCTCGCCGGACCGTGGCTTGCAGGTGAGGGCGAAGGTGGGCGTATGAACCACCTGCTGTGGGAAGGGTTTGAATACAGCTGGCCCCCGATGACAACGCCTCAAGAGATTGCTGGTGGTGCCTTGAGTCAGCCGATTGCCAATAACGGCGAGTTCGTCACACAAGAGCGCTCAATGTCGTTCGCTGATGCTCACCATTGGTACCAGTGGTTACCGCTCTGGAACACGATCATTCTGTTATCTTCCAGCGTCACTTGTGAGTTTGCGCACCGAAGCCTTGCCAACGATGAGATCAAGAAATTCAACACCTGGCTGGGTATCACTGTCGCTTTGGGTATTATCTTTTTGTTCCTGCAGGCGGCGGAATATTACGAGGCGTATGCACTGTTCGGGCTGACGCTCAATTCGGGTATTTATGGCTCGACCTTCTTCATGCTCACAGGCTTTCACGGATTACACGTGGCGATGGGTATGACTATGTTGCTCGTGCAGCTGGTTCGCTCTTTGCGCCATCAGCACCACTCTTCTACCGACCATTTTGGATTTTCAGCATCGAGTTGGTACTGGCACTTCGTCGATGTGGTCTGGGTTTTCTTGTTTATCTTTGTCTATATCATCTAAAACAAGAGAGAGTTTCAGCGAGGGCGACAGAAGTCGCCCTTTTTTATGGGGTAGACTGGTTTACTTGCTGGGCGTCCCAGGGTGCCGAGTGTCCCAACTGCCCCGTGGCAACACCATAGGTAATCACGAGCATCAGTGTTGCTGCGAGTCCAACTCTTAGGCGGAGCGAGTTAACTAGACGCATTTTTTTAACGTCACCTCTGTCCATCATGAGGAACACGAGTCCAGCACCGAGTGTGCCAAGAAGTGCGATCATTAGGATCACAATGATAACTGTCAGCATAATAAGGACCTTTTTTACTCGAGATAAACGCTTTGGCGTGGACGGTGGCGCTGGATCAGGGCCACAGAGTGTAACGGAAGCTAGATGAACTTGCGCATCGAATTAGAGTGGAGAACTCTTTTGGCAACCGCGTTATTGGTTCCGCTGCTTTGTTATCTAGGCGTTTGGCAGTTAGCACGAGCCGATGAAAAGCGTGCCTTAATCGGCCGATTAGAGGCTCGGGCTTCAGAACCCGCGATTGGCGTAGCTGCAGCGCTCAGGCTGCCCCAAGCAGAGCTCGCAGATCGCAGAGTGCAGTTCAGCGCGACCGCGCTTGGCAATCAATATCTACTGCTCGATAACCGGTTGCGGGATGGTCGGTTTGGGTACGATATTGTCGCTTTTGTCGAAGGTGACGAATTTATCCTACCGCTTAATTTGGGCTGGGTGCCTGGCGACCGGTCTCGCTTGACCCTGCCGCAGGTGGTTTTACCACTCGCGTTACCTGATATCGAAGCCCGTATCTATATCCCCAGTGGTGACGCCTTTTTGCTCGGCGATAACATGTTGCCCGACGCGCTCCCAGCCGTCGTTCAACATGTTTTGCTAGAAGACTGGAGGGACGCCATTGAGGCACGATTCGAGCGAGCCCTATTTCCGTTTGAGCTTCGAATCGACCAGAGCTCGCCGTTTGCGTTCAGGGCTGACTGGCCTGTCGTGAATCAGTCGCCAGATAAACACACCGGTTACGCTGTTCAGTGGTTTACCATGGCAGTCGTTTTGTTTGTGGCATTTCTTTTTCGTAGCTCAAATCTATGGAATGTGCTGCGGGGGCGCGCACCGCGCAGCTGAAGTTTTTAAGGAGTTAGACACCGTGTCCGAGTCGGTTAACCGAAACAATGGTCGTATCATTTTACTGCTGATAGCGGGGCTGCCCGTCACCATGATTCTTGCCGCATCGTGGCTGTGGTTTTTTGTCGAGCGGGGAGATATCGACTTGATTCGCGCCATTGGCACGGCCAATAGCGGCGAGCTTATCGCTGATCCCATCAACATCAGCGAAACTAAATTTTTGACATCGGACGGCTCATCAATCGCCTTTGGGGATATCGAGCCTAAATGGACTTTCTTACTTGTTAACAATGGCGATCGTTGTGATTCGAGCTGCGAAGAAGCCCTCTATCTTACCCGGCAGATTCACATTGCCATCGGCAAAGACTTCCATCGAATCCAGCGAGTATTTGTGAGCGACACAGTCGCGGGTGAGACCGCGTTAGTGGGCGATGGTTCAAATCTCGCCGGGCGACTTGAAGCCGAACACGGCCGCTTGACAGCATTGACGACTGATCAAGAGACGCTGGCGTCGATGACACCATCTGGCACGATGAACGAGCCAGCCTGGTATCTGGTCGACCCCGCCGGTTGGGTAATGATGAAATACCCAAATGACTTGAACTACAAATCGGTCATTACCGACTTGAAGTTCCTTCTTAAAAACTCGGGTGGTTAATAGCAAATGGCTTCAATGACGTCTCGGTGGCCCGACTTTCTGGAATTAACTAAGCCCAGGGTCGTGGCCCTCATGCTTATCACAGCGATTATTGGCATGTGCATGGCGGTGCCCGGCTTTGTGCCCTGGCAGCCCTTGGTGCTGGGCAATCTCGGGATTGCTCTGTGTGCGGGCGCGGCGGCCGCGATTAACCATGTGGTTGATGAGCGTATTGATCAGAAGATGTCTCGCACCACCAACCGTCCCGTTGCGCAGGGCCGCGTGTCGCAAACCGAAGCGGTCTTGTTTGCATTCATATTATCGCTGGGCGGCGCCTTGTTGTTAGCGCTTACTATCAATGTATTAACCGCTGTTTTAACGGTTGCCAGCCTGGTGGGTTACGCCTTCATTTACACCATGTTTTTAAAGCGCGCGACGCCTCAAAACATCGTCATCGGCGGCTTGGCAGGCGCTGCACCGCCGCTTCTTGGCTGGACTGCTGTTACGGGCGAGGTTCACCCTCATGGCTTGTTATTGGTCCTCATTATTTTCGCCTGGACACCCCCCCACTTTTGGGCGCTCGCGATTCATCGTAAGGAAGAGTACGCGTCGGTTGGCATCCCTATGTTGCCAGTGACCCACGGAAACCGCTTCACCGCACTGCATATTTTGCTCTACACACTTCTGATGTTCGTGATCACGTTGCTGCCATACGCAACATTTCTGAGTGGATGGATTTATCTCAGCGCGGCCGTGGTACTAGGCCTTATTTTCCTATATTGGTCGATTGAGATTCTTCGGGACAAAAATCCAAAAGCGCCGATGGAAACCTTTAAGTACTCGATTAACTATCTCTTGTTACTCTTTGTTGCGATGTTGGCGGATCATTGGATTCTGGGAGCTCCGGTATGACGCTTTCTCAAAATCAGCGCGTCGGATTGACGGTTGCAGCCATCTTGTTGGTGATTGCAGTCATCGTATCGGGTTTTGTTTATAGGATTCAGCAGCCGCGGATCATGACTGAGTCGGAAATGCGGGCGAACGGTCTCTTTGTATTTGATACGCCGCGAGATCCCGGCGTTTTTTCCCTGATCGATCACCGCGGTGAAGAGTTTACTGAGCGTAATCTCGAGGGTGATTGGACCCTGCTATTTTTTGGTTTTACCTACTGTCCGGATATCTGCCCCACCACGATGGCATTTCTCTCCCAATTGAGCGAGGCGCTGGAGGGCACTGAAGCAGAAACCACCGGGGTGGTCATGCTGTCGGTGGATCCCGCTCGTGATACTGTTGAGCAGTTGGCGAGTTATGTTCCTTACTACGATCCAGACTTCACAGGTGTAACGGGTGACTTCACCGAGGTGCTCAGTGTCGCTAGACGGTTCAATTCGCCGTTCCGAAAAGTTACCAGCGACGATGGTGACTACCAGGTCGATCACAGTGCTAATGTGATTTTGATAAATCCTCGCGGCGACTTTCACGGCTTCTTTAGAGCTCCCTTGGACCTCGCAAAAATGAAAGTGACACTGCGATCTGCGCAGTACTTATGGAGTCGTCAATATGACTGACGCGCCGCGTCTTATATTGGTTGACGGATCGTCATATTTATTTCGGGCCTTCCACGCTCTGCCTCCTCTTACCAATAGCAAGGGTTTAAATACCGGGGCGGCAAAGGGCGTTATCGGAATGCTGAAGCGTCTTCAAGCTGATAATCCAGATGATCAGTTGGTCGTCATCTTTGATGCCAAAGGCCCCACCTTTCGCAACGACATCTATAGTGAATACAAAGCGAACCGGCCGCCCATGCCAGACGAGCTGAGGGAGCAAATCGCGCCTATCCACGACATTATTCGAGCACTCGGGTTGCCGCTAATTTCGATTGCCGGTGTAGAGGCCGACGATGTCATCGGCACCTTGTCGGAAAGTGCGGCTGCGCAGGGGAGACCGGTTCTGATCTCTACCGGTGACAAGGATATGGCGCAGTTGGTGAACGAGCACGTGACTCTCGTTAACACCATGAACCAAACAGTTATAGATCGAGAGGGGGTGGTAACAAAGTTCGGTGTACCGCCGGAGCTCATCATCGACTTGTTGGCCCTGATGGGAGATTCGGTCGATAACATTCCAGGCGTCGCTGGTGTGGGTGAAAAAACCGCACTCGCTCTGCTCCAGAATCTAGGCGGTATCAACGATATTTATAGCCAGCTAGAGAAGGTACCGGAACTACCGATACGAGGTGCGAAATCGGTGGCCGACAAACTGATGGCCAATAAAAAGATGGCCGAGCTGTCTTACACGCTTGCTACGATAAAAATCGATTGCGAGCTCGACCTGTCGCCGGAGGACTTAAGTTCCAACCCAGCTGATACCGAAGCATTGATCGCACTTTATCGAGATCTCGAATTCAAATCCTGGCTCGATGAGCTGTTGAGCCCCGACCTTTTGGGCGCGCCGAAGCCGGTAGCCGAACCAGAGCGTGCCAGTCTCGATGTCACTGTCATACAGACAATGGATGAGCTTGATCACTGGATCGACAAAATCGAGGGCGCTGAGCTGTTCGCTTTTGATACCGAGACTACCAGTTTGAACTATATGCAAGCCGAAATTGTTGGCATGTCATTTTCGGTGACTCCAGGCGAGGCTGCTTATCTGCCATTGACGCATGTGCATGCTGGTGAGTACCAGCAGCTAGACCGAGATACCGTGCTCGCTAAAATGAAGCCTGTGCTGGAATCCGAGACCGCGCATAAAGTCGGCCAACACCTCAAGTATGACGCTAACGTATTAGCAAACCATGACATCACATTACGAGGTATCGCCCACGATACGATGCTCGAGTCTTATGTCATCGACTCAGCAGGCACTCGGCACGATATGAATAGTCTTGCGCTGAAATACCTAGGGCAGCGCGTCATTTCATTTGAGGAGGTCGCAGGTAAGGGCGCCAAGCAGATCACGTTCGATCAAGTGCCCATCGATCAGGCGGCTGAATACGCCGCTGAAGACGCCGATGTCACATTGCGCCTGCATCAAGCATTACGACCCAAACTCGAAGAAACCCCTGCTCTCAATGATGTTTATCAGCGGCTTGAAATGCCTTTGGTGCCGGTATTGTCGGCTATAGAGCGAAACGGTGCTTTGGTCAGTAGCGCGCTGCTAAAGGAGCAAAGTAGCGAGCTCGCCACGCGGCTTCACGATCTAGAGGCCAAAGCTTGCGAGCTCGCTGGCCAGCCCTTCAATTTGTCGTCACCGAAACAGTTGGGTGAGATTCTGTTCGATAAACTTGAATTACCGGTCATCAAAAAGACGCCCAAAGGTGCGCCATCGACCGCTGAGGAAGTATTAATCGAACTGGCGGAGACCTATGAATTGCCCGCAGTGCTGATCGAGCATCGCGGCTTGGCAAAACTAAAGTCGACTTACACCGATAAGCTGCCTGAGCTGCTAGATCCAACAACCGGTCGTATCCATACTTCCTATCATCAAGCTGTGACTGCGACGGGTCGTTTATCGTCTAGTGATCCGAACCTCCAAAATATTCCGATTCGGACCGAGCAGGGGCGTCGTATTCGGCAGGCTTTTGCGGCGCCCGAGGGCAGCAAAATTGTGGCCGCTGATTACTCTCAAATTGAACTTAGGATTATGGCGCACTTGTCGGGAGATTCTGGCTTACTGAATTCCTTTGCCAACGAGCTCGATGTGCATAGCGCGACGGCTGCGGAGGTGTTTGATGTGCCACTGCCGGAGGTGAGTTCGGATCAGAGGCGCAAGGCCAAAGCTATTAATTTTGGCTTGATCTATGGCATGTCTGCCTTCGGTTTGGCCAAGCAGATTAATGTTGCGAGGAGCGAAGCACAGCAGTACATCGATCGATACTTTGCCCGTTATCCCGGCGTTGCTGATTATATGGATGCGACTCGAGCAAAAGCCCACGAACAGGGCTATGTGGAAACGCTGTTGGGTAGGCGCCTGTATCTTCCCGAGATCAACGCTCGCAATAAGCAGCGGCAGTTAGCGGCGGAGCGCACGGCAATTAACGCACCGATGCAAGGTACGGCTGCCGACATCATTAAGTTGGCGATGATCGAAGTTCAAGAGTGGCTCTCGCAACATACAATCGATGCAAAAATGATCATGCAGGTACACGATGAGCTAGTGTTTGAGGTTGCCGATTGCGATTGCAATATGCTCTGCGAGGCGGTTCCCCGGATTATGTCGGGAGTGATGTCGCTCGATGTGCCGTTGGTCGCCGATGTAGGAATTGGCGCGAACTGGGATGAGGCGCACTAACGCTCATTGTCTTACTACTGGTGTTAAGTCAGCACCAACATCGAGACCTGCGCGACGCCGGATACCTGCCACTCTTGATGCTAATTAGACGTCAATCGCCTCCGGCAGGGAGAGCCACCAATTCAAGGTTTGCTCTAGCTCGTCCATACCCTGCTTGGTTAGCGATGAAAACAACTGAATCGATACCCATCGCTCGTGCTCTTTGAGCGCCTTTTTCACTGATAACAGACTGGCTTTACCCGGCCCCTTTTTGAGTTTGTCGCATTTGGTCAAAAGGACATGAACCGGCATTTCACTGGTCACTGCCCACTCGATCATTTGGCGATCGAAGTCCTTCAATGGGTGTCTGATGTCCATGAGTAACACCAGACCTTTCAGGCTTCTTCGGTATTGCAGATACCGCTCGAGTTGCTTGTTCCACTCACGCTTAATATTCAGCGGCACTTTGGCAAAACCGTAGCCGGGCAAATCCACTAAACGAATATTGTCGTCGACCTCAAAAAAATTGATTAATTGAGTGCGGCCCGGTGTTTTTGAGGTTCTCGCCAATTTATGGTTCTCGGTGAGTGCGTTAAGCGCACTCGACTTTCCGGCATTACTACGACCAGCAAAAGCGACTTCGCTGCCAATATCGCTCGGTGCGTTGTTGAGTGCGCTGGCGGATTGCATGAATTTTGTGGACTTGAACACAAGTCTGTCTGA
>CENU01016058.1_pt1 | contig 12311 bp, 15 predicted proteins | sample 361331 | NCBI WGS metagenome assembly CENU01 (sample SAMEA2619766, study PRJEB7988) | marine metagenome | isolation source: saline water (ENVO:00002010), including
TACACTTTTTACTATCCCGATGCACGTGGAAAATACAAAGCGATGACAGGAGAGAAGTTACAAAAAGTCTCTTGTACCACGCATAAAGAATTCATTAAGGAACAACGTATGAGATCAAAATATGAATTGTTTGAACAGGATATAAATCCTGTGTTTCGTTGCTTGGAAGAAAATTACTTAGGAAAAGAAACTCCAAAACTAAACGTTTGTTTTTTTGATATTGAGGTTGACTTTGATCCAGAAAGAGGATATTCCACTACAGATGATCCTTTCATGCCGATAACTGCAATCAGTTGTTATCTTAATTGGACTGATCAATTAATAACTTTGGCAATGCCACCAAAGGGTATGAATATGAGTCATGCAAAACAACAAGTAGAGAGGTTTGAGAACGTTTTACTGTTTGAAAAAGAAAAGGATATGCTTGATGCTTTCCTTACTTTGATAGATGACGCTGATATATTAAGTGGATGGAACTCCGAAGGTTATGATATTCCTTACACTGTTGGAAGAATACAAAAAGTTTTAACCGGCGACGATACGAGAAGACTTTGCTTTTGGGGTGAAAAGCCTAGGAAAAGAACATTTGAAAAATATGGGAGAGAGCAATTAAGTTATGATCTAATAGGAAGAGTGCATTTAGACTTACTAGAACTTTATAGGAAATACACATACGAAGAACGACATTCATACAGATTAGATGCTATCGGTGAACATGAACTAGGAGAAAAGAAAACTGTATATGAAGGGTCACTGGATAACCTATACAAAAATGATTTTGGCTTGTTCATAGAATATAACAGGCAAGACACCAACCTACTTGCTAAACTTGAAAAGAAATTAAAATTTATTGAATTAGCAAACGAAATTGCACACCAAAACACTGTGTTGCTACAAACTACAATGGGTGCTGTGGCAGTTACGGAACAAGCAATAGTAAATGAAACGCACAGAAGAGGCATGATAGTACCTGGTAGAAAATACAGAAACAAAGATGACAATGAAGAACCTGTGACGGCCGCAGGTGCTTATGTGGCCACTCCAAAAAAAGGTGTACATGATTGGATCGGATCAATAGACATTAATTCCCTGTATCCTAGTGTTATTCGTGCTTTGAATATGGGTCCTGAATCTATTGTTGGTCAGATACGTCCAGTGATTACATCTGCAGAAATTAATCGAGCAAGATACCAGAAGAAATCTTTCGCGGCGGCATGGGAAGGACAATTTGGTAGTTGGGAATATCAAGCGGTAATGAATAAAGAAAAAGGAACAGAAATAATTGTGGATTGGGAAGATGATACAAGTGTAAAAATGTCAGCGGCTCAATTATATGATTTGATATTTGAAGGCAATAATCAATGGATGATCAGTGCCAACGGAACTATTTTCACATATGAGTTCGAAGCAATAATTCCTGGACTTCTAAAACGTTGGTATGCTGAACGACAAGAAATGCAACAAAAAATGATAGATTGTGGAGATAATAATATTGAAAGAGAATTTTGGGATAAAAGGCAACTTGTTAAAAAAATTAATTTGAACTCTCTGTATGGTGCAATATTGAATCCAGGTTGTAGATTTTTTGACATACGTATTGGACAATCTGTAACTTTGACTGGTAGGTGCATAACAAAGCACATGGCCGCTAAAACAAATGAAGTAATTACAGGAACATACAATCATACAGGAGACAGTATAATATATGGAGACACTGATTCTGCTTATTTTAGTGCATACAGTCCACTCAAAAAAGAAATTGATTCTGGAGCGATTCAATGGGATAAGGAAAATATTATAGAACTTTACAACAAAATTGCGGATGAAGTAAATGTAAGTTTTCCTAATTTTATGACTAAAGCATTTCATTGTCCAAAAACAAGAGGTGAAGTTATTAGAGGTGGTAGAGAACTTGTTGCACAAAAAGGCTTGTTTATTACAAAGAAAAGATATGCGGTATTATATTACGACAAGGAAGGTGAACGTTATGACACTGCGGGTAAACTAGGAAAAGTAAAAGCAATGGGACTAGATCTAAAAAGATCTGATACTCCGGTGTTTGTTCAAGATTTTCTATCTGACGTACTTTACATGGTTCTCACTGGTAAAACAGAAGAAGAAGTCCTACAAGCAATTACTAACTTCCGTATAGAGTTTAAAGCAAAACCAGGTTGGGAAAAAGGATCTCCAAAGAGAGCAAACAATGTTACACAATATCATGAGCAGGAAAAACGAAAAGGCAAAACAAATATGCCCGGACACGTAAGAGCAAGTATCAATTGGAACAACTGTAAGTCTATGTACACTGACAAATATTCGCTTCCAATTACGGATGGTGCTAAGGTAATTGTGTGCAAACTTAAAAACAATCCACTTGGTTACACATCAATTGCATATCCTACTGATGAACTAAGAATACCAGAATGGTTTCAAGAATTGCCTTTTGATCATGACGCAATGGAACAAACTATTCTTGATGGTAAATTGGATAACTTGATTGGAGTTTTAGGTTGGGACATAAAATCCACAGAAACATCTAACACTTTCAACAAGTTGTTTGATTTTTAATGGTAAAATTATTTTTACTATTGATCTAAATCTAAATATAATGTATAATGGAGTTATTATGAAAGACATCTTACAAGACATAGTTAAACACACGCATGGACTGGGGTTCCTCGATCTAGTTAAAATAACTGGAGCCGATGATTCAACAACAATTGATTCAATGGCAGAAGACAGATCAGTAATCTTGCAAGGTACATTTAAAAAAGCATATAAAGAAATGGTTGGTGTATTTGGAATGCCTCAATTGAATAAGTTAGATATTCACTTGAAGTGTCCGGAGTACAAAGACAAAGCAAACATTTCTGTAATGAACGGAACTAGGAATGGAGCAGAAACTCCAACTGGTATTCATTTTGAAAATGAAAAGGGAGATTTCAAGAATGATTATAGGTTCATGAATGCTGAGATTATTAACGAGAAACTTAAAACCGTAAAGTTTAAAGGTGTTAAGTGGGACGTTGAAATCGAGCCTTCAGTGGCAAGTGTACAGAGGTTCAACTTTCAATCTGTTGCAAACACAGAACACAATTCTTTTGTTGTAAGAACAGAGGACGGAAACTTAATTTTTACTTTTGGTGACCAATCGTCGCATGGTGGAGAATTTGTTTTTGCTAATGGTGTATCAGGTGAATTGAACAAGGGTTGGAGTTGGCCAGTTGCACAGGTATTACAGATCTTGAAGTTATCTGATTCAGCAAAACTAACTTTGCATTTCTCTAATGAGGGTGCAATGCAGGTTACTGTTGATTCCGGATTGGGAGAATACAAATACATAATACCAGCACAGGCGCAATAATGGATAGCAGGCAAGAAGATTTAGGAAGATACAGCAGAGACTATGCAGTATTCCTGCCTGCTATTTCAAACTTTTATAATACCTTTATATCAAAGCAAAGGGTTACTAAAGGTGAGCATATTCCGGCAGACAGAATACCATCTACATTTCACAACGGCGTTGAAGGTTTAAATTTTATCAATCCTGATCAAGGTTACTTTACCTATCCTACTGCACTATACTCGGCAGGACACGCCTGTTTAAATTTAGAACAGACTGCAGATAGAGATTCTATGTGTGTTAATAGAGATAGAAAATTTAGCACAATAGTAGGAGACTCCGGAGGATATCAGTTAGGCAAAGGTGTTATAAAGTTTGATTGGAAAGACTTCGAAGGGAACAAAGCAAACACAGTAAGAAGCAATATTTTAAATTGGCTAGAACTTACAAGCGACTGGGCCATGACACTTGATGTGCCTACGTGGGCGGCTGATGATTTGAATTCGCCAAAGACAGGACTTACTAGTTTTCAAGACACACTAGATGGTACAATTTACAACAATAAATTTTTCCAAAAGAATAGATTAGGACAGACAAAATTTTTAAATGTATTACAAGGTGATGATTGGGAGACAGCACAAATTTGGTATGACGCTGTCAAAGATTTTGAATTCGAAGGTTGGGCAATGGGCGGTATCAATATGTGTGATATGGAAGTTATGTTGAAACGTCTAATCATAATGAGAGATGAAAAGAAACTTGACGGTAAAGACTGGATGCACGTACTTGGTACGTCACAACTAGATTGGGCCTGCTTTTTAACACAAATACAAAGACAAGTAAGAAAACATATAAATGAAAATTTTACAATTAGTTTTGACTCGGCATCAGCATTTTTATCAACTGCTAATGGACTGGTTTATACGCATAATTTGTTCACCCCTAAAAGATGGTCGTATATCATGGAAAAGGCTCCGGATGATAAGAGACTTAAAGATAGTATTATACCGTTTCCTTTTCCATCGGCTATTGGAGACAAATTGAAAATGGGAGATATTTGTTGGTATGGTGAAGGCGACCTAAATAAAAACAACAAAGAAGGCAAAACAAGTTGGGACAGTTTCAGTTATGTGCTGATGATGGCTCATAATGTTTATAACCATATTAGAGCGGTGCAGACAGCAAATGATTTAAACGATATCGAGATGTTAAAACATCAACCTGATGTAAATCATTGGAGAAAAACAAAAGGTGATGATAACACAGATGAAATGAGTGATTACGTGCCAAGAAACATATTGTACTTCAATTCGTTTGTTGAGCAAGTATTTACTAGTGAAAAACCAATGGAACTGATTAGTTCTGCCAGAAGTTATCTTGCCGATATAAGAGGCACTAGATGGGCGAGAGCAACAGGTGGTGGTAAAGGTAAAAACAATTTCAGTTCATTATTTGAAGGAGCGTAAATGAGCGGACAAAGTAAAAAAATGAAAAAGTTAAAGAAATTACACGGTTGGTTAGACAAAAAGGTAATCCAACTCACAGAAGATAGAAAAAAAGATAGATCTCAAGAAAGCAAAACTGTTTTGGTAAGATTGAAAAAACAAAAATTAACTATAAAAGATGCAATTACTGAATTGACAAAAAACGAAAATTAAGTATAATAAACTATGCTCCGAGATTATAATAATGGAATAAAAGATGATGTGCGTATGTTCGCTGGTAAAGAAGTAGAACACACTCCGGCATATGGATTGCAAACATTATTCCTTGCAAGGAATGATCTTACATACGATCAAATACTAGAAAATGCAGTTGGAGTTGATGCTGAAGCGGTATATTTTGGTGCGAACAGAACCTTCGTTAACAACTTGGCTAACCAAACACTTCACGTCAGTAGATTATTAGATGCAGGTTATTACGTGACAATCGATTATCCTTATAAACTTCATGATGAGGTAAAGAAGAAATATAGTGGAGTATGGCAACACAAGAAATTTATTCCATTTTGTTCTATAATTTTTGAAAACAGTGAAGAAGATAAAAAATTATGTTTCAAAATTGATGATGTAGATTTTAACAAAACTAACCCAGGTGTATGGACTATGAATATGGAAGACTTTAAAACTAAAGCAGGCTTTACTGATTGGGGTGACTATAAAAAAGATGAACCATTGGAGGAGAATACAGTATGGGTAAAGAAACAGACGGCGTGATAGATCAAATGTACAATATACCGGAACAATCAAGAGATACTGCTTTAATTGAAAAAGCAAAAAGATCGTCCAAAATGATTTGGGTAACTTTTAGGAAAGAAGGTATTCACAAGTACCCAGCGGCACTTGATGATCCTAAGTTAGCAACAGGAGATGAATATGATGTAAGTTTCCTTGGATACCCGCACAGACACATATTTCATTTTAAAGTAGCAATAGAAGTATTCCACGATGATAGAGATATAGAATTTATTCAGTTCAAAAGATGGTTGGAAAAAATGTATGCTGAAGGCACACTGCAACTAGATTACAAATCTTGTGAGATGATATCAGATGATTTGTACATACAGATAACAAAGAAATATCCAGGCAGAAAAGTTGAGATAGACGTTTCTGAAGATGGAGAAAATGGGTCACACGCAGTATATGAAAAATAAGTGGAAAGAAATATCTTTTAAAGAATCAAGAGCAACAACGAGAATGGGATACCTACCGATAGGTGGAGGTGGGTTGAACGCAAGTTACACCACCGTAGACGCAGTAGCAAATCTGTGTACTACCGCAGGAAACTTGGGCATGAAATACGGAAAAGATTTTATATGGTCACACTCCGGTTACAATGATAATGGAGATGAGACTATTGTATTACTTGTAAAAAATGAAAAGTATGAAAGTTTTTTACAACTTGCTTTACAAAACAAACACAGAATTAAGCACACCCAGAGTGGTGGTATCTTAATAGCAAAGGAGGCGTAGATGAGAGAAGGAATGTTAATACCAAAAGTTACTTTTAGAACCAGAGAAGGTGATGAAGTTGAAACAGATGGTGGTTGTGCTATAGGTGGACAATGGATTAATAAGACTACAGATGATTACTTCAAAGGTAAGCGAGTGGTGTTATTCAGTTTACCCGGAGCATTTACACCAACTTGTAGTTCGCAACAACTTCCAGGCTTTGAAAAAGAGTATGAGAATATTAAAAATATGGGTGTCGACGAAATCTATTGTATATCAGTAAATGATTCATTTGTGATGAATGCATGGAGTACACACATGAATATCTCAAATGTGAAGATGATACCAGACGGTTCTGGAAACTTCACAAGGTTTATGGGTATGTTGATTGGAAAGAACCATTTAGGTTTTGGCAACAGAAGTTGGAGATACATGACGGTTATCAACAATGGAGTTATTGAAAAATGGTGGCAGGAACCAGGCATCAATAATGAAGGCACAGATGATGACCCTTATATAGAATCAACACCGGACAAAATGATCGAGTACTTAAAAGAAAGCAAGGATTAAAAATGAAAATATATTATATGGGATTGGAACCGTACGAAGGCAGATATACCCTGCAACTTACGGATTGGACAGAAAACGTTTTCAAAAAACGTAAAATTGATTACGAAATTGTTCCAGGTACAACAATTGATGACTCAAAGGCGATTGTGACAGGTCAAGTGCTAGATGCACATGGTAGATCATACTTTGGAATGAGTCAAATGATGAATTTGGTCAAAATGATGAGAGAAGGAAAAGTTACTTCTCAAGATGTAATATTTTTTGAAGATATGTTCCAACCAGGAATGGAATCACTCCCATATATTATTCAACAGTCTCCTGAAGAGTTCCGACCAAAGATTTATCTAAGGTGTCTAGCACAGTCTATCGACCCTGATGATTTTGTTCACGTTTGGGGTATGAGCAAATGGATGAGTTTATATGAAGAGATGTGTAATGAAATTCCTAATGTCAATATACTTGCAACCAACGAGGAAATGGTTGCACATATGCGTATTGCTAATTGGAAGGCACCAATATACAACATATCCGGTTTGAGTTTTGGCAAACAAGAAGTAAGATCAAGAATTGATAAAATTAAGCCATTCAAAGATAGATCTATGCGAGTTGGCTTTGCCGCAAGATGGGACCAAGAGAAACAACCTGGCTTCTTTATGGATATGGTTCAACATTGGCATCAAAATGATAAACTTCCAAAGGTTGAATTTGCTTTATTCTCAGGCGGCCCTTTGAGATCTAATAATAAAGTTTATGTTGATAGAGCAAAACAAATGGCAAAAGAAGGACAAATAGTAATACACGAAAATCTAAAGAAGAATGATTACTATAACCTGTTAAATGATACAAGAGTTCTATTCAATTGTGCTTTACAAGATTGGGTATCAAACACTGTATCAGAAGCCGATACCTTAGGCTGTAATGTATTGTTTCCTGCATACAGAAGTTTTCCTGAGACTTTTGCTAATGATGAGACAAGAATGTATGTGCCATGGTCAGGCAGAGATGCAATGGAAAAACTAAAAAAACTTATAATTGAACCTTCACCATTTATTGGACAGATTTCAGATTGGACTGATGGCACTATAGACAGAATGATTGACATTATGCAAGGTAAAGGTGAACAATGGAGAAGAGATGGCAAGTACTATCGGACACCAGTATCAGAATCTAAATACTAAAGGCATGGCAAAAACTATTTTAGTTATTGGTGGAGCAGGATATATCGGATCGCACATATGCAAGGTGTTGGCAAAGAACGGTTATAGTCCTGTGATTATAGATCATAATTTAAAAAACAAACCATGGGCAGATACATTTGGTCCTGCATTTAATTTAAATTTGCCAATAGACTTACCACAACTTGGTGATATCATTAAGAGGTATGCCATTGACACTGTGATCAATCTTGCGGCCTATACTGCCGTTGGAGAGTCTGTTGCTAATCCATCAAAGTATTACAAAAATAATTTAGTCATGACTTTGCAGTTACTGGACAAATTGATTGAATTAGATGTTAAGAAATTTATTTTTAGTTCTAGTGCGGCTGTATACGGGATACCAGAAGATAAAGATGGCATATGTTTTGATGCTGAAGGAAATGAAAAACCTATCAACCCATATGGCCAAACAAAATTAATGGTTGAAAAAATATTGAGAGACTACCATAAAGCACATGGACTGAATAGTATAAGCCTTAGATATTTTAATGCCGCAGGTGCAGATCCAGATGCCGAAGTTGGAGAATTGAGAGAGTTAGAAACACATATAATACCATTGGCTATTAATGCATCTTTACGAGGTAATGAATTTAATATGTTTGGCGACGATTACAAAACACCCGACGGAACTTGCGTGAGAGATTACATTCATGTTATGGATCTTGCTGACGCACACATACAGGCAATAAATCTTGTTGGCAATGGTATTGACTGCAATAGTTTTAATTTAGGCAGTGGTATTCCTACAAGTAACAAACAGTTACTAGATTCGGTAAAAAAGTTTACAGGTGACTTTAAAATTAACATAAAACCTAGGCGACCGGGTGACCCAGATTCTTTGGTTGCCGACATCAGCAATACGACGAAATATTTAAATTGGCAACCTCAATTAAGTTCTATTGACAAAATAGTATCAACTGCTGTAAACTGGCATAAGAAGGCAAATAAAAAGGAAATACAATAATGGATGACACTTTAAAAGACACGTGGGAGAAAAAAGAAGAAATAAGTTCAACTATAAAAAACAGAATTAAAAAAGCACAGGCAAGATTTCATTCGAATGATAATATTTCTGAATATATCAAAGAAGGTGAAATAGAAAAATTACAAGAAGAAGTACAATCAAAAATGCAGTCATTATTAGATAGCCTTATCATTGACACTGAAAACGATCACAACACACAGGAAACTGCCAAACGTGTGGCAAAGATGTGGATCAAAGAAACATTTGGTGGTAGATACAAGCCAATGCCCAGAGTCACGAGTTTTCCGAACATGGGTTACAAAAGTATGTACACCAGTGGTCCTATCAGCATTAGATCGACGTGTGCCCATCACTTTCAGAACATTGTAGGTAACGCATGGATAGGCATAATTCCAAACGGCAAAGTTATTGGTTTGAGTAAATTTAATAGGATTGTACATCACATCGCGGAACGTCCTCAGATACAGGAGGAAATGACAACACAGATTGCTGAAGCATTGCAAGAATATGCACACACAAAAAATATTGCGGTAGTAGTGAAAGCAGAACATCACTGCATGACACACAGAGGCGTAAGAGAGCACGAGTCTGACATGACTACTGCGATTATGCTAGGACACTTCAAAGAAGATCCTGCAACAAGAGATGAGTTTTATAAAATTTGTATGAGTATGAAGGGCCATGGTTAGACAAAAAACAAAAAAGAAAACGACAAAAGAAAGTAAGATACAAAAAATTAAGCAGTATCAAGCAAGTATACAATCAGATCAAATCGAACTTGATTCGTGGATACCAAGTGACGGATTTTTGAACAATGGAAAAACTTACACAGTGGACAGTGTGGATCCGATTGATATCACATACGGTGAACAAATGTCTTTTGATTACGACTCTCAATTAAGAGACAAGTATCCCGCACTACAAGATGCATGGGAACACTACAACAATATTTTAAAAATGTGTAAAGCGAAAGAAAAAGAGGAGCAACAAAGTGCGAATTAATTACGATGCAAAATTAAATTTCGAAGATGTTTTACTACAACCAAAACGTTCTACACTGACCTCTCGTAGAGATGTAGACATGACAAGAAAATTTACATTTAGGAATTCACAAAAAGTCATGAACTTCCTACCAATTTTTGCAAGTAATATGGATGGTGTTGGTACTTTTAGCATGGCAAAAGTATTGCAAGAATACAAAATGATGACCGTAATTACAAAAACAACAACTCCTGAACAATGGAAAGAAGCAGTTGGCCAAGGACTCCGATTACAAAGTGTTTCGGTCTGCACAGGCACAAACAAAGTATTTGACGAAGACGCTCAAGACTATAAAAATATGCAAGATATACTTAAGATGTTTCCTGATATTAAGATGATTACAATTGATGTGGCAAACGCATATCACCAAAACATGGTTGAATTTGTAGCACGTGTAAGAGACGAATATCCAGAAAAAGTTATTGTTGCTGGAAATGTTGTCACACCTGAGATGACTGAAGAACTTATTATCAACGGCGCTGATGTTGTTAAGATCGGTATTGGTCCTGGATCAGTATGTACAACAAGAACAATGACAGGCGTTGGGGTGCCACAATTTAGTGCAATACTGGATTGTGCTGATGCGGCCAATGGTGTTGATGGACACATAATGGCAGATGGAGGATGTGTGCATCCAGGTGACATAGCAAAGGCACTAGGTGGCGGTGCACATATGGTCATGATAGGTGGAATGTTAGCAGGACATGATGAATCGGAAACACAATTAGTAGGCGGTAAAAGAGAATTTTATGGAATGAGTTCTGATAGGGCAAGAGAAAAACATGGAAAGCGAAAAGACGGTTACAGAGGAAATGAAGGGAGACACATAGATTTACCTGATAGAGGTCCTGTAAGAAATACAGTAGAAGATATATTAGGTGGTGTAAGAAGTGCCTGCACATACATCGGAGCAAGACGTTTAAAGGATATGCCTAAGTGTGCAAGTTTTGTAACAACAAACAATGTAATTAACAGGATTTATGAACAAAACACCAGAAAGTAAAGCGATAGAACCTATAAAAGAAAAACTTGATGATAAAATCAAAAGATTGAATTCAAGCAGGGTGTTTAAAAAAGTTACACCAAGAGGTGATTTATCATGGTACATCAAATGGGCAAGTAGTATTATCTTGATATTTGCAATGCTTTTTACATCAGCAAATATGTTCCCTATAAATTTGTACGTTGCAAATTTTGGTTTTGCTGGTTGGGTCATAGTCGGAATGCTTTGGCATGACAGATCTTTAATTGTATTGAATTCAGTATCTTTGGCAATCTACACACTAGGTATTTTAAATCATCATTATGGATACTAATAAAACATATTTTACTAATATTCAAATGCGTAATGCACTTATACAGATAGAGGACCAAATGGTCCATTCGAATTGGATGCCTAGTTTGATTTTAGGTATTAATCGTGGAGGTTGCATACCGGGAGTGTATCTATCACATAGATTGAACAAACCGCATGAAGTCTTAGACATAAGATTGCGAGATCACAAAGCCAAACCAAATATGACTGTTTTGGAAAAAGCATATGCGTTTCAAAATAAAATTTTAATCATAGACGACATAAACGACACAGGATCTACCTTCAAATATATAGAAGACAATTTTGGTAAGGGAGATGGTAGAATAAAGTTTGCCGCCCTAATCAATAACAAACCAAGCAAAGCAACCGTTGATTATCATGGTTACGAAATTAACAAAGACGAAGTACCGTCTTGGGTAGTATTCCCATGGGAAGAATGGGGCAAGTAGTTGACAAAAACAGGAAACTGCTATATTATTAAAGTAAAGGAGACTTTATGACAAGTGTAGACGATTACGCTAATGACAAATCGTTTGAAAACGAACAGAGCACAGTAACAATACCCTTAAAAGAGTATGACAGGTTAAGAGAAAAACAAAAATATATTACTGACAAAGATATGATTGCAGTAGTAGATAAAATAGAAGAACTTGTCAGAGCATTAAGAAAACATATAGTAAGAGCAGAAATAGATTAAATATAGAGAGAACATTATGGGAAACATAGCAGGCAAAATTTGGGGACAAACAGAACTTATAGAAGCAAACGGTTCTTGCGAGTTTCACAGGATTGACTTTGTAAAAGGTGGCACTTGTTCGAAGCATTTGCACGAATACAAATGGAACGGTTTCTACGTAATGTCAGGCGAGATGAAAATCCGTGTATGGCA